>SPKZ01006216.1_pt1 | contig 96465 bp, 95 predicted proteins | sample 2456571 | NCBI WGS metagenome assembly SPKZ01 (sample SAMN11192286, study PRJNA482655) | marine metagenome | biome: ENVO:00000447; feature: ENVO:00000244|ENVO:00000211|ENVO:00000569|ENVO:00002023; material: ENVO:00002151; isolation source: ocean water from marine abyssalpelagic zone ...
AATTTGGCTAATATATCAGAGAATGTGTCGGCGTCACGTAGTCGAATTCAAGATACTGATTTTGCGTCAGAAACAGCCCAAATGACGAAAAATCAAATCTTACAACAAGCAGGTACGTCAATTTTAGCGCAAGCGAATCAATTACCACAAGCGGCATTAAGCTTAATCTAATAAGGGTTGGATATTAGGTAATTGCATTGATTTGTATGAGAAAATGAAGGAGTGATTACACACCTTCTTTTTCGCGTTTAACGTAGTGTTAAATTTTTAATTACTTTTGAGTTAAATAAGTAATTAAGGGGGCAATAATGAGTGTAGAATTAAGAGGAACGGCAATTGATATTTTGCCAGTTAAACCTCAAAAAGTTCAAGACAACGGACAATCTATAAAAGAACTTACTGATTTAGAATTGAGTGTCGAAAGTAAATTAATTAGAGTTAATGAATCCGCAGAAACTCAAAACATTCATAATATTAGTGAAAAAGACGCAGTAGAAGAAAAAAAGGTAATGACTGCACCTCAGCTTGAAAATGTGGCTAAACAATTGCAGGAGTTTATTGGGAAGATGAACCGAGGCTTAGAGTTTTCTGTTGATAAAGACTCTGGGCGGGATGTGATTAAAGTGATAGATAAAAATTCAGGGGATGTAATTAAGCAGTATCCGTCCGAAGAGGTTTTATCACTGGTTTCTAAGCTTTCTGAAACAATAGGTAATTTTGTTGACTCTAAAGTTTAGCCGTTAAATATGATGGCACATGGCGTAATTGATTAAAGTATTTAATTGGAGATATTGTTATGGCTACTATTACATTTCAAGGGCTAGGTTCTGGTCTACAAGTTGGTGAAATAGTTGAAGCTATTGTTAATGCTGAAAAAGTACCCTATGAATCCCGTATTAGCTATAAAGAATCTATCACCAGTGCTGATATTTCTGCTGCGGGTTCGCTCAAGTCTGCGCTAGAAGAAGTCCAAACCGCACTTGCTGGCATAGCGGATACTGAAGCATATCAGCAAAGAACAGTTTCTGGTGCTGACGATTATATTTCAATAACTTCCAGCAGTGACGCCGGTATCGGCACCTATGATATTAAGGTCGATGTACTTGCTTCTGCCCACAAACTTGTCTCCGAGGAGATCGATAGTGAAGAAGCGGTAGGAGAGGGGCGGTTATCTATTTCTTCTGGAGAAAATTCCTTTACTATTGATGTATCTAGTACAGAAACACTGTCAGAAATTCGTGATAAAATAAATGATAGCACAGACAACGATAGTGTTAATGCCACGATTATTACCGATGATAATGGTCAACGGCTAGTTTTTAGTAGTAAAGAAACGGGTGTTGCTAATGCTATTACCGTTACCGTAGATGATATTGGTGATACCAATAATACTGATACGGTCGGTTTGTCTCGATTAGCCTCACTAAATTTAACTGAAGCAACTAAAGCTATTGATGCCCAAATAACAATTGATAATACTATTACCATTAGTAGTGCTACTAATGAATTTGTCAATGTCATTGATGGTATTGATATTACAGCAAAAAAAGTACAAAGCGTTGATGATAGTGATAGTCAAATAAGCATTACTGAAGACAATAGTAATATTGAAAAAAGCCTTACCGAATTTGTTTCTGCTTATAATAAACTTGTTGATTTAAATAGTAATTTCGGACAAGTTGGTAAAGGGAAGAGTGGTGTAATGATAGGAGATTCATTATTAAGAGGGGTCATGTCAAAAATTAGAAATGAATTTACAGCAAGCTTTGACTTTGGTGGTGATGGAACTTTGACACTTTCCGAACTCGGTATTAGATCTGACCAGTATGGAAAAATGAGTATCGACAGTGATGACTTAAATGAATACATTGATAATAATGTAGATAATGTTCAGCAACTTTTAGTGGGTACAGACAGTAAGCCTGGCTTTGCCGCAACATTGACCACGATTCTTGATTTTTATACTGAGTCAGATGGTTTACTTCAAGGACGAATTGACAGTAAAGAGCTAAAACTTGAAAAATTAAGTGATGAGCGATTAGCCTTTACCCGAAAAATGGACTCACTTGAAGCTCGGTTATACGCTCAATATAATGCTATGGATTTGTTGGTTGCAGGCTTGAATTCCACAAGTAGTTACTTAATGCAGCAATTAGATAATATGCCTGGCGTTGTTAGAAACTCTTAATAACCTTTTAATTTTTTCTTCTCTTAGTCACAAATTTATGACTATATTTACTACACATTAATAAAGTTGAATTACTGTTCTTATAGTTACCACTTCAGCGTAGTTTTTTTCTCTTTTTTTACTTTCCTTTCAGTATATTATTTAATATAAAAATAGGCTTGGAGCAATACATTGGACAATACCACAATAACCATAAAAAAAATGTTATTAAACGCTACGTTAACCGCCAATTTAGATACATTAAAATTATATATCCCACAAATCTATGACATCTTTAAAGATTATAATCCTCTAAGTTCTGGTGTAGTGATTGATGATGAAGGGAATATCGACCTTTATAACAACAAGCAGTATGTTTATAGCGGAAATTCACAGGGTTTTGCAAAAGAGCAAGTCGCTAGATTTATAAAAGATCCTCTTTTCTTTAATTTGGAATCAGAAAAAAATTGTGACAGTAAGATTCTTTACGATCACGAACGAGTGTTAAAGGCTATTGATACTAAGCGCGAGCGGGAAGTGACTTCTTCGCCAATCTTTAATGAAAAAAGACTTGATTTCATTTGTATGATGGGGGTAGGGCTTGGTTATCAAATAGAAGAATTGTTGTCTCAAAAGCAAGTTCAGCATTTATATTTGTGCGAGCCCTCGAAGGATGTCTTTTATGCCATGCTCCATTGTATCGAGTTGCGCCCTATTTTCGAACATTGCTTTGCTAATGGTGGTGGGATCACTATTAATACGGGTAATAACTATGATGATATGTTAAACGGGATTAATGATGTGTTGAAACGGGTAGGCAGATTTTATTTACCTAGATTCTATGTTTATAAACACTATGATAGTGTTACAACGGATAATTTTATTAGTAAACTCAAAGATATAGGTTATAGGTTAACTTTCGGTTGGGGGTTTATGGAAGATGAAATTATAGGCTTTAGCCATACTTTAGAAAATTTAAAGCATGGCTACAAGGTTTGTAAAAAACAATCAGAATTTACGAACAGTGAACCTAATCGGCCTGTATTTATCGTAGCCAATGGCCCCTCGTTAGACTTTTCTTTGGCGTTTTTAAAAGAAAACCAACATGATATTATCATTGTTAGTTGTGGAACTACATTGCGAGTATTGTTAAAGCATAACATTAAACCTGATCTTCATATTGAAATGGAACGCCCTGTTGAAATATTACCTTTTATAGAGGAAATTGAGCAGCAGCAAAAAAACTCAGATATTAAATTAAAAGACATTCAAATTGTAACGCTTAACACTGTTTATCCTGAGATATTAAAGAAGTTTAAAACTCCTTTGTTGCTTAATAAGCTTAATGATGCAGGTGGTGAATTTATTGAAACCTTAGATGCATTAAATGTCTATGCTAGACCCGCACACTCTAACCCAACATGCCCTAATACCGCAGCAGCACTTATTATATCTTTGGGGTTTAAAGAAATATATTTTATTGGTACTGACTTTGGTTATGTGAGTAATGATTATCACCATTCAAAAGATAGTATATATTATGATGAAAACTTCAAATCACAAGTAAAAGAAGAAATGGATGCTAGTATGAACCATGGTATTCAGCGCCAAGGGAACTTTCGTGAACTTGTATTTAGTAATCAAATTTTTGATTCTTCTCGAAAGCAAATAGAATATTTACTTTCTATAAATTTAGATGTTAATGCATATAATTGTGCTGATGGTGCTTTAATCAGACATGCTAAGCCGATGCGAATAGATAAAATTAAATTACCTATAAGTAGTCAAAGTAAAGATGTTTTTTTAGAGGTGTTGTTATCGGATTCTTTTGATAATAAGGCGTTTACTCGGGAGTCTATGGATAGAAATATAAAACAAATTCTTTATGTTTTAAAGGTTACTTTGGATCAATTAATGTTAATTATTAATAAAGAAGTTAATTCAAGAGAGGAATTAGCAGATTTATTTTCTGCCCAACATGAATTATTAAAACAACTTTTAACCCGTAGCGAATATAAATTTAATTACTGGATGATACAAGGGACTTTTCAGTATTTACAAACATATATAATGAATAATTCTTTCATGTATGATGATTTGACAAAGCGGAATGAATTTATGAATCACAGTCTATTATTATTTAGGAAGCATGTCGATTTCTTATATCAGGAGCTGGTTAAGCAATTTTAATCCCTGTGGCTTTAATTCCCTGGCGCTTGCCTGTCTTGACCTTTGATAAGTCAATATATCCCTCTTCGCATATTGAACTTTAACCTAAGAGAGAAGCCTTGATACAGGATTTTTTCAATATTGATGGTCGTTTTCATTCGATGAACATTTTCAAAGTTGAGTTTTAAGACGCATTCTATAGTAGAAAAGCATTTTTAGTTCTGACTCTTCTAATATTGGACGAGGCTATAGTTGTTTACTTAACTTAATCAAAGTTATAATAAAGATTGAAAATTTTAATCGACTATCAGAATTTATTGAGCCTCATTTTAAGTTGTGGTTGTTAAGTTGAAAGTATTAGTCATGAGTCGTCATCTAAGGGAGTTTAATGCATAAATTCTATATTGATCCTGAGCAATTGAAGGTAGAGTTGCTAAAAATTGAAGCTAATATACCTGACAACGTTCCTGTAATGATCCATTCAGATATTTTGAAAGTTGGCTTTCCCTGTGAAGAGTTTGATGCAGATGCCGCGGGAAAAGTCTATGAGACCTTGTTTTTAGAGGTTTTTGCGAACCGTTCTATATTAATACCTACTTTTTGTTACGATTATTGCTCTACTAGAGTATTTGATGTTCACCATGATTTAGGGCAGGTGGGTTTCTTAAGTCGGCACATGGTTAAGCATCATGCTGAATTACGCTCAAAAACGCCTGTTTTTAATTTTGTTATTTTAAATAATCAAGGGTTTTCTCTTGAACCAGTAAAAGAAGCTTTTGGTTCTAACTCTATTTATGAGCAATTTTTTGCACAAAAGGGTTATATAATTTTATTAGGCGTTGGTATTTTAAGGTGCACGCCTCTCATGTATGTTGAGTCCCAATCTGATGTCATTTATCGATATGAGAAACAGTTCCCGGGGAAAGTCTTAAGTAATAACAAAGAAACTGATGTGGAATTTTCTATGCCGGTTAGGCCATTAAATCCAGATGTAATTGAATATTCAGATATTTTAGAAATAGACCTACTCAAATCAGGTATTATGAAAAAATTTACAACAGGTTTCGCTACAACCCTTGTGTGTCCATCAGATGAGTTCTTTAATTTTTTTGAATCTAAACTTAAATTAGATGCTTTTTATCCACTTACGGACAAAGCTAAAATTGCGGCACAGAAATTTTGTAAGACGAATAAACGGTTTTCGATTGAACTGTGTGGATAAAGCGTATGACCTGCATAAAAAATAAAATCACACCGAATGATTATATTTATTTGGATGATTTTTTTGAAGTGAATAAAAGTGCCTTTATAGACAGCATTGCGGTAGAAGATGGTGAAAGTGAGATTACTTACGCTGCTTTAGATAAAAGTGCTAATCGCCTGGCAAACTGCCTTATAGACAAAGGCTGTAAACCTAATGATCGAATTTGTTTTATTAGCTCTAAAACAGTTGCGGGTTATAAAAGTATATTAGCAATTTTGAAAAGTGGTGCTTGCTTTGTGCCTATAAGTGGTGAATATCCAGACGAACGAATGTCGTTTTTATTTAAAAGTATAAAACCTAAAGTACTTGTTGTTGAAAAGCTCTATATTAGTAGAGTTAATGAAGTATGTAAGAATAATGATTTAGATATTCTTATTATTGAAGCGGATGGGACTGAAGTAAATAGCTTTGATGATTCTCAGCCTATTGTTATGGATAGGACACCAGAAGATTTAGCTTATATTATTTTTACTTCAGGCTCGACTGGTATGCCAAAAGGCGTGATTGTTTATCATAGAAATATTGTCCACTTCTTAAATAGCTGCTTTAATTTTTTCAATATTTCTGAACAGCTTCGTTTTGCACATTGTTCAGAGTTTACTTTTGATCCATCTATTTTCGATATCTTTTTTTGTTGGGCAACAGGTGGTGTCATTGTGCCGATGAATAAAAGAAGCTATAAAATCAACCCCTTTGCCTTTTTTGAATCTAAAGCTATTAATGTTGTATTTACGGTACCGTCAGTCATTACAACTTTATCTCGTTCTGATTTATTAGGGCACTCTAGTTTAGCATCAATTCAGCACCTTATTTATACGGGGGAAGCATTACCAACCGATCTAACTAATGAATGGAAAAGCCACTATCCACAATGTCAGCAGTATAATTTTTATGGTACAACCGAGACTGCAATCATTTCACACTGGTATAAAGTTGACGCACACTTAGAAGCTGGAAGTATTGTTCCTGTAGGTTATGTAGTACCTGGTGTTCGCGTTATTTTAATGGAAGATAACATGCCTGTTATACAAGGGACTGTTGGTGAAAGTGTTGTATGTGGGACACAGATATCACCAGGTTATTGGGACAATGATTTAGAAAATAATGTAAGGTTTAAGAGTATATCAGAGGATAATAACGTTGAGCACAAAGCCTACTTTACTGGAGATTTACTCCTTAAAGATAAATATGGCTGTTTCCATTATCAAGGACGTAAAGATAGGCAAGTAAAAGTTCGTGGACACCGTATTGAATTACTAGAAATTGAAACAGTACTGTTATCTTTAGATGAAGTTGAAGAAGCTGCCGTAGTCGTTGTGAAAAATGAATTTCAAACGGACTGTATCATTGGCGTGATCTCCACAAATAACCTTTTTAAAGTAAAACAGTTACCTATGAAAATCATGGCAATGCTAAAGCGTAAGTTACCTGCTTATATGTGCCCAGTTAAAATCATTGGTAGAGAAATACCACTACCAAGAAATAAAAATGGCAAAATTGACCATGTGAAAGTACATGAAATAATTAGTGGAGAAAATAATGTCGAATCTTGAAAATATTGTAAAAGAAATAATTGTAGAAGTTTTGAAAATATCTGCCGATAAAGTATATAAGAGCTTAAATTCAGATACGATTCCTGAATGGGATTCAATGGGACATATGCAAATCATAATTAAATTAGAAAGTTTTTTTTCATGTGATATTCCTCATAATGAAGTTGCCATGATGACAAGTGAAGAAGGTATTATAAAAGTATTAAGTAATATCGTTTCAGATGATTTTTTATAATTTTATTATTTAAGAGGTTAAATTAGACATGGCTGGTTTATTACTTAAGATCACCACAGATCAAAAAGCGAAAGTCAGTAAGTATACTGATGAGCTTTTGAGTTTGGCTATTGATAAGCATGGCTTTGGCTCGTCTCAATACAAGGGTATATATAATCAGTACTTTAAAATGCCTAATCAAGAAAAGTCAAACTTAGTTAATAGGCGCCATTATGAAGCTGAAATGATAGGTGATGATCTTCCTAATGGGCTGGAGCGATTATATAAACGAGTAACTGTGATTGATTTGTTGTCAACATGCGCAAGTGAGTGTGTATATTGTCTACGAGGCTATTATCAAAAATTTGCGCTATCAGAAAAGGACATGCAAGGGATAGCTAAATTTTGCGGCAATGATCCTTATTTAAGAGAAGTACTTATTACCGGCGGAGATCCGTTTATGTCTCCGCGAAAATTAAAGTATATGATTACCGAATTAGCGAATCATGCACCTAATATAAAAATTGTTCGAATTGGCACTCGTTTACCTGTGCAGTCTCCTAATAAATTTGATAAAACATTGAATGACTTTTTTTATTCCTTGCGAAATCGATTTGCTTTTGAAATTTCATGTCAGATAAATCACCCTTTTGAACTACAGGAAATTACTAGAAATATTTTATCAGGATTAAGACAATCAGGCTGCTTAATATACAGTCAAAATGTCTTGTTAAAAGATGTCAATGACAACATAGAAACACTGGTTGAATTGTATGATGAACTTAGATATCTAAGTGTAACTCCTCATTACCTTTTTCATGCAGTTCCAATGAAAGGGACAGATAATTTCAGAACAACTGTGTATGAGGGGTTAGAATTAATTAAGCAGCTTACCTCTAAAGGGGAAATTAGCGGCAGAGCAAAGCCACAATACGCGCTAATGACAGACATAGGTAAAGTTACCCTTTATCAGGATAGTATTATTGGAAGGGATGGCTCTCATCTGCTAATTAAAACATCCTTTCACTTAGAAGATAGGTTGAAATGGAACCCTTATTATAGTCTACCAGATTCAGCTATTATCAATGAAGATGGTACGTTAAGTGTTCGTTATCTAGATGGTGTTAGTAATAAATAAAGCCAATATTTATATTATCTTAAGTTTTTCTAAGTAAGCCTTCTTTGTAGAGTTTTTCAGCTAAAGGAATTAAATTAATAGCGTAGCAGCCAATTTTATTAGCAATATCTACTAGGTCATGATTGCCATCACAATAGGTAATAAAATTCATCATAGTTCTAATATCTGTATAATCTTCGTTCATACTGCTTAATGTTGGGTATAAGCCTCTTTTACCTAGCTGAGGCTCGCATAATACAGTTACTTCATATTTATGGTTGTTTTCTAATAGTAAAATGCATTGTTGTAATATATTAAAGCCACCTTGAAGACCTGCTGGAGATATAAGCTCTAAATTATCTAGGGAAGTGTGATATTCAGGATATTCACCATACTTTGTTCTCATAACTGAGCATACGGGTAGATCAACACCAGGGGCACAATATTGTCTTTCGTCACTGCCTCTTTGTAAGAAGTTATATTTGGTAAAACTTTCAACAGAATTTTCTAACGCATGTAGAGCAACTTTGTCGGCAAGACTATGTTCACCTCGTGATGGGAGATAAGAGTAGTCATTATTATCTCCAATACAAGTGATTACAAAGCCAGCAACTATGTTTGCTTGCATTTTTTTTATATGTCTACTTAGGTAACATATTGAACCAATTGTTTCAGGAAGAAAAACTATTCTATAGGTAAACTTTCTATTAACAAGTGATGAAATCCACTGTACTAGTGCTGTAGTTACAATCGGCCCTGACAGTTCATTGTTTGCGAGGGAAGGGTGGCAAATATACGTTGATAGTAGTATTTCCTTTTCTGTTTCACCGGGCAAAATTAATTCACCGTAATTCAAAACTCCTTGAGTTAAAGTACTTTCAATTTTAACTGTATAATTCCCTGGTTTTAAAGATTTTCGTTGCTTTTCAGTTAAACAAAATCCCCAACGGCGCTGGTAATAAGAGGTGACATAAGGAATAGCATCAGGTTGATTTGGTAATGAATATAAGTGTTGTTGCAATTCTTCTAATGGTAGAACAAGATCGACTGGCGCTGAATACCCCATTACATGTAGGTTAGAATCTGAAAAGTCGACAACTCGTTTCCCCGTTTCATTTTCAATATAAGCTTGTTTTATATTCCACTCATCAGGTACTTGCCAATCAAATACTTGTTCTCCTGAGTTAATGGATTCAATCGTTAATTCAGGTATTAATTTTTGCAAATAAGCTAATGTGTCTCTAACCCCTTGCCCTGTTAAACTACGACAAATAGGAAATAAATCTTTTGCCCATTTATACATATTTATACCAATATTATCGGGGTATTCCAAAAGCATTCCTTAAACTTATTTAGTTTATAATTCAAATACTTTAACTTAGTAACTTCTATTTGTTAATGTATTTCTAGAGTTTTTCTATGGCTTTTACAGGGAAAATAGACACTACTGATATTTTTAAACGCCTTTAACGGGTGAAAATATAATTGTACTCTGCCTATTATTAAGAATTTAAATTTTAAGTTATTATTCAATATTTTACACTTCGATAAAGTCTAAAATTTTATTTTGTGTTAGCGGTGTACCACGACACATATCACATTTAATTTTTTTCCCTAAAATAAGGCTTAAATACTTGGGAGCTAAACCAAAGCCAGGGCGAATACTGCGAACATTCTCTTGCGTTAATACTTCACCTTTTTTAACATCTTTGACTAAATAAAGAGAACGACGAAAAGTGACATTATCTTGTTCAGATTCTGTTCGCTCATAATTAACCTTTCCTTTTGCTGACCATGCGGTTTTTGAATCGCGACATAATTGGGTTAACTCTTCAGGCTCTAATGAAAAACTATCGTCAGGACCTCCGCCACCTCTATTTAAGGTAACGTGTTTCTCAATGACACATGCACCTAAAGCTACAGCAGTAATTGCTGTTGTGTTATCTATGGTATGATCGGACAAACCTGTTAGTACACCAAAGCTTTTGGCCATGTCGGGAAGGGTCGCCAGGTTGTATTCACCAGCTGGTGCAGGATAACTGCTGACACAATGTAAAACCACTAACTGCTTGCAGCCTGCTTTTTTGGCAGTATCAATAGCTTCTTGTATTTCTAGTTTATTTGCCATACCCGTTGAGATAATCATTGGTTTACCCGTTTTGGCAACATATTCAATCAGTGATAAGTCAACGACTTCAAATGAGGCGATTTTATAGGCGGGTGTACCTAGCTCTTCCAGCATATCTACTGCAGTATTATCAAAAGGTGAACTAAATATTGTGATTTCTAATTCTTTAGCTTTATCAAATAGCGGTTTATGCCATTCCCAAGGGAGATGAGCCTTTTGATAAAGTTGATATAAAGTCTGCCCATCCCACAGTCCGCCATGGATTTTAAAGTCTTCTGAGTCACAATCAATGGTGAGAGTATCTGCCGTATAAGATTGTAATTTTATAGCATCAGCGCCCGCTTTTTTGGCTTCTTCCATAATTTTGAAAGCGCGATTAATATCGCCATTATGGTTTGCTGAAAGCTCAGCTATTATATACGGAGGATAGTTTGGACCAATCTTGCGACCGTCGATAGTTATGCAGTTAGTCATTTTTTCTATTCCCAATTTTACCTAAGTTTTCAATTTTTACGGCATAATGATATCCATTCCGCTCGAAAAAAGCAGGGAAACGCTCATTATCACATACTCTTAATAAGTTAAACTGACTATCTAATGTCTTGTTGATATCTATGCGACTATCCTTGGGGTTGCGTTTTGGGTAATAGCTTGGCGATATATTTAATGGTTGTACTGCTGGGGTTATATCGACATATTGATTTATTGCGAATTCTATTAATTTTATTTCAGCAGTAAATAGCAAGGTATTAATTTCCTCTAAGAGCTCAGAGCCAGCTAGCGGTATCTGCTCTTTTACCCATATTTTGCCACTATCTATGGAATCTGCTGCTTCAAGTAGGGTCAAAGTAATATACTGTGCTCCATTCAATATTTCCCAAATATGGGGGCTCCAACCTCTACCATGAGGTAAGTCACTTGCGTGTAAGACTAAAGTATGGTTAAAGCGATCGCGAATGTTTTTTTTGACAAATTCACTACATGATATTAAAAATAGAAAGTCACCTTGCTCTCTTAAGTTCGATGCACACTCTACAAGTTGTAATTCATAGTTAGTTCGGTTTATTTCGATCCAATCATTTAATACAATATTAACTGGGTGCTCTGGATCACTACAAATAATTGATATTTTTAACAAGCTATTCCCTCATTAAGGTATTTAATATTCGTCTGCAGCCCAAGCCGTCACAAACACTATGGCTATTATTTATCATGGTTCTATATACATCAGGTTGGCTCATTATATTTGATAGGTTATTTTCTATGTCTTGAAGGCTTAAAGTTTCCGCTCTACCCATGTTAAAGCACAATTCGCCTTTGGCTAAATTTTCAGCAATAGATAGTTGATTGTCGGCAATAACCACCATTAAAGTCGGAAGGTGCATTGCACATCGTTCCCATGATGTAGAGCCAGCTGCGCCAATGCATAAATCGCTATTAGCCATTAATTCTGACATGTTATTGGCATCTACCGATAATCTTAAGCGCTCAGGAGCCTTTTCACAGATGAGTTTTAACTCTGTTAGGTTCGGGTTAGTACTACCAACAACAGCAGTGATATTCAGTCGGTGAAACATTTTAGTTTGACTTAATAAACTTAACATCAAAGCGGTAACGTTAAACTTATCTACACCACCTAATGTTATCAGTACATTCCAATTTGCATCTAGGCTTGGAAAAGTTCGCTCATCAGCATGTTTGTGCCTTTGAAATTCTTTGCGTAGCAAGGCATAATCTGTCCCGATATAAAGTTTACAGCTTGCATTGATTAGCCCATAGTAACTTTTGTTGCTTTTATTAAATGTTTGATCTAATAACCATTTGCAATGATGTGGACGGTCATTTAGGTCATCAATGCAGAGTATAGGTGCAAATTTATTAATTTTTATTTCCCAAGGAGCGGCTAAAGCATAGTGGTCAACTATTATAAAACTAGGTGAACAGCGTCTTTCTCGTAACTCGCGCAGAATGATGTCAGCTGTTTGCTCTGCATCTGTTCTTTCAGATGTGGATAACCATGATGAGTGAGTATAATCACCGAGGGAATTACACTCATTATTATTCGGTAACAACCTAATCTCAGTATTTAATAAACGTATGTTTTTTTGAAGTCCTTTAGGTAGCTCCCTTGTTATTAAAACAGCGGTTAAATCATAATCAAGCGCCCATTCTGCCAATGCCATGCAACGCATTATATGACCAATACCTATGTTTAAGCCGGCGTCTGCTCTAATAACGAACCAAGGTTTCATTATTTTATGACTCTACAGCTAAGAGTTTATACATGAGTTCAGCTCTTTCCCAATCATCGAGAGTATCGATATCTTGGACTCGGGTATTCGATAGGATTATTGGTTTTGAATTCTTGCCAAAAAAAGGAATACCTTTTAAAAAAGCGATACATTCTCCCCAATAAAATTGCCCAGCATCATGGTAAGCCTTCTCTAAATCTTGGGAGCGGCGATTAAAATTCTCAGGCTGAAACATTTCAACGTGACCGTTAGTTGAAAGTTTAAATGCTCGTTGAATAGGATATGAAAACTCGGTAGCACTAAAAATGTAGTCTACATTTGATGCGTTAAACAGTGCTAAACCCTCTGACAGTTTCGCGCTAGAAATTAACGGTGCGGTGGCGTAAATGCAGCACACTTTTGCGCTTTGAGGTAAATTTAGTTCGGTAATTGCGTGTGCAATAACATCAAGCGTCGAGGCATAATCGTCTGAGATTTTATCGGGTCTGGTAAAGGGAACTTCAGCACCATATTGTTTAGCAATAGCGGCTATTTCACTGTCATCGGTAGATACAATAATTCGTTCAAAACAACCGGCGTTTATAGCTGCTTCAATGGAGTAGGCGATTATTGGCTTGCCGCAAAATTTTTTTATATTTTTACGAGGAATGCGTTTACTACCACCACGGGCAGGAATAATGGCGATATTCATAGTAAAACATCCTTAAGCACTTGAATCACAGTGTCTTGTTGCTCATTGGTCATTTGATGAAACAGCGGAATACTAATCGCCTGTTTGTAGTACTCTTCAGCTACTGGGAATTGTCCCGCTTTAAACCCTAAGGCTTGATAATAAGGCTGAAGATGTATCGGTATATAATGTAAGTTCACACCGATTTTTTTAGCGCGTAGGGCGTCAAAAATTTGTTTGTGAGTACGTTTTATCTCAGCTAACTTAAGCCTAATGACATAAAGGTGGCGTGCGGAATAACAGTCTTTTATTTGTTTTGGCAAAATAACGGCTAAATCACGCAGTTTATTATCATAACGTTGGGCAAGTCGGTTACGGTCATCAACAAATTCAGCGAGTCTTGTTAATTGGCTAACTCCTAACGCTGCTTGCATTTCGGTCATACGGTAGTTAAAGCCCAACTCTATTTGTTGATAGTACCAGGCACCATGGTTTGACTCTGTCATCAACTTATCATCGCGAGTAATGCCGTGACTTCTAAGTAACGCCATTTTTGTAGCTAATTTGGTACTGTTTGTGGTAGCAATGCCACCTTCGGCCGTTGTAATGATTTTTACGGGATGAAAGCTAAATACCGTGATATCGCTAAATTCACAATTACCTATCGGCTTACTGCGGTATTTACCACCAATGGCGTGTGATGCATCTTCAATAATTGAAAAACCATATGCTTTACTTAGCATATGGATTTTATCCATATCGCAAGCTTGACCACATAAGTGAACCGGAATAACTATTTTAGGTAAAGGCAAACCATGCTGCTGAGCAAAAGCTAACTTTTTTTCTAACTCACTTGCGCTCAAATTATAAGTAGCGGGGTCAATATCAACAAAGTCTACCTCAGCGCCACAATATAAAGCGCAGTTAGCGGTTGCCACAAATGAAATCGGTGTTGTCCATACTAGATCGCCTTTTGATAACCCTAGCGCTAAACAAGCTAAATGCAATGCTGATGTTGCAGAGTTTACTGCAACGGCATGGTCAGCTTGAGTAGCTACTTTTATTTTGTTTTCAAATAACGGAACTTGCGGACCTTGAGTTAAAAAATCAGATTTTAAAACATCAATTACCGAGTCAACATCTTGTTGTGAAATAGCCTGTTTACCATAGGGTATCATTAGTCCGCTACTTGGTTAAAGGCTAACAGCTGTTCGTTAGTTAAAAAATCGGGGTTCTCTTTTGAATTATATTCAAAGCCTGGTGATACAGGATGGCCTGTTTCCATAAGGGCATTTGAAGTAAAATCATTACTACGGCTATAAAACTTAATACTCGGTGCTATCACAAAATGGTCGTCATATTCAAAGGTATGATAAGAATCGTCATCAGGGCACATTATTTCATGTAACTTCTCACCTGGCCTAATACCAATGATCTTTATTGGTAAATTAGGTGCCATTGCCTTAGCTAAATCCATTATTCTCATTGAAGGGATTTTAGGAACAAAAATTTCCCCTCCTAACATACGTTCGAAGTTTTTTAAGACAAAATCAACACCGCCTTGCAAAGTGATCCAAAATCGTGTCATTTCATTATGGGTAACAGGTATTTCATTTGCGCCTTCATTAATTAATTTTTCAAACAATGGCACAACCGAACCGCGCGAACCAACAACATTGCCGTAACGTACTACTGAAAATGTGGTGTTATGACCACCTGAAATATTATTAGCAGCAACAAAAAGTTTATCAGAGACCAGTTTTGTTGCGCCATATAAATTAATAGGATTGGCTGCTTTATCCGTTGAAAGGGCAATGATTTTTTTTACGTTATTTGCAAGAGCTGCAAAAATTACGTTTTCAGCACCATTAATATTGGTTTTAATACACTCCATTGGGTTGTATTCTGCTGCTGGTACTTGTTTAAGTGCCGCAGCATGAATAACAAAATCAACGCCATTCATTGCTTGAGTTAATCGTTCTTTATCTCGTACATCGCCAATAAAATATCGCATGCAAGTTTGATTAAAGTCTTGCTGCATTTCAAATTGCTTTAGTTCATCTCTAGAGTAGATAATGATCTTATTTGGGGCGTAGTTTTTTAATAGAGTTTTGACATACTTTTTTCCAAAAGAACCTGTTCCACCAGTGATGAGAATATTTTTATTGTTGAACATTACTTTAGATACCTTTTGGGCTATTTAAACATTGATTAAATCAATGTTTATATTAAGCACATAATATACCAATTTAACTTTTAATTGGATATAGGGTTTTATAACAAGATTATAAATGGAATAAAGATATTTAATTTTACACTCATATTTGTTTTATTTTGAGTCGGAAAGGTGGTCTTATTTTTGAATAAGATTAATGCTACTTTTGATTAGAAATGTTTGCTACTTGTTTTAAAGTAAAGCGGCAATTTTATTATAAAGGTTAGTCGCTTGATGATGAGTTAGGTTTCCTACAGCTTCTGCTTTACCTATGGTTGAGCTAATCCTAATCACTTCGTTAGCAATATTTTCAATGCTTCTAGATGACTCAATTTGTTTTTCTTTTTGCTGCTTTTTAAGACCGAAATTTGATATTTCTACAATATCTTTAGCATACACACCTAAATCAGGCTTTAATGGCTTTTCTTTGTTTATTTCTTCCGAGCTAGGTATGAAAGCACGCTGTATCGTATTACTTGCCGTCAACGGATTTGCAATTAACATAATATACTCCAGCACTTTTCGAAAGTTAGCCATTGTAACTTTCTTCAGTTGTCAGCTAAGTATAGTTTGAATTGAATGAAATTTAAACGTTTTGAGCTTTGGACATAGTTCTGGATTTATTTTTAGAAATAGTTAATCAAAATATAATAAAGTAAAAAATTTGACACCGTTTTATATAGATTATTTTGAAGTCCTGCTAGCTAATATTGTTGATAAGATTTAGCTACTTTTTTTCTTTTTTTGAGTCTAATAACTTGATCCGATAATATTTGTTTGCACGCTTGAAGTTCACTTGATAATTTACTATCAAGTAAAACCATTTCATTTAATAAGGTAAGTTCTTGTTCTATTTCGTCAGTTGTTTTTTGCTTAAATAAAAAACGAATCAACTTATCTCTTTTGGACATTAACTCAGTTAAAGCATCCTCTGTTATTGATTGGTTGCTATTTGATTCATTAATAATGATTGTATTTTCTTGAATTTTATTTTGTACATCTAGTATCAGCGACAGCAACTGCCGCGATAGTTCATTTATTTGCTCAAGTGATTGCTTGGGATCATTAGCCACTAAAAACTGACCTGATTTTGATTCTCTAGTGGGATAGAGTCCCAACCAGCTTTAATCGGCAGAAGTATTTGAATTATTTCTTCTAGCTTTTCAATATTATTATCGGTACTCGCGATTAGTAATTGCTCTGAACAAAAGGTATAAAGAGATGCTAAGTTATTCGAAATATCCCCCCCCTTTTCAAAATCTAACGACCCTTCTAAAACACTAATAATAGCAATAGCATTAGATAGTTCAGTACCTTTTTTATCAAAATTATTTTGCGAAATAGCGCCTTTAGCAGTAGCTATATTTCCTAATAACTTTTGAAATAACAGAGCGACTAATTGATAGGGTGAAGCCTGTTCAGCAGAGCCCCTATTTGTTTGTTGATACTTTTTAAGTGATGCATGTGTCATAGACACCTCCTCGTTAGCTATAGCATTAGTATAGAAAACTTGTAGAATTGAAGTAATAAACTTAGGAATTAACTAAGTTAAAGGTTGGTTATTTACGGTTACCGCCAATCCCTCCTTTTGTGCTTTTTTATAGGCTTGTTGTAAAATGCTATGAGTTATATTTTTTACATCGCTAATAATGCCATTACTTAATATTTCAATATTATCCCAACCACGCGTCATCAAATACTCTTCTATTTGTGTTAGTTGTTGTTCAAAAGGCATTTCTTTTGAAAACATATTGAATTCGTGACGAGTGCCTTTGGCTAACTCACTATTATTATGCATTAGTTCGGCAGTACCATTAATAATCAACATTGAATTTCCTACTATTAGTCAAAATATGGTTATTTATATAATTACCTTTTATCTAAGCTAATTATATGCCAACTTTTATTGTTATTTGTGCAAGCTACACAGTAATGCTGTTTAATGAACAATTCATTACTTTAATTGGTATAAGTCAAAATACTGTCATTTTCTATTGTAAACCGTCAAGTTTTTGTTGCTAAATTATTACAAATAGCTAGAATCATCAGTATATTAGCATTTATCAAAAACTCATTTATGCCACAAAATTCAAAAGATTCTAACGTACACGGCCACAAAAAAATTGTTGTGGTTGATAATGATGCTGTTAGAGCACATCAACTGGCAACAGTATTATCTTTTGTTGGCGAGAATTTTTTACAATGTACACAATAACAAATAACGCCATATTTCGATAATAGTGAGCATATACTAACCGTTATACTTACTGGAGATCTTTCTTTATCGACAGTAAGGATAGTTAAAGACAACCCTAAAGTTCCTTTTTTATTGTATGATGTTGTCGATGCTAGTGTACTTAATAGCCATGTCAATGTCATTGGCAATATCTCTACTATGCTTAACTACGCACAGTTAACTGAGCTAATACATCATTGCCATCAGTATCATAATAAACTACCTAGAAGCGGCTCTCATTTTAGCTCCAGTATTTTATTTCGCTCATTAATAGGTACTAGTAAACTTATGAATGAAGTGCGCTTTTTAATAGAGCAAGTCGCTAAAACGCCAGCCAGTGTCCTAGTATTAGGTGAATCGGGTACGGGCAAAGAAGTAATTGCTCGAAATATTCATAATTTATCATCTCGTGCTAAAGGAATATTTGTGCCTATTAACTGTGGCGCAATACCTGCTGAATTATTAGAAAGTGAATTATTTGGTCATGAAAAAGGTGCTTTTACGGGCGCTATTTCTACCCGTAAAGGTCGCTTTGAATTAGCGGAAGGTGGTACCTTATTTTTAGATGAAATAGGCGATATGCCACAGCCGATGCAGGTTAAATTATTACGGGTGTTGCAAGAGCGTACGTTTGAGCGTGTCGGTGGCTCTAAAAGTATTAAAGCGGATGTACGTATTATTGCCGCTACGCACCAAAATCTTGAAGAGATGATTAAAGAGGGCACCTTTCGTGAAGATCTTTATTATCGCTTAAATGTCTTTCCTATTGAAACGCCAGCTTTGCGAGAACGCAAAGAAGACATACCGCTATTACTAAAAGAGTTATTAACTCGTTTTGAGCATGAACAAGAAAAAACGATACGTTTTACTGAAAAAGCAATTGAATCATTAATGGAGCATTTGTGGCCAGGGAATGTTCGTGAATTGTCAAACCTTATTGAGCGCATGCTGATAATGTATGGCGATCAAATTGTTGATGTTGCTGAACTACCACCTAAGTACCAACATATTGATGTGGATGCATATACGCCGGAATATCCTGAAGAGCTACAAGAACAAGATGCTATTAATGCGTTATTTTCAGATTTTGATTATGACGATGAAGATGATACGGTTGCAGACGAAATTATTGATGTAACTCAACAGGACTCTGCGACTGATATTTTACCTAGTGACGGCTTAAATTTAAAAGAGCATTTGGCGGAACTAGAAATATCTCTTATTACTCAATCGTTAGCTAAACATGATTATGTTGTCGCTAGAGCGGCTGAAACCTTGGGTATGAGACGAACCACCCTCGTTGAAAAAATGCGTAAATATCATTTACAAAAACCAGTAGAGACGTGTGTTTTGTAAATAAAAAATAAGAACAGCCAATAGTTTGACAACATTTTTATCCTTTACATTAAACTAACTTATTGAAAATAAAACAAAAAAACTATGGCATGTAAAATGCTTAACCAAGGTGAGATACATTTTATTTGGACTTTGGTTTTATGGCACTAGCACAGCATTTTATTGCTAATAATGGTTTTAACCCAGTTAATATTCCTTTACAGACTAGCCCGTTAATCGGGGAAGCCGCGTTTCTACAAACAGAAGCTTTTCCTGGTGAGTTAGCTTCTTTACGTGCTCAATTATCCCAAATAAAAACGCCAAAAGACAAAGCTGCCCAGTTAGAGCGAAAGCAAGAAAAAGTAAGTCAACCCTCACCGGAGCATTTAGCCGATACTACTTTAAAACAAATACAAATGGCCGATAAACTTATTGAAATGATGCCAACAGGCTTGGTGATGCTTGATGGAAATGGGGTTGTCATTAAAATTAATAAAGTGGCTAGAAGTTTACTTGAAGAGCCAATATTAGGTCAGCTTTGGTTTACTGTTATTGCCCGTTCATTTAAGCCAAGAGCCGATGATTGGCATGAAGTTTCATTGAAAGATGGCCGTAGGGTTAAGTTAGAAATTGCCAGTTTGGGAGAGCAACCTGGACAATTAATTATGATCACCGATTTAACTGAAACACGGTTATTACAAGATAAAGTCGGGCAAATGCAACGACTTTCATCTTTAGGTCGTATGGTCTCAACGTTAGCTCATCAAATTCGCACTCCGCTTTCGGCTGCTATGTTATATAGCGCTAACTTATCGAATCGAAAGTTATCAGAGTCTGCTCGCGGGTCATTTCAAGAAAAGCTGAGTTCACGTTTACGAGATTTAGAGCAACAAGTAAATGATATGCTGTTGTTTTCTAAAAGTGGTAATGAACAAGTTGTTTCATCATTGCCAGTTAATGAGTTAATTAATGATGCTATTCAAACAATGGATGCGTTAATAATTAAAGAAAATGCCCAAGTAAACGTACATCTGACTACTGCAAAACATCACATTTTAGGCAATAAAAATGCGTTAACTGGGGCGATACAAAATTTAGTGCACAATGCTCTACAAGCGACAGCGGCTGCAAATGTAGAGCAAGCCGTCATTAATATCCAAGTGTACAGCAATAAAAATTCAGTCTATATCAGTGTTAAAGATAATGGCCCAGGTATCAATAGTGTTGATATTAAAAAAATATTCGAACCTTTTTACACTGCAAGCAGTAAAGGTACAGGGTTAGGCTTGGCTGTAGTAAAGTCAGTTGTTGAAGCACATCAAGGGGAAGTTAATTATTTAAGCCAAACAGGAGAGGGGGCACACTTTTGCATGAAATTACCTTTGCTAGGGCAAGTAGAGACTTCACCAATTTATAAAATAAGCATTGAGGAGAAGCATAATGAAGCTTCATAAAATACTCGTTGTTGAAGATGATGCGGGTTTGCGCGAGGCATTAATTGATACTATTACCTTGGCAAACTATCAATGTATTGAAGCCGACTCAGCAGAGGCAGCTTTGTTATTATTAAAAAACCATGCTGTTGATTTGGTGGTCAGTGATGTGCAAATGGGCGGTATGTCAGGTTTGTCTTTATTAAAAAACATTAAAAATCAGCAGTCAACTCTACCGGTATTATTAATGACTGCTTATGGAACCATTGATGATGCTGTTCAGGCGATGAAAGACGGCGCTTGTAACTATATAACTAAGCCGTTTGCCCCTGAAGTGTTGTTGAATATGATTAGTCAATATATTCCAGCCATACAAGTGAATAAAAACACGCCAATTGTTGCGGATAAGCACAGTATTGAATTACTTAATTTAGCACGTAAAGTTGCCTCCACAGATGCGTCAGTGATGGTGCTTGGGCCAAGCGGCTCAGGCAAAGAGGTATTGGCGCAATATGTTCATCATCATTCTCCTCGAGCTAAGCAACCATTTGTTGCCATTAACTGTGCGGCTATTCCAGAAAACATGTTAGAAGCAACATTATTTGGCTATGAGAAAGGTGCATTTACCGGCGCAATTCAAGCTTGTCCTGGGAAATTTGAACAAGCTCAAGGGGGCACAATATTACTTGATGAAATAACCGAAATGGATTTAAGCCTACAAGCGAAAATTTTGCGGGTTTTACAAGAGCGAGAAGTAGAGCGCTTAGGTGGTCGGAAAACAATTCATTTAGATGTGCGTGTTATTGCAACTAGCAACCGTAATCTTCAAGAAGCGGTGAGTAAAGGTGACTTCAGAGAAGATTTATATTATCGCTTAAATGTTTTCCCACTGACTTGGTTACCTTTAGCAGAAAGAGTTGATGATATATTACCGTTAGCGAAACATTTAGTTGCCTGTTATTGTCAAAAAAGTGGCGAGAAAATAGTTGAATTTAGCCCCGCAGCACGCAGTAAATTGAATGCTTATAGTTGGCCTGGTAATGTGCGTGAGCTTGATAATGTTATTCAACGAGCGCTTATTTTACATAGTAATGAAATTATTGATGCCAGTGATTTGATGATTGAAAATTTTGAGACGGCCAGTGTCAATGAAGTTGAACAACAAGTGGCAACAGACGATAAGCTAGGTAGTGAATTAAAGATACAAGAGCATCAAATAATATTAGACACTTTGCAGGCATGTCACGGCAGCCGAAAAGAGGTTGCTGAACGCTTAGGTATTAGTCCGCGTACATTGCGCTATAAAATTGCCAGAATGCGTGACTGCGGTATTCAAATACCCGCTTAAAAACTAAAGTTACCAGTTAATAGTTTCGAGTTGCGAACTCCGCGACTCGACCTTGTAACTGATTCTTTGTAACTTGAAACATCACTTCTTCATAACTGTTTTTTTCGTCACTCGAAACTTTTGTTACTCGTCACTTACTCTTGTGTTGGCACCATGCTTGCAACATCACTTGTTATAGATAGTTATTATTGCTTTGTTAGCAAAAAATTGACACAAGTGAGTTTATCATGGATATCAAAACTAATTCTTTATTTGCACAAATGCAAAGCATGTCACTGCAAGCTGCGGGTAATAAATTGCCGGCTGTTGGTGGGGATATACCGGGTATGTCAGGTACCAACGCCATAGGAAAAGTGAATAACTCAAGTAATGACTTTGGTAATTTACTGACGGATGCGTTAAAAACGGTTAATGAGTTAGCACAAGATAGCGGCGCTAAAAAAATGGCCTTTGAAATGGGTGATCGTAGCGTTACTTTGGCAGAAGTCATGATTGCTTCAAGTAAATCTGGTATTGCCTTAGACGCCAGCATACAGGTTCGTAATAAGTTTGTAGAAGCATACAAAGAAATAATGAGCATGCCAGTCTAATTTAAGCGGATTAAATCAGTTCTAACATCGTTGCTTTCAATCGTAATAGGCTAGCTACTCCTTATTCAAGCGCCTTGTTATAAATGATTTGTTCTTATCTAAACATTAGTCGATAATCAATAAATTCAGAAATAATTAAGTACAGCGGAGAAGTTAAGTGGCTGAGACAAATTCAATGGTGGCAACTGATAGCGGTGAAATGATTGCCAATGATTCTGGCGATAATAGCCCCATCGAAGAGCAAAAATCAGGTTTTTCAGCAAAGTTAGGTAATGTTGATATATTACGTCAAATAACCTTAGTGGTTGCTTTATCAATTTGTTTAGCCATTGCCGTGTTTGTGATAATACTAGCGAATGAGCCTGACTACCGCTTTATAGCAAAACTACCCACTGAACAGCTAATTAAAACGATGGATTTTCTTGATGCTAACCAAGTTGAATATCGTCAAGAAAATAACACTATTTCAGTGCCATCAGGTGATTACCAAAATATTAAATTGCTGCTAGCCCGTGAAGGTTTAACGAACGAGCCTAGCCAAGGCAATGATATTCTTATGAAAGACATGGGCTTTGGTGTAAGTCAGCGGATGGAAAGAGAGCGACTAAAATATGGTCGAGAATTACAACTAGCCAATACTATAGAACAATTACAAAGTATTTCCCGTGCGAGAGTTTTACTTGCCATCCCTAAAGAAAATATTTTTGCTCGTCGTGAAAAAAATCCTTCGGCGACTGTGGTTTTAACTATGCAACGTGGTCGATTATTATCGGCTGAGGAAGTGGATGCCGTCGTTGATATCATTGCTTCAGCTGTGCAGGGATTAAGGCCGAACCGTGTAACAGTAACAGATCAAAATGGTCGACTACTTAACTCGGGTAGTCAAAATTCTATTTCGTCACGCGCACGTAATGAATTTGACCTTGAGCAAAAGCGTGAACAAGAATATATGAACAAAATCGATACTATTCTTATTCCTGTGGTTGGTTTAGGCAATTACACCGCACAAGTTGATGTCGCCATGGATTTTACTCACACCGAGGAAACCGCCCGTCGTTATAATGCAGACTTGCCAGCGTTGCGTAGTGAAATGAAAGTAGAAGACAATTCTATTGGTGGTATGTTAGGTGGTATTCCTGGCGCTTTGTCTAATCAACCGCCGCTAGAATCAAGTATTCCTGAAGATGCTACAGCGATGAAAAAACGGGCTATACCCAGTCGAAAGCATACCGAATCAACTAAAAACTATGAGCTTGACGAAGCAATTAGTCACACTAAACAGCAAAGTGCTATTATTCGTCGGGTCAGTGTTTCAGTCGCGCTTGACTACGTAAATAGCCCTACACCAGCATCGGTCACTGATGGTGATGTTACAGAAGACGCCGTTGCGGTAGTCGCTAAAGAGCCAAGAAGTGTTGCCGAAATTGCGGCTATACGCAGATTATTACAAGGGAGTATTGGTTTTGATTTACAACGTGGCGATGTTTTAGAAGTCGTTACCATTCCTTTTACTCGTTCAGACTTTGGTGCGATAAAAGAAGTGCCAATATGGGAGCAACCTTGGTTTATAAAAATACTTAAGTTGGTGATGGGAGCGTTAGTGATTATCGTCTTAATTGTCGCGGTTGTTCGTCCGATGTTGAAACGTTTAATATACCCAGATAAAACACCCGAAGATTATGGTGACAAGTCTCTTGATAGCCATATTGACTTAGGTGATGAAACCATGGATATGCTGACCTCTGAATTTGATGCTGGTAATGTTGGTTTTGCACCTGATGGCAGTTTACAATTACCCGATCTTCATCGTGATGAAGATATACTTAAAGCGGTTCGAGCACTCGTGGCTAATGAACCAGAATTATCGTCGCAAGTAGTGAAAAGTTGGTTGAACGAAGATGAGTGATGAAACAGAAGTTGGTGAATTAGCCGCAGCTCCTGCAGGCTTTGATGTTGAAAAATTAGATGGCTCAGAAAAAGCCGCTATTTTATTATTGAGCCTGTCAGAAGAAGATGCTGCACAAATATTAAAACACCTTGAGCCAAAGCAAGTGCAACAAGTTGGTATGGTAATGGCGGCAATGGAAGACTTTACTCAAGAAAAAATTACCGCGGTGCACAAGCAATTTATTCATGACATTCAAAATTTCTCTACCATTGGTTTCCAAAGTGAAGAGTTTGTACGTAAAGCCTTAACCGCAGCTTTAGGTGAAGATAAAGCAGGTAACTTAATTGATCAAATTGTTATGGGTGGTAGTGCTAAAGGCTTAGATTCATTGAAATGGATGGACTCTAAGCAAGTAGCAAATATCATTCGTAACGAACATCCACAAATTCAAACCATTGTATTATCGTATTTAGATGCTGAGCAATCTGCGGAAATTATGGGGCAATTCCCTGAAAAAGTACGTTTAGATTTAATGATGCGTATTGCTAACTTAGAAGAAGTGCAACCGGCGGCATTACAAGAGCTAAATGAGATCATGGAGAAACAGTTTGCCGGACAAGCAGGTGCACAAGCGGCGAAAATGGGTGGCTTGAAAGCTGCAGCCGATATAATGAACTACTTAGACACTAACGTTGAAGGCATGTTAATGGATGCTATCCGTGAAAGTGATGAAGAAATGAGTCAACAAATTCAAGACCTAATGTTTGTCTTTGAAAACTTAGTTGATGTTGATGACAGAGGCATGCAAGCAATACTGCGAGAAGTACAACAAGATGCCTTAATGAAAGCGATTAAAGGAACAGACGAAGCACTGAAAGAAAAAATTCTCGGCAATATGTCTAAACGTGCCGCCGAAATGTTGGCAGATGATCTTGAAGCCATGGGACCTGTACGAATTAGTGAAGTTGAAGCAGCACAAAAAGAAATTCTTTCTGTTGCTCGCCGGTTATCTGACGCTGGCGAAATTATGCTTGGCGGCGGCGGTGGCGGTGATGAGTTCTTATAATGTTTTTTAAGGTCGGATTGTAATCTGACAAAATAAGGTTTTAGCAAATGAGTAAAACGCCAGTACGCATTATTAAAGCGGACCAACAAGATGAGCTAGATGTTTGGTCGCTACCTAATGTGCAAGCCAAAGAAACCACAGAGCAAATGAGCTATACCAATGCTTTAGGTAAAAAATCAAACTGGCGGTATGAGTCGCCAGAAGAGGAAATTATAGCGCCAGAGCCTTTAACCGCAGAAGAAATTGAAGCGATCAGACAAGCAGCTCATGAAGAAGGTTTCAATCAGGGTAAAGAAGAAGGTTTTACTCAAGGTTATGAAGAAGGCAAGACTCAAGGGATAACTGAAGGTACAGCTCAAGGTTTAGAAGAAGGCGAAGCGCAGGGGTTAGCACAAGGAAAAGATGCCATTGATAGCTTAAGTGAAAGATGGCAACACTTAATAGAACAGCTTGATAAACCACTGGCTAGCGTCGAAAAAAACATTGAAGAACAGCTGTTAAATTTAGTCGTTCAACTGACCGAAGCCGTCGTTCTACAAGAAGCAAAAACCAACCCTGATATTTTAATAGCAGCCATTGCCACCGGCATTAAAGCGCTGCCAAGTAATGAAACAAACACACAAATTCATCTGCACCCTGATGATATTAAACACGTTGAACAACAATTTGGTGAACAACATATCAGGGAAAGTGGTTGGCGGCTTTTGCCGGCACCACAATTAACCCCAGGTAGCTGTCAAATAGAGAACAGTACTTCAAATATTGATTTACAGATAAAATCACGGCTAAAGCAAGTATTGGAATCTTTCTTGCAAGATGCCTTACATCAGTAACCCTTCGACAAGCTCAGGGCAAACGGAATATCTCCGTTCATCCTGAACTTGTCGAAGGAAGCGTGAAGAACGAACAGTCGAAGTATTAGAGTGAATTTAGGAACAAGGTCAACATGGTAGATAGCTTACGCATCAGCGAACGATTGGAAAACTGTCAAAACTTTATCCACCCTTTTAAAGAGCTTGTTGCTGGGCGCTTGGTGCGTGTTGTTGGCTTAACATTGGAAGCAGTAGGGGTAAAAGCACCTATCGGCAGTCAATGTTTGGTTGAAACATCTCATGGCGATTTATTGGCAGAAATCGTTGGCTTTGCTCAAGAGATAACTTATTTAATGCCTGAAGAAAGTTTACGTGGTGTACTACCTGGCGCTCGCGTATTACCTGTGTCTACTAAACACCATTTACCCTTGTCGATGAATTTATTGGGACGAGTGGTTAATGGCATAGGAAAACCTATTGACGGTAAAGGTCCGATTAAATCTGATGATGACTATCACCCCGATCATAGCCCTATCAATCCTTTATCTAGGCGCGCCATTACTGAACCACTTGATGTCGGTGTACGTGCTATTAATAGCTTTATTACCGTTGGCAAAGGTCAACGAATGGGATTGTTTGCTGGCTCTGGTGTTGGTAAAAGTGTCTTGATGGGCATGATGACACGCGGCACAACCGCAGATGTGATTGTGGTTGGTTTAGTGGGCGAACGTGGTCGAGAAGTAAAAGAATTTATTGAAGAAATTTTAGGCGAGGAAGGGCGGGCTCGCTCAGTTGTGGTTGCTGCCCCGGCAGATAATTCTCCTTTAATGCGTTTAAAAGGCTGTGAAACTGCCGTGCAAATTAGTGAGTACTTTCGCGATAAAGGCCTTAATGTTCTGTTATTGCTAGACTCGCTAACTCGTTATGCGCAAGCTCAACGAGAAATAGCGCTTGCTGTTGGTGAGCCACCGGCGACTAAAGGCTATCCACCTTCGGTATTTTCTAAATTACCGCAGCTAGTTGAACGTGCGGGTAATGGTGGCGAAGGACAAGGTTCAATTACTGCGTTTTATACTGTGTTAACAGAAGGTGATGATCTACAAGATCCTATTGCCGATGCTGCTCGTGCCATTTTAGATGGTCATATTGTTTTGTCGCGAGAATTAGCCGATGCAGGGCATTATCCCGCGGTAGATATCGAAGGTTCAATCTCTCGGGTAATGCCTATGGTAACCAGCAAAGAACACCAAGACTTAGCTCGGCAACTTAAGCAAATGTATTCTCTTTATCAACAAAATAAAGATCTTATCGCTATTGGTGCTTATACCAAGGGTAATGATCCAAGAATTGATCAAGCAATAAATGTATTACCCGTAATTAACTTTTTTTTACAACAGCAGATCCAAGAAATTATACCGTATGAATTGAGCTTACAACAATTAAAAGAAATTATTGCGGCGGCCACAGCGAATAGTCAAACAAATGTAAACCAAAATGTATCAGCTTAATAAGCAATAAATAATTTAGGAAACATCGTTATGGCTGCGAATAAAAATAAGCAACTCGAAACGTTATTAAAATTTGAGCATTCAAAAGAAGAAATGGCTGCAAATACCTTACGTAATGCTGAAAATGATTATCAGCAAAATTTAATTCGACTGCAAAGTGTTACTGATTATCGCCTAGAATATATGAAACGTTTAAGCGAACGATCACGTGTTGGTTTAGATAGTGCGACTTACAATCATTATCATGCGTTTATTAATAAGCTTGATTACGCTGCTGAGCAAGTAAAAGTTGCCATGCAACAAGCTAAAGCGCTAGTTGAACAAAGTAAAAGCTTATGGTTAAAACAAAGGCAAAAAGTACAAGCCGTTGAAATGCTTGCTAAGAAACGTAGTATTGCGTTAACTAAGGTTGAAAATAAAAAAGAGCAAGCCATGTTTGATGAAATAGCCACACAACAATTTTTACGACGTAAATCGAGTTATTAACTGTAGCGGAATGGTTCTTGCTTATTTAATAAAAAAAGAGAATAAAAAGTCATTCTAGCTTCATGAATGTATAGATTTTTACTGATTATAGTGATTGGAATTATTATGCCACAGCTCAATGTATTACCTATTAATGTTTCGCAAAATATCGAGTTAAAAAATGAATCGGCATCTGCTAACTCGATTAAATCCAATGATGATTTTTCACAATATATTGATCTACACCTTACTAAAAATAAGGAAGTTGAGAATATTAATGACGTTGATGGTGTTAACTCAGAGGCTAAAAAAAATAGCTCTGTAACAGATACTAAGCTTGATACCAAAAAAACAGAAGATTTGGTGGATAATGCTAATACAAGCACTAATATAAATGATGAAGCAGACGATACAACGTTTGTGCAAAATATTGCCGCTTCCGGCAAAAAAGATCAAATAGAATCCAATGCAAAAAATCAACTGGCGTTGATTGAATCAGAGCAGTTAATGTCATTTTTAACTAAAGCTGATAATACCTTAATTAATCAGTCAGCTGACTTTTTCTCTGTAAGGCCTTCATCGGAAAAATTATCGGTAGAGAAAAAAGCTTATGATGAAACAAAGCTGTTATTAAAGGCTAGTGCTTTAGTCGCTGATTTATCTATGGTTGCAAAAGCGGTGGTGAATGATGAAGTAGCCGTAGCACCAACAACGACTGAAAAAGCAAGATCTAAAGAAACGCTAGTTCTGGGTGATGTGGCTAAAGCTACAGATAAAGATAGCGCGGAAACCACTGTCGTTAAATCAGCGGTTGGATCACTGAATGATGGTAAAAATAAGGATATGACACCAGCCTCAGCAGATGGTGTAAAACCATCAGTTAAGAAAACCGTATGGTCTGAAGCGGATGTTGAATCAAAAACCGGGTTAACTTCACCGTCAAAAACTGACGTTAAGCAAACTAATATCAGCAATGATAAAATAAATACCGAACCACAAAAACATAGTCAGCCCTTGTCAGCAGAGCCATTAGTGGATAATGATGAAAGTGCTTCTTTAACAGCAGAGCAAACAATAACGAAGCAAACAAAGGTAGAGCATACTCAAAAATATAACAACAAAATAGCGCAAGACACCTTACCAAAAGAAGTAAATAAAGCTGATAAAACAGAAGGGGTAAGTGATGGGCAAGCAACTGAAAATAAAGCTATAAATTCCAGTGGTATAACTCAGGTTACTAACAATAATCTAGTGCCAGCAGATTCCGTTAAGTCACCTAGAAATACGGTTAACGCGATAGAAAAACAAGTTAATCCGTTAAAAGAAATTCAACATGAGAAAGTATCAAGCTTAGCTGAGCCTCAATTGACGAAAAGTGAGTTAATACAAAACAGAGAAGTAACGCAAAGCAGTGAAACAGTACAAAGCAGTGACGTAATTAAGGAGAATAAAGAAGTAAATCAAGCAGCAGTTGACATTAAAAAAACAGTTACGTCTAACAATCAACTTGCTACAAGTGCTGATGATGCGAATAAAACACAAGCTAAACAAGACGAGAAAGTACAATTGGCGGCATCGTTTGCAGAGCAAAACCAACAAAAACTAGCCGTTCAAAAAGAAGATGAAATACTTGTTGCCGATAAAGTTATTGCGAGTGTTAAAAGAGAGCCCTTTGCTAATAGTCATTTTATTGATGTTAGCGGTAAAACCACTCAAACTCCGCAACAAATAATAGATCAGCAGTCGGTTGAAATATTAAACCCTAGTGTGGCAACGGAAGTCACGCAAAGTCAAAAAACTAACACACAATTTCAACAAGAGACCATTTCATTGTTTCGTAAAGATTCTGCTGAGGCAGTGAAAGATAAAGTGATGTTAATGATTTCGCAAAAATTGCAACAATTTGATATTACCCTTGACCCACCTGAGCTAGGGAATATACAGGTTAGAGTTAATTTACAAGGCGAGCAGGCGGTGGTTAATTTCATGGTGCAAAGTCAACAAACAAAAGATGCATTAGAGCAAAATATGCATAAATTAAAAGAGTTGTTAGCAGAGCAAGGGGTTGATGTTGGTGATGCGAATGTGGAACAACAATCACAGCAATCAGCCAATGAAGAAGATTCAGCAGCTGGAAAAAATAGTCAATTGAACGCTGAATTAGATAGCATGGCTGAGGCGAATGATGTTGTAGCGCATACTTTATCAGCAAAGATGATTGATTTTTCAACAACTAGTGTTGATTATTATGCATAAGTGGTAATTAAAGCAGAGAAATTAAGCTAAATGCTATTAAGTTGATGAAACACATTGGCTAGAAGGCTATTCAAGGATATTATCTAACGATAATATTTGGCAATCTAGACTAAAGCGAATTATAAAGGGTTACTTATGGCTGATGAAAAAGGTAAAGCAGAAGACAAAGAAGTTGACTTAGAGCTAGATGGAGCAGGAAAAAAGAAAAAAATGATTATTATCATTGTCGCTATTGTTGTTTTACTTGGTGCAGCGGGTGGTGGTTATTTCTTTTTTATGGGTGGAGATAGTGCTAGCCAAGAACAACTCGATTCAGCATTAGATAGTGATTCTGCTGATGCTGATGCAGATAGTGATAGCGGCAAAGCGCAGCAAAGTGCCCAAGTTGGTACTGCGCTTTATGTACCTATGCCTAGGCCATTCCGCTTTAATATTCCTGGCGCTGCTCGAGATCGTTTTGTTGAAATTCGCGTACAGTTATTAGTACGTGGTGGTGATAATGAAGAAAATGCTAAAATGCATGTACCCTTGATTGAAAGTACTTTGTTAGGCATTTTTTCACAAGCGAATGCTGATGATTTATCTACTAGTGCTGGCAAAGAATTATTAAAGCAACAATCATTGGCAGCAGTTCAAAAAGTGATGAAAGATGTTGAAGGTGATAAAACTATCGAGAAAGTTTTATTTACCGGTTTTGTCATGCAATAACAAAGTTTTGAGTTTTGAGTTTTGAGTTTTGAGTTTTGAGTTTTGAGTTCCGAGTGAGTAGATAAGTTACCAATAACATGATGCAAAAAAAGAGAATAACCAGTGAGTGATTTACTATCGCAAGACGAAATTGATGCACTATTACATGGTGTTGATGATGTCGATGAAGAAGACATAATTGAAGAGGATGCTGAACGAGAAGATGGCAGCTCAGACTATGATTTTTCTTCACAAGATCGTATCGTTCGTGGCCGCATGCCAACCTTGGAGATGGTCAACGAACGCTTTGCTCGTCACATGCGTATTAGTTTATTTAATATGATGCGCCGTACGGCTGAAGTGTCGATTAACGGCATTCAAATGATCAAGTTTGGTGAGTATATTCACACACTGTTTGTGCCAACTAGTTTAAATATGGTACGTTTTCGGCCCTTAAAAGGCACAGCGCTTATCACCATGGAAGCGCGTTTGGTCTTTATTCTAGTGGATAACTTTTTTGGTGGCGATGGTCGTTATCACGCTAAAATAGAAGGTCGAGAATTTACCCCAACAGAACGTCGCATCATTCAAATGTTACTAAAGTTAATATTTGAAGATTATAAAGAAGCATGGTCACCGGTGATGGATATTTCTTTTGAATACCTAGATTCAGAAGTAAACCCTTCTATGGCCAATATTGTGAGCCCTACTGAAGTCGTGGTAATAAGTTCTTTTCATATTGAACTTGATGGCGGCGGCGGTGATTTTCATGTTGCGCTACCTTATTCAATGCTTGAACCTATTAGAGAGTTACTTGATGCCGGTGTACAAAGTGATAAAGAAGATACGGACATGCGTTGGTCCAAAGCACTTCGTGATGAAATTATGGATGTGCCAGTTGCTATTAATACCAAATTTTTAGAGGTGGTTTTACCTTTAAGCCAAATAATGGAACTACAAGCGGGTGATATTATCCCGATAGAAATGCCTGAACATATTACGGTATTAATTGAAGACTTACCTACCTTTAGGGCAAAATTAGGGCGTAGTCGAGATAATGTTGCACTGAAAATAGAATCAAAAATAAGTCGTCCAGAATCGGTTAAATCTGAGTTGAACGTATTGACTAAAGGGGGTAAGCGCCTTGATAGTGATGCTGAATTACAGCTGTTAGAAGATGATTTTTAAATCTATGCAGAATCGGGGTTTTATTAAATAAAACCGATTAATAATGAATACATATTAATAGTAAAAAATTGAGAATTGAGGCAAATCGGTATGAGTAATGACAATGATGAAGATCTAAGTATGTGGGATGAAGCTTTGGATGAACAAGCTGAAGCCAAAACGAAAGGAGCTAAAGACGTTGAAAAGGTTGAGTTAGAGGAATTAACCGAAGATGAGGTTACAATTACGGGTGAAGAAAAACGCCGACTTGATACTATTTTAGATATTCCTGTTACCATTTCTATGGAGGTGGGGCGTAGTAATATTAGTATTAGAAACTTATTGCAACTTAATCAGGGTTCGGTAGTAGAGCTTGATAGAGTCGCCGGTGAGGCGTTAGATGTTCTTGTTAATGGTACCTTAATCGCCCATGGTGAAGTTGTGGTAGTTAACGATAAATTTGGTATCCGTTTAACCGACGTTATTAGCCAAATTGAACGTATTAAAAAATTAAAGTAATGTCTAATTTTTTTTACTTCTTAGTTGTTTTTTTGTTAGTTTTTATAACAACAGTTTCGTACGCCCAACAGGAACTTGGTACCAGTGAAAACGCTAAACAGACCGTGGAATCCATAGTGGCTGAGCCGCTACTCGTTAAGCAAGCTCCAGAAGTAGGGAAGCATGTTATGGCAAATACCGATGCTGGTAGCATGATTTTGTCCTTATTGATGGTGTTAGCCGTAATTGTTATCACTGCTTTAGTATTAAAGCGATTTAATGTTACTCAACAAAATAGCGGTCAACTAAAAGTGGTGGCAAGTTTATCATTGGGAGTAAAAGAGCGACTTATTGTTGCACAAGTTGGTGAACAACAGTTACTGTTGGGGGTTACCCCACAGCAAATAACCTTAATTAAAAGCCTTGAAGAGCCTATTGCTTCTAGCCAATCTAAAAAAACATCAGCGTTAACTGGAACTGTATTGGCTTTTTTACAGAAAAATAATTTTAAACCTAAAAATAAATAGTAAATTACTATGAAAAAAATAGTTTTGTTAGTTTTACTGACCTTAATAACACTTACCACTAGTTTTGGCGCTTTTTCGGCTGAAGAACTGTCGATGACGGCATTAACGTTGACTACTAATGCCGACGGCTCGCAAGAGTATTCGGTTACCTTGCAAATTTTAATCTTTATGACAGCATTAAGTTTTATACCCGCTGCTGTGATAATGATGACTTCGTTTACCCGTATCGTGGTCGTTATGGCAATATTGCGACAAGCCTTTGGTTTACAGCAAACGCCATCAAACCAGGTGATTATCGGCTTAACCTTGTTTATGACACTTTTTATTATGACGCCAGTCTATAATCAAATAGATGAGAGCGCGATTCAGCCCTATTTAGCTGAACAATTAACATCAGTAGAAGCTATAAATATAGGTAAAGTGCCATTGCGCGCTTTTATGTTAGAGCAAACTCGCCTAAAAGATCTTGATACATTAGCATCAATGGCAGGACTTGAAGCCGTTGATCAGCCTACTGATTTACCTATGACCGTGATTATTCCCGCTTTTATTATTAGTGAATTGAAAACGGCTTTTCAAATAGGTTTTATATTATTTATCCCCTTTTTGATTATTGATTTAGTCGTGGCAAGTATTTTGATGGCCATGGGTATGATGATGTTATCACCCATGATTGTTTCCTTGCCGTTTAAGTTAATGTTATTTGTGCTAGTCGATGGTTGGAATTTGGTTATTGGTACTATTGCCACCAGTTATGGCATGGGTGGGTAAAATGGTTAATCTATCAGTGTTAAATGTTAACTAACTGAATAAGAGAAAGTAAGATGGGTCCAGAAGTCTTTGTTGACATATTAAGAGATGCTTTACTACTCGTTATTATCCTAGTAAGTGCAGTGATCTTACCTAGCTTATTTGTCGGCCTACTGGTTGCTATTTTCCAAGCGGCAACGTCAATTAATGAACAAACTTTAAGCTTCTTACCTAGATTAATTGTCACCTTATTGGCTCTTATTTATGGTGGCCATTGGGGGATACAAAAACTCATGGATTATACCTTTCGGTTAATTGCAAGCATCCCAAGTGTGGTGAGTTAGTGGAATTTACTGAGTCAGTTATTAATCAATATCTGGCAGATTTTATGCTGCCTTTTACCCGTGTTTCTGCTTTAATTATGACCATGATAGGTTTTGGTGCGCGCACTATACCGACGCGAATTAAATTATTTTTATGCGTAACCGTTACCATCGCTATTATGCCGGCAATACCGCCGACCAACCTTGAAAACCTATTGTCATTTAATACTGCGATATTAATCGCTCAGCAGACTATTATTGGGGTCATGCTAGGTTTTATGACTATTATGGTGGTTAATACCTTTACTTTAGCTGGGCAAATTATTGCGATGCAATCAGGGTTAGGTTTTGCTTCATTAGTCGATCCCGCCAGTGGTATGAATGTGCCTGCTGTAGGTCAATTCTTTTTGATCTTATCCACTTTACTGTTTTGGGTGATGGATGGACATTTAGCTTATTTACAATTTATTAGCGCTAGTTTTGATACTTTACCTATAGGTAGTGAGCTCTTTTTTAGTATTAAATATAAAGAAATTGTACTGTGGGGCGGTTGGATGTTTGCGACGGCATTATCTTTAGCGCTAGCGCCTTTAACTGCCATGCTATTAATAAATTTTTCTTTTGGGGTTATGACCCGTGCTGCTCCTCAGCTTAATATTTTTGCTATTGGTTTTCCTATTACTATGCTGGCTGGCTTGTTAATTATGTGGTTAACGTTTGGTAATTTTCTCACCCATTTTGAATTGCAGTGGCAGCGCGCCCTTGATTTTAGTTGTTATTTGATTAACTGCAAGGCAATCTGATTATAAAGGTAAAGTACTATGGCTGAGTCAGATAGTGGTGAGAAAACCGAAGAACCAACGGCAAAAAAGCTAACCGACGCCAGAAAAAAAGGTCAAATAGCACGTTCGAAAGATTTAGGCACTATGTTTGTGTTAGTTGGCAGTGCTTGTGCCATGCTATTGATGGGGAACTCATTAGTGCAAGCATTATCACTGATGATGAAACGATTATTTAGTATCAGCCGACGTGAAGCGATGGATGTTAATGCCCTTTTTAATGTCATAGGCACTGGCGCAAGTTTAGTTATTACGCCAATGTTGTGGATTTTCTTTATTATCATTATTGCTGCTTTTATTGGTAATACTCTACTTGGTGGTATGAGCTTTTCTTGGGAAGCTATGGCGCCTAAAGCAAGCCGGTTATCTCCTGCTGCTGGTTTTAAACGCATGTTTGGCGTGCAAGCTGCGGTTGAATTAATAAAATCAATTTTAAAGTTTTTTGTGGTTTTTATTGTTGCTTATTTATTACTAACAGGGTTGTTTGATCAAATATTAGGGTTAAGTTTAGAGGCTATACCGGCTAATTTTAGCCATGCCGTTAATATGTTGCTGTGGATGTTTTTAACCTTGGCATTATCTATTGGTATTATTGCGATTATTGATGCTCCGTACCAAGTTTGGAATCATACGCGGCAACTGAAAATGACCAAGCAAGAAATTAAAGATGAACATAAAAATACTGAAGGCAACCCTGAGGTAAAAGGACGTATTAAACGAACACAGTATGAAATGTCCCAACGCAGAATGATGGGTGAAGTCCCTAATTCAGATGTAGTTATTACCAACCCTACTCATTATAGTATTGCCTTAAAATATGACGCTGCTGTTGGTGGTGCGCCAAAGTTAGTTGCCAAAGGTATTGATGAAATGGCAATACACATTCGCACCATTGCCAAAGAAAATAGTGTTGAAATTGTTCAGTCAGCAGCATTGGCTCGTTCACTTTATTATACTTCGGAAATAGATCAAGATATTCCCGAAGAGCTATATGCAGCAGTAGCACAAGTGTTAGCCTTTATTTTTCAACTTAATGAGCATAAAAAAGGTCGTGCTAAAAAGCCAACCCCTATTGCTAAAAAGTTACCTATCCCAGAAGAATTTAAATACTAATAAAAGTTGTAAGTAAGAAAGGTCGCGAATTTAGAGTATCGAGTAAGAAAAGTATCGAGTTAAGAGAGCCTGTAACATATTTTGTGTAACTTTTTTTCTGGTGTCTTTGCTACTCGCAACTAAACTCTCGTAACTAATAAATCGTTTTTTCTCTTTCTGGTATAGCTCTTGCTATTTCATTGTTAGCGTCAAAAAATCATCATCAAGAGCTAGTAGTAATTAATGCAATTAACCGCCTATTTTAAACAATTCGATAAAAAGAAACTCACTCATTTTTCTGGGTTAGGTACACCCTTATTAGTTATGGGCGCCTTGGGTATGGTGATGTTACCTATGCCGGCATGGCTGCTTGATTTACTGTTTTCATTTAATATCGCCTTATCGTTAGTTGTGCTGCTCATTACTGTATATACCTTAAAGCCTCTTGAATTTGGTTCATTTCCGTCTGTTATCCTTATTGCCACTATTTTACGGCTAGCCCTCAACGTTGCTAGTACGCGGGTGGTGTTATTAGAGGGCCATGAAGGGACTGACGCCGCAGGAAAGGTTATTGAAGCCTTTGGCTCTGTGGTCATTGGCGGTAATTATGCCGTTGGTTTAGTTGTCTTTTTGATTTTAATTATCATTAATTTTGTCGTGGTAACGAAGGGTGCAGGGCGGATCGCTGAAGTAACCGCTCGCTTTACCCTTGATGCCATGCCCGGTAAACAAATGGCCATTGATGCCGACTTAAACGCCGGTTTTATTAACCAAGAAGAAGCTAAAGAACGCCGTATTGAAGTAACAAGCGAGGCTGACTTTTATGGCTCAATGGATGGTGCTAGTAAGTTTGTGAAAGGTGATGCCATCGCTGGCATATTGATATTATTTATTAATATCGTGGGTGGCTTAATTATTGGCATGGTACAGCATGATTTAAGCTTTAGTAGTGCGGTTGAAATTTATACCTTGCTGACTATAGGTGACGGTTTAGTCGCGCAGATCCCCGGCTTATTATTATCTGTTGCTACCGCTATTGTGGTAACACGTCAAAATACGGCTCAAGATATGGGGGAGCAAGTCAGCTCTCAGCTTGGTCAAGAAAAATCATTATATATTACTGCTGGTATCATGTTTGTTATGGGCGTTATCCCGGGTATGCCACATTTTGTCTTCTTGTTATTTTCAGCCATTATTGCCGGCACAGCATACTTAGGTAGCCAAAGAAAAGCTAATAAAGTGATAGAGTTAGAAAAAATATCGCAAGAAAATCAAATAGAGACTCAGCAAAAAGAAGAAGAAGTAAAAGAGCTAGATTGGGATGATGTTAATCATGTTGATATTATAGGTCTGGAGATAGGCTATCGATTAATTCCTTTGGTTGATAAAGCACAAGGAGGGGAATTACTCAGCCGTATTAAAGGCGTACGTAAAAAATTATCCCAAGAATTGGGTTTTTTAATCCCTGCGGTTCATATTCGTGATAATTTAGATTTAGATCCTAATAGCTATCAAATCTCATTAATGGGCGTTATTATTGGTAGTGCCGAAATTCGTCACGATCAAGAGTTAGCTATTAATCCAGGGCAAGTGTTTGGTAAGTTAGATGGTGTCGCGACCAAAGATCCTGCTTTTGGTCTAGATGCTATTTGGATTAATCAAAATCAACGTGAGCAAGCACAAACACTTGGTTATACGGTAGTAGATTCAGCGACGGTTTTAGCGACTCATTTAAGTCAAATTCTAACCAACAATGCAGCACAATTATTAGGGCATGAAGAAGTACAGAATCTACTTGATATGCTTGCTAAAACTTACCCTAAACTTGTCGAAGGCTTCATTCCTGACACGTTAACTTTAGGTACAGTGGTTAAAGTACTGCAAAGCTTGATGAATGAAGGTGTAGCAGTTCGAGATATGCGCTCTATTGTACAAACGCTGGTTGAGTATGGACCTAAGAGTCAAGATGCTGAAGTATTAACCGCGGCGGTGCGTATTAGCTTACGAAAATTTATCATTCAAGATCTAGTTGGTGCGGCGGTGGAAGTACCTGTCATAACCTTGGCGCCTGAGTTGGAACAAATGTTGCACCAGTCAATGCAGATGGCTGGTGATGACGGTGCAGGTATTGAACCTGGTTTAGCTGAACGCTTACAGAAGTCTTTAACGGATGGGGCACAACAGCAGGAAATGTCGGGCGATACCCCGATATTATTAACATCAGGGATTTTGCGCACAGTGTTGGCTAAATTTGTCAAACACACCATACCGAGTTTACGGGTAATTTCTTACCAAGAAATTCCTGATAACAAACAAATTAAGATAGTTAGTGCCATAGGGCAGTAGTTGTTAGTAACGAGCAAGATAAGATTCGAGTAACGAATAGACAAATAATTGAGTAACGAGTGAGGAAAATATAAAGTTGTGAGGTGAAAGTAACGAAAGAGTTACTTCGCCACTGACAACTAGTGACTCGTAACTGAAAAATGAGAGGTTAATTGTGAAAATTAGACGTTTTGTTGCCAAAGATATGCGTAGCGCATTAGCACAAATTAAAGACGAATTAGGTGCTGATGCAGTAATTATGTCTAATAAAAAAATTCCTGAAGGTGTTGAGTTAATGGCAGCGATTGATTATAGCCAATCGTTACCTAAAGCAGCATCTGATATCGAGAATGAAAACAGTGCTCGGCGTGAAATATCAAATGATGTTGTTAATATTGGTGTTTCTGGTGAAACGCAATCAAATGAAGTAAATATTGAAGAAAGCACAAGTAAGCTACAAAAGCCTCTTACCGTTGCAAGTGTGAATGCACCAGCAGATAGTTTATCAGCATTACTCAATCGTCAAGTTCAACAAAGCTCTGTAATACAAGAACAACAGCAAAGCACTGAAATAAATACGCAACAATCAATAAAACGTGACGATGACATTGAAGAACAATTACGTAGCTTTACCCAAAGATTACGCCACTCAAAACCTGATGGTACTATTCCTGCTCCACATAACTCAGCAGTAGAAGTAAACACAGTGACTGCCGACATGTCAGAAGAATATACCTCATCTGAAGCAGAGCATATGGCAAAAAAATTATTGGCTAGCCAAGTATCTGAGCAGCAAGCTAGTTCAAATACTAATGTTAGCCAACAAGATTTTGAAAAAATGCAGCAAGAAATGGCTTCTATTAGACAATTACTTGAACATCAAGTATCAGGCTTGATGTGGCAAGATATGGCACAAAAAGATCCACAGCGTGCCGTGCTAGTAACACGTTTATTAGCGTTAGGTTTAAATGAACAAATAGCAGATCAAATTGCGGGTTATGTGCCTGCACAAATACCTGAAGCACAAGCTTGGCAACATGCTACTAAATTGATTAGTGAACAAATCAATACTACTCAAAATGACATTATTCATCGCGGTGGTGTTATTGCTTTGGTTGGGCCAACAGGTGTAGGAAAAACGACAACTATCGCAAAACTTGCGGCTCGTTTTGCTCAAATACATGGTCATGAACAAGTCGCGTTGATTTCTACTGACACCTATCGAATCGCCGGTTTTGAGCAATTAGCTACTTATGGGAAAATAATTGGCTGTCAAGTAAAGCTAGCTAAAGATAGCCAAGCATTAGATGCATTACTACAGCAGTACGCTAAAAAGAAATTAATTTTAATTGATACTGCTGGTATGGGACAGCGAGACATTCGTCTAGCTGAAAACCTTGCTAATTTAGTATCCAATCCCCGCTTTAGAATTCGTAATTATTTAGTGTTAGCGGCAAATAGCCAGCAACAAGTAATGCAAGAAAATGTAGATCGCTTTAAAAAAGTACCATTATCGGGGTGTATTTATACTAAACTGGATGAAAGTGTAAGTATTGGCGAAATTATTACAACTTCAATTCAAAATGGCTTGCCAATAGGTTATCTTACTGACGGACAAAGAGTTCCAGAAGATATTAAGGTTGCAAATGCTGAAAAATTGGTTACGCTTGCAGATAAAATGGCAATGAAGTTTGCAAAAAATGATAATAGTTTTATGCAGCCAACAGTGCGGTCAATGCCAATAGCTCCGGCTGCAATCACAACCTAGTTTTCTTAATTGAAGTAAAGAAGTAATATAAGAAGTAATAAATGGTAGATCAAGCGAGCGGCTTAAGAAAGATGCAGGACTTAAATAAAGTTAAGGTAATAGCAGTTTCAGGTGGTAAAGGCGGGGTTGGTAAAACCAATGTATCGTTGAATACCGCTATTGCATTGGGGCAACAAGGTAAACGCGTTTTAGTGTTAGATGCCGATTTAGGTTTGGCCAATGTAGATGTGATGTTAGGCCTTCGGGTTAAACGTAACCTTTCCCATGTATTATCAGGTGAATGTGGGCTTGATGATATAATTATCACCGGCCCTAGTAATATCAAAATAATTCCCGCTACTTCCGGCTCTCAATCCATGGTTGATTTAACACCAACTGAACATGCCGGTTTAATTCGTGCATTTAGTGAAATGAAAACACAATTTGATGTGCTAATTGTTGATACCGCCGCAGGTATTTCAGATATGGTGCTTAGCTTTACGCGGGCAGCACAAGATGTGATGCTCGTCGTTTGTGATGAGCCAACTTCAATTACAGATTGTTATGCTTTAATGAAATTACTAAACCGTGATCACGGTGTATTTAAATTCAAAGTAGTAGCCAATATGGTTCGTAGTCCTAAAGAAGGGCAGCAACTATTTACCAAACTCACTAAGGTTACAGATAGATTTTTGGATGTAGCACTTGAGTTAGTTGCAGTAGTCCCTTTTGATGAAAATATTCGAAGATCGGTACGTAAGCAGCAAGCTATTGTAGAGGCTTTTCCTGAATCACCCGCGGCAAAAGCGTTTAAGGGATTAGCGAGTAAAATTATAACTTGGCCAATACCGCAGCAAGCTTCAGGGCATCTAGAGTTTTTTATTGAAAAATTATTAGATTATTAATGTTAATTGCTTACTAAAAAGTATGACAAAAAAATTAGTCAATTTACCTCATCTGAGTAAGAATGGTAGACCGTGGTAAAAGTTAGTACCTATAGCAATCAAATTGATAAATCAGCTTTGCTTGAACAGCATAGCGTATTAGTCAAACGAATCGCCTACCACTTGCTGGCTCGTTTACCTGCAAGTGTGCTTGTTGATGATTTAGTGCAGTCAGGCATGATTGGTTTATTTGAAGCCGCGAATAATTTTGACAATACTAAAGGTGCGAGCTTTGAGACTTTTGCGGGTATTCGCATTCGTGGTGCAATGCTCGATGAAATGCGCCGTGGTGACTGGACTCCTCGCTCAGTGCATAAAAATAGCCGTATGGTCAGTGAAACTATTAAGCAATTAGAAGCTAAATTAGGTCGGGATGTTATCGATATAGAAGTAGCTGAAAAACTTGATATTTCATTAAATGAGTACCATCATATGTTAAGTGAAGTTAGCACAGGGAAAATACTGGGTATTGATGACCTAGGTGTTAGTGAAGATGCGCTTAAATTTGATGAAAGTTGTCATGGAAATGATCCATATCAAAGCATTGAACATAGCGCCTTTAAAAAAGGACTTGTTGAGTGTATTAGCACTTTACCCGAGCGAGAAGCTTTAGTACTGTCTCTATATTATGATGAAGAGTTAAATTTACGTGAAATTGGGCAAGTACTTGATGTAAGTGAATCGCGTGTTAGCCAAATACACAGCCAAGCCATGCATCGACTAAAAGCGCGTATGCAATCTTGGAAAAATTGAGTAAAATAACAATTAACTTAAACAATGTTGTTGATAAATTAAGTTAATAATGAATGAAAATTTGAATGTTTCGCCGGAGGGTGCCTTGGATAAAAATATGAAAGTGCTTGTAGTTGATGATTTTTCAACCATGAGACGTATAGTGAAAAATTTGTTACGCGATTTGGGATTTACAAATATTCAAGAAGCAGATGATGGTAGTACCGCTTTACCTATGCTTCAAAATGGTGATTTCGATTTCGTGGTAACAGATTGGAATATGCCAGGCATGCAAGGTATAGATTTGTTAAAAGCTATACGTGCGGATTCAAGTTTAGCTCATATCCCTGTGCTATTGATTACCGCAGAGGCTAAAAAAGAACAAATTATTATGGCTGCGCAAGCAGGTGTGAATGGCTATATTGTTAAACCATTCACAGCAGGAACGCTCAAAACTAAACTAGATAAAATTTTTGCTCGTTTAGGTTGATTTTTTATTTCATTAAGGCATTATTTTAATGCTTAATAAAACTAGTATGCTTTGCTTTACGTATTAAGGACTTTGCATGAATATAGCAATGGTAGGTCGGATCACTTTAGAGCAGGCTAAATCCCTAGTTGAATTTTTGGAAACCGACCAGCAAGATAAAGCAGATGCGTTGATTGCGGAGATTCAAAATCCAATAAATTCTGAGTTATTTGCTGAAATAGGCAAATTAACACGTCAATTACATGACTCATTGACTAATTTTCAACTGGATTCTCGCTTAAATGATTTGGCTACCTCAGATATTCCTGATGCCAAAGAGCGTTTGAATTATGTTATTACTCGTACAGAAGAAGCTGCAAATAAAACGATGGATGTGGTCGAGTCTGTTTTTCCTGTAGTTGATAATCTTGCTGAACAAGTTCGTGCTGTAAATCCGTCATGGACCAAATTAATGAATAATGAAATAGATTTAAATGAATTCAAAGTGTTATGTATTGATATTGATGCTTTGTTAATATCAACAGGTAAGGAAACTCAGAATATTCACAGTTTAATGACGGATGTGTTAATGGCACAAGATTTTCAAGATTTAACCGGCCAAGTTATACGTAAAGTTATCGATCTAGTCCGTGAAGTTGAAGAAAGTTTGATTAATATGTTAACCGTCTTTGGTATTTCAGCAGAAAAACCACAAGAAAGGACATTACCTAAAGTAGGTGATAACTTGGTTGAAGGACCAATAGTTAACAAAGAAAATAGAGATGATATTGTTGAAGATCAAGATGATGTTGATGATCTTTTATCAAGTTTAGGGTTTTAACGGGAGTTAATGAATGTCTTTTGAAGCGGATGAAGAAATTCTTCAAGACTTTTTAGTAGAAGCAGGTGAAATACTCGAATTACTTTCTGAGCAATTAGTTGAGCTTGAGAATGATGTTGATAATGCTGATTTACTCAATGCAATATTTCGTGGATTTCACACAGTAAAAGGCGGTGCTGGTTTTCTTGCTTTACATGAGCTTGTTGACGTTTGCCATGGCGCTGAAAATATATTTGATTTACTTCGGAACGGTCAGCGCACTGTTAACTCTGAACTGATGGACACTATCCTCGCAGCGCTTGATACGGTTAACGATATGTTCGCCTTGGTGCAAAATGGTGAACCATTAGTTACGGCGGATGCCAATTTATTGGCAGAACTACGGCGTTTAAGCGTCCCTGAAGGGCAAGAAGTTGCCGCACCTGTACAAGTCGCAACTCCTGATGCAGAAGCTTCTGCACCGGCTGAATTTAGCTCATCTGATGAAATGAGTGAAGATGAATTTGAGCGGCTGCTTGATGAATTACACGGCGGTGGTGGACCTTCCGCGGTACCTGTTACAGATGTTGGTCCCGCAAATCATAATAGTGATGTTAGTCCCGCAAATCATAATAGTGATGATATTTCTGATGATGAATTTGAATCTTTATTAGATGAGCTACATGGCCAAGGTGCTTTTTCGGCAGAAGTAAGTAATTCAAATACTGCTTCGAGTGCTTCTTCAGACGAAATTAACGATGATGAATTTGAAAGCTTACTTGATGAGTTACATGGTAAAGGTAATGCGCCTAAAGCAGGAGTGACGGCCTCACTACCGGTAGAAAAAACGTCTTCACCAACACCGAACAAAAAAATAACAGAGGCGGAAAAACCTGCCTCTAAAGCTGTGTCGAAACTGGCAGCTAAGCCAACATCCAAAGTGGCACCAGTGAGCAAAAAGCCTTCTCAATCACCAGTTTCTCAAGGTGAAACAACGGTACGAGTTGATACTAAACGACTTGATATAATCATGAATATGGTTGGTGAATTAGTACTAGTCAGAAATCGTTTAACTAGCTTAGGGCTACTTTCTGATGATGAAAATTTAAATAAAGCTGTCTCTAATTTAGATGCTGTGACCACTGATTTACAAGGTGCGGTAATGAAAACCCGCATGCAGCCGATCAAAAAAGTATTTGGTCGTTTTCCTCGAGTAGTGCGAGATTTAGCACGCAGCTTAGATAAAGACATTCAGCTTATTTTAGAGGGTGAAGAAACCGATTTAGATAAAAACCTTGTTGAAGCGTTAGCAGATCCTTTAGTGCATCTAGTACGGAATTCCGTCGATCACGGAATTGAAAAGCCTGATGTTCGTGAAGCTCTGGGGAAACCTCGCCAAGGTAGTATCGTTTTATCTGCTTCTCAAGAAGGTGATCATATTCTGTTAACCATTAAAGATGATGGTGCGGGTATGGATGCCGAAAAATTAAAAAGTATTGCGGTTGACCGTGGTGTACTTGATGTTGAAGCGGCAGCTAGAATGTCAGATAAAGAAGCCTTTAGTTTGATTTTTGCTCCAGGTTTCTCTACTAAAACCGAAATCTCTGAAGTTTCAGGTCGTGGTGTTGGTATGGATGTGGTGAAAACTAAAATCACCCAACTAAACGGTACCGTTAATATCGACTCGGAAATGGGCGTTGGTACTGTTTTAGAAATTAAAGTGCCATTAACCTTAGCTATACTGCCAACCTTAATGGTTGTTGTTGGCAAACAAACTTTTGCTTTAGCTCTTGCTGCAGTGAATGAAATTTTCCATTTAGATTTAAGGAATACTAATCGTGTTGATGGTCAATTAACTATTATCGTTCGTGAAAAAGCCATTCCTTTATTTTATTTAGATCAATGGTTAGTAAGAAATTATGTAGATAAACCGCGTGATAAAGGTCATGTGGTTATTGTGCAAGTGGGAAATCAGCAAATAGCATTTGTTGTAGATAGGTTAATAGGGCAAGAAGAGGTAGTTATTAAACCACTTGATAGACTCTTACACGGAACACCTGGCATGGCGGGGGCTACTATAACAAGTGATGGTGGTATTGCTTTAATTATAGATATACCTAATATGTTGAGGTTTTATGCTAAAAAATCACCGTTAAATAACAAACTACGTTTATAGTTTATTGGTGATATATACTTGGATCTTTAAATAGAGTGAGTATAATTATTTTAAGTTGAGGAAGTAGATGACCTACAAGGTACTCGTTGTTGATGATTCAAGTTTTTTTAGACGACGAGTCACAGATATACTAAATAAAGATCCACAGTTAGAAGTTGTTGATGTTGCCGTAAATGGTCAAGAAGCGGTAGATAAAGCTATCTTGCTTAAACCCGATGTTATAACCATGGATATTGAAATGCCAGTTTTAAACGGTATTGCTGCGGTAAAACAAATAATGGCACAATCTCCAACTGCTATTTTAATGTTCTCTTCTTTAACGCATCAAGGTGCTAAATCAACGTTAGAAGCTTTAGAGGCTGGTGCTTTAGATTTTCTTCCAAAAAAATTCAGTGATATTGCTCAAAACAGTGATGAAGCGGGAAGCTTGTTGCGACAGCGAGTTGCACAATTGGCTAAAAAAGGCGGTTTAACTAGGCGTAGTTTATCAGCAAACCGTCTTTCTAGAGTTAATATAACTCCGAGCAAGCAAGCTCCTTTTAGTACGAGAAAATCATTAGCTTTTACCGAGCAGAAAATCGCCGAAGCTAATAGTGTAAAACCTATCACGTCGGCATTTAACAAAGCATCAGGCAAAGTGTATAAATTATTAGCGGTAGGTACTTCTACAGGAGGACCGGTAGCATTACAAAAAATACTAACTCAATTACCACAAGATTTTCCATTGCCTATTATTATGATCCAGCATATGCCGGCAACATTTACCCATGCTTTTGCTTGTCGATTGAACTCTTTGTGTAAAATACAAGTTAAAGAAGCCAGTGATGGTGATGTTCTCAAAGCTGGTTGTGCCTATTTAGCCCCCGGAGGGCGCCAAATGCTCATAACTGGTACAGAAAATGCTGCTAAAATAAAAATAATTGATGATAATTCAGCAAAAATAACCTTTAAACCTAGCGTTGATGTGAGCTTTGGCTCGGCGGCAAAAATATTTGGCGGTAATGTCTTAGGCGTTATTTTAACGGGGATGGGCGCTGATGGACGAGAGGGATCTCGAATGTTAAAAGCTAGAGGTGCGACAATTTGGGCGCAAGATGAGCAAACATGTGTGGTATATGGTATGCCACAAGCCGTTGCGGTAGCGGGGATTTCGCAACTATCTTTACCGTTAGAAACAATATCAAAGGCTATACTTAAGGAAATAAAACATGGATAGACTCAGTATTGTTGGCCTTGTGGTGGCAATATTAGCTATATATGTAGGGTTCACTTTAGACGGTGGTTCTATCTCTACGCTGTTTGAATTGCCAGCCTTTATTATTGTGGTTGGTGGCACATTAGGTGCCGTTATGTTGCAGTCATCAAGTAGTCAATTTCTTCATGCTTTTTCATTATTAAAGTGGGTGTTTTTACCTCCTCGCTATGATATTGAGCAAGGTATAGAAAACATTGTATTTTGGGCTGAAAAATCACGAGAATCAGGCTATTTGGCGTTAGAAGATCTCGCTCTGGATGAAGAAGATAGTTACACCCAAAAAGGTTTGAACTTATTGGTGGATGGTGTGGAGCTGGATCACTTAAGAGCCTCTTTAGAATTAGATTTAGATATTTATCGAGAACACAATCTACGATCGGCTAATATATTTGAATCTATGGGGGGCTACAGCCCAACCATCGGTATATTAGGTGCGGTATTAGGGCTTATTCATGCCATGAGTAACTTAACTGAGCCCTCTTTACTTGGACAAGGAATTGCTACTGCTTTCATTGCGACAATTTATGGGGTTGGTTTTGCTAATTTAATTTATTTACCTATTGCTAACAAAATAAGAGCCATCATTCACCAGCAAACTATGTATCGTGAAATGATTTCTGAAGGTTTAATCTCTATCGCTCATGGCGAAAATCCACATGCTATCGCCAATAAATTATCAGCATTTAGGTTAGAGCAGTGAATCGTTTACGCCAAAGAAGACATAATGTAGAACATGAAAATGTTCATCGTTGGCTTGTTTCTTATGCCGATTATATGACTTTACTTTTTGCTTTATTTGTTGTGCTTTATGCGATGGCTATGGTTAATGAAAAGCCTTTTGAAACTATTACAGAGTCAGTAGGCCGTGTCTTTCAGACAAATCATGAGCAGCCTAAAAATCGCGGCCATGGTGATGATATTTTAAATGTAAATACCAGTAAAACTAATAAAAGATTATATGGTAATGGCATACTTGATGTTGCCGGACCACAATTGTTAGAAGGTGAACAAAGCTTATCAAATATATCTAATTCTCAGGTAGGTACTAACTTAACCTCATTAGAAGAAGAGTTACATGCAGCACTATATGAATTAGTAGAGTCGGGTTATGCGCAATTACAAGTTGATGGCGACTGGTTAGAAATAGAATTAAATAGTGGTTTGTTGTTTCCAAGCGGTTCATCTTCTACCACTAATTCAGCAACTAATATTTTAGCTGTTATTTATGATGTGCTCGATGAAGTATCTAACTTTGTTCGAGTTAGAGGTTATACCGATAACCAAGTAATAAATACTGAAATTTTTTCATCGAATTGGGAGTTATCTGTTTACCGAGCTACTGCTATTTTACAGGTATTAGAAAATTTGGGGATGAACCCTGCTCGAATGGCTATTGAGGGTTATGGACAATATTACCCTAGTGCTGATAATGCAACAGCTCAAGGGCGAGCAAAGAATCGAAAAGTAGTGGTAGCAATCTCAAAATACGGTTTAGAAAAGTCTAATTTGTTAAATACCCCAACAATCAGTGTGAAAGATGTTGAAGCAATAACAAAAGCAATTGAACCAGGAGAGCAAAGTGATGAAATTAAAATAATTCGCTTAGCTAATGGCGGTATTCGTATCACGACGAGAAGCGAAAGTAGCAATATTTTACAAACACGAAGTGATAGTTCTACCAGTAGTCAAGAAAACAAAGATAATAATTCACCTTAAATAACTATTAGGAATAACTGTTGGAAGTTTGGACGGTAGCAAATCAAAAAGGTGGTGTTGGCAAAACCACAACAACTATTGCATTAGCTGGGTTGTTAGCCGAGTGTGGTAAAAGAGTGTTGTTAGTTGATACTGATCCCCATGCATCATTGAGTTATTATTTTGGTATAGAATCGGAAGATTTAGAGCTAAGTGTGTATGATTTGTTTATACAAGTCTCTTCAACTGAACAAATTTTGCAAAGTTTATGTCCGACACAATATAGTCATATAGATATATTGCCGGCAACGATGGGGTTAGCGACTTTAGACCGGTCATTAGGTGCTAAAGGCGGTATGGGTTTAGTGTTAAAAAAAGCCATGGGAAAAATTTCACAAAATTACGATTATGTTTTGATGGATTGCCCACCCGTATTAGGTGTGCTTATGGTGAATGCCTTAGCCGCAGCAGATAGAATTGTGGTGCCAGTACAAACTGAGTTCTTAGCATTAAAGGGCTTAGATCGAATGATCAAAACCATGGATTTAATGCAAGGTGAACAAAACAAACCTTTTAAATACACTATAGTGCCCACTATGTTTGATAAACGAACTAAAGCCTCTATTATAGCTTATCAGCAATTGCAAGAAACCTATAAAGAAAAAGTATGGCCTGGGGTTATTCCTATTGATACTAACTTCAGGAATGCTAGTGTGGCACAAAAAGTACCTTCACATTTTTCTGCTAATTCTCGTGGGGTTCTTGCTTATCAATGTCTATTAGATTATTTAATGAAATCAGCTTAAGAAGTAAAAATAAATGGCAAAACCATTAGCAGCAAGTAAAAAAATAATGAAAAATTATCTGTCTGAATTGTTGACGGATGAGTCTCCCGTGCAAAAAAATGCAAAAATTAGTGTCGCAGAGGCAAGTGTTGAAAATAAACGTCTAGAAACTTTATTGAAAAATGTTGATGCAAACCTTGATGTTAAAGAAACTGAGTTTACTACGCACAAAAGTGTTAACGAAAAATTAGGTAATAAAGATCTTGCTGAAACAGCTTTGGTTACTCAAAAAAGTCATGGTAATTTTAGCATTAAACCTAAAAAATCATATCGCCAAGGTGATTTTCAAGCACTATACTTTGATGTTGGGGGGTTAACTTTAGCTGTACCTTTGATTGAATTAGGTGGAATTCATAAAGTTAATAAAACAACTCCGTTAATGGGGAAGCCTGAATGGTTTAAAGGCGTAATGTTGAATAGAGATGAAAAAATTAATGTGGTTGACACTGCTTTATGGGTAATGCCAGAAAAATGTGATGAAAAGTTAAAAAATTCGTTAAACTATCAGTATATTATCCTACTGAGTAATAGTAATTGGGGTTTATTGGCTGAAAATTTAGTTGATACGGTCATTCTAAAGCAGGAAGAAGTTAAGTGGATAGACTCTCCTAACAAAAGACCTTGGCTAGCTGGCTTGGTAAAAGATAAAATGTGTGCCTTACTTGATGTAGACTCATTAATTCAATTACTCAATGATGGTAGCGGAATTAATACAGTTGATTCATAATGTTATAGTATATACAAAATAAATAATTTGAGAGGCAAGCGGTATGTCTAATATAAGACGCAGTTCTAATGAAAAAGTTGGCGAAAATGATGAAGTACTTCAATGGGTAACATTTAAGCTGGAAAATGAAATTTATGGCATCAATGTTATGCAAGTACAAGAGGTTTTACGCTATAGTGAAATAGCGCCAGTACCAGGAGCACCTCTTTACGTGCTTGGTATTATTAACTTGCGAGGAAATGTTGTTACTGTTATAGATACTCGCTCTCGCTTTGGTTTAGAGTCTTGTGATGTCACTGATAATACCCGCGTGGTCGTTATCGAATCAGAAAAGCAAGTGATTGGCATATTGGTTGATAGTGTTGCAGAGGTTGTCTATCTAAAAGCATCAGAGATAGATGACGCACCTAACGTTGGTAATGAAGAAAGCGCGCAATTTATTCAAGGTGTCTGCAACCGCGATGGAGAGTTACTTATTTTGGTTGATTTAGACAAATTACTCTCAGATGATGAGTGGGATGAATTAAAACAATTTTAAAATAATTATCACCTTAAGTGTCTTTTTTGTGAACAATGACATGTCGCTTTAACTTTACTGTGATTTATTGAATTACCAAGCCTATGTATCTGTTAGCTATACCTATTGTTGCTATTGTGGCACTTATTGTAAGTGTTTTATGTCTTGTTGTTATTTTTATTTTATCAACAAGACGTAAAGCTCAAGCTTCTCTACTTACATCTCAATATCAAGCGCAGGAATTAATTCTTAATAATATCCAACGAATAAGTGATCAATTACATTTAGACGTTGATAAGTTACTTAAACAAGATGAACAAATAATCATAGAGAATAGGCAAGTTTCTAATCAACTCGAGCACCGTATTAAAGCGTTGCAAACACAAATTAATAATCAGCAAGAAGTTATATCTCAATTACAAATAGCTCAAGGCGATGACAAGTTTTATACTCGCGCAATCAAATTGGCAAAAAAAGGTGCCGATATTGAGGAAATTGTTGCTGAATGTGAATTACCCTACGCAGAAGTTGAAATGCTAATCTCAGTTTATCAAAATTAAAGCCCTTCTTAGTTTTTCCATTGACGACTTATCGAATTAAATTTATGTTAAGCTACCATGCTTTTCTGCATTTTACTTTTCAACTTTAGCCATAGCAAGGAATTAGGCGCTGTGAATTTACCTTTATTTCAATGTTTCCGTACACTTGTATTATTATCTGTTATTTTTATATCTGCTTGCTCTGTAACTCCAGCGAATGAAGACATTAATGATCCAAGAGATCCGCTAGAAACAATTAATAGACCTTTTTGGACTTTTACTTGGGATTATGCAGATAAGTATGTGGGCAAGCCTGCATCTGAATTATACACCACTTATACCCCCCCATTTTTTCGTACGGGGTTATATAATATGGCGCTTAATCTTAATGAACCGTCAAGTGCAATTAATAACCTTTTACAGTTTAAGTTTACTGATGCGGCAAAAAGCACTGGTCGATTTATATTAAATTCAACAATAGGTCTATTAGGGTTTTATGATCCTGCCAGTGACTTTGACTGGTCCGGAGAGCAAGAGGAGTTTGGCGAAGTCTTGGGTAGTTATGGTGTTAGTGATGGGCCTTACCTTGTTATACCTGCACTAGGGCCTAGCTCAGTAAGAGAAGAAGTAGGGGACTATATTGATGGTTTATATTGGCCTTTAGTTGTTATTGATTTTTGGCCAAACTTGGTGCGTTTAGGAGTACTTGGTTTAGAGAAACGAGCGGCGGTACGAGATCAAGAGCAGTTGATAGTTGAATCTACCGATCCTTATGAATTTATCAAAAATGCCTATTTTCAAAATATGAACTATCGTTTACATGATGGTAACCCACCGATTGTTATTGACGAAGACGAAGAAGCTGAAATTGATGCCTTATTAGAAGAATTTGATGATATTGATTAATTCAGTTGAATATATTTAAGCAAAGTTGATAAACATCTACCGAAGTTAAGCACAATTTGCTAGAATTGCGAAAATTTTTTACTCATGTCAAAGTTAATTATTGGCATCACTATTTTGGAAAGATTTAGATGAATATCATTGAAGGTTCATTTGAGGCAAAAGGCAAGAAATTTGCTATTGTTGTGTCACGTTTTAATCACTTTATTGTTGACAGCTTGTTAGATGGTGCTGTTGATGCGCTTAAACGCCACGGTAACGTTGCTGATGATGACATTACTATTGTTCGCGTTCCTGGTGCTTATGAGTTGCCATTAGCAGCAAAAAAAGTTGCCGCCAAAGGCGAATATGACGCGATTATTGCTATTGGCGCTGTTATTCGAGGTGGTACTCCTCATTTCGATTTCGTTGCCGGTGAATGTAATAAAGGTTTAGCACAGGTTTGTTTGGAATCAGAAATTCCGGTTTCATTTGGTGTTATTACCACTGATTCGATAGAACAAGCTATTGAACGTGCAGGAACCAAAGCAGGTAACAAAGGCGCTGAAGCGGCTCTTGGTGCTTTAGAAATGGTCAACGTTTTAGCTCAATTGTAGGATATTTATTATGAAACCTTCACCTAGACGAAAAGCACGTGAACTTGCGTTTCAAGCAATTTTCTCATGGCAAATTAGTCAAAATTCAGTTAACGAAATTGAAGTTAACTTTATCACTGATAACAGTAAACGTCGATTTGATATAGAGTACTTTCAACAGTTGCTTCGTGGTGTGACGAGTAATGTAAAAGAGTTAGATCTTGCTATTTCTCCGCATGTTGATCGTCCCATTGATGATATTGACCATGTTGAAAAAGCCATTTTGCGCGTAGCTGTTTTTGAATTGAGTGACTGTAAAGATGTGCCTTATCGAGTAGTTATCAATGAGGCCATTGAATTAGCAAAATCATTCGCAGCTGATGATAGCCATAAATTCATTAATGGTGTGTTAGATAAAGCGGTCAAATTAATTCGTCCTCAAGAATAATTGATTTTAATTAATAACAGCATATTTGTAGTATATGAAAGAATTTGAATTGATAAAGCATTTTTTTACCGAGCAAGCCGTCAAAAGAAAAGATGTTTTACTCGGTATTGGTGATGACTGTGCTGTTGTCGCTAGTCCAGAGAATCAAAATATTGTGGTTACTACCGACACCTTAGTTGCAGGTATTCATTTTCCTTTAGAAACATCGCCAAGAGCTATCGGTCATAAAGCAGTGGCTGTTAACTTGTCTGATATAGCCGCCATGGGAGCTAAACCAAGCTGGTTGTCACTTGCGATTACTTTGCCTGAAGTAAATAATGATTGGCTTACTGAGTTCAGTTTAGGTGTGTTTGAACTATGCGAATATTATAATGTACAACTTATTGGTGGTGACACCACACAGGGCCCATTAAGTATTACCATCACAGCGCAAGGCTTAACGCCTGAAGGTAAATATTTAACTCGCTCAGGTGCTAAAGCGGGTGATTGGCTTTATGTTACTGGTGAACTGGGTGATGCTGCTCTAGCTTTACAGCATTATAAAAAGCAAGTTAGTGTTAATTATGACTTTGTTGATAAAATAAAAGCTAAGTTAGATTATCCCATGCCACGTGTTTTAGCGGGCCAAACTTTACGTGAATATGCTTCTGCTGCGATTGACCTTTCAGATGGTTTACTTGCAGATTTAGGACATATCTGCCGTGCCTCTAATGTTGGTGCTAATATTGTGCTTAATGCTATTCCATTATCTGATATTATGCAGGAAAGTTTATTATTTGATGATGCTATTAGTCTTGCCCTTAGTGGTGGTGATGATTACGAGTTATTATTTACTGTCTCTGAAGATAACAAGGTCGGTATGGAAACAGCCTTATCTCACGTGGGCACACCTGTTACCTGCATAGGTCAAATAAATGCATCACAAACGATTTCAACAACGTTGAATAATAAACCAGTACCAATTAAGAATACTGGTTTTGAACATTTTTCTGTCAAATAATTACCTAAGCCATTGTCGCAATAATTTATGAAAGATATCGATCCTAAAGCTGCTTTTGATTTAACGCAACCTATACAGTTTCTAGCATTAGGGTTTGGTAGCGGCTTAGCGCCGAAAGCGCCGGGAACCTTTGGTACTTTAGCTGCTATTCCTGTTTTCTTACTATTAACAATGTTACTACCCACGCCACTGTTTTATGCTATTGCTGTAATAGTGATGGGCTTGGCTGGTATTTATATTTGTGGTAAAGCAGCAAATGATGCTGGCGTACACGATCACCCTGCGATCGTTTGGGATGAATTTGTCGGCTTTTTTATTACCATGTTTATGGTGCCAGTAAGTTGGCAGTCTGTCCTCGTGGGTTTTTTACTTTTTCGACTATTTGATATTTTGAAACCTTGGCCAATCTCTTTTATTGATAAAAAAATGACCGGGGGGGTAGGTATTATGTTTGATGATGTAGTTGCCGGAATTTTTGCTCTAGTCATCATGCAGCTGATTTTTTAGTTTTTTTTCTTTCTTTGCTATTTATTGATTTTAATCAATAGTCTTTTCTCTTGTTTTAAGCTATTTTAAAGTCTGAGGTAAAAAAAACAGCCTAAAAGCTTGTTTTTTGTTTTTCTACCCTCAGCTATTTATTAGGGCTGTGAGTATTTAACCTAAATATTCTAATTTCTAGCTCATCGTACTCGCTTAAAGTAATTGTTAAAAGGAATACCTATGAAAATAAATCTTTCTGGTCACCATGTAGAAGTTACCGACTCAATTCGAGAACATATCGAGGAAAAATTTTCTAAAATAGCTAACCACTTTCCAACGTTAATCGCCTTAGACGTTATTATTTCGAAAGAACACAACAAGCATCAAGTTGAACTGACGACAAATTATGAAGGCGGTCGAATATCAGCTAAAGGCTCTGACAGTGTTATGTTTCCTGCTATTGCTAACGCAGCTAAAAAACTTGATGCGGCACTTAAACATCGTAAAGGTCAATTAAAAGCAAACTTGCATGACAAGCCAATAAGTACAGCGCCAGAAATAGCTCATGAAAAAGTACAAGAAATGAATTTGGCATAAATGCTAATATTTGTTCATTCTATCTAAAAGCTGTGAATTTTATTCACAGCTTTTTTTTGCCCTCACCTTATATACCCGTTGCACTTGAATTCCAGCTGAATCATGCATCTTCAAGTGAAACGAGTATATGACACCTAGTAAAACTGTCGATATTACAAATAATTACTCTTTTTTTGCCATCCTGTGTAATAATTGAAAAATAAACAAGTCTTTCATCATCAGCTGAATTCGGCATGTGAACTCACTAAGTATACCTATAAGGACTCCCTAGATGTTTAACTCGTTACTGCAACGCCATCAATCAATAAAAATAACGTTAATTACTTTATTCTCTATAAGCCTTTTTGCTTGTTCTGAGCCCGAGCAACAAAAAAAATCACCACCACCTGCTATTTCTGTTTATAAAGTTAGTGTAGTCGAAGTTGGCAGACACCGAGAGTTTGTTGCTCGTACACAAGCGTTTAAAGAAGCCCATTTACGTGCTCGTGTTGAGGGTGAATTGATAGAACGTCATTTTAGAGAAGGCGCTATGGTTGAAAAAGGTCAATTATTATTAAAGATTGATCCAGCCAATTATGATGCTTTACTTACTCAAGCGAAAGCTGATTTAGCCAGTAAAGTCTCAGGTAAAGAAAATGCTATCCGAAATTTAAAACGAGCTAAAAACTTAATTGGTGATGGTTATATTTCTCAATTAGACTTTGACCGATTAATGACGGAGGAATCACAAGCAAAAGCTTCAGTAAAAGCAGCGAAAGCTGCTTTAAAGCGTGCAGAATTAGATTTAGGCTACACTACTATTATCGCGCCATTTACTGGCCGTATTGGTAAAGTAAATTATAATGTTGGCAACATTGTTGGCCCAACAAGTGATGCGTTAGCAACCCTGACCGTTACTGATCCTATCTATGTTAGTTTTCAGGTAGAAGAAGAATTGTATTTAAATTATTTACAAGAGCATAAGCATTCAACAGATCCAAAAGATGTAAAAATTGATCTGAGTTTACGCTTACCTAATGACACTATTTATAATGAACGAGGGCAATTAGAGTTTGCTGGTACTAAAATTGAACAAGGTATGGGGACTGTTGAGCTAAGAGCATTATTTTCTAACCCCAATGGTATTATTTTACCCGGTTTATTTGTCACCTTAATCACCGAAAGTCAGCAAAAAGAAGCGATGTCTATGGTGCCACAGGCAGCTGTACAAGCAAATCAACAAGGAAAGTTTGTGCTTGTAGTTGATAAGTCACTCACGGTAAAGCAGCGTCATGTTGTTTTAGGTCGACGTGTTAATGCTATGTGGGTTGTAGAAGAAGGGCTCGATGCCGGTGAACAAGTTATTATTGAAGGATTGCAAAAGGTAAGGGTAGGTATAACTGTTAACCCGGTATTAAAAATGGTGAATGCTTTAACGGGCACTATTACTGAGCAAGCAGATGAAAACCCAACTTCAGTCATTAAAAAGTAGTGAAGGAACCACGCTATGATCAGTAAAACTTTTATTCATCGTCCGAAATTTGCTTTTGTTATTTCTATTGTTATTGCTTTGGCCGGTTTTATTGCCATGGGGGTATTACCGGTAAATATGTATCCGGAAATCACCCCTCCGCAAGTACAAATTTCGGCAGTATATCCAGGCGCAAGTGCTCAAGTTGTTGAAGAGTCGGTAATACGACCTATTGAAGAGCAAATTAACGGCGTAGAAAATATGATGTATATTGATTCATCAGCTTCTAACAATGGTAGTGCCGTTATTACTGTTTACTTTAAGGTTGGCACTGATAGCGATATAGCCCAAGTGAATGTGCAAAACCGTGTTGCGTTAGCGACCAGCTCTTTACCGGTAGAGGTTACTCGACAAGGGGTTAATGTTAAGAAAAAATCTAGCTCAATGTTAATGGGGATTAACCTGTTTTCAGAGCAAGCTGGCATTGATCAGCTATTTTTGAGTAACTATGCAAGTAACTATTTAATTGAGCCTTTAGGGCGAATTAAAGGCGTTGCTTCTGCAGAAATAATGGGTGAAATGACTTATAGCATGCGGATCTGGTTGAACCCTGATCGTATGTCATCTCTTAATGTCACTGTTAATGAAATACAACAAGCGCTGACTGAGCAAAATATGATTGTTGCCGCAGGTAAACTGGGTGCTAGTCCATCGTTACCTAATCAGCAATTTGAGTATTCTATACAGGCACAAGGACGTTTAAAAAGCCCAGAAGAGTTTGGCCAAACTATCATCCGCGCCCATCAAAGTGGTAACTTTGTTCGCCTTACTGATATTGCTCGTATTGAACTTGGCGCAGAAAACTATGCAACTAAAGCGCGTTTAAATGGTAATGACACCGCATTTTTAGTTATATACCAATTACCTGATGCTAACGCCACTGAAGTTGCCGAGTTAGTGAAAGCTAAAATGTTGACGTTGGCAGCACGCTTCCCAGATGGCTTAAAGTATGTAATTCCTTTTGACACCACAGATTTTATTAATCGCTCTATGGATGAAGTTAAAGTTACCCTATTTCAAGCGGTAGGCTTGGTTATTTTAGTGGTATTTCTCTTTTTACAAAACTGGCGCGCTACTATTATTCCTACACTAGCGATACCTGTCTCTCTTGTAGGTACTTTTGCTTTTATGTTACTGATGGGATATTCCATTAATACGATTACCTTATTCGGCTTAGTGTTAGCGATAGGCATTGTTGTTGATGATGCCATTATTGTCATTGAAAATGTTGAGCGTATTTTAAAAGAAGAAAAGTTACCGATAAAAGAGGCAGTAACTAAAGCGATGGAGCAAGTCTCAGGGCCAATTATTGCCACTACATTGGTTCTTTTAGCGGTATTTGTCCCTGTTGGTTTTATGCCCGGAATTACCGGTGAGCTTTATAAACAATTTTCGATGACTATTTCATTCGCCGTTATTATTTCTTCTATTAATGCCCTCACATTGAGTCCTGCTTTATGTACGGTTTTATTATCAGAAAAAAACATGAAACCAATTAAGTGGCTACAACCAATGGAACGTTTAATTGAGCGGCTGACCGCTGGTTATACTAAAACGGTAAGCTTTTTATTAAAACGTGTAGTACGGGTGGCTTTGTTTGTCGGCATTATTTTTGTTAGTGCCGGTTGGCTAACTAACGTAGTACCAACGGCATTTTTACCTGCTGAAGATCAAGGCTATTTATTTGTAGATATTCAATTACCAGATGCCTCATCAAGTAATAGAACACAAGCGGTTATGGATAAAATAGTCCCTATAATCACTAGCGATCCAGCGGTTGATGATATTATCACCGTCGGTGGCTTTTCTTTACTTGGTGGCCCAGGTTCAAATAACGGTTTAGCGATTATTCTTCTTAAAGACTGGGATGATAGAACCACTCCAGAATTAGGGTTGAAACAAGTCATTCCAAGGTTGATGGGGCAATTATGGTCAATGCCTGAAGCACAAATAATGGTTTTTAATCCACCACCTATTCCCGGTTTAGGCACTAGCTCTGGCTTTGAGTTTCAACTACAAGATAATGAAGGGCGAGACCCAGCATTACTTGCCCAAGTAATGAATGGTTTTATTTATGAGGCTAATCAACGTCCTGAATTAAATAGAGTCTTTAGCACTTATCGCGCTAATGTTCCGCAATACTTTCTAGAAGTTGATCGTAATAAGGCCAAAGCACAAGGTGTGGCACTTTCTGATATTTTTATGACCTTACAAGCACAACTTGGCTCATTATACATTAATGACTTTAGCCAGTTTGGACGTACTTATAAAGTGACTATTCAAGCGCAAGCTGAATACCGTAAAGACCCATCAGATTTACGTCATTACTATGTTCGTAACAAAGACAATGACATGGTGCCATTAACGACTTTAGCTAAATTAACGCCTATTTTAGGGCCGACCACAATTAAACATTTCAATCTTTATCGTAGTGCTAGTATTACTGGCCAAGCTGCAGCAGGGTATTCGTCTGGTCAAGCTATTGCTGTTATGCAAGAAATGGCTAAAAACCTGCCGCAGGGTTATATTTATGAATGGTCAGGGCAGTCTAAACAAGAGATTGAAGCAGGAGATTTAGCGCCAGTATTGTTTGCTTTAGCTATTTTGTTTGTTTACTTATTTTTAGTTGCTCAGTATGAAAGTTGGAGCATACCTTTTTCTGTTATTGCAGCCGTACCTTTAGCTTTATTTGGCTCTATGCTGACTTTATATACGCTTGGTATGGCAAATAATATCTACGCGCAAGTAGGCTTAGTGCTACTTATTGGCTTGTCTACCAAAACAGCAATACTTATTGTTGAGTTTGCAATGGCAGAACGTGCTGCCGGTAAGAGTATTTTTGATGCGGCACTTAATGCCGCTAAAATGCGTTTTCGAGCGGTATTAATGACAGCATTATCTTTCATACTTGGCGTTCTCCCATTAGTTTTTGCCAGTGGTGCTGGTGCTGGCAGCCGTGTTTCGTTGGGGGTAACTGTGCTTGCTGGTATGTTAGCTGCGACTATCTTTGGCACCTTATTAGTACCGTATTTTTATATGGTAGTGCAGCGTATGCGTGAGAAAGTAAAAGGAGGAATAGCAAAATAATAGTTTCAAGCTATGTTTGATAAGTAGCTAAGTAATTTTGTTAGATGCAAGTTAACGAGTTTCACTCGCATCTTTAGTTTCTGCTGTTTTTTGCTCTTCAAGTTTAGCGCGCTCCGCTTTAGAAATATAGCGGGGCTTATTACTGGTATGCAATTTTGCATTCGCTTTTTTTAGCCTCTTTTTTAGCGTGTCATTCATCTTCTTTTTTCGGTTCATGTTAAGTTTCTCTTATCGTTAAATTATTAATTTTCAGCTGTATTGCTGAGCAATTAAGGTAATGAATATTAGTGGAATATAGGGGTATATAACGGTTGGCTTTAGCGCGTTTTTTAAATATTCCATGATCAAGCCTACTGAACTTGGACGATTCTCTGACCATTGGCGGTAAAATTGAAATGCCACCACATTATTTTTTGTGAGTGCTTGTTCAATTAACTCAATTCTATTGCTGGTTCTAGCCTGATAAGTTTTCCAAATACCTTCTTGTAACCACAAAACTACCAATATTAAAATAATAATGATGTTTCCTTGGTATAAAGCTAAAGAAAATACAGTCACTGCCACAGAAAATAATTTAATGATTAAGGCATATTGTTCATAACACTCATGGCTGTTGTGTAATGCTTGCCATTCTTTTACTAAAAGTGCATTAGATTCTATTGTCATTGGCAGTTAATAAACTAGGGGTAGAAGGTATTTACTGTTATTATACCCGAACTATCTCAAGATGCGAGTTTCAGGACGTCTGAGTAAATCATGATCTAGACGCATCTTTTTATTAATGGTATCCCCTTAAAAATAGTATACTCACCCATTCACTTTCCCTTGAAAGTTTTATATCCTAATTCTGAAAATACAGAGGTATCGACCTTGAGCGCATCAATCAATAATGACAAAGCGACATTAGCTTTTTCTTCTTTAAACTTACATAAAGATTTATTGAAAAATTTATCTACGCTTGGCTATCTCGAAATGACGCCTATTCAAGCCATGAGTTTACCCGAAATGTTAGCGGGCAAAGATGTTATTGCTCAAGGTAAAACTGGCTCGGGTAAAACGGCTGCTTTTGGCTTAGCTTTACTGGAAAAGTTACAAGTTAAGCGTTTTCGTATTCAGTCAATGATTCTATGTCCAACGCGTGAACTTGCTGATCAAGTGGCTAAAGAAATACGAAAGCTTGCCCGTGCTGTCCATAATATTAAAGTATTAACCTTGTGTGGCGGAACACCGTTTGGTCCGCAAATAGGCTCGTTAGAACATGGTGCTCATATTATTGTCGGTACGCCGGGTCGTATTGAAGAACATGTTATTAAAGGCACGCTTAAACTAGATGATTTAAACTTGTTAATACTTGATGAAGCCGATCGTATGTTAGAAATGGGCTTTGAGGCTGCACTTGATAATATCATTGAACGTACTCCGCTTGAACGTCAAACCTTGTTATTTAGCGCTACTTTTCCAAAACAAATTCAAGCGATCAGCGAAAGTATTATGACTGAGCCAGTAATGGTAAAAGTGAGTGCCAGTGAAGATCAATCTAATATTAATCAGCACTTTTTTCATGTTGAAGACGATACTCATCGATTTGCCGCGCTACGTTTATTATTACTCGCTAACCCTGTTGAATCGACTGCTATCTTTTGTAATACCAAAAAAGAAACGCAAGCAGTTTGCAATGCTTTACATGATGATGGTTTTAGTGTGTTAGCTTTACATGGTGATTTAGAGCAAAAAGATAGAGATCAAACGCTATTACGTTTTGCTAATAAAAGTGTCGCTATTTTAGTTGCCACTGACGTTGCTTCTCGTGGTTTAGATATCGATGCCCTTGATTTAGTAGTTAATTATCATATTGCCCATGACAGCGAAGTTCATATTCATCGTATTGGTCGTACTGGCAGAGCCGGTGCTCAAGGTATGGCATTATCCTTATTTAGTGATAAAGAAACTTATAAGGTTGGTTTAATCGAAGACGTACTTGAGCAAACGATCAAGCCAGAATTATTGCCATCAACTGAGGTACTAAAAAATGCTCGGCATCAGGCTAATATGGCAACCATTCAAATTGACGGCGGTAAAAAGCAAAAAGTTCGCCCTGGTGATATTTTGGGAGCACTAACCGCAAAAAGCTCAAATGAAAAAAATACCGGTGCAGAAATTAGCGGTCAAGATATTGGTAAAATCAATGTACTTGATATTAAAGCCTATGTTGCCGTAAATAAAAAAGTATTGAAATCAGCATTACGAAAATTAACTAACGGTAAAATGAAAGGACGTAGTTTTAAAGTGCGCCATTTAACCGTATAAAATAATTCATCCTTTGCTCGAAAAATATCAGCAATTACTCAGACAAAATGTGCTTTGTGAAGACAAAGCACAACATAATGCTGTTCAGGCTTTAGTAAAGTTATCTAAGCAGCTTGTTTCAGCTGAGCATAACAAAACAAAAAGCAAAAAACCTTCATTTGATTTTTTGTCAAAAATTACCACCAATAAAACTAAACCCATTGTTCGTGGACTCTATTTTCATGGTCGAGTAGGGCGTGGTAAAACCATGCTAATGGATTTGTTTTATAAAAACATTTCCCTAAAGAAGAAAAAACGTATTCATTTTCATCGTTTTATGGAAAGTATCCATCAAGAATTAAAACAGTTATCGTTAACCAAATCAGCAATTGATAATCCGCTTGAGCATATTGCTAAACGCTGGGCTAGTGAAATTAACTTACTTTGCTTTGATGAATTTTTTGTTAGTGATATTGGTGATGCGATGTTACTTTCCGGATTATTTGAAGCGTTTTTTGCTTCAGGAATAACGCTAGTCACCACTTCTAATTGTCAACCAGAGCAACTTTACCGTAATGGTTTACAGCGAGAGCGATTTCTCCCAACCATTAATCTTATTAATCAATTTTGTCAGGTAATGTCTATCGATGGCGATATTGATCATAGATTAACTAATCATAGTCAGCGTCATAAAAATTATTATTTTAGCCATCTAAATGGTGAACAGTTATTAGCTGATCGTTTTGTACAACTCAGTGCGATTAATACTGACGATACTACGTTGAAAGGTAATAACTTAGAAAGTGACACTCCAAAAAAAATCACAATCAATCACCGTGAAATTAGTTATCTAGGTAAAAGTAGCAAGCATATTTGGTTTGATTTTTTTTCCCTTTGTTCTGGCCCTCGCAGTCAACGAGATTATATGCAATTAGCCGATCTTTTTGATACGGTATTGATAAGTAATGTGCCAAAATTTGGCGGAAAGCTTATACCTGCAGTTTTTTCTGGTGTCGAAGATAGTTATCAACGAAGTGGTGTATTGATGGGGGGCCTACGACAATTAGATGATGAAGCTCGACGCTTTATCGCTTTAGTTGATGAGTTTTATGATAGAAACATTCAATTAATTGTTAGTGCAGACGTTGATATAACAGAGCTTTATCAAGGACAGCAACTTAGCTTTGAGTTTCAACGTTGTCAGTCTCGCTTGTTTGAAATGCAAAACTATTAATTTGTATTTAAACCTATATTGAATTGAATCATTTTAACAACAAAATTTTTCCCACAGATTTCACAGATTTCACAGATTAGAGATAAAATACAAAAAATAAGCGCTGGTTTTCTATTACAACCCTAAGTCGAGGGTAAAGATCTCTTTATTGTCACGTGTTTGAATAATCTATGTTGAACACTAATTTTTAGTGATTTTAACCATATACGTTGTTGTTAAATTTAGTGTTGAACTTATCAGTTTATAAATATAGTAACTATTTACTTACCGCCATCCTAGTAGTTTCTTAATCGAGGAACTTGTCTTTAAAGCACTAAGGTTCCGGATTAAATGACTAGCGGAATGACTCACTATTAAATTAAAAAATTTATCAATGGACTCTGTAGTGTTATCATTGTGAAGTCTTATTTTTATATTTAACACTCCATGCACGCAGTTCATCGGTTACATCAATTTAGAAAAAGCCTCAGTACCACCACTTATAAAGCACGAGGACAGCGAGTAATACGCTGTGATTTGTGTCGATTATCAACAACATTTTGTATTTGTGCTATTGCCCCTAAAAAGAGCTCTGTGAGTACTAATGCCGGATTTTTATTATTGATGTACGACACTGAAGTATTAAAACCAAGTAATACAGGCAAGTTAATCGCCGATTTAATTCCTGATACTTTTGCCTTTTTATGGTCTCGTACCACCAAAAATGAAGAATTACAGGCGGTGCTTGATGATCCTCAATGGCAGCCTTTTGTGGTATTTCCTCAAGAATATGCTGATGATAACCGTCAAGTTCACTTGAATACAGTGGCATGTGAGCAGGGTAAAAGACCATTATTTATTATGCTTGATGGTAGTTGGCGTGAAGCAAAAAAAATGTTTCGAAAAAGTCCTTATTTAGACAAATTTCCTTTAGTCTCTTTTGACCCGAAAATGTTGCTTGATAACATATCATCCCCCGTAGGCGCTGACTCTCGTTATACGGTAAGAAAAACCGAATTAGAGCATCAATTTTCAACTGCGGAAGTGGCTGCTAGGGTACTTGATATGTTCGGTGAAAAAGCTAACGGACAGTTACTTGATTTGTGGTTCGATGTTTTTAATTATCAATACCAGAAAAGTGTTTGTCAGCGTAATAAAGGCAATGTAAATGCGATTGAAAATTATCAGAATTTTTTAAATAAAAAAGAATTGTAGCAAGAAACACAAGTTATAAATTTTGAGTGGCGAGTTACTAAAACCATACAGTTATCTTCGTAACTAGGAATTTTTAAGAGAATAAAATTATAGTAACGAGCTATTAGTTGCGAGTAACGAAAAAAGCATACTGCTATCTTCGTTACTCGAAACGTACATCATACTAGAAAATCGAAACTTTTACTTCATACTAATGGTCGAGTGAATTTCAGTACCATCTTGATGATCTGGTTCGAACCAACGAGTGGTCACAGACTTGGTATAAGTCCAAAAGCTGATCACTTGCTTGCCGTTAGGTCCTAAATCACCTAATTTAGAGCCGCGTGAACCGGTAAAGCTGAAGTAGGCTACAGGTACAGGAATTGGTACATTAATACCTACCTGACCAACATCTATATCATTTTCAAACTTACGTGCAGCCCAACCAGAAGAAGTAAACAAAGAAGTACCATTACCATTGGGATTAGCATTGATTATTTCAATTGCTTCATCTAATGTTTCGGCTTCTAATACGCATAAAGCAGGGCCAAAAATTTCTTGGGTGTAAATATCCATATCAGTTGTTACATCGGTAAATAATGTTGGTCCGACAAAGTTGCCATTTGGATAACCTTCAACTTGGCAATTTCGGCCATCAACAAGTAAAGTAGCGCCTTGTTCAACACCAGAATCTAATAAACTAATAATACGTGCTTTAGCTTGTGGTGATACCACTGGGCCTAAATCTGCATCACGTTGTGTGCCAGGGCCAATTTTCATTTGTTTTGCTCGTTCAGCAATTTCAGGTAGCCAGTTTCGTGCTTCACCTACTAGAATTGTTACCGGGTTAGCCATACAGCGCTGGCCTGCAGCACCAAATGCTGAGCCAAGTAAATCATTGATAGCACGATCTTTATTGGCATCAGGCATGATTACCATATGATTTTTTGCACCCATCATCGCTTGAGCACGTTTACCATGTTTAGTAGCATGATTATAAACGTGGGTACCAACGCCAGTTGAACCAATAAATGAAACCGCTTTTATCGCATCGCTTTCAATTAATTGATTCACTACATCGGCGCCACCATGAACAACATTTAACACACCGGCAGGAATACCGGCTTTAAGTGCTAATTCAACCAGTAGGATTGTTGAAGAGGGAGCTTGCTCTGATGGTTTTAAAACAAAAGTATTACCACAAGCAATAGCAGGTGGGAACATAAACGATGGTAGCATCAGTGGAAAGTTGAATGCGGTGATACCTAAACCTACACCGAGTGGCTTATTCAATGTATAAGTGTCTATACCGGTTGCGGCGTTATTAGCCATTTCACCCAGCTGTAAGCGGGTAATTGAACAAGCATTTTCAATCGCCTCTAATGAGCGTCCTACTTCGCCTTCAGCGTCAGGCAGTGTTTTACCATGCTCTAAAGTAACTAACTCAGCAAGCTCTTGGGTATTCTCTCTAACTAATTGTTGGAATTTCAACATAATACGCATACGGTTGGTTAAAGAGACCTTTGACCAAGATTTAAATGCTTCTGCTGCGCTTGCCACTGCTGCGGCAACTTCTTCTTTGGTTGCCACAGGCACACGTGCAACAACTTCTTGAGTAGCAGGGTTTAAAACATCTAACCAAGTATCTGTGGTTGAACGAACTTTTTCACCATTAATGATCAGTGGAATTTCTTTGATTGTCATGACAAGCCTTAAATAGATGAGAATAGAATTAATAATAAAGTAGTCTTTTATCAATACTTGAGCAACACGTAAAAATGCAGCACCTATTGCATTTTTGCATTTAGCTGGTGATATTGTTAATCTACCAAGATGAATTGGAATGATATTAAATTATTTTTAGAAGTTGCTCGTAGTGAGCGTCTATCGATTGCTGCTAAGCGCTTAACCATTGATGCCTCAACTTTATCGCGCCGTTTGCATAAACTTGAAGAAAGTTTAACGACTAAACTGTTTGAGCGCACCGTTGATGGTCATGTGTTAACGCCTGACGGCACCAAGCTATTACAATATGCTAGGCGAATGGAACTTGATGCTGGGCAAGCTTTTGATGACATAAAAGAGCAGAAAAATGAGAATAGTGGTCGAGTTCGTATAGGGGTTACTGAAGCCTTCGGCAGCTTTTTCATCGCTCCTCATTTAATGCCACTCAAGCAAGCATTCCCTAATATACAAATAGAGTTGGTTCATTTTTCCCGCGATGTGAAAATTAGTCGTAATGAAGCTGACATCGCTATTGCGGTTGAAAAACCCAAAAGTACTTCTACTATTATTACTAAGCTTTGTGATTATCAGTTGCAATTATATGGTCATGCAAGTTACCTTGAAAACATTAATAATGAAGTGGAGTTAGCTCAGCTAGCTAATTATCAGTGGGTTAGTTATGTCGACAATTTATTATTTACCGAACAACTGTCTTATTTAAAAGAACTTAGTGTCAAGTTGGGTGTAGAAATTGTACCTAGTTTTCAAAGTACCAGTATTACTAGTCAGTATAGTGCGATAAAAAGTGGCTTAGGGATCGGCATTTTGCCTTGCTTTTTAGCAGAGCAAGATGCTAGCTTAGTTAAACTATGCATTAATGATATTAAATTAGTACGTAGCTTTTATCTTGTTACTCACCCTGAAAGTAAACGCTTATCGCAAGTGAATACTGTTTGGCAGTACTTGAAACAATTAACACAGCAAAAAACGCACTTACTCATGCCTAAGTAACGATAGGCATGAATGAAGTAATAAAATTAATAATGTATAGGTAAACATGGATAACTTAAATCAATCATTAGAGAAAAGAGCTCAGGCGAATCAAAATAAAGCGTCGTGGCCATTAATAGTTTTTATTATTTTAGTGATTATTGCTATCGGTATTGCATGGCAATTTACTGGCGATAAGTCTGAGCCAGTTGTTATTGTTGAGCCCGTACTCATAGTAGAAGAAATACCTGAAAAAGTGGTAGAGCTACCGGAACTAATTATTGAAATACCTGAAGTTGTTGTTGAAGAAATCATTGAGCCAATAGAGAATTTGTTACCTTTTTTAGATGACAGTGATGATTGGCTAAAGATAAAATTACCCGAAATTACCTGGCGTAAAGAGTTACTAAAACTAATTATTGATGAAGACATGATTAGACGTTTTGTCGTTTTTACTGATAATTTTGCGCAAGGAATTATTGCTTATGAGCATAGCCCCTTTATTCTACCTAATACTAAATTCACACCTGATATTGATAGTGTTAGTTTTCAGAATATCGTTTATCAACCAGAACAAAATACTTCACAAAGTTCTTTGCCCGTAAAGCAGAATGTTTGGCAATGGAATGAAAATTCAAGTAGACGCTTTAGCTTATATGTTGATTTATTAAGATCAATGGACAGTGAAAACTTGGTGCAATGGTATAGTGAAATAAAGCCTTTAATTGATGAGGCTTATAGCGAACTAGGTTATGAAGATGACTTTACTAACACCTTGCAAGATGCCATAACCCGTGTTTTAGATATGGAGTTACCCAAATCATCGATGGCATTAATACAACCGAGTGTGATGTATAAATTTGCTGATCCTGAACTTGAAGCGTTACCAGATACTGATAAGTTATTACTGCGTTTAGGAAAGGGTAACCTGTTAGTGATGAAATCTGTATTGCTAGAGCTTCATGAAAAGTTAGCTCAGCAAGAAAATGGTGTTCATTAATGGCGCTTTATCTAGGTAGTAACAAAGGAAATACTACTCTTTTGTGTAAAAAAACCACAAGCAGCGTGGCGTTATTCGAAAATAGCTAACTAGTGCTTGCATCCTAACGTTTGATTAGCGATAATCCGCCCGCTAGCCAATATAAATATTTTTTCTCTTTTGGTTAGACTTATTATGGTGGCCTTTTCGGTCCCCTCGCAATGATACTCTGTGAACTCGGCCAGGTCCGGAAGGAAGCAACCGCAGCAGACGACTCATGTGCCGAGGTGTGGCTGGTTAGGCTGCCACCCAATCTTTATCTTTCAATGATTTACACCAGATAAAGCGTAACTGCTACAATTGGTGCTACAATGCTGTCAGCAAATATCCCCCATTTATACATCCGTAATGGTATTTATTACTATCGAAATAACTCCGTTTGGAAGTCACTAAGAACTCGTTGTAAAAAAGAAGCTTTCAGAAAAATCAGTCATATTTTGTTTAGTACCACGGCTGCAGCAAACGATAGTAAGATTTCACCTAATGACATCTTAGTTACCCCTTCAAAAGCTAAATTATCATCTTACGACTTTATAATTATACAGCCTAGTACCTATGAGCTAATCAAAGCCTATCTCGCAGAAAATAGGAGTAGGTGGTGTTCTAGGTAATATACACTACATAGATAGCTTTGTATCAATGAAATAGTTCAACTATAATCTAGAAAGCTACGTTTTTTAAATAACGGATATCGTGTTAAATGTCCATTGACATAAGTGAGTTGTGATTATGGTTGAACTTAAGATACAAGCTGTCGGCTCTGGATTGGGGGTGGAATTACCACCTGAAGTGCTTAGCCATCTGAAAGCCTCAGAGGGAGAATGCATCTTCCTTGAGTATATGTTTAATGGCAGTTACCGATTGGCAAAACATGACGAAAAATCTATTGAGCAAATGATGTTGATCGATGGGCAGATGCATGAGGAAGATGCTTGAATATTTAGCTGTTGTCTTGCCTCTAAGCCTTTTTATTATCGCTAAGTACTAATTTTATTCAGAGTAACCTGCGTTGCTGGTAATATTTGACGATTTTCAAATAGTCGCGATAAAGCATATCACTGGTAAAGTTTTTAATACCTAGTTTAGTTATTTCAGGTGAAAAAATCGCTTGTAGTTCAGCCTCTGGGTTTAATAAAAAAATGGCTAGTCCATGGTTAACCTGATAAAAACCTGCATTTTTTTTTGCTAAAATCACCTTTTCTCTATTATTAATATGCTTATCGTCATCATTGATATAACCGCGAATAATCTCAACTTTTATACCTAAACTTTGTTGAAATTTTTCTGCATTTATTAAATCGTCGGCTCGCATAGCAACAAACTTATCTGAAAAATAATGGATATATTGAGTAAGGATTGCTTGAGAGTCTCTATCTGGGTCAACGGTATAAAAAATAAATTGAGTATCGAGGCTATCATGATTGGCACTGAGTAAGTTGGCAAGCTGAGTTAAAGTAAATAAAGTGGTTGGACAGATGTCAGGGCAATGAGTATAGCCGTAAGTAATAAAATGCCAGCTCCCCAAGAAATAATCACGGTTAACAGCCTGTCCCTGATGGTCAGTTAATTGAATGCCTGCTAATTGTTGCGCATCCTTCAATACTAGCCCTTGTATTATAGGCAATTCGAGATTGGTTCGATGATATGCATTTGCTGTAAAACGGTAAAAAAATACTGTCAAGGTAATGACAACTAAAATAGGCAGTAATATTAATACTTGTTGTGAAGTAGGTAAGGTTTTCATTTTCGCTTTACCACCAGTAAACGACCATACGATCAAGTAATAAAGCGATAAACAGCGCAATTAAATAGTAAATTGAAACATGAAATGTTTTCAACGCTAATTGATTATTTACTGCCATCTTTAATCGCATGGCATAATAGCCAAACCATAGTCCCAATAGTAAAACTAATGATAAATAAAGTTCGCCAGAATAGTTAAAAAAATACGGTAATAAACTGGCAATAATTGTTGCTAAGGTATAAATAACAATACAGGTCTTGGTATAGTCAACCCCTTTAATTACGGGCAACATAGGTACGTTAGCTTGTCGATAATCTTCAAGTCTGTCTATTGCTAAGGGCCAGAAATGCGCGGGCGTCCACAGAAAAATAATCAAGGTCAATAATAATGGCTCTAGGGCAATATTATTGGTGATACTTGTCCAGCCAAGTAATGGTGGTATAGCTCCGGCAAAGCCACCATAAACAATATTTTGTGGTGTTTTATGTTTTAAAAAACAGGTATAAATTAAGGCATAACCAATAAAGCCAATTAAGGTCAGTAACGCGGTTAGGGTATTAATATAATTTAATAACAAAAACATTGAGCTAGTTGCTAAACTAGCGGAAAAAAACAGCGCCTGTTTATTGCTAATACGTTGCTTAACTAAAGGCCGCCATTGTGTTCTTTGCATTTTCGCATCAATATTAACGTCTATAACATGATTAATAACCGCAGCGGCACTAGCAGCAAAACCTATAGCGACATTGGCTATTAACATCAACTGAATATCAAAGCTATGCTCGCTAGCTAGGTACATGCCAACCATAGCGGTGATCAATATCATCAACACTACTTTCGGTTTACATAATGCAAGGTAATCTTGACAGGTAGCTATTTTAATTGAAATAACTGAAGTGTAGGCACTATTTTTCATCTGCTATTCTTAACAGCATGGCTGTAATATTAAGGATTAAAAAACGATAAAATGCGATTAATAAATACATAATCGGCCTCCTTCGACATTAATGCGATAAAAATTAAAATAGCAATAGGGGGCACCAATAATAATAATTTAACAGCCATACGCTCCCAAGCTAAGTGCATAAATACCATGATAATTAAGCCGGCTTTTAAAAACATAAAAGTTAATATAAGTGTCCATCTGAGTAAGCCTTGAAATTGAAAATAATCTACCATGTAAGAGCAAGCACTTAAGACAAAAAGTAATAACCATACTTTAAGGTACATTGAAATTGGGTGTTGCTGCTCAGACTGTGCGGTAACACTCTGTGTTTCGCTATGCTGTGTCATCATATTGGCCTCACCATAAATAGAAAAATGCAAAAATGAATACCCAAACTAAATCAACAAAGTGCCAATATAGTCCGGTAATTTCAACGATGTGATACCCCTTATGGTCGTACTTTCCTTGAGAAATTCGTTTGGCAATTACGCTAAGATAAATAACCCCAGCACTGACATGTAAACCATGGAAACCTGTGATCATAAAAAAGGCCGCGCCAAATTGATTCGCTCCCATTGGATTTCCCCAAGGCCGTACACCTTCTTCTACTATTAATTTGGTCCATTCAAAGGCTTGCATACCAACAAAGCTAGCACCTAATAATGCCGTAGCCACCATTAAATAGACGGTGTTTTTCTTATTTCCTTGGTAGGCATAATTAACCGCCATTGCCATAGTGCCGCTGCTAGTGATTAAAATAAAAGTCATAATGGCTATTAATACTAAGGGGATGTGATGGCCGGCAATAGTTAAGGCAAAAACTTCACTGGGATTAGGCCAAGCAGCGGTTGCTGACATACGTACATTCATATAACTGGTAAGAAAAACACTAAAAATAAAGGTGTCGCTTAATAAAAATAGCCACATCATTAACTTGCCCCATGGCATGTCAAAAGACTGTTTATCTGCGCTCCAATCGTTCACTACACTTTGCCAAGGCGAGGACTTGTTAGTTTGATTGTTTTTTTGATGTTCATTATTTGCCATAAATCCTCCTTAGCAGCCACAAATTAAAGCAATATTTTTGAAAGTATTGGCATCACTGGTTAACAAAAAAAATAAAAATAGCCAAATGAAAAATAAATAGTGCCAATAAATTGCACACAACTTAAGACGGGAGGCGAGCTGTTGATAAGATAGGTTAAAAGAGAATAGCCAAATACAACGCATAAATACCAATACGCCTCCAATAATATGTAAGGCATGCACTCCAGTAAGTAAAAAATAATAGCTGTTAGCGGGGTTAGTATAAATATAAAAACCAGACTGATTCAGCTGTTGCCAAACTTGAACTTGGCCATTGATAAACAGCAAAGTAAAGGACGCTGTAGCGGTTAATGAAATAATAATGGCATATAGGCTCTGCTGTTTAGCAAATTTTTTCGCTAAAATAATACTAATGCTGGCCAATAATAAATAAGCACTGTTTTGCCATAACATGTAGGCATTGGTAAACGGTAACCATGGCTCTCCTGATAATGCTTGGAAATCAAAAGATTGGGTGCGTTGCAAAAAAGTGATGGTAAATAATAAAAATATCACCGTGATTACGGCTAAGAAAAATCGTAATGCTGTACTGGCGGCGCTTTCTTTGTCTGAAGCATAATAGGCCAGGCTAGTTTGTTGGGCTAACGTTATTGGCAACCAAGGTTTTTCTTGTAAGGATTTGAAAAGTTGCATTACTTATCTCCCTTATTTTTTTCTGACTCATTGGGAAGATATTCAACCTCTGCAGCGGATAAATTTTGTGGAATAAAATCATCTTTAACCTTAGGTACACTATAATCGTATGCCCAACGATAAACCTGAGGTAGCTGCTTGCCCCAATTACCATGTCCAGGAGGAAACTCTGCTGTTTGCCATTCTAGTGATGTCGCCTGCCATGGATTTCGCCCCGACTTTTTACCCTTAAAAGTACTCCAAATGACATTGACGATAAAAACTAATTGCACTAAACCAACGATAATGGCAGCAACAGTAATACCCGCATTAAGCGTTTGGGCGGATGCCGGAATAAAGTCGGTATCTCCCATGGCATAATACCGACGAGGTACTCCTAAAAAGCCTAAATAATGCATGGGTAGATAGATAGCATAAGTGCCTAAAAAGGTGCCCCAAAAATGAAATTGTCCGAGCTTATTATTTAAAAACCGCCCGGTTAATAATGGAAACCAATGATAAATGGCCGCAAATAACACCATTATTGGTGATACCCCCATCACCATATGAAAATGGGCAACAACAAAAAAAGTGTCAGACAAGGGTAAGTCTATTACCACATTACCTAACATCAGCCCAGTTAAGCCACCATGGGTGAAGGTAAAAATAAAACCAATAGCAAATAACATTGGCACCGTCAGGTGTATATTTCCGCGCCATAACGTTAGCAGCCAGTTATAAACTTTCAAAGCCGTTGGAATGGCAATAATGAGGGTAGTGGTGGCAAAGAAGAAGCCAAAATACGGGTTCATACCACTGACATACATATGGTGTGCCCAAACAACAAAACTCAAACCGCCAATGGCGATAATGGCCCAAACCATCATGCGATAACCAAAAATATTTTTTCGAGCGTGTATAGCTATGACGTCAGAAACCATGCCAAAAGCAGGTAAGGCAACTATGTATACTTCAGGGTGGCCAAAAAACCAAAACAAGTGTTGAAACAATATTGGGCTGCCACCGCTATGATCTAATGTTTCTCCTAATGATAAAATGGCCGGCATAAAAAAGCTGGTGCCAATGACTTTATCAAAAATCATCATAATGGCGCTAACTAGCAAAGCAGGAAAAGCTAATAGGCCCAAAATTGTCGCGACAAAAATTCCCCAAATAGTTAAAGGCATGCGCATTAAGGTCATGCCTTTAGTTCTGGCTTGTAAAATGGTGGTGACATAATTTAATCCCCCCATAGTAAAAGCGACAATAAAAATAGCCAAAGAGGTAAGCATCAACAAAATTCCCGCATCAGCACCGGGAGTACCGCTTAAAATTGCTTGGGGTGGATATAAAGTCCAACCAGCGCCTGTGGGACCGCCACTAACAAAAAAACTGGCGAGTAATACCACAACGGCTAGTAGATAGGTCCAATAACTCAGCATATTCAAATAAGGGAAAACCATATCTCTGGCGCCAATCATTAGAGGGATCAAATAATTACCAAAACCTCCTAACAATAAAGCGGTTAATAAATAAATGACCATGATCATGCCGTGCATAGTGACAAATTGTAGATAAGAAGATGGATCAATAAATGAAAATTCATTAGGAAAACCAAGTTGTAAGCGCATCATGCCTGACAATACCAAGGCAACTAAGCCTACCGCTATTGCTGTGATTGAATATTGAATAGCGATAATTTTATGATCTTGGCTCCAAATATACTTGGTTAAAAAAGTACTAGGATGGCTTGAATGATCCACTTGATCCGCAATCGCTACATTTTTTATTTTTGTCACCACATACTCCTAAAATATTTCAGAGATATATTTACCCGACATTAGTTGGTTAGTGAGTCGATATAACTTACTACATCATTAACCGTTCGCTCGTCATGTAAACTTTTTGACATTAATATCATTTGTTTACCATAGAGATCAGCAGGATGTGCGCCCCTAATGCCCTGCTGAAAATAACTAATTTGTCGCTTCAAATACCAAGGGTGTTGTCCAGCTAATTTTGGCGCGTTCATCGCGTAATTTCCTTGAGCATGTTCACCGTGGCAATAGGAGCAGTTTTTATAAAACGACTTGCCTTTAATGACATCTCCTGTACTCGCTGCAGTGTTTTTTAGAGCAGCTAAAGAATTAATGTAGGCGCTAACGTCTTCAATCGCTTTTTCATCAGGTAATAAAGCCGACATGGCGGCCATTTGTTGACCATATAAATCATTACTATTTTGACCTCTGATCTTTTGTTTGAAATAACTTAGTTGTCGATGTAGATACCAACGACTTAAACCGGCTAATTTAGGCGCATTCATCGCCTCATTGCCTTGGCCATCGATGCCATGACACGAGGCACAGCCAGCATAATGTTGTTTGCCTTGGGTTATATTTGCGGGATCACGAGTTAATGTCTGGGTAAAGGTAGGTAAATTGGCTAGCCAGGTTTGATAGTCTTTAGCAGAGTCGACTTTAACATAGCCACGCATGGTAAAATGAGCAATACCACAGAGTTCTTCACACAGTAATTCGTAGCGCCCTAATTTAGTTGGGGTAAACCAAACAAAGGTAACGGCTCCGGGCACTAAATCCATTTTTACTCGAAATTGAGGTACCGCAAAATTATGCAATACATCTTTTGAACGTAATAACACCTTGACGGGTTGATCAATAAGTAGATGTAATTCATTGCTTTTTATCAGTAAGTCATCAGCACCGTTAATGTCATTAACATTAATACCAAATGGATTATCTTCGGTAACTAGCTTGATTGATGTTTTCCCTAACTTGCCATCCTTACCGGGTAGGCGATAGCTCCAATGCCATTGTTGACCAACCACTTCTACGATTACACTATTTTCAGGTACTGAAATAAACTGCCCCCAAACAACAAGACCAGGAGCTAACATTGCCGCCACGCCAAGGGTAGTAACTATAGTCAGCCAGCCTTCTAGTTTGCCATTTTCGGGCTCATAGTCAGCGCGTCTATTTTTATTATGACGAAATTTAAAAATAACGAAGGCAAGAAATAGGCTTACCGCGACAAATACTATACCGACAACCCAAAGAGAAATATTAATAGTGTCATCAATCGCTTGCCAATTAGACGCTAATGGGGTGAACCACCAAGGGCTGATAAAATGAAAAGCTAATGTTGCAATAACTAATAAAATAATAACAATGGCTATCGTCATAAGGCATCCTCTCTCATTATTAACATAGACTACTTTTTATAAAGTAGCGAAATGTAGATTAAGGAAGGTGAACAAGTGAAGTTGATTTGGTTTTTGATAAAAGCAAGCATAAAACCTTAAATACGGGTATAAGATTTTATGCTGCAACTACTGTAGATACCGTAATGCGCTAAGGCATGGTTTTCATAAAACGTTTAAAGCTGTCTTGCGCTCGAATAACCCAATTAGGCGTAGATTCACCAAAACCTGAAGCGTTAACATTTGGATGTGTTTTCATTATGGTGGCTAACGTGAGTTCTTGATTAGGCTCAGCATCAACAAATAAGATATGTTTACCATTATGCAACATTTCTTGGAAACGTTTAAAGTTTACATTGGGTTGCTGAATACCAATAAAACCACCTTCCCATGTGCAAAAGCCTAAGATAATAACCGCTAGAAATACAAATGGTACCCAACCAGCTGCGGATAGATGCCAATTTAATAAGTAGGTAAGCAAGAGCAGTGCACAAGCACCGACTACGCCAACAGCCGCACCTAATTCAGTAGAGTGCACCACATCCTGTTTTAATACTGCAGCAACTTCATGTAAATGATGATTTTCTACATCAGTATCATTTTCACTTAATACATGAATTTGTGGCTCTGTGAACCCTAGCTGCTCTAATTCATTTTCAACTTTTTCCAACTCATCAAGATCATTGGAAACAAAATAATGCCTTAACATAATAAACCTCGCTTAAGCTACTTATTATCAAATGAAATATTACGGCTCCTTGTATCAAGTCAATTCACTGATGACTTATTAAAGCTAAGTATAGCAAAATTTCAAAAACTGCCATAGTTAATGAATATCATGCTGTCAATTGGTAACTTTAAAAAGATTAGCTAAGGGAAAGTTTTATATTGTTATTTTAAACGTCAATCACCGCACTATTAGGCTCTGCTTGGTATCTGGCTAACATGCTGGCTAGGTTTTCATGATCAATGATAATCTGTTTTTCTTTTAAGAAAGTTGGATTATAAAGTTTGCTATAAGAGCGCTCTGCCAAGTCACAGCAAAAGGTGACGATAGTCTTCCCTGGGCCCATTTTTGCAGCAGCATATAAAGCGCCAGCAACGTTTAAGGCTGAACTACTGCCTAGTAATATTCCATCTAGCTGGCTGATCTCCCGGGAAATAGTCACCAAATCTTGATCCGGTAAGCTGATGGCCTTGTTTATCCTCGCCTGACGGAAATTCTCGACACTACGCATAATGCCAATACCTTCGGTAAATGAACTGCCGCTTGCTTGATAGTTGCCCGTTTTTAAGTAGTGGTAGATACCTGAGCCGTGGGGATCAACCAGCCAAGTTTGTAATTGAGGGTTCTGCTCTGATAAATACCATGAGTTACCTGCTATAGTACCGCCAGTACCGACGACAGAAACCAGTGCGTCAATATTGCCTTGGGTTTGTTGCCAAATTTCTGGCCCGGTATTGAGGTAATGAGCTTTACAATTACTGGTGTTTTCAAATTGATCGGCCCACCAATAATCAGCATGCTGTTCACCAAGATGTTTGGCGGTATGATAAAAATGCTTTGGATCAGCAAAGGGGCAGGCATCAACTAGCAACAATTGCGCATTATACAAAGCGATCATTTGCTCTTTCTCTTTAGCTTGTCCTTTAGGCATTACTACTAGCATATTAAAACCATACGCTTTGGCAACTAGCGCTAAGCCAATGCCAGTATTGCCGGCAGTGCCCTCGACTATGGTCATACCGGTTTTCAATTGACCACTTTCTACTGCGTCTTTTACTAACTGTAAGGCTGCTCGGTCTTTAATAGAGCCTCCGGGGTTTTGCTGTTCACACTTTAATAATATTTCACAACCAGTTAAGTTACTCAAGCTATTGATGCGTAATAAATCGGTATTACCGATCAATTCAGTGATGTTATTAGCAATATTATCGCTAGTGGTGAAGGGGATTTTAGTCATGGCAGGTACAAAGTCACTAAGTGTAAGTAAAGCGTAGACCCAGCTAAGACTAAGTCAAGGTTTTGTTATTTATCCATTTCACTAACATTATTTTCTATAGGTTTTCAGTAGAGTATTTGGGGGATATTAAGCGTAATAATATTGCCATAAACAGCTTGGTGAAAATTAATCATAGTTTTTATATTCGACTATACTGATAGGGTAGTTGAATTATAAATTACAGGAGTAGGCGATGTTTTTAAAAAGTAGAAACAACGGCGATATGATTGATGTTAGCAGGATTCGAGATCTTACCAATTTGTATCACGATAAAGTAGTAGGTTGCTATCAAACCGGTGAGGAGTTACAAGATCCGCAAGAGTTTAATAAATCTGAACTTGTCTTTCTTTCGGGGGAAGATTTACCTAAGTGTTGGACAGATCCAAAGTATCGGGTGCATGGCTAATCATGAATGTTCAATTGTTGGTAACTCATACTGATTTTTGTTTACCTAATCTTGAATGTGAATTACAAAATGCTGGTATAAATTATCGCATAACTTATATAGAAGATAATCCAGATTTAGTGGCAACTTATCACCTTCGACATTCACCTAATATCTTTGTTAATGATAAATTAGTGTTTAGGCATCAACCTAGTCAGGCTGAGTTAGAAGCATATTTCCATGGATAATTGATAAATACTACGATGCCTTGCTTTACTCATATTGCCTTACATGTTGAAGATGTTGATAAATGCGTAGACTTTTACCAACAATACGCAGGATTAATTTTGGTTCGTGAACGTCATGTTCATGGAAAACGTATTATTTGGTTAGCTGAACCGGGCAAAGAGTCATGTTTCATTTTTGTTATTTTACCCGGCGGCCCAGGGCATCAACAAGCTGACAATGATTTTTCACATTTGGGGTTTGCGTTATCAAACAAAAAACGGGTGGATGATATTGCAAAAAAAGCAACACAAGCAGGTATTTTATTATGGCCCCCTAAACAAGAGCCTTTTCCTGTTGGTTATTATTGTGGTGTTTTAGATCCTGATGGTAATCGTGTGGAGTTTAGCTACGGGCAACCCTTAGGGGGCAATGCTACCGACCGTGAGAAGTAAGCTAATCTTCTTATCGATTTTTAATGATAAAATATTACCTTTAACTTTGATATAAGGTAAAGGGTAACTCTCACTATTGAGTGTTTTACCTATAGACACTATTCAATTTCGTACTAAGACAGCGACAAATGATAGAAATTACCGCCATTGATCATCTGGTATTAAGAACAACCAAACACAATGAAATGTTATATTTCTATTGTCAAATTCTAGGTTGTAATATTGAGCGTAAAACATCTACTGAACTAGGTTTAACGCAATTACGAGCGGGATCAGCTTTAATTGACCTAGTAGAGGTAGATAGTCAACTAGGTAAGTTAGGCGGCGGCCCACCATCACCATATAATAATAACCTTGATCATTTTTGTTTGCAGCTAAAAGCAATTTCAAATGAAGATATACTCAGCTATTTATCAAGTTTTGGTTTGAAACTTGAAAGTTTTGAAAAACGTTATGGTGCGCAGGGATTTGGTGATTCATTATATATTAAAGATCCAGAAGGTAATGTCATTGAACTAAAACCTCAAAATAACAGCCAACAATAACAGGGCAGTATCTTTGCCCCAAAAAAGGCTATGTGTCAAATAGCAGTATTAAGGAAAATATTATGACTCAATTATCATCACAACAGTGTGTAGTATGTAAAAAAGACTCAACGCCAATTAAAGACACGCTAATAAGTAAATATTTACTCGATATTCCACAATGGCAACTAAATAGTGCAGATGATATTCAATGTTTACAACGTGTATATAAGGTTAGTAATTTTGCTAGCGCAATATTACTAACTAATAAAATAGCTGAATTAGCGGAACTACAAGGTCATCACCCAGCCATATTAACCGAATGGGGTAAAGTAACGGTACGCTGGTGGACTCATACCATTGGCGGTTTACATATCAATGATTTTATTATGGCCGCAAAAACAGAACAACTCTGTGCTTGAATGTAGCATTAACGTTTTATTAAAGAACATCTTCGAGCTGTATTGCCATAAAACACAGGCTATCACGACTATTTGTTTTTTTCACTGTCCATTTTAAATAGCCCTTTCATCAGCTCCATCGGCAGAGGGAATAAAATAGTTGAGTTTTTTTCACCGGCGATTTCGGTCAATGTTTGTAAATACCTTAATAAAATGGCATTGGGCTCGGTTGCTAATTTGTTAGCGGCTTCAACAAGTTGATCTGATGCTTCTTTTTCTCCAGCAGCATGAATTACTTTTGCCCGTCGGGTTCGCTCGGCTTCAGCTTGCTTGGCAATTGCCCTGATCATACTTTCATTCAGATCAACATGTTTAATTTCGACATTAGAAACTTTAATACCCCAACCATCGGTGCGTGCATCAAGAATACTTTGAATATCTGAATTGAGCATGTCACGGTTGGCAAGCATTTCGTCTAACTCGTGTTGACCTAACACTGACCTAAGCGTTGTTTGCGCTAATTGTGACGTTGCCTGCAAAAAATTTTCGACATTAATTATCGCTTTTTGCGAGTCGATAACACGAAAATAGATTACCGCATTAACCCGAACTGAAACATTGTCACGACTTATGACATCTTGACTCGGGACATCCATTACCACGGTGCGTAAATCTACCCGCACCATTTGCTGAATTATAGGAATAACAATAATCAAACCTGGTCCTTTTACTCTCTCAAAACGACCGAGAAAGAAGATCACCCCGCGCTCATACTCTCTCAGCACTCGAAACATGCTAATAGCAACAACAAGTATTAAGATCACAACGGCACTTGGCATTAACATATTGCTCGTAATTAGAAAATCAACCATCTGCTACTCCTCATTATTTTATTTACGGTAATTACCTTTTTCACCCGAGACTAAAAGCGTTAAGCCGGTAACGGCATTAATAGTGACAATTTGCCCTTGAATCAGCTGTTGTCGACTGATCGCGGCCCAGCGTTCGCCATTAAATAACACAAAACCTTGTTTAGAAAAACTGTCTATTACCTCTGCATTCGCACCAATAATAGCTTCTGCGCCACTTACCACTTTATTTTGACGTACTCGCCAGAAATAACCTAAAATAAAGACAGTAAATAAAGTCGATGTTATCGCGATAAAGAAGATCAACTTACGTGATATTTGAAAGTACTCTTGTTGTGTATCGATGAGAAAGATTGATCCTATGATGAAAGCCACTAGGCCCCCAAAGCCAAACACCCCAAAGCTAGGCACTAATGACTCAAGCACTAACAAACTGATCCCAAAAATTAATAATGCCAAGCCCGCATAATTTATCGGTAATAACTGGAAGGCATATAAAGCGACTAATAAACAAATTGCCCCAGTAACCCCTGCAACACCAATGCCCGGACTATAAAATTCCAACAATAAACCATAAATACCGAGCAACATTAAAATATAAGCAATATTGGGGTCGGTAATAGTGGCAATAAACTGATTACGCCAGTCAGGTGTTCGATACTCTAATTCAGCAGCAGTTAACCTAAGGACAAGCGGGTGTTCATCTATGGTAATGCTAGTACCGTCAAGCGCCAGCAATAATTCCTCTGGGTTTTGCGCAATTAAATTAATTACATTAGCTGCCAGAGCTTCTTGCGCCGACATTGTTGCCGCTTCAGTTACTGCTAGCTCGGCCCACTCTTCATTACGACCACGTAATTGTGCTAAAGAGCGAATGTAAGCGACCGAATCATTTAACACTTTTTTTTCCATTGCCGTCGGCTCTGATGGTTGTTCTGGCGCTTTTTTACCGCCAGGAAAACCGCCACCAATCATCACCGGGGTTGCCGCCCCTAGTGTGGTTGCTGAAGCCATAGCGGCAATATGACAAGCATAAAGAATATAGGTGCCAGCACTAGCCGCTCGGGCACCTTGTGGATAAACCAAGCACAGTATTGGGATATTAGAGCTGAGAATTTGTTGATTTATCACCCGTAAGCTGGAACTGAGACCGCCGGGTGTATCTAGCGTTAAAATAATGGCTATGACTTGTGGTTTATTGTTAGCGAGGATGATTTCTTGACTAATATAATCGCTGACCGCTGGTCCTATAGCGCCCTTAATTGATAAAACAGGCACTTGTATTTTGGCCGCACTGGGCACTGATGTTTGCGCAGTCATTAATTGTGTGCTGAACATCAAGGGCAATAATAAAACTATCCGATATATCCAGTGAAACATGTCAATAATCCATTTTGAGCTACCATCTTAGTGTAGCTCAAAAACCAAGACTATGCTGACTGGATAGACTAGTTTACTCGCCTTACTTATTCACTCGTTGCTCGATGAATTTTCATGAACGCTACCGATTTACCAATTGCTTTTTTGACTTTTTCTTCCATTTCAAAACGCTCTGAAGCTGGCAAGTAAAAAGCCATATCCACTTCGTGACGAATATAGCGAGTTGGCAGTTGATTTAAGACTACGCAGGTTAAATCAGCTAAATAATCTTCATCATATTTTTCGTTAAATTTACCTAAAGCAAAGTAATGTATGACCAATTTTTCATAGTAATTATGAATGTCATCAGAAATTTTCATATATATCCTTCAAAATCAAAATCAAAATCAAAATCAATATTTAGGTGATATTTTAAGCTAGAATATTGGTAGTTTAGCTAAAGATCCTCAACTTGACACCTCAAGGATGATATAAGAGAATCGTTAAACAGATCAAATAGTAACGCTAGTTTAGGTGAAATTATAATATTTATTTAATATTAACGTTTTTCAGCTAGCTCAATATCACGTTCAATAGTCGAAATAGCTTTACGGCAACGGCCAAGGCGTTGGTGTAGCGTTAATACTTCAACAGATAACTTTTCATTTTCATGTTTTTTACATTGTAGTCTTTGTCGCTCTTTTTCCATGAGCATATCCATTAGGCGTTTTTCAAATACGTGATGTTCTGTTAGCTTTTGATATAGCTGGTGACTACTCAAAACTAATTTTCTGGCCAAATCTTGATATTTATTAATTTGTTTAGCTTTGGCTTTTTTAATTCTAACTTTTTTATTAGCATCAAAGCTTAGCTTTGCTGCTTGATGCATGGTTGAATTCGCCTGTAAAGCATTTGATATTGCAGATATTTGTTGTTCTAAGCGTTGTAACAATACTTTTGATAATTCTATTTTATTGGCTGCGACTAAGCGGGTAAATTCAGTCAGTCTGCGTTCAATCTCCTCCACATAAGGGAGATAACGATCACTTTGGCTAACAAATAAAGTGGCGGAAAATAAATTGTTATTTTCAATTAATCGATGTGATTTGTTTTTGTTGTTTATGGTATCAATTTGTTTCGCTTCTATCGCTAAACGTATCAATATTTCAGTTAAACGCTCGATTGAATTCACTTAATATCCTACAAGATTCAATAGAAAATAGGGTTACTATCTTAACGTTATTATAGGTAAATATCCTTAGCCTTTGTCTATTTTTACGTAAAAATTTACCTATACAGAATAAATGTTACAAGAATGTTAATATTTAAAGTGAGTTATTCGTAATCTTATCTTTACGATAGAAGACCTGTGTATTTTAACTTAATGATAACTAAGGTTTTTTATTTTTATTGTTTTGTATCAAGTTAATGTTAAATAAATAAAAAATTCAACGGTGACATTTTAACTCATTGTTTATTATGGATTATTTTTAACTTATTATGTTATTACAATGTAAATAAAGATAAGTTAAGTTGTTAAATTAAAATAGGTCAATATTATAATGGCAGAGATACAAACATATAATTTTTATGTATATCAATTAGTTATAAGTCTTATTATTTTTTGTAAATGTTACATTATGTTTCTATTTGTTAAGAAGTTTTCCAAATGGTGTTGACGATGTACTCTGATCCCGTCTAGTATTGTTGTTGACAGATCAGGTCTGATGACCCGTTCAAAAAAGTTTACAAGGCAAGATAGTCTTGAAACGAAAGTGTATAAATAATAACCAATCACAAATGTGATCCAGGGAGTAAACATGTATAACAATAGTAAAGTAGCTAAGAGCATTCGCTTAGCACTTATGATAGGTGCTGCTTCAACTGCAGCTATATCTACTTCTGCATTTTCAGCAGATGAAGTAGAAGAAGTAGAAAGAATTGAAGTGACGGGTTCACGTATTAAACGTACTGATTTAGAATCAGCAAGTCCAATTACAGTCTTTACTTCAGAAGATTTAGCTAGTACAGGAGCTGTAACGTTAGAAGAGTTTATTCAAAATATACCAGCAATCACAGGTGCAGCAGAAGGTTCAAGCACAAACAACGGTAGCCGAGGATATGCAACTGCATCATTACGTGGCTTAGGTGCAGGACGTACATTAGTATTAATTAACGGTCGTCGTTTCGCTTCAGGTGATTTGAATTCAATTCCTGTTGCATATATTGAACGTGTTGAAGTGTTACGTGATGGTGCGTCTACTTCATATGGTTCTGATGCTATTGCGGGTGTTATTAACTTTATCACTAAGAAAGATTTTGAAGGTATAGAGATTGTCGCTCAATATGACGAAACATCTGAAGGTGATGGCGAAACTGCTCATTTTTCAATTACTACAGGCGCATCTAGTGATAAAGGTAATATTGTTTTTTCATTAGGCTACACTAAGCGTAATAAAATTATGCAAGGCGCTCGTTCTTTTTCTGATTGTCCTATTCGCGAAAATGATGATGGTAAATTCTGTGGTGGTTCAGGCACTATCCCTTACGGTCAATTCTTTAATGATAACTATGATGGTCATGTAGTTGATCCAACTAGTGGTGTTGTTCGTCCTTTTGAAGCTGAAAAAGATGCATTTAACTTCTCAACAACTTCATATTTAGTTACTCCACAAGAAGTCTTCACAATTAATGCAGCGGCAATATATGAAATTTCTGATGAAATCACTCTATTTACTGAAGGTGGTTTCACTAATCGTAAATCTGATCAGCAAATGGCACCTGAAGGTACATTCTGGGCGCCAGCAGTACCTGCTGCAAATCCATATAACCCAGTTGGCGAAGAAGTGTTTGTTGTGCGTCGTTTAAGAGAAACAGCTGGTCGTGCGTTTGCTCAAGATTTTTCTGACTATCGTATGGTTTTCGGTTTAGAAGGCATGGTGTTTGATGAATATTCTTGGGACATGTCATATAATTACAGCCGTTATGTTGATACACGTTTAGACACTGGTCGTGTAAATCCTAAACGTATTGAAACTTTGCTTGATCCTGCTTTGTGTGATGCTGATGGCGGTTGTCCTGAAGTTTGGGATGTATTCCATGCGGGTACACTTTCTCAAGAAATGATCGACTATGCTTTTGTTAATAATTCACCGGTTCTTAACGGTACAACTAAACAGTTCATGGCGAATATTTCTGGCGATATTATGGAATTACCTGCCGGTGCTGCTATGTTTGCTTTTGGTATTGAAAAACGCTGGGAAGAATATAACAAAACTCCAGATGGTGCGGCTGCTTTAGGTCAAATCTATTCTGTAGCTGGTGATCCAACGTCTGGTGCATATAACCTTGAAGAAGCGTATATAGAAGTTAGTGTTCCTGTATTAGCTGATTTACCAATGGTTGAATCTTTGAATTTTAGCGCTGCTGCGCGTTATTCTGACTTTTCAAATTCAAGTAAATCTGCTACTAACACTAAATTTGGTATTGAGTGGACACCAGTTGATGGTTTATTGATTCGAGCAACACAAGCTCAAGGCTTCCGTGCTCCTAGTATCAAAGAATTATTTGAACCTCAACAAGAAACTAATTTAGCCTATAACGAACCATGTATTGACTGGGGAAATAGTACAAACGCAAATGTTCGTGCTAACTGTGCTGCCGATGGCTTACCTGAAGACTTTAATTTGTCGTCTGACCAATCAACCTCAATTACTGGTGGTAACCCAGATCTTTCTCCTGAAGAGTCAGACAGCTTTACTGCTGGTTTTGTTTATACGCATGATTCAGGCTTCACTGCTAGCGTAGATTATTTTGATATTGAAATTACGAATGGTGTAGGTACTGCGGGTACAAACAATGTAATTACCACATGTTATGAAAGTGCTAATTTTTCAGATCCTTTATGTGAATTCTTAAAAGGTGCTGCAATTACTGAAGATACGCCACATTCAACAGCAGCAAACCGCTCTGTATTGGGTTCTATTTCTGGTGTGTTATTAACAAATGCTAACTTAGGTCAATTCAATACTTCTGGTGTTGATTTCGATATGGCACAGAGCTTTGAAGTGACAGGTGGTACGTTACGTTTATCAGTAAATGGTACTTATTTGAATGAATATTCCTATACACCTTTACCAGGCTCAGACAAAGTTAGCTTAGCGGGTAAGTTTGCCGAAGATCAGTGGGAAACCAATTTGGCAACATACTCTCGTATTCGTGCAAATATGACTGTTGGTTATTCTGCAGATGACTGGTCAGTTAACTGGGTTTCTCATTACCAATCAGCTACAGATGATTTAGCGGGTAAAGTAGGTGATGGTAACTTAGATAATGTTGCTGACAGTGTATGGTATCATGATATTCAAGGTAGCTATTTCTTAGATAACTACACATTTACATTAGGTGCTCGTAATGTAACTGATATTGATGCTCCTTATACTACTAACAACCAAGATGCGAATACGATCCCTGCATCGTATGATACAGCTGGTCGTTATATGTATGCTAAAGTTGCGGTTAAGTTTTAATTTAGTTTGAAACTATAAAAACCAGCCAAATGGCTGGTTTTTTTTACCTGAAATTTTGATTGGATGAGAAAGTAATACTGACATGCAAAAAATTGTCAAAGCGATTAATCAATGCGTAAGTTTGTATTCAAAGCAACAATATCAAGATGTGGCAGACAAGCTTCCTCCGTTATTAACTAAAATCCCGTTTAATGGTCAGCTTATATATTTACTTGCTATGTCTGAGAGGTTTATTGGAAATAATGAAAAATCTGAACATTACTTCAAGATATTAATAAAGAAAGATCCAAATAATTGTGCATATTTATGTGGCTATGCAAATTTATTTATTGCAATGAATAGTCATAATAAAGCTCAACAGCTTTTTGAAAAATCACTGGTAATTGATAAAAGTCATTTTGATACAAACTATAATTTAGCGCGGTTATTCACATTAAAGAAAAATTTTGTGGAGGCAAATAAATATTATCAAGCATCCGTATTAATTAATCCTCATAGCCAATCAGCTCACTTAGGAATAATTGATTGTCAAAGTCAGTTGATGATGAAGGAAGAGGCAATAGGTGCTTGTCTAACGTTTATTCAAAATAATGAGCAGAATAAACAAATAAAGCATAAGTTGGCTTTGTTGTATAAAGAGCAGGGTGAGGTAACCTTATCTATTGATATATATAAGGAATTGTTATCCGCATTCCCTAATGATTACAGTGTTAATAGGTCATACGCACTTTCCTGTGCCTCTCTAGGTATTTTTGATGGTTTAGCCGAGCGTTTGGGTGAACTTTTAATGAAAAACCCTAATGATTTTGAACTCCATGAATGTTATTTCTATCTACTTTGGAATCAGGAAAAACAAGGCTATTTTACTTATTATGAAAGACTTTATAAAAAAATTACCAATGTAGATATTCTTTATGCGTTTTGTAAAAAGTTGATTAAAGAAGATTCTTTAATACAAGCATTAGACGTTATTGAATATGCATTTTTATTAAATATTAAGGTTGAAAATGCCTATTTAATAAAAGGACATGTGTTGAGAGAGTTGGGGGATTTTGGGCCGTCTTTAGCTATATTACTGGAAGGAAACCAGCGTTTTTCAGAACATACCGATTTAACCTATGAACTAGCGATAACTTATTTGTGTTTGGAAGAATATGAGAATGCATTAAAACTTTCAAAAAAAATGACTGAAATATCTCCTTGGCATCAAGGATGTTGGGCTCTGTATGCTAGCACGCTTCGTTATAACGGCCATGAAGGTGAATATCATAAACTATATAACTATAATGATTTTGTAAAAATATATTCGGTTCCACCTCCTGCACGTTATGATAGTGTGGCTGCATATCATTTAGATTTGTTAGATGAATTAGAAAGGCAACATAAAAATAAACGACACCCAATAGAACAATCAGTGAGAAATGGCAGTCAGACACCCAACCATTTGTTTTCTAATGCTTCGCCATTAATTAAAGAGTTTGAGCTTTCATTGACTTCAATTATAGATCAACATATAAAAGAACTAAGTAAACTAGAAAATAAAGTAGTAGAGCATCCTCTTTTAGCTCATTTGAATAGTCATTATTTTTTCTCCGGTGCATGGTCTATCAATATGAATAACAAGGGCTACCATAAAAATCACTATCACCATAAAGGCTGGATAAGTGGACCTTATTATGTAGTAGTTCCAGACGCGGTAAATTCTCAAGGAGAAGGCTGGTTAAAGGTGGGACAAGCAGAATTAAGCCGTTGGCTCGAACAGGAAGCCGATTATTATATAAAACCATCTGTAGGGGATGTCATATTATTTCCTTCTTATATGTGGCATGGAACTGTTCCTCTTACGAAAAATCAGCAAAGAGTAACCGTTGCATTCGATGTTACACCTCAATAAGCTATGTGCTCTATATAATAGAGTAATGATTGGATAGTGTTGATGAACTTTAATCCGAAAAAATCGATGGATCGAACGGTCCATTTTTATTCAGCTCAGCAGTTCGATAAAGCCTTAAAAGAAATACAGCCCCTCTTAAAAGCATTTCCTAATGATGGCAGTGTAAATCATCTTTATGCATGCATTCTAAAGTCTGATAATAAACATTTGACGGCAATTGAGTATTTTAATAAATCACTCTTTGCAAATTCAAAAAATATAAATGCTTGGAATGATTTAGGTTGTTTATATAAGGATATGAAAAATTATGATGAAGCTATCAATTGCTTTGAAAAAGCGTTAGAGATTAAGAAAAATCACCCTCAAGCAATAATGAACTTGGGAAATGTGTACCATAAACAGCAGCGTTATGATTTAGCAATAGAGTACTTAAATAAAGGGATTGAAATTCAGCCAAATAACTCAATGGCGCAATTTTCTTTAGGCAATGTGTATAAAAGTACAAATCAAATTGAATTGGCTGTATTGAGTTATAAAAAGTCAATAGCCGTTAGCGCTAAAAATTACAAAGCACATTATAACTTAGCACTTACGTTAAAAGGTTCTGGGGATTTAACCTCAGCATTGAAACATTGCCAACAAGCTATTCAATTAAATCCGAACTATTTTGTTGCAGTAATGCTTATGGGGGAATTGCATGAGTATATTGGTAATATAGAGACTGCTAAATCTTGTTATCGTAAATCTTTAGCGTTATCACCTTCGTTTACTGAAGCGTATTGGAGTTTAGCAAATCTTGGTAGTAATAACTTAACAGCTTCAGATCTAAAGACAATGAAAGCTTTGGAAACTAGCAATTTAACTGATAAATCAAAAATATATTTATTCTTTTCTTTAGCTAAATTTTTAGAGGAACAAAATGATTTTTCTAATGCTTTTCACTATCTAAAAGAAGGGAATGAGCTAAAAAGAAAATATATTTATTATCAAAGTGAACAAACGTTATCTTTATTTAATGAATTACGATGTTTGTTTAATAATGAATTGTTTTCAAAATCTTTTTCTGTAGAAAATGATGATATATCGCCAATTTTTATTATTGGAATGCCCCGTTCAGGTACTAGCTTAGTAGAACAGATTTTAGCGAGTCATAGTAGTATAACTGGAGGTGGAGAATTAGAAACATCTTTACAATTGCTATTTGATGAGTTGCCTAAATTGACTAAGGTTAGTTGGCAAAAAAGTATATCCATGTTAGAACCAAGTATTATTAGATATTTAAAAAATATCTATATAGAAAAACATGCCAGCTTAATAAATACAACACAATATTTTACGGATAAATTACCATTCAACTTTGCTCTTGTTGGCTTTTTAATGTTGATATTTCCAAAAGCAAAATTTATTCATATATATAAACATCCCTTAGATTCTTGTTTAAGTTGCTACAAACAACTTTTCACCGGCGGTCAAGAGTATAGTTATCAACTTGATGAGCTAGCCTTATATTATAAAGAATATGTAAAAATGATAAAGCATTGGAATTCCATCAATTCTGATAACATTTTAAATATTAGTTATGAAAACTTGGTTGAATTTCCTGAAAAAAATATATCATCAATTTTAAATTTCTTAAATCTTCCTTGGCAAAAAGAGTGTTTACAATTCCAAAACAGCAGACGAATTGTTAAAACTGCCAGTTCAGGACAAGTTAGACAAGGACTATATAAGAACTCGATTACTCGTTGGAAAAATTACGAAAAAGATTTATTACCATTAATTGATATATTATCTGAAGATTCAATTTGTTTTTAGTTCATCTGTATACCCATCTTACCTCAAGATGTAGGATTCAGCTGGAATTAGAAACGCCTTTAGGCAAGATATTGATTGAATAGAATGGTTATTCCCTTGTTGAAATTAGTATAGAAGTTGGTTTAAATCCCCGTCTTTAGACTGTGGCTGTTGAGTGTAATTTGATGTCAATTGGCTAAACCTGGTGTGAAGCTAAAATAGAAAATCACCAATTAATAGCAAATAAATTTGACTTACTACGAAAGAATTAGTAAAACATAAGGTAACAAAATATTTAAGTCATTATTTGGCTATTTTGTACAAGTAATAATCAAAAAAGACCATGGTAAGTTAATTAAACATTTTTATACTGACTTGTTTCAATTTTTAACATGATATTTTTTATTTACTACTAAAAGCGAACAAAATAACTTTATTACTCTCAACTTGACAGCTTGTTTGTCATTTGGGATTATTAATTAGTTGTATATATAAAAGTTACACATAAAAAAACGACAGATTTTTATATTTACGGTAACAAAAATTTTTGTTATCAAAATTTAAATAGCAATGGTTGGGAACTATGTCCAAAGTAAGTAAGAAAAGCCTCATCGCCACGGCGATGGTTGGCGCATTAGCACTAGCAGGTAGCAATATTGCTGCTGCAAATGCATTAACAGATCTTCAAAAAGCTGAAGCGAAAATTTTTAAACAGTCAGCTAAATCACAATCTAAAATCGACACTATATACGAGCAAACGCAAGATCTTCTTGCTGAATATCGTAATACTGTCGATGAAGGTGACGTCCTTAGTGGTTATAACGACCATGTGCAACGTATGGTTGATGATCAAAAATTAAACATTGCCTCATTGCAAAAGCAAATTGATGGTATCGATAAAATCAAACAAGGTGTTGTACCGTTAATGTACAAAATGATAGACACCTTAGAAAAGTTTATAGAATTAGATGTGCCAATGAACATCGAACGTCGTAAAGAGCGCGTAGCTAATTTACGTGACGTAATGACTGACTCAAACGTAACAACGTCTGAGCAGTTTCGTTTAGTACTTGAAGCATATGAAATTGAAGCGGGTTACGGTACAATTTTTGACGCTTACCAAGCTGAAATTGATTTTGGTGGCACTACATTAACAGCCGATTTCGTTCACATGGGACGTATCGCCTTTGTTGCTCAGTCTTTAGACGGCAAACACTCTTGGTTATGGAATAACCAAAACCGTGCATGGGAAGAGTTAGGTGATGAGTACTTAAAACCTATTAAAGATGCAATCGCTATGGCGCGTAAGCAGCTTCCAATGGATCTAACTAAATTACCAGTATTTGCAGCAGGAGCAAAATAATGAGAAAATTTATTAATTTTGTAACGATAGCCGCAATAATGACTGCTGGCTTAGTAGCAACCACACAAGCAAATCAGTTAGATGATTTACTTAAGCAAGTTAAAGCTGATCGTGTATCAGAAGCTAAACTTGATAAAAAACGTGAAGCTGAATTTAAAAGTGCTCGTAGCGACAAGCAAGCATTGTTAAACAAAGCGAAAAAAGAATTAGTGAACCAAGAAGCACGTAACAAACGTTTAACTAGCGAATATGCAGCTAATGAAATTAAATTAGCGCAAAAAGAAGTTGAATTAGATAATGCTACTGGCACTTTAGGCGAAATGTTCGGCGTAAGTCGTGCTGCTGCAGCGGGTGCTTACGGTCAAATCGCTACTTCAATTGTAAGTGCTGAATTTCCAGGTCGTGGCGAAGCGTTAAACCGTATCGCTAACGCCAAGGCAATTCCTAGCTTAGAAGATCTTGAAGAGTTATGGTTTGCCTTACAAACAGAAATGACTCAATCAGGTAAAATCTCTAAATTTACTGTTGAAGTGACTAAGCTTGATGGCTCTAAGTCAACTGAAACCATTACTCGTATCGGTACTTTTAACTTAGTATCTGATAATGGTTACTTAACTTATAACGATGAAGTGGGTCAAGTTCAGCCTTTACCTAAGCAACCAGCGGGTTATATTGCTGGAACTGCTGCAGACTTCTTTAATAGCAATTCTGGCTATAGTGCTGTTTATGTCGATCCTTCACGTGGTGGTATCTTATCACTTGAAACACGTAAGAAAACGTTAGAAGAATTCTTCCATGAAGGTGCAGAAGTTGGTTATGCCATCACAGCATTATTCATTATTGGTTGTTTAATTGCTCTTGAACGTATGATTGTTTTAGGTAGCATGAGCTCTAAAATTAAAGCACAAGAGAAAAACCTTGAAGTGCCAAATGAAAACAACCCGTTAGGACGTTTACTTAAAATTTATCATAATAACAAGAACATTGATGCCGAAACATTAGAGCTTAAACTTGATGAAGGTATCTTACGTGAAACACCTCAAGTAGACCGTGGCGTTAACTTGATCAAAATGTTCGCTGCTATCGCTCCACTGATGGGCTTATTAGGTACGGTTATCGGTATGATCATGACTTTCCAAACGATTACCTTATTTGGTACTGGTGATCCGAAAATCATGGCGGGTGACATATCTCTTGCTCTTGTTACTACTGCTTTAGGTTTGATTTGTGCATTGCCATTGATTCTTATCCACTCAGTTGTTGCAGGTAAAGCTAAATCTATTTTACAAAAGCTTGATGAACAAAGCGCAGGCTTAATTGCTTCTCTTGCAGAGAAGGAGTCTAAATAATGTTATTCCTGATAGAGCTTTGGGAATCTGTCAGGGGTTTTCTTGCGACTGGCGGTAACGTACTTTATGCTGTCGCCTTCGCACTCTTATTGATGTGGGTATTGATGATAGAACGTTTTTGGTTCTTAACATCGGTTTATCCAAAAATGAGAGATGATATCATCTCTCGTTGGGATGCACGCTCAGACACTACGTCTTGGTACGCACATCGCATTAGAGAAACTTGGATCTCCGAAGCAGCAGAGTTACTTGAGCAACATATGATTACCATTAAAACCTTAGTGGCAATGTGTCCTCTTATCGGTTTACTGGGAACAGTAACCGGCATGATTGGCGTGTTTGAAACAATGGCAGAACAAGGTACAGGTAATCCGCGTTTAATGGCCGCTGGTATATCACAAGCTACTATTCCGACGATGGCGGGTATGGTAGCAGCGTTATCCGGTGTGTTTTTTAGTACTAAACTAGACGCAAAACTTAAACTAGCAAAGGCTAAACTGGTTGACAGTTTACCTCATCACTAGAGAGATATTTTCATGACACGTAGAAAGATTCGTGAGGACGAAGAAGCGGTAATTGATATGACACCGATGCTTGACATCGTATTTATCATGCTGATTTTCTTCATCGTAACCACTTCTTTTGTTAAAGAAGCTGGTATTGAAGTAAATAAACCAAAAGCGGCCAATCAATCTAAACAAAAAAATGCCAATATCTTTATTGCAATTAAAGATAATGGTGAAATTTGGTTAGATAAAGGTCGTGTTGACATCGAACGTGTTGGTGCAAGAATTGAAAAATTACTTGCTGAGCAACCGACCGATGTTGTAATTATCCAAGCAGACAAAGACGCTAAACATGGTGTTGTTGTAAAAGTAATGGATGCAATCAAAGAAGCAGGAAGTGGTCTTAGAATATCCATTGCTGCAGCGAAGGGGTAGAATATGGGACGCTTTTTAGTATCATTACTACTAGGCGCTGCGGTTACCTTTGGTCTATTTGCTTTTATGGCTTTCCTTGTATCCACTGGTGATAGAAGAAAGGATGAGGCACAAGACAATATAATCGTAGAGGTGAATACTACGCCGCCGAAGTCTTCAACAGAGACTCGCCGACGGGTACCACCGCCGCCGCCGCCGCCGCCTAAAGCACCGCCAAAGCAACAAGCTCCTGAGCCTGAAGCAAGTAACGACAGTGCAGGGTTGCAATTTAATATGCCAGGTGTTCAGATATCTGGTGCATCAACGGGATTATCTGCACCTGGTGCAGGCTTTGGCCGAGATGGCGATGCCACACCAATTGTTCGAATAGAACCTAAATATCCTATTCAAGCCGCACGTGATGGTAAAGAAGGTTGGGTTAAACTTTCATTTACTATCAATGAGATTGGTGGTGTTGAAGATGTTAAAGTTCTTGAAGCAAAACCTAAACGTGTTTTTGATAAAGAAGCTAAACGCGCACTTAGGAAGTGGAAATACAAGCCAAAAGTTGTTGATGGTAAACCAATGAAGCAACCAGGTTTAACTGTTCAATTAGACTTTAAAATGGACGGAGGTTAATAATTATGTTTAGCAATACTATTTTTACAACAGTTACGTTGAAAAAATTATCTACTTCTTTAGTTGTTATCGCTTCACTTTTAGTTGTTCAAGCTCCATTTGCAGATAATGCGATGGCTGCAGCAGCTAAAAAAGAGCAAAAAAAGAAACGTCCTACGCAACTCGTTGGGCAATCAGTTGGTAAAAAAGTAGCTAAAGCTTTTGATGCTTATACTGCTGATGATATCGACGGTGCGTTAGTAATTTTAAAAGACATTAATGTCAAGAAAGATTACGACAAAGCTTATGTTGCTCGTTTTATTGCGGTTATGTACGCCACCAAAGGTGATCATGAAAAAGAAGCTATTTCTTACTTGAAAAAAGCTGTTGCGCCAGACATCTTAAATGAAGTCGACCACGGTGAAGCCATAAAGTTATTGGGTGATTTGCAAATGCAAACCAAAGACTATAAAGGTGCTTTAGGTAATTTCTATGCTTGGATGAAGTTTACCGGGAAAGATGATGGTAATACTTGGGTTAAAATAGCCCAAGCTCATTATGAGTTGCAACAATTGGATAAAATGATTGTTCCTGCTGATAAAGCCATTGCTGCTTTTGGCGATAAACCGAACTCAAACCCTTATATTTTAAAGCTTACTTCTTATTATGAACGTAAAAAATATAAAGAAGCAATTAAGGTGTTAGAAACGGTTATCTTAATTTTTCCTGAAAATAAAACATGGTGGACACAGTTACCTATGTTTTATTTGTTAGTTGAAAATTATCCTAAAGCAGTGCAAACACTTGATTTGGCTTATAAACAGGGGTTTCTTGATAAAGAGTCACAAATTAAAACGTTAGCAAACTTGTATTCTTCGACAGAGGCTCATTTTAAGGCGGCTCGGTTATTAGAGAAACATATTGCTTCTGGTTTAGTTAAACGTGATGACAAGAATATTTCAACGTTAGCTAATGCATGGCATGCAGCACAACATGTTGATATAGCTGCCAAGTATTATGGTGAGCTAGCTAAAATGACCAATGAAGCTAAGCATTACCGTAAGCAAGGTATGTTGTTAAAGCAAGATGAGCAATTTTCAAAAGCAATTCCAGCACTACAAAAAGCGTTGGAGCTTGGTGTTAAAAATAAAGGACGCATTTACATGAGTATTGCAGAATCTTATTTTTATCTTGAAAAATATAAAAAAGCTTATATAGCGATAAATAATGCAATGAAAGATCCTAAGTCGCGTAAAGCTGCTAAAGGTTGGAAAGGTTTTATTGTTAACACAGCCAAACGTAAGAAAGTTTCAATTTAGTTGAGTATCCTACTTAGCTTTTGAATTTCTTAAATATAAAAACCAGTTTAAACGCTGGTTTTTTTATGTGTAAATTTTAGTGTTTTATAGAACTTAAATGTGTAAAATTGTTATATCTTGATGATGCTATCAAAGGATAATAGATTGATCATTATTTGTGATAAAAAACTATTTAAAGTGAAATTTTTTTTAAAACTTGATGGTCTGTGTACACAGTCATATAACTAATACGTACAGGTATTAATAATTAAATAATAAAGGAAATGTATTATGAATTTACTTAAAAAATCTGCTTTGACGGCGATAATGGGATTATTAGTATTCTCTATTTTTGCAAGTAATGTTGCTAAAGCTGAAACTAACCCGTTTGCAACTCAAGACTTAATTACTTTTGCCCAAGAAAGTGCCAGTGAAGGTAAATGCGG
>SPKZ01011983.1_pt1 | contig 91878 bp, 81 predicted proteins | sample 2456571 | NCBI WGS metagenome assembly SPKZ01 (sample SAMN11192286, study PRJNA482655) | marine metagenome | biome: ENVO:00000447; feature: ENVO:00000244|ENVO:00000211|ENVO:00000569|ENVO:00002023; material: ENVO:00002151; isolation source: ocean water from marine abyssalpelagic zone ...
ACACTAGATGTAAATTATTTTTAACACTAACAATCCTATTAGCTGATAACTAATTTACGATGACTAATCGCCAATGAAATATCACCAATACAACTACCGCAACCACCACCGGCACCCGTTTTAGCTCGAATCTCAGCAATATTTAATTCCCCAGATTCAAGGGCATCTTCAATATCTTTAAGCGGAATATTTAAACATTGGCAAAAGGTTTTCTGTTGTTTTAACGCTTTAATGTTATTTGAAATAAAATAACGTTTAGCATCATCAAGGCAATAAAACTGACTAATCCAACCATCGGGTAATTGCGCCTTGTTTCTGGCAACACATAAACCGGAAACTAATTCCCCTGCTTTTAAATAGCTTTGACGAAACAATTGTTGATTAGGATCACTAGCACTAAAGCTTTCGATCTCTGTTTCACTATTATCTTTAAGCCATTGGTTAATCCGCTCAAATAGTTGTTCTGGCTGCTCTGGACTTGCTAAGTAATAACAATAACCACCAGCAATAGGCTGCTTGATTTGATAAGGGCATAAACTGAGATCCAATGGAGCTTTTAATACCAACATAGCTTCGCTATGGCTAACCCATGAATGAATAGTAACGGTTGAATGTTTAAATGCCGGCTGACCAGAAATAGGATCAAAGTTTGGCATCACAAGTTTACTGACACACCCTTGATTACTGTTACTACTCGACCAATGAATTGGCATAAATAGTTCACGGCGGCGTTGTAATCGGCTGAGCTTTACCCGCACCAATAATTCACCTTTAACCTTAAGATCATGACTGCTCAGCTTCACAATTTGACCATCAACGATCCCCAAGGGCTTGCTATCGCAAGGATGTAACTCAACCAACGGTTCGGGGTGATGGTTAGTGAGCGTGCTTGATTTATCCGTGCGGGTTTGCGTATGCCACTGATCTCGATTCCGTCCAGTGTTGAGGGTAAACTGTTTCTCCCGCTTGATCCGATTTTTAGCAGAAACAGCGATTAAACTAGGCTGATGATTGGGGTGATAGTATTTTTTATCGACAAAAAATTGCTGATCGCTAAGGATCACAGATCGCTCTTTTGGTTGTGGCCATTGAGTCGGCAACCATTGCTGATATTTTTCACCACTAATATCACTAAAAGCTGAGATATCAAATGCCCTAGTTCCTTGGTTGTTAAGCCCTGACAACTGAGCATGTTCGACAAAAATATCCCGTGGCGATTGATAATTAAATTGCGCAGCAAACCCCATTCGCTTGGCAACTTGTGACACGATCCACCAATCAGGTTTCGCCTCACCGAAAGGAGTCAAAAATCCTCGTTGCCTCGATATTCTGCGTTCAGAATTGGTGACAGTGCCCGATTTTTCTCCCCAACTTTGCGCAGGTAAGACAATATTGGCATAATTAATGGTATCGTTAGTCGCGACACAATCACTGACAATAACCGTAGGGCAGCGGGATAATGCTTGTTGTATTTTTGCATGATCCGGTAGACTCACTAGTGGATTAGTGGCCATAATCCATAGCACTTTAATTTTTCCATCATTGACCGCATTAAACAAATCAACCGCTTTAAGCCCTGGACTAGTTGCCAAATTTTTGGTCTGCCAAAAGTCACTGAGTGGCTGAAGTAATTCATGATCTTCGAACTCGATATGACTGGCTAAGGTATTGGCCAACGCCCCAACTTCTCGCCCTCCCATGGCATTAGGTTGTCCGGTAATTGAAAATGGACCGCACCCAACACGACCAATTTTACCACTGGCTAAATGGCAATTAAGAATGGCATTCCCCTGATCAGTACCTTGACTAGACTGATTAATCCCTTGCGAAAATAAAGTCACGACTTTATCGCTGTTTAAAAACAACTGATAGAATTTCTGGATTATTTGCTCAGATAAACCAATTTCACTTAAGCGCTTACTATCAATCGCTGCTGACGACAGCGCGTCATCAAGGCCATTCATTGTCACATCCAAGACCTGATGCTGACTGAGGTAATTTAGCAAACCATTAAAAAGTAACAGATCGCCTCCGGACTTAATCGCTAAATGCAAATCAGCTAACTCAACGGAAGCAGTAACGCGCGGATCGATAACCACTAATTTAAGTTCGGGACGGCGCTCTTTCTCCTCCCTAATTCGCTGATAAATAACCGGATGACACCAAGCTAAATTAGAACCGGCCAAAATAATTAAATCAGCCTTAGTAATATCAGAATAGCTCATCGGCACAATATCTTCACCAAACGCGCGCTTATGAGCAGCTACTGCCGATGACATACATAACCGTGAATTAGTATCAATATTAGCGCTACCAATAAAACCTTTCATCAGTTTATTCGCAACGTAGTAATCTTCAGTGAGCAACTGACCTGACACATAAAAAGCGACCGAATCTTTACCGTAGCGGACAATACTGTCATTGATTTTACTAGCAATGAGATCTAATGCCCTTGGCCATGAGGTTGATTGATTATTCACTTGCGGTAATTTCAAACGATTACGATTATCTAATGTTTCACCGAGATTTTTACCTTTTATACATAACTTGCCATAGTTGGCTGGATGTGAAGAATCACCACTCACAAGCACTTGGTTCGTTGGGCCAACCGATACTTTAACCCCACATCCAACGCCACAATATGGACACGTTGTTTTAACACCGTGCTCACTGGTTGTGATTAAATCGTTAAGAATAAACTCTGTTGAATCGGCTAGCTGAATGCTGTTCACGATGGGCTCCTAGACTATTTTTATAAATATAAAATAGTGTTGCAACGCTTAAGCCAACCTTAGCAAACAAAATAACCAATTGAATATACTAAATAAATAACTAAATCACTGATATAGACAGCTCGAAATGCACAAAACAAGTGCAATGCAATAATGATTATTGTGCAAAGATTGCGGTATAGTGATATTTTATTTTGTGATCAAGATTATCAATGACTAAACTAGATTTTTCAGCCCTCAACAAAAACGCTGCAGATTCATATCATCAGCAGCGTAATTTAATCAAAAAAGTATGTAAAGGTGAGCAAATAAACTGTCAGCATTGTCAGCTTATCATTAGCCTTATTCCTGCACAGGATGGCATTGCTTTTATACGTTGTAACAAAGGCTGTACCAACATTGAGTTGGAGCTGGGTTAACTCATCAGTTAAACCGAAAAGCTGCTTACCAAGCCTTTGAGGTCTGAAGCCATGCCAGCTAAATTCTGGCTGGCAACAGATGTTTGCTCTGCTCCAGTGGCTGATTGCGCAGACATATCATTAATTTTTACAATATTACGATTAATTTCTTCACTAACTTGCCCTTGCTCCTCAGCAGCATCCGAGATTTGTTGACACATATCATTAATTTCTTGAACTGAGCTAGCAATAATCTCAAAGGCTGACCCTGATTTTTGCGTGCTGCTCACCGCAGTCTCAGTTTGCTGGCGGCTTTGCTCCATGATTTCGACCGCACTACGGGTCCCTACCTGAAGTTTTTCGATCATTTGATTGATTTCTTTAGTCGATGTTTGTGTTCGAACTGCCAGTGTTCTGACTTCATCAGCAACAACCGCGAAACCTCGACCTTGTTCCCCTGCTCGCGCCGCTTCAATCGCTGCATTAAGGGCGAGTAAATTAGTTTGCTCCGCAATACTTTTGATCACATCCATTACCGAATTGATATTATGACTATGCTGCTCTAACTCATTAACCGTCACAGCCGCTTGGCTGATTTGATCCGATAACTTATTAATTTCGAACACAGCAGTTTCAACAATTTTCCCACCATCAACGGTATGTTGAATCACTTCACGAGCATAACTAGCAGTTTTGGCAATATTGTCCGAGACATCATGCACAGTTGAAGTCATTTCATTCATCGCTGTTGCAACAAGCTCCGTTTCTCCTTGTTGCTCATTAATAATCATACTTGTTTGCTCGGTCACTACCGACATTTCTTCAGAGGCAGTTGACAACGTATCGGTTACTCCAGTAATGTCTCGGATCATTAACACTAGCCTGCCTTTCATGCCGTTCATCGCATGCAGTAATTCACCAATTTCATCTTTACTAGTGACCTCAATTTCCTTAGTTAAGTCACCTGAAGCGGTCACAATCGCCGTTCGAATACCACTGAGAATAAAATTACTCAGCACCATACTAAACGCCACACCAATAATCATGCTAACTAACGTAATGACGGTTAGTGTTTCGATGACTGACTGCTCATGCTGCTGCGCTAAGATCGCACTTTGTTGGGTAAATAGCTGAATGTTTGCCAATAACTCCTCAGCTTCTTGGTCCAGTGCTTGCTCTTCTAACTCGACTTTACCAGCCATTAGTTCAGCTAAATGAGGTTTATTATCAATGAATAGATTAAAGGTTTGGTGGGCGTGATCGATAAAATTTTCATGTGCTTGCTGAATATGTTTTAATGACTTTTTAACACTCGTAAGTTTTTGCAATAGTTTAACATTACCATGCTCATTACCATGCTCTAAGAGAGTGTAAGCTTGGGTAATAACTTGGTTGATTTCGGCAGTGCCATGATCGAAGTCTTCTATTGTTTGTTGAAAGCGACCTAATGCTGAATCTTCTCGGGTTAATATTGCGCCATAGTGTAAAGCACGCTCAAAAGAAATGGCTTGTTCAAGCTGAAGAATCGTCATCCGTGATAATTTTTTAGTTAACGGAATATCCTCTTCAACAATAGTCGTCAGCTCCTTGCCAATATTATTTAGTGAATAATAGGAATAAGAAAAACTGATCATTATGAATGTCAGCATCACTCCTGCGTAACTAAATAATTTGCCACGTAATGGCATGTCCCTTAAGAAGCTTTTCATTATCATTCCTTTGATATGATTCGTTATTGTCATAAACCGTCACTATGGAAGGCTAAAAATACAGAAATAAATTTTCTATTAACACTTACATCTGGTGTATAAAAGCTATACTAACAAATAAACTAAGTCAATGAATTATACTAATTTCAATTTAACCACAATCACTAATATCACCACTAAAATAGCCCAAGTGATTGCGGCATTACGACTGGCTTTTTTCGCCTTACTCTTTTCCCACCACGATAATGGCCGAACCCCTTGCCACACAAAGGTTGCTACACCCGCCAAGTTAACGCAAATAACATTAGCTGCCGTCAACAATAAAGCATTCATAGCTAGATTCGGATAGCCCGCTCCCCACAACATGCCTGTTGTCACCAATGGCGGCATCAATGCTACGGCGACCATCACGCCAATCAATGTCGAAGATGCACCAGCGGTTAACGCCAGTGCTCCAGCAATACCTGATGACAAAGCTAATACTAAGTCTGACAATCCCAAACTAGTCCTCGCTGCAATCGCCGGCACCCCAGGATCAACCTTAACAAAATAACCAATCACAAAAGAAATTACTAACGCGAGTACCACCCCTATAGCGCCCATCTTTGAGGCTTCTTTTGCGAGATCTTTATCCGCTAAAGTTGTCGCCAATGCTAATGCCATATTGGGCCCTAATAATGGCGCAATCACCATCGCGGCAATAATAATCGCAATGTCATCTCGAATTAAACCAATCGCAGCAACGACGCAGGCAATCACCACCATCGTAATATAATACTGTAAGTTGTTTATCCCTGAGTTTATACTCGCGTATAGCTCTTCCCTTGAAACCCGATTAAAGATTTTTACCTCAGGGTTTTTAGCGGGTTCGCTTTTTGTATTTTCATCATCGGGTAAGCGGGGTAGCGTCGCGTTTAGAGGTAATAACATCATATTAAACCCTTCCGCACTACTAAGCCGCCGTTCGACCTTATCCATCAAGGGTTCAGCCCCTGAGGCTTTAACAATAATTTGCACCAATACGGTTTTTTCTGTTTTAATCACAGGGAGTAAACGCTCTGGCTCTATCTCTTCAAGAATGTCGAACAAATGATCATAACTTGACCGTTCTAAGGTAATTTGCAGTAATCTCACTAACCTCTCCCGATATAAAAATCTTTAAAACTAATATTAGTTCAATTTCTTACAATTTTTATACAATTTAAACTATTGGTTGCCCTGACTAAATTATAAGATATTTGTTAGCATAGCTATTCCTCAATTAATATTAACAATTATGCGAAACAAACTACTTATTTTATTATTGATATTATTCTCAACTTATAGCGTCGCCGAAAACGCTGAAGAAGACCAATTCCAGTGGGAAATTATGATTGGCTCCGGCTTAATTTATAACCCGAGTCTTTTTAAAGATATAAAAATAGAAAGTGTGTTCGATATTATTGAATTTTCGCTATTAATTGATATCTCCTATCACAATTTTTTTATTCACACAGATCGACGACGTGCCAAAGACCTCGGGGTCATTGGTTATCAATTGATTGAAGAAGATGATTGGGCATTAGACTTCATTTATAAAAATTATGTCCTTGGCTATGATCCTGCCTCAATAGAGCGCTATCAAGACCACCCATTAACTGCGCTTAAGGACCTCGATGAACGTAATCATGGTGCAGGTACCGCCATTCGATATACTAAGTACGATGATAATGTATTATTCACCCTAGATTTAGCCAAATTATTTTTAGATAACAACAATAATAATATCTTGCTTGAAAGTTATTACAGTTATCGTCAACCTTACCGTAATTGGGATATTTATTTTGGCGGTGGTATCACCTACTACTCCGCTGATATTATTAGCTATTATTATGGAGTTGCCGAACATGAAGCGAATAATGATCGTCAAGTCTATCGACCAGGTGCAGGCTTTAAACTGGAATTCGAAGTATTTGCTCAATATCCACTATCACAAAGTTGGTACTTAAATACCGGTATCACTCAAATCATTTTTTCGAAAAACATCAGTGACAGCCCCTTGGTTAGAACCAATAATTTAACTCAAGTTCGGCTTGGTTTACGTTATGTATTCTAGTCAAAACAAAATATTATTATGGCTCTCATTAGTGATATTTTTTAGTTCGGCAATAATGGCGAAGCCACTTAAGCAGGGTCCAACATTACTTGCGGCTATACCAACCCAATGTATCGCTTTGCACCAAGGTCGCAAATGCTTTGCTAAAATAAAAATCAATTGGCAAACTAAAATACCCGATAATTATTGCCTATATCAACAAGGTATTATTATCAAATGCTGGAAAAAAAGCCAGCAAGCCCAATTAACATTAGATTTCGAGTCAAATGAAAGCATATCGTTTGTGCTTAAGGATCAAGCGAATCATGTCATGGCCCAAACAACCGTTATCGTTGGATGGCTCCATAAAACCAAAGCAAAAAAGCGACGCTGGCGATTATTTTAGGAATGAAAAAAATGATGCAAAAAATATTATTGGTTGAAGATGACATCACCTTAGCTAACTGGGTCAGTGAATACTTAACTCAGCAAAATTTTATCGTTGAGCACGTTGAGCGTGGCGATTTAGTGATGTCGGCTATAGCGAAATCAAATCCAGATTTAATCTTGCTCGATGTGATGTTGCCAGGATTAAATGGGGTTGAAGTTTGTCGATTAGTGCGCCAACAATCTGCGGTGCCTATTATTATGCTAACCGCACGAGCTGATGAATTCGATGAGATTATTGGTCTTGAGGCCGGCGCAAATGATTATGTGATAAAACCCGTTCGACCACGAATTTTACTCGCCAGAATTCAGAGTGCTTTACGTAATAAAATCTCAGCCCCGCTCAATCAGTACTTGGAGTTCGGGCTACTTTCAATGGACCAAAATTCAAAACGGGTTATTTATCAAAATAAAGAAATCGATTTGTCGACCAATCTCTATGCTTTTTTATGGTATCTCGCCAGTCATGCTGGTGAAGTTGTCGATCGTGATAGTGTGTTTAAGGCCTTAAAAAGTCGCGAATATGATGGTATTGATCGTCGATTCGATGTCATGCTGTCGACCCTACGTAAATTGTTTAACGATGATCCGCAAAGCCCTAAAAAATTCAAAACTATTTGGGGCAAAGGCTATCTATTTGTCGCTGATGCTTGGCAGGAATAGTCCCTTTAATATGCGCAGTTTATATTTAAGTATCGTTATCACCGTATTAACCGCTATACTAGCTCTGGGTTGGGGGCTCGATTCTTTAGTGGCAGAGCAGACACCTAAAGAAAGTAGTGATATTACGATTTATAAAACCTTAATTGACGGTTTAGCTACCCAATTAACCCCGAATAATCAAAGCGAATTAAATCATCAGTTTAACCTAGTCAGTAATAGCTTTAAGTTCGAACTCTCTTTACTAAAGATGGAAGATATCGCACTGCCACCCTCGTTACTCAAGCAATTGGATTCACCGGGCGGCGTTCTGCTAGCCTCTCAAAAAGGTTCCTATTTATTGCAACGTATTACTGGCTCAAATCAATTAATCCAATTAAATATTCCGCTAGCGCCGCAACATAATAAACTCGACTTAATTTTAACCTTAGCGTTATATTCTGGCATTAGTATTATTCTCATTCTTTGGTCTTTACCCTTAACTCGGCGTTTATATTTACTCAACAATGCCGCCGCAAAATTTGGTGCGGGTCAATTAGAAACGAGGATCCCAGCTAGTCGATTTTCATACATCACAATGTTAGAACGCAGTTTTAATTTGATGGCCAATCAAATTGAAAAGCTGATGGCTGATAATAAAATGCTAGCTCGCAGCTTATCCCATGACATTAGAACTCCCTTAGCATGCTTGCGTTTTGGGGTTGAAGCAGCTTTAGACAGTCATGACATCGAACAAAAAAACCATTATTTAACCCGGATGGATAACGAGCTGACTCGGATGGAGGAGATGACCGCGGCGTTTCTTGAGTATGCGGGATTAGAACGCCATGGTTTAGATTTAAAATTTAGTGATATTGACGTTAATCAGCTAATAAAATCGACCGCCGAAAGCTATGATATTTTAGCGCAACAACATCAAGTAAAGCTAAGTTACCAAGTACCAGACAGCAGTAGTGACTGTAGAATAGATTGCCATTGGATAGCTCGAGCAATCCAAAACCTTTTAGTCAATGGCATGAGATTCGCCACCACTCAAGTTTTACTGACTGTTGTTCAAACTAAAAATCATATTACAATCACCATCGAAGATGATGGTCAGGGAATTGCTCCTGAGGATTTTAACACCATTTTTGAACCCTTCGTACGCCTTATCGACCACCAAACCAGAGAAAATGGCCATTTCGGATTAGGCTTAGCCATTACCGCTAAGATCATCCAATGGCACCATGGTAAGATCACTGTCAGCCAATCAGCATTACTTGGCGGTGCCTGTTTTAGCTTAGTTATTCCTAAAAGTTAAAATCTTACACTTTCAAACATTTATTAGACAACTTCCTACAAATCTTTTTCCTTAATTCCTCTACAATAATTACCTTAAATAAATAAAGGAAATTAAGATGAAATCATTAATAACCCTGCTCGTTGCAATCACTGCTTTTAACGCTAGTGCCGCCCAAAACCCAATTGATAAGCAACACCGAATCGGCGTCGAAATAGCAGGGGCTAACGTTGAATTAAAAGGCTCTAGTAGTGACGCCAATGATATGATTCAACTCTACACATACTATAATTATTCACTGGATCAATATTTATCAATTGAAGCGGGGATCAATAGTGCAGTAGATGTTGATGAATGGAAATGTCGCGATATCAATGATGACAAATGGACCTGTGACAAACAAAAAAAATCTTACTTTAATATTGGTGCGGATGAAATTAAATACAGTAACTTAGTGGTGGCCGCTAAAGGTGCCTATCCTTTAAGTCAACGTAATAGTGTTTATGGCAAGATTGGTGCCCAGTATTACGATTACAACATCAAGCAAAGTGGCAAAAGCCTTAACAAAGATTCAGGACTGGGCTTATTTGTTGGCGCCGGTTGGCAATACCAATGGGATATGGGCTTAGCGATTAACGCTGGGGTCAAATATTACGACATGGGAGATATAAAGTCGGTTGGCTCAACAGTTGGCATCAGTTACCAGTTTTAATAGCAATCAACTAAGAGCTATCATTTGGTATTGATATCGATACATATTTATACCCCGTGATTAAGCTCACGGGGTATCATTTTTACTTCCAAGATCTCATTTTATGACCCTTCAGTGCATAAAATAGAATAAACATATAACAAGGTAAACCCACTACATAGGCTAGCTGAGTATCATTTAAGATATGAGCTAATTTACCAAAAATTAACGGTAAAATTGCACCACCTGAAATACCCATAATTAGTAATGCCGAACCCTGAGCAACAAATTTCCCCAAACCATCTAACGCTAATGGCCAAATGGACGGCCACACTAAAGCATGTGCTAATCCCATCAATGCCACAAAAGTGACCGAGTTTGGTATCACTGCGATGCCACTCCAGCCCCATAAAACATCGGCAATCGACGTACTAGTGGTTGAAGAAAACATCACGCCGACAATCGCCAATGAACCAGCAATCGCACTGCCTAGTAACGCTTGTTGCTGCGTAATAAAACGTGGAATACAAGTCACACCAATGAGGTAGCCCAATACCATAAATGCCATCGTGTATGAGGTTAACGATGCAAAATTAGCCACCCCTAATCCAGAACCATAAAGTCCAATGGTATCACCGGCGATCACTTCAACACCAACGTAGGCAAACAGGGCTAATGCCCCTAACACGACCTGAGGAAAATGCATCACGCTCGATTTTCCCTCTTGGTCCTCATCTTCATCATTGTCTATTTCCGGTAACGAAGAAAACTTTACTAAACCAATGAGTGCCACCAATGCGATCGCCATATAAATATAAGGCATCACTAACTTATCAGATAACGCGGTTACTGTTGCCACGCGTTCATCACTCGATAGAGCCGCTAATGATTGCTCTGACACATTGCCCATATCAGACAATATTACCGCCGTAAAAGCTAACGGTACAATAACACCGGCTGATTTATTAATAAGCCCCATGATCGAAATTCTCATCGCCGCACTTTCAGCAGGACCAATTTTAACAACATAGGGATTGGACGCAGTTTGTAAAATGGTTAGTCCGGTTCCCAAGACAAATAGTGCGAGTAAAAATAAGGGATAAGTGGCGCTTTTAGCCGCGGGGATAAACAATAATGATCCCACCACCATAATAGCCAAGCCAATTGCCATGCCATCTTTGTAACCAGTACGGTTTAACAGGTGCGACATCGGTAAAGCCATCACCGTATAAGCAATATAGAAAGCAAAGGTCACAAATAGCGCTTCAAATTCATTTAATTCACAAATTATCTTTAAAAATGGGATTAACGAACCATTAAGCCAAGTAACAAAGCCAAACACGAAAAACAAAATACCAATAATCACCATCGGCATCACACTTGATTGCGTTGACGTTCTCGATTCAGTAGCAGAACTCATAAAACCTCTCTTATTATTTTATGTAAACTAACAGCCAGCAACCCAAGTTCGAGTTACCTTCAAATTATCATCTAACACCACAAAATCAGCTTGAGCCCCTGGCGTTAGCTGACCTAATTGGTGCTCTAATCCTAAATATTGTGCCGGATACAAGCTTGCCATGTTAAGGGCTCGCTCTAAAGGCTGTCCTAAATGACGGTAAGTATTTCGCACCGCACTCGCCATATCTAATGCCGAACCCGCTAATTCGCCAGTGGTGGAATTTAATTTATCACCACGGCGAATAATTTCCCGATCAAAAAAATCAAATCGCTTAATATCAGTGCCAACCACCGACATCGCATCAGTAACAAGTAATAACTTGCCGACGGGTTTGGTTTTTAATGCTAACTGACAACTGGCGTAATCCACATGATGACCATCAACAATTAAACCACAGACTGCATCGTCAGCTAACAATGCCGCGCCGACCATACCCGGCTCGCGTGAGGTAAACGGTGACATTGCATTAAATAAATGGGTAAAGCCACTGGCTCCAGCGTCTAGTGCTGCCTTGGCAACTTCATAAGTGGCATTGGAGTGGCCCAAAAAGACTTTAATCCCTAATGAGACCATTCGTTTTATGTCGTCAACCGAGACATTCTCAGGGGCAATAGTAACTTTGACTAGGCCGATGTCTTGTCGTGAAATAACCGCCCATTCAGGCTCAGAGATTTCTCGAATATACTGCTCACTATGGGCGCCTTTTTTAGCGACACTTAAATGAGGCCCTTCAAAGTGAATCCCCAATACTCCAGCAACGTTGTTTTTTCGCGCTTCGGCGATAGCATACGCCGCTTGGGACATTACCTCGACCGTATCAGTAATTAAGGTCGGTAACATCGCCGTGGTGCCAAACTCAAGATGCGCGGCGACGATGGTTTTAATCCCCGCTACTGTTGGTGTGCTATTGAGTAAAACACCACCACCGCCATTGACTTGTAAGTCGATAAATCCTGGAACAATCATACCCTCGATATGCTCATTAGCTCTCGCGCTTAGCGGCTCAATGGCAATGATTTTTCCAGCATCGATCACAATTTGGCTATCAGTATGAAAATGATAACCATCAAAAATTTTCGTCGCACTAATGATTTGTCGAGTCATATTATAAAGTCCGTGTTACTTTTTTCAGCCCAAGTGGCTGATCCGGATTAAAACCACGACCGACAGCTACTTTGGCAACATCAAGATAAAAACGTTGTAGCACCAATAACGGCGCTAAACGAGGATGAGCATCTTTAGCTACTTGATTTAAACTAATAACATCAGCTCCTCGACTAATCACTTCGCTAATTTGCTGGTGATGGGAATTAGCACTTTCATCATCGACATGGCAATCGATGATCGTTAATTTTTGTTCAACCAAGGTCACTGGACCATGAAGAAACTCTGCACTACTAAAGGCTTCCGCATGAATACTTGAAACTTCTTTAAGTTTCAACGCAATCTCTTTAGTAATGCCGTAACCTAAACCACGACCTAACACCACTAAATTTTTAGCGCCGTTGAGGTTTTCATTACTTAGCTGAGTAGGTGCTTGCGCCGCCATTGCTAACAGGCCAGGTAAGGTATCAAGCGCACTAACCAACTCATCATTTTGAGTCCAGTATGCCGTCATTTGCAATAAAGCTGACAGAGTCGCTAAATAACTTTTAGTCGCGGCAACAGATACTTCTTCACCCGCAGATAATGGCAAAACGACATCCACTAATGCTGCTAATGGTGATGATTGATCATTAACCAAAGCCACGGTAAATGCACCAGCAGTCTTCGCCATCTCAGCCTGAGCTAAAATATCAGGACTACGACCCGATTGAGAAATAATAATCACCAACGCTTGGTCTAGCTTTAATGTTTTACCATAAACACTAGCCACTGATGGCGCGGCAGCACATACCGGAATACCGGCTTCAATCTCGATTAAATACTTAGCAAACACGCCAGCATGATCCGATGATCCACGACCGATGATCATCACCATGGACGGCGCAATAGTACGTAGTTTTTCACCTAAATTTTTAGCAATCTCAACATTATTAATCAACTGATGCTTAATCACCGCTGATGCTTGCAATGCTTCTTTTTCCATTATCGTTTGAGTCATAGCTATACCTTAAGTTTCACGTTTCAATTTGTTGTTTCGCATAAATAACGGCACCCATCTCTGGCGGGCTAATTGGTGGTTCCAACCAACCTTGAACCTCAGGCGCTAGCCAAGGCAACACTTTAGGGGTTAAACCACCAATTAATGACATTCTAATAGTCGGTGTTAACTGGAGGCTCCGCGCGATATTCGCAAGATAAGTGATGCCAACATGAAGAATATTAATCGCCGTTTGATCTTGCTTATCCGCCGCATCGAAGACAATAAAGGCTAATTGAGCGAAAAATCCAGCTGGCTTGTTGGCGATTAACTCGACCAACGCTAAATCATTGTCACAGTTTAAATGCTTAAGCATCATCTGATTCATCAACGACGGCTGGCCAATACCATCAAGTGACATCAAAACTTTAGACACCGCTTGTAAACCAAACCAAGCACCACTGCCCTTGTCACCATGAGGAAACCCATGAGCGCCCACCATTTTAGCCTCACCATTAACACTGCGATAACCACAAGAACCAGTACCAGTGATCATAATCGCACCATCTTTTCCTTGATGGGCACCTAAACAAGCAATGTGTAAATCGGTGGTTAGAAATAGTTTTTTGAATGGATGTTGCCACTGCTCCATCTGCTGAAACAAGCTTGGCAAATTAACACCTGCCAATCCCATGCCAACCACTAATTCCGATAGATTATCTACAGGAAAATTTGCATCGGCTAAAGCTAACAACGCCGATTCAACAATTGATGTGGTTGCTTGTTCAACCCCATGAAACGGATTGGCAGGACCACCAACACCGGTCCCTAAAATAACCCCAGTCTGATCAACAATTATTGCCTTACATTTACTACCGCCGCCATCAATACCTAAAAATAACTGCTGGTTATCGACTGAATTAGTGACCATTGCTTACCTCAAAAATATATAAAACGTGAACTTTACTCGCGAGCACTAATTTTGATTAATCTGCTGCCAGCATCGCTATTTTATTCCAGTTCACCGGTATATTGAATACATAAATCCTACACCTTAATGACAGCGCTGTCATTTGTTATTTAAGTGTTTACCTAATTTATTTTAATTAGATGATTTTACTGATAAAGTTCTTCCTTTCCTTGCTCCGTTAGCCGTTTTCCCACGCACATCAACGTCACCAAACACTGCAATTGGCTGTTTATATTCCAACCAATCGCTGCCGTTAACACGGTATTCAATCGCCGTTTGTGGAAAAATACTGTTCGCATGGAGCATGCCATTATGCATTTTAGCGCCAATGGTCGCGATCCGATAATTAACATCAGCCAAGGCTAATTTAGGCATTTCCTTAAGCGCGATGGTCTTAGCAAATTGTTGCCATTGACGATTCTGTTGTGCCCGTTGTTTAACGGAGAAATACCCGGAGTTAGGGCTATATGTTTGTCCCTGCTGTTGATAGGGCACTGCCCAATTAGCTTGATGCCAAGCACGCTCTGCCAGTGCTAATAAGCGGGGATAAATTTTATATTCTGCCATTGATTCTGAACGGGTACTCTCGGTCCACAATTGGCCCTGAATACCCGTTAATAAATTACCGGGAGCTAACGCAGTTTTGGCATCATCAACGGAGGTAAACGGCACTTCCATCCGATCGTGCCAAAACTCAGCATGGGCAGGTAAATTATCGGGCATTAACTCAAATACTTTACGAGTATTGGTGTGGCGTGACGCCCAATAATAACCATGTTCTTTAGGATCTGCCTCGTAAGGAAAGTCAAAGTACAACACTTCAGGTGATGAAAATACCACTTCCCAGCCTTGATTTAACATTTTATGAACTGAGGCATGTCCACCCCAAAACAAATTATCCCACGCATTGGCTTGAACGAGTTTCGGCATATTAACGACATTGGTGTGCATGAGGCCATCATTCCAGCCAGCGGTTTCAATACCTTTACTGGAAAGTATTTTAGCCACCCGTTCAATAAAATACGGACCTAATTGCGCGGCATTAGTAATACCATGACTATTATTAGCGATAAAATTCCGACAAATAGGTGACTTAACCCAAGCCCCTGCGGTTTCATCGGCACCAATGTGATAACGGGTTAATGGATGTTGCGCCGCGTGATGGATCTCTTTCACTTCGTCCATCACTTTATCAATAAAGGCATAAGACGACTCCATACACACATTAATGGTATTGTCGTTATAGAACTGCACCGATGAATATTGCGTTACATCATCAAAATCATCGAGTAAGAACTCCTTGGCTTTTTGCTCATCGCCCAACGCCATGTAATGATGATAACGTGCGGTCATTGCCTTAACCGATGAACGAGAATGCCCAGGCATATCCAAAGATGGGATAACTTGAATATGGCGAGCACTAGCCGCCCGTAATATTTCTTGGTAATCAGCAACACTATAATAACCATTCACAGCGCTATTTTTATCAATACCAGCACCTAATTGCGGCAATAAACACCGTTGCTCGGTGAAGTCTAAACAGCGAGTGCCACCAATATCCGTTAACTCAGGTAGCCCGGGTATTTGTAAGCGCCAGCCTTCATCGTCACCGAGGTGAAGATGTAATTTATTAAGCTTATAAGCCGCCATTTGATCCAACAGCTTAATGACAAACTCTTTACTTAAAAAATTGCGGGCGACATCAATATGCATCCCTCTAAATTGATAATGAGGCTGATCAACTATACTTACAATGGGTAAGCTGCTATTACCGACCGTGATTAACGCTGCTAATGATTGTAATCCATAATAAACACCACTGATGTCCGCGCCTTTAATCTTAATTTCTTGCTGATTTACCACCAACGAGTAACCACCAGCAACCCTCAATTTAGGGTCGAGAGTTAAATCAACCGTTACTCCAGCAGTCGTTTGCGATAGCCCCAATAATTTGAGGCGTGTCATCACACTCGCTAACGGCTCAAGTGCTAAATCATGGTAATTCACCTTGATACCCGTAGCAATATTAAGCACGCCAGCAATTCTAGGTATAATGACCTGCTGTGGTGTTGGAATAATAGCCGCAGTAACAGATTGCCGACTTACCCCTAACTTGGCGTTATTCTCAAATAATACCTCGCTAGTCGCCCACGGGGTTTTTTCGCCAGCAATTCGTCTAAACTGGGTGACTTCATCGGTGTATTGCTCGACAAAGGGTAATATTTCTAAGCCAGTTTCAGGATCATTAATCGCTTTAGTACTGATTATAACCTGAGATTCAACCCCTAACTTGGTTAAGATATAATTTGGCATTTGATCAAATTCAGACACGGACCAAAAAATAGCATTAAACTCAATACTTTTCGTTTCACCCGCTTTAAAACCACTGCTACCTTTAACCAAGCTTAATTTATGTAAATCACCATTAAGATGTTCAATAACCAAACTATCACTGGTAAATGATTGCACTGGTGCAATATGACTAAAATAAATAACCCAATCATCACCGCCGATATCAAGCGGTGATGTCAAACTGATTCTAGCTTGAAAACACGCACCATCCCCTAATGTTTTATCACAGTGCTGACCGACTACATTGGTCATATGTTGGTAAGTAACTTGTAAGTTATTAGCGAGCAACGTAAGTTCGATCTCGGGCGCTAACCTTTTAATTTCTTTGCTCAAACTATTATCATTGGTGCATGCAGCGGTCATTGTCATCAACAATAATACGAATAGAGTTACTCTCAAATACATCATTTATCCTTTAAATCATTCTTGCATCGCAGCTAAAAATTTAACCCGCTGCATCGACATCAGTGATGCATAAATCGGGGCGATAAAGCCCCGCTGCCGTAACACTGAATAAGACGGATCGTCCAATTGATCGAGTTGCTGTTGATCGATGACATATAAGCCGTTCAAGCTATAGTCTTTACCCTGCGGTGTTTGAATGGTTAAGGTTTGCGGTTTCAGCAAATCATTATCGGTTAATGCTTTGATAAACATCTCGGTCAGTTGATTCTTTTCAACTAATGACACTAATTGCTCTCCTTTTTCAGCTAACCATGGCATTTGTTGCCCTTTCTCATCAAATAATGCTGCCCCTTCCTGCTCATTAACCAGTGAGCTGTCAGCATCGAGACATAACAACAGGCTATCGTTATTATTGGTATCGTTGGATAATACAAATGGATAAATCGTTAATGCCTCCGGGATATATTGTGCTTGCCACTCCCCGTTTTTAATAAACAAATTTTGATTAGGGTTAAGCCCTAATAAAGCAATTGCTCGAAATTGCCCAGTATCAGGATCCTTAATAAATACCACGGGAAATTCTTGAGCAGCGGTTGCAAATTCATGAATGATCACCGGTGTCATGTGACTGTTTTTACTCTGTAACAAATGCGGATTATTTTTAATTTTTATTGCTGCATGTGTAGTACTGGTAATTGGCTGAATGTTGGCCATGATTAATTCTCCTAAATGATGTTAATCACACTGATTGGAATGGGTATTGCTCAACGTTATTGAGTAGCGCGCGATTCGTCGGTAACTTATCAACTAAGTATTGTGACATTTTTTGAGTTTTCTCAAAATACTGATCTGCTTGCGTCTGTTGATTAAACGACGATGCGTTATAGCTAAGCTGCTGATCGAACCCCATACCATGTAACACGTACTGGTAACTTTCTTGGGGGAACGGTTCAAAAACATGACTAAAATCATATTTACTGACCGGGTGATATTGCCACTGTGCTAAGACTGTTAATAAGCTTTCAGGAACCGTGACTAATGCTTTATTAGCAAGCCAAAACGGTTCGGTTCGCTGTGATAAAAAGTAATGCATTTTGATGAAATCAATGGTTTTATTCCACCGAAAATTAAATGACTGATTAAATTTCTGCTCAACATAAGGCAACAAGCTACGTTGCCGTGGAAACAGCTCACACAGCATATTCGCTGACGCTTCAATTAGGAAAATAGCCGATGCCTCTAAGGGTTCAACAAAGGCTGCCGATAGCCCAATGGCGACACAGTTTTTTGACCAAAACTGTTCTCGATAACCACAATTCATCGGAATTAACCGCGCTGCTAAGCCCTCTGCCGCAGGCCCAATGTAATCACGCAATGTTTGTTCAGCCGTGGCATGATCAACATATTTAGCACAATAAACATAACCGGTACCGCGACGATTAGACAAACCAATATCCCAAATCCAGCCAGCTTCTTGCGCTGTTGAGGTGGTGTAACTGGCAATGTTTTGCTGCGGATCATCATAGGGAACTTGAATGGCCACCGCATGATCGGTTAAGAGGACATCTTGAATATTTTTAAACGGTACTTTAAGCGCATCGCCGAGCAACAGGCTTCGAAAGCCACTACAATCAACAAAAAGGTCAGCGTGTAAACTATCACCATGATCAATATCGACACTGGCGATATAACCTTGCGGATCAAGATGAACGGCGGTGACATTGGCCGACACAAATTTAACCCCTAGCTTTGCAATCGCAAATTGCTTTAATAATCCTGCAAATTTTCCCGCGTCTAAATGATAAGCGTAATTCTGCATCCCCTCAAAGGGTTTATTCAGCATGTTTTTTGGTGCTAAGCCCAACTCGCACAATTGATATTGGGCGCTAATAGCTTGAGCATAACTACAAGATTTATCACCGAGTTGCCAATAGGGCGCAAGATTAAATTCCGCAGCATCGGAGACCGAACTAAATAAGTGATAGTAATGATGACTAATGCCCTGCTGTGGAGCCTCTTTCCAATTAACGAATTTGGTGCCTTGCTTTAATGAGGCGTTACAATGATTAATAAAATCAGCTTCTGCAATCCCCAACTCAGCTAAGGTTTTTCGCATCGTCGGCCAAGTTCCTTCACCGACGCCAATGGTTGGAATATCCGGTGATTCGACTAAAGTCACTTGCACCGAGTTGGTGCCCTGACAATTTAAATGTTTCGCTAACTTAGCAGCGGTTAACCAACCCGCGGTACCACCACCAACAATAAGCACCTGATTAATCTGTTGCTGTGTCATAAAAATTCCTATTAAACTTTACTAAAGCCGTGTTGATAGACTTTCTCGATCAATTCCCGTTGTTGCGGCAATATTTTACTCAAGACATCGGTTATTCGATCTACTTCGGCAAACATTTTTTGTGCCCTAGCTCCCTGAGCAAATGCCGAGTGATTACCAGATAAATCAGTTTGATAACGCATGCCATACAACACATACAAATAGCTATCTAAATTGAAAGGTTCCCACGCATTATCGAAATCATACTTGGTTGGTGGATGAGTCTGCCAATGGTTTAATCGCCATTGCAGGCTGTCAGGAATCGATTTAGGATCGCAGTTATCACGCCAATATTGAGTATCACGACGCTGCGAGACGCAGTAATGCAGCTTAATAAAATCAATAGTCCGCTCCATCCGCATTTTAAAAGACTGATTAAACTTACGTTCGACATGAGGCAGCGCTGCCCGCGAGCGGGGAAATTGATCCGCGATCATGTTGGCGGCGGCATCAAACAAATAAATAGCCGAGGCTTCAAGGGGCTCAACAAAACTCGCTGACATTCCAATAGCGACACAGTTTTTATGCCAAAACTTATTGCGGTAACCTAATCGAAGTTTGATTTTACGAGCGGTTATGCCATCCGATTCAGGACCGATGTATTGACGCAGTAGCTCTTCTGCCTGTTCGTCATCCATGTGTTTACTCGAGTAAACATGACCAACGCCACGGCGATTATGCAAGCCAATATCCCAAATCCAACCGGCGGGTTGTGCCGTCGCAATAGTATGGGTTGATATTGGATGATCAGGTGTTGGATATGGCACTTGCATCGCTAATGCCGTGTCATTGAAAATAATATCGTCGATATCATGCCAATCAATCCCCAAGGCTTTCTCGATTAATACCGCGTTATTACCGCTGCTATCAATAAAAAAATCCGCCTTAATCTGTGGCAGGCTAACAACATCGGTATTAACCGATTCAATAAAACCGTCGTCGGTTAAATTAACGTCGATGACATTGGCTTTAAGATGTTTTACCCCTAATTTTTCGACACAGTGCTTAGTCAAAAAGGCGGCAAATTTATTGGCATTAAGGTGATATGAATACTCTTGCAATGCAGCATAGGCTGGGGTGGTGATTTTTTTCGGTGCCAGACCTAAATTACAAATTCTAGCCTGCGAGGCTACGGCTAAATCATAGGGTAAATCGCTAGGTGCTTGTCCCATTAACCAATAGGCACTTAAATTGAAATCATAGGAAGAGTGGAACACGGTGTTTAACGGATGATAATAACTGTCGCGCTCGTCTGGCTGTGGAGTGTGCGCCCAGTTCACAAATTCAGCCCCTTGCTTAAAGGTCGCGTCACATTCGCGCATGAACTCACCTTCATCGACACCAATTTTTTGTAAGGTTGCTCTTAAATTAGGCCAAGTTCCCTCACCAACACCCAAAATGGGAATAGTGGGTGATTCCACCAAGGTAATATTAACGCCATCTGCTGATTTTGCATGTAATTGCTTGGCCAAAATAGCCGCAGTTAACCAACCAGCCGTGCCACCACCGACTATTAATATATCATCCATTCTATTAGCCATCATACCAATACCCACATTGTGACAAAAAACTTAATTAACCAAACGTGGTCATTTATTTAACTAAATTTTTTAGGTAAAAAGGAAGGGATTAACCTTCCTTTTTCATTTAACTACCTATCATCAATTACAGACGGAATGAAGCGCGGATAAAGAAGTTCCGGCCGTTATCCTGACTTAAACGCATCGCATCATATGACGTATCAAGACGCTGCACTGTGACCTCACCTAACAGATTCGTCGCATCGAACGACAGATCAATATTTTCGGAAACATGCCATGTCACACTACCATCTAAGAAAGCATGCTCATCCCAGACCACGTTACCACCGATACCGGTACTTTGCCCTAAATAAGCATCACGGTAGGTATACGCTAGACGAGTCGCAATAAAATCATTCTCATAAAAACCAGTAATGTTATAGGTATTACGTGAATTACCCGGTAAATCGACATTCTCACTACCAAGCAACTTACCATCGGCATCTAAGATATTACGTTTGCCGAAACCGTCAGAATAGGTGTAGTTTACCATCACCCCAAAATCACCAAAGTTTTGCTGATACTGTAACTCAATCCCTTGAACCTTGCCGCCTAAGCCTTGGGCTGGAGAGCGAACCGTAATATCAACACCACTAACCTTTTGAATCGACTCTTGACCGTTAGCAACAATAAACGATTGAATATCTTTACTAAATAAAGTCGCAGACGCTAAACCTTCTTCGTTAAAGTACCACTCAAGTCCGAGATCCATTTGGGTCGCGCGATATGGATCCAGATCCACCGAGCCCCGTGACATTTCGTTACGAATAGGATCAAAGGTAAATGAGGGTAATAGGAAGGTATAATTAGGACGACTCATCACGCGGGCAGCAGAGGCACGGAAAATAAGATCTTCGCTAACATCAATAGCTAAGTTAAAACTTGGCAAGAAGTCAGCGTATTTATTGGTTTCTTTAACGCGTTTGTCTGAATTTTCATCGGCATTGAGCGCGATCGGATCATAGAACTGCGCCGACGTATCCGTTTCAACATAACGTAAACCAACATTACCGCGGAAACCTTCCCCGTCAAAATTACCTTGTACATAAATCGCAGTGGTCTTCTCATTCACTGAGCCCCATGATGATTTGTTTAAGTCTTTACTGGTGACTTTATCATCAATGTAATCCGCAAAAGCCACACCATTAATTCTTGCAATATTAGTCGGTGTTTCACCTAATAAACCAGCGCCGGAATGTTCAAAAGTACCGTTGGCGAAGTTTGCTTTGGTGACACCGCCATTTTTATCAAAATCGTAGGCATCAGGATTAATGGTCCAATCGTTGGTGAAGTTCTTAAAATCATGATCCCGTACTTTAAGTCCTGTCTCAATCGAATTAAAGGCGCCAAGTTCAACGTCAAAGCTAAAGTCTACTTGAGCATAAAATTCTTCATCACTACGAATGTTTTCAGTAACACGGCCATCAACTAATCGTTGGTCACTGTGATCAGATGGATCAACACCATGGGGCACTAACAGCATCGCTTCACGATGAGTGAAATCAAACTCAATCGACTGGTTTGGCTGCGGTGAGGTCCAAAAACCGTTGTAAGTACCGCCATTACCACCGGTCGATTCGGTTTTACCGATAGTGCCGGTTACCGAATAGTTATCACTTGAATATTCAACATCAAATGAAATCACTTGAGAGTCTACTTTAGCGCGACGAGTGTTCGTATCATCACTAGGACCTTGGGTTGCAGTGCCATTAAGGGCATTGCCATGTGTTGGTGAGTATTTAGTCGCACCGGTTACATTATCGTTGCGAATATCTTTACCATCAGCATCTTTAGCTGGAGGAATATACAGATAATTTTGGTTTGTATTACCAGCATCTAATTCAATTTTAAGATAATGACCGGTAAAAAGTAAATTTTCTGACGGTGAAAATTGCGCGGTTAAATCAATAGTGTCCCGTTGACGATCTTGATTAAATTCAGAAATACCAGCACCGGCCCAACCATCATCAAGATAATTTTCAGCTTTGTGGGCGCGACCAATGGTTTCAACCGTTGATATTAACCCTAAAAGACCAAACGTTTCTTCGTCATTTTTCCAGCTAGCGAGCCCAGTCATCGCTAAACCATTGTCTTTAGCAATGCTATTGCGTTGCATTTCAGCAGACACAAATACCGTGTTCGCGTCTAAATCTAATGGTTTACGGGTACGCATCACGATAGTACCACCAATGCCGCCCTCATCGAGAGAAGCAGTTGGTGATTTGTAAACATCAACCCCTGCCACTAGCTCAGTTGGCATTAAATCCATATTAAAGGCACGAGACAATGGCTGTTGTGAGAACCAACCCGTCGACGCGACATAATTACCGTTTAACGTAACACTGGTTAGCTCTGGATTTGTACCACGGATGGAAACTGCACCACCTTCACCCGCAAAATTACGGGCAATCGCAACACCCGGGACACGTTGCAGTGACTCAGCAATATTTTTATCAGGGAATTTACCGATGTCTTCGGCTGAAATAGAATCCACCACGGCATTAGCAAAACGCTTAACGTTTAATGCTTGCTTTTGTGATGCTCGAATACCTGTAACTTGAATGACTTCAACATCACTAGCGACTTTGCCTGCTTTCTCAGCGGCTATTACTGGTATGGCAGTAAGGCTGCCCATACCAATCGCAACACTGGTTGCTAGCAAATGTTTTTTAAAATTAATTTTTGACATTGGCTTTCCTTTGATCCGGTTTATTTAATTATTATATTTGTTTACTACTAATGACAACGCTGTCATGACGTTGTATAAAAACCATACACTTTATTTAATCTATTTGCTACAAAAAAATAACAACTCAATTATTATTTTGTAAGAAAGCATTATACTTTTATTATTATTTTATTTTTATACAATAGGTTAGAAACAAACCAAAACAATATTACATGCAATAATGCAAATATTAACGAAGCCAAATTATCCGTAAAAATAACATTGAGCCGCTCAAATAAATAATCATTAAGGTTGATCAACTGATCATTTTCAGTAACGGAAATCAAATAATAAGTACTGACCCATAACCATGACAACACATAAATAAACATCGGATTGGTACCATAAACTAATAATGGCTCAACCAGTCGAGTATGACCCTTTAAATCCACTAACCAGATAAAAAATGACAGTACCAATAGTGCGCAAGCAGATGAAAATAATACATAAGAGCTGGTCCACAATGATTTGTTTAACGGAAAAACAAAATGCCAACATAGTGCAATAATTAACATAATCACTGCCGCCAGTAATAAATTTAACATCCCTTGTTTTTTATTTTTGGCACGATTAAGCCATTTGGTGGCCTCAAAACCAATCAAGACATTAACAATGGCAGGCAAGGTACTTAATAAACCTTCGGGCTCAAATGCTAATCCTTTACCTTGATATAAATGGTCGGCGCCTAATACGATTAAATCAACCGTTCTAACCATGTTATTTGCCAGGGAAAAAGCATCTGTCGTTCCAGCTAACGTTAATAACCACCAATAGCCTAACAAAATAGCAATACTGGTCGCAATCAGTGCTTGCGGTTTCAGCGTTAACACTAAGATAGCAGCGACACCATAAGCAATACCTAGCCGTTGTAATACCCCCATCACTCTTAAATCACCCAAGCCACTCGTGTGACTATAAGCATTGAGTAATAAACCCAACAAAAAAATTAGCACACTGCGTTTAATAATTTTGAAAATGGCAGCAGTATCACAGTTAAAGTTCGACTTCAAAAATGAAAAATATAACGCCGAACCAATAATAAATAAAAAGAATGGAAAAATGAGATCGGTCGGCGTTACCCCATGCCAATCAGCGTGTAGCAGCGGAGTATAAATCGCCGCCCAGGAGCCTGGCGTGTTGACCAAGATCATTAAAGCAATGGTCAATCCCCTAAAAGCATCTAGTGCTACATACCGTACATTACTCATAGATCCACTACCTCTATTTATTTTGATGATAATAAGCGATTAATCGACTCGTTGAACAGTCATGCTCAGCATTATCTTCTTGAGCACTTAGTTCTTGTTGAATGCTGGCCGCCAGTCCCTTCCCTAATTCAACGCCCCATTGATCAAATGAGCAAATCTCAAGCACTATCCCTTGCACAAAAATTTTGTGTTCATATAACGCAATAAGACTGCCTAATGTTTTTGGATCAATACGTTGTAACAATAAGGTATTAGTGGGACGATTGCCGGCATGAACTTTATGAGGGGCTAATTTATCAATGTATTCCTGTGAGCGACCTTTGGCCGTCAAATCAGCGCGTACTTGCTCTTCATTGACACCGGTCATTAATGCCTGAGTTTGAGCAAAGAAGTTCGACATTAAGGTTTCATGATGTCCTTTCACTGGTGTCACGGACTCGATCGAACCAATAAAGTCAGCAGGCACGACATTATTACTTTGATGCAAATACTGATAAAAGGCATGCTGACCATTGATCCCCAATCCACCCCAAATGGATGGTACCGTCGGATAATCGACCGGGGTACCATTCCAGGTGACTGACTTACCATTAGATTCCATTTCCGCTTGCTGTAAATAAGCAGCGAGCATATGCAACGTTTGATCGTAGGGTAATATAGCTTGAGATTTACACCCTAAAAATGTGGTATTCCAAACACTTAACAATGCCATAATCACTGGCATATTTTTCTCTAGTGGCGTTTGTTTAAAGTGAATGTCCATTTCATAAGCCCCTAATAATAGCTGCTCAAATTTGTCAAAACCCAAATCAAGGGCCACAGGCAAACCAATGGCTGACCATAATGAAAAACGTCCACCGACCCAGTCCCACATTTTAAAAATATTTTCTTTAGCAATCCCAAACGCCAAGGCATTTTTTTGATTAACCGTTACCGCGACAAAATGTTTCTCGATCGCTTTCGGATCAAATGATGAAGCCGTCAGCCAATTGAGAGCGGTCTGAGCGTTGGTCATGGTTTCCGTAGTCGTAAATGTTTTTGATGACACCACAAACAACACTTTTCGTGGATCGAGCGGCCGTAAAATTTCAACAATCTGCGCACCATCAACATTAGAGACATAATGAACATTAACCGTATTATCACTGTAATGTTTGAGTGCTTCGGTGACCATTTGCGGACCTAGATTAGAACCACCGACTCCAATATTAACAATATCGGTGATCCGCTTTCCTGAATACCCCAGCCAATGCCCTTGCCTAAAATTAGTCACAAAGGTCTTCATTTTTGCTAATTGCTGTTGGATTTGTTGCGCGATATCTTTATCATCAATGGTAATTTTTTGTTGACTAAAATCACGTAAGGCGGTGTGTAATACCGCCCGTTCCTCGGTGAGGTTAATCGCTTCACCAGCAAACATCTTGTCGCGCCATTGTTCGACATGAGTCGCTTGGGCTAACGCATTTAATACCAACATTGTTTCACTATCAATCAGGTTTTTTGAGTAATCGAGCAACATATTGGGCAATTCAATCGAGAATTTATCGAAACGATCTGGATCATCATCAAACAGTTGATTCATATGTTGGGTTTGCTTCTTTTGTGCTAAAAACTCTAATTGCTGCCAACTTGACAACTGACGACGAGACATAAAAACTCCGATCATTGACGCTAAAATAACAATGACAGTACCATAAAAAAAAACACAATGACAACGCTGTCATTTATTATGAATTAATAAAAACAAAAATAATGATTGAGATAATATACAAAACTAAATAATCTTAAGGGTTCATTAGCAATTATCTTGGTCAAAAAATGAAAAGTACCATTATTGATGTCGCAAAACATGCGGGCGTTTCAATGAAAACAGTATCGCGAGTGACCAATAATGAGTCCTCCGTGCGCCAAGCGACCCGCGATAAAGTCATGGCCTCAATAAAAGCATTAAAATATCAGCCTAATTTAGCAGCCCGTAACCTCGCGACCACCAAATCTTATTCCATTGCTTATATTTATGATAACCCCAATGCTTATTATATTATCGATATGCAAAATGGTATTTTAGAGCAATGTAAAAGCCAAGGTTATGAGTTACTTATCCACCCTTGTAATGCTAATAGCGAAGGAATTGTTGATCAGTTAATTACGATGATTAAACAGGCTCAAATTGCAGGTATAGTGTTAACCCCGCCTTTTTCTGAAATGCCCGAATTTATCGACCGTTTAACCGAGGCTAAAATCGCTTTTGTCAGGATTTTATCCGGTAGTAAACTTCCAGACCACCTATCACCTTGCGTGCTCGTTAATGATCAACAAGCCGCTTTTGATATTACAGAGCATTTAATTAGTTTAGGACATAGTGATATAGCATTTATCAGTGGTGGCAAAGAGCATCAATCCACTTTCGAGCGACTCAATGGCTATAAAGCCGCGTTAAAAGCTCATAAAATATCGCTTAACCCCAATTTTATTATCGATGGCGAATATTCATTTGAATCCGGTGTGCAAGGCGCTCAAACATTAATGAAGTTGCCTAATAAGCCCAGTGCAATCTTTTCTTGTAACGATGAAATTGCAGCAGGAGCCTTATTTGCTTCACGTTTAATCAACATCGATATACCTAAACAGTTATCCATCGTTGGGTTCGAGAATAGTCCTTTTTCACGCCAAACATGGCCAACGTTAACCACCGCAGACCAACCTAATGTAACAATAGCAAAACAAGCTACAGCCATGTTGATCAACTCAATTAAACAGCCACCCTTAGGCCATCATTACGAAATTTTTACCCCCAAATTAATTAAGCGCGATTCCAGTTCAAAAGTAATAACTTGAGTTATACTTATCCCCGTGAGTCTTTAAATTCCCGCTGAAGTCATGCATTTCCATTGGTCACGGGTATATATGTATAAATTTTTATTTATACTCAACATTAACGATAATTGTCTTGTTTTGGATTTGTTCTTGAAAAATTTTACTTCAATAGCCTTGCTGATCAGTAAAACTATTATCCTTTATTTTTTAGGGGGAATGCTGCTGCTTTCAATAAGTAGTCAGGCAGCATCACCTCGAGACCGAGAATATCAAATAAAAGCAGCCTTCATCTCCAATTTTATCAAATATGCTCACTGGCGTAATATTCCGGCCAATACCTTTAGTTTTTGCACCACCAGCGAACGTGTTAACACCATTGTCGAATTAGGGCTAGATAAGGAACGCTGGCATAATAAAATGCCTCGCTTTTATGTGGTGACTCCGGGTAAGGAAAGTCGTTGCCAACTACTATTCATTGACCGAGAACACCATCAGGAATGGCAAGATTACCTGACGAAAAAACGCTTGAAAAACATTTTAATGATTGGAGAAAAACAAGGGTTTGCTCGTCATATCGGTCATATTAATTTCTTTTTAGCCGACAACAAATTACGTTTTGAAATTAATAGCCAACGCTTAGCCAGCGATCAACTTAATTTAAGCTCAAGTTTATTAAGACTTGCCAGGATTGTTCATTCTGAGGGCGTTGAATAATGATATCAAAAATGATTCTACAATTATCTATTGCCCAAAAAACCGTTTGCCTGATTGTCTTGGTCAGCATGCTTTCGATTATGATTACCATCGCAGGGCTCAGTATTAATCAGTTTCAATCGAGCCAAATAGACATGAAACGAGAAGTCATTACCTTAAGTAATGTCATTGCTAAAAATATGACTGCGGCCATTGTGTTTAAAGATAGTTTTGCGGCCCAAGAGCTACTCGACGCCCTAAAATATCAACCAATGATTGAATACGCTAAAGTGGAAAATTCCGAGCATTCTTTAGTGGTCACCTATGGCACAGCTCATACCTTAGCATCCATTGAAAAAGAGGGATTGCTACAGTTTAATGTTCCTTTAATGTTCGACGATAAAAAAATTGGTCACATGATGATTTTGGCTAATAACATCGAATATGATAAAAAAATCAAAGTCTACTTATCGGTAGTAATGTCGGTCATTTTCATCTCTTTGGTCTTTTCAGTTCTTTTGTCGATATGGGTCCAACGGCGTTTTGCAACCCCGATTATCCACCTTGCGAAAATAGCAAATGAAATAGCCGAGTCGGGAAATTATCACTTGCGAGCGCAATCAAAATTTAAAGGAGAAATCGGTCAGCTCATTTCAGTATTCAATGGTATGCTCAATAAAATTGATGGTCGTGAACAAGAGCTAGAAGCACTAGTGCTTCATCGAACTCAGGAACTAGAGCTACTTAACCAACAATTAGCAAATCAAGCTTATCATGACTCTTTAACAAAATTACCCAATCGATCATTATTTGAAGACCGGTTAAAGCAATCGATCGCCCATGCTGCCAGAGAAGGCACTCAAGTTGCTCTGATGTTTATTGACCTAGACAATTTTAAAGAAGTTAATGACACTTGGGGCCACGCCGCTGGTGACGCTTTATTATGTCAAGTCGCTCGACGGCTAGAATCACAATGCCGTAAGATGGATTCGGTCGCACGGATCGGCGGCGACGAGTTTACCCTATTGTTAATATTAGAAGAGGATGACGATATTTCCGAAATATCTCGTCGGATCATCGACATTTTTCAAGTGCCTTTCGATATTTTAGATAAACCTTTGTTGATCACCATGAGTATAGGGGTAGCGATTTACCCAATCCACGGTTATGATTATGATGTCCTTAAAACAAAATCAGATGAAGCAATGTATCAAGCTAAACGCTTAGGTCGAAATCAATTTTGTATTCACCAATAACGTATAAGGCTTTACCTGCTCAATGAATAGATTATTACTCGTTATTATCTTTAGCACTGTCTGCTGCCATGCCTTCGCACAGTCACCGATAACAAACACCGATTTAGATGCGCTCATGTCGATGGAGGTAGAGGTAACATCAGCAATGAAGCGCGCCCAACCGATTAAAGACACACCGGCTTCGATCTTCGTCCTAACAAGAAAAGATATTGCGATGTCTGGTTATAGCACGATAACGGAACTGATGAAATTGTTACCGGGACTCGATGTACGCCGGATTAACAATCACTTTTGGGCGGTATCAGTGCGCAGTGCTTCAGGGTTTTTAAACAGTAATATTCTGGTCTTGCTTGATGGCAAGAATCTTTCTGAACCGGGATTTAATGGCGTCTATTGGGGCTTAATTAACTACCCAGTTGCTGACATTGAGCGGATTGAATTTATCAAAGGAAACAGTGGCGGGATTTGGGGCAATGTCTCAAGTAATGGCTTAGTGAATATTATCACCCGCCACACCGCCGATACCAATGGTGCATCATTAACCATCGGCTTTGGTAATGAAATGCATCAAACTCGTCGCGCCAGTTACAGTGATTACTTGAGTGAGCAATTGAGTTACCGCCTCTATTACAACAGCTCTAAAACAGGTACTTCTAACGACATTACTTTCAATGAGCAAGTGTTTTTAGCCTTTGATCGTCAAAACCAAAGTTCTTTAGGCGCCCAATTTAATTATCACTATTCTGATGATTTAGCGCTCAAAGCTCATTACTATCATAACAAAACAACATTAAGACAACTCGCTGTCGGCATCGAGCTATTTTCGTTCGCTAAGACTTATTTTCCTGATTATACCGACATTACCAGTAATTCATTTGATGTTCGCCTCGATCATCACATCTCTGATGATTTAAAATACTACATTCAAACCTATTATTCTGATTTTGAGCAAATTTCCAATTTTCGTAGTGAGGATTATAAGAAGTTCAGCATCAACACGGCGGCAAATTATTTATCCAAACAGCATTTATTTTCTTGGGGCTTTGATTATTCCTATAACCATCGGAAAGTAAATTATGCTCAAATTATTCATAAATTTTTCGCCCCAGCGACAACTTATGGAGGTTTTTTGCAAGATCAGTACAACATCAACGACTCTTTAAAGGTCATCGCTGGCATTCGCTTTGATCATTACTTTCAGCATGGCTGGTTAACCTCGCCAAACTTAAGATTTTTATATCATTGGTCGCCACAATCAACTCTGTGGCTATCTTTAGCGAAAGGAACTAGAGTTGCCACTCATTACAATAAAGAGCAAGCCGATAGTTTTGAGATGCCGACTATCATCCCCAACAAACGTATAGTGATTCATTGGGATGCCAAGGATTTATTCGATAAGCAGCGCTCAATTGAGTTGGGTTATCGTTATCATAAAAACGATTTCAATTTTGATTTAACCGCGTTCAGCATTGAACACTTAAAAAGATTCAATCTTGAACTCAACCTCCTAAGCATTGTTTCTTCCGGTGATTTAATCGTCGATATAAAAAATAGTGGATCTGGTGACTCTAGTGGCGTTGAAGCGACCGCGAATTGGCAGTTAAATCAAGAGTATCATCTATTATTAGGTTATAGCTATGTTGACTATAATGTTGACCCTCACACATGGTACCAGCTACCAGCGGGTGGTACGGCCTATCATAGCGCCCAAATTTACTCTCGATTACAGTATCAAATCAACGAACAAGTTAGCCTGCAATTGCTCGCCAAGCGCATTAGCAAAAACAGATCCTACGGTAGCGATTTTTATAGCAAAGTGGATCTCAGTTTACATTGGCAACCCACTGCCAATTTTAAACTCTCATTAATCGGTGAAAATTTAACCAATAGCAATTTAATTGAAATACCAAATGACACCGAACTAACTATTGCCGCAACAGGCCACGGTCAACGGGTGATGTTAAAAGCGAATTATAATTTTTAATCCACACAATCCATTTTAACTATCAGCTTAGCGCGAAATATGCTAAATTTCGCGCAATTTCATCCCTACTACGAGCAGTAACATCTTCATGTTAGAAACCCTAGTTAATCTGATCAATGCCCTACTGTGGCAAACTATCCTTATTTATGGCTTAGTCGGCGCTGGTATTTTCTTCACCCTCCGTTTAGGGTTTATCCAAATCACCCACTTAGGTCATGCCACGCAATTAATGCGGATTAGCCGCCAAGGTAGTAAAGACGGTCTGTCATCATTTCAGGTGTTTTGTACCAGCATGGCAGCGCGAGTTGGTGCTGGTAATATGGCTGGCGTTGCAGTTGCGATTACCACAGGCGGTCCCGGCGCGATATTCTGGATGTGGCTGATTGCTTTTTTAGGCATGGCCACTTCAATGATCGAGTCAACACTGGCGCAAGTGTTTAAAGTGCGAGATCAAGACGGTCAATTCCGTGGTGGACCATCCTATTATATGACCGTGGGTTTAGGTCAAAAGTGGATGGGTGTGCTTTTTGCCATCTTCTTAATCATTGCCTTTGGCTTGGTCTTTAATGCGGTGCAGGCCAATACGATTACCGGAGCAATGAACGCTGTATTTTCCTTTGATCCTAATATTGTGGGTGTTGTTATTGCACTATCAAGTGGCTTAGTGATTGCTGGAGGATTAAAAAAAGTAGCTAAGGTATCTGAAATCATTGTGCCAATCATGGCATTGGCTTATTTAACTATTGCTTTTTATGTCGTCGCAATCAATATTGAAAAGTTACCCGATGTCTTTATGTTGATTATCAATAGTGCGTTTGGCTGGCACGAAGCCGCCAGTGGTGGCGTTGCTTATGCCATAGCTCAAGCGATGAAAGCAGGGATTGCCCGTGGCTTATTTTCCAATGAAGCAGGCATGGGTAGTGCCGCTAATGTCGCGGCGAGTGCGACACCTAATCCAAATCATCCTGCATCACAGGGCTTTATCCAAATGTTTGGTGTCTTTGTTGATACTATTGTTATTTGTACCGCCACCGCCGCTATTATTTTATTAGCAGGTGATAATGCGGTTTCAGGTGATGGCATTGGGCTAACTATTACCGCATTGGAATCTCATGTCGGCAGTTGGGGCGGCGCGTTTATTGCTGGCTCTATTGTGCTATTTTGCTTTACCTCAATTATTGCCAATTATAGCTATGCTGAAACCAACATCTTATTTTTATCAAATAATAACAAGCGGGTGTTAACCCCATTTCGTTTATGCGTGGTAGCAATGGTGATGTTTGGCGCTATCGCTAAAATCGATATCGTTTGGAATCTTGCCGATGCATCAATGGGCTTGATGGCCTTAGTTAACTTAGTGGCGTTACTTTTGTTGTCAAACCTCGCGATTAAAGTCATTAAAGATTACCAGCAACAAAAGAAAGCCGGAAAAATACCGACCTTTATCGCCAAAGATTTCCCCGAACTTGATGGTAAAATTGAGAAAGGTATTTGGGAGTAATCCTCTTAAAATTCTCGAAAAAAAAGCCCCTGCAACAAATATTGCAGGGGCTTTTTAGTACGCTAAAATTTATTCAGCAACTGGACGCATGTGTGGGAACAATAATACGTCTCGAATCGACGGTGAGTCGGTATATAGCATCACTAAACGATCGATGCCAATACCTTCGCCTGCTGTCGGTGGCAAGCCGTATTCCAAGGCGGTGATGTAATCAGCATCGTAGAACATTGCTTCGTCATCGCCAGCGTCTTTTTGTGCGACTTGTTCTAAGAAACGTTGATCTTGATCTTCAGAATCATTTAATTCAGAGAAACCATTAGCAATTTCACGACCACCAACGAAGAACTCAAAACGGTCGGTAATAAACGGATTGTTATCATTACGACGGGCTAACGGTGACACTTCCGCTGGATATTCAGTAATGAATGTTGGTTGCATTAGCTGATGTTCGCCAGTCTCTTCGAATATTTCGATTTGGATTTTACCTAAGCCCCAGTTACCTTTAACTTCAATGCCCAAACCTTTAGCAATCGCAGTGGCTTGCTCAAGATCGTTAACCTGTTCAACCGTGGTGCCAGGCGTATATTTTAGAATCGCTTCAACAACAGTTAAACGATCAAATGGTTGACCAAAATCGAAGGCATTGCCTTGATAATTAATAGCCGTAGTGCCTTTAACACTCAGTGCTAACTCACGTAACATATCTTCGGTTAAATCCATCAACATGTTGTAATCGGCATAACCCCAATAAAACTCTAGCATCGTAAATTCAGGATTATGACGAGTCGATAAACCTTCATTACGGAAACTGCGGTTAATTTCAAACACATTTTCAAAACCACCAACCACTAGACGTTTTAAGTTAAGTTCTGGTGCTATGCGCAAATACATGTCCATGTCTAACGCATTGTGAAAGGTTTTAAATGGACGAGCCGTTGCGCCACCAGGGATAACTTGCATCATTGGTGTTTCAACTTCCATAAAGTTCTTTTGAGTTAGATAATTACGGATAAACGCAACCACTTTAGAACGAATTTTAAACACTTCACGAGATTTTTCGTTAGCAATCAAATCTAAATAGCGCTGACGGTAACAAGTTTCTTGATCTGACAAACCGTGGAACTTATCAGGCAATGGACGTAACGCTTTAGTTAATATACGTATATCATTACAACGAATCGACAACTCACCCGTTTTTGTTTTAAACAGCGTACCAGTCGCCGCAATAATATCGCCTAAATCCCACTTTTTAAATTCGGTGTTATAAAAGCCTTCCGCCAATAAGTCACGTGCAACATACACTTGAATCTGAGTACCCATATCTTGGATAGTGGCAAAAGCCGCCTTACCCATGATCCGACGGGTCATCATACGACCAGCAACCGCAACTTCGATGTTTAATTCTTCAAGCTCTTCTTTGTCTTTATCGCCATAAGCAAGATGTAACTCGTCAGAAATATGTTTTCGACGAAAATCATTAGGGAATGCTTGACCCTTTTCACGCATCGCGTTTAATTTTTCACGACGTTGCGCCACTAATTCGTTAACGTCTACTACTTCATTTTCTGGACTATTTTGTTCGCTCATGGGATTTGAGATCCTGTTTTCAATGGTCATTTAATTAGTAATTACAAGCCTGATTTCAGGCTGGCAATAATAAATTTGTCTAAATCGCCGTCTAATACGGCGCCAGTATTGGAACTTTCGATTCCAGTACGTAAATCTTTTATGCGTGAAGCATCAAGTACGTAAGAGCGAATCTGACTGCCCCAACCGATGTCGGCTTTGCCATCTTCTAACTCTTGCTTGTCTTCATTTTGTTTATCAATTTCTAACTCGTATAACTTACCCTTTAACTGCTTCATTGCAGCGGCACGGTTTTTATGTTGCGAACGATCACTTTGGCATTGCACCACGGTATTCGTTGGCAAGTGAGTGATTCGAATCGCTGAATCAGTTTTATTAACGTGCTGTCCACCGGCACCTGATGCCCGGTAAGTATCAATGCGCAAATCAGCTGGGTTAATATCTATCTCGATATCATCATCAATCTCAGGATAAACAAAGGCCGAGCAAAATGAGGTATGACGACGCGAGCCCGAATCAAAAGGAGACTTTCGCACTAAGCGATGAACACCACTTTCAGTGCGTAACCAGCCGTGGGCATACTCACCACTAAACTTAATGGTTGCGCCTTTAATCCCAGCAACTTCACCATCGGAAACTTCCATCAACTCAACTTTAAAGCCTTTCGCTTCGCCCCAACGTAAGTACATCCGTAACACCATGTTAGCCCAATCCTGTGCCTCGGTGCCCCCTGACCCTGATTGAATATCTAAATAACAATTATTGATATCATTTTTGCCACTGAACATCCGGCGAAATTCAAGTTTTTCTAGTTGTTGTTCAAGATCCGCTAATTCTGATTTCGCTTCATCGAAGGTTTCCTCATCATCGGCTTCGATCGCCAACTCCATTAAGCCTTCAACGTCCTCGAGCCCAGTTTCCATATTATCAATGGTATTAACAATGGCTTCTAGATTTGCGCGCTCTTTACCCAGCGCTTGCGCTCGCTCAGGATTGTTCCAAACCGCGGAGTCTTCTAATTCTTTAGTGACTTCAATCAGTTTTTCGTTATTATGATCATAGTCAAAGATACCCCCGAAGCACGTCACTACGTTGACGTAAATCTTCGATTTTAAATTTTACTGGATTAACTTCGAACATGAATATGACACCACTGTTTAAGCGCTAAAAAGCCGTCTATTCTAACCAAAAAACCAGCAAAGTTATAGTTTCAAAGCCCAGAAAAAGATAAAAAATACGTTATACTAGCTTCAAAGGAGGACCCTAGGATGGCAATGATTGCTCAATATCAAATCTTATTTTTAATACTCGCGTTAACTAGCCCAATAGTACTGGCAAAAGAAGCGGAGCAACAACTTATTTTAGGTCAAGTCGGCCAAGGAAAAGTGCAGCAACAAGCTTTCAGTATTTTACAGCAGGCTTATCAGCAATTGGGCATATCCATTACTACCCAAAGCTATCCATCGAAGCGCTCATTAGCCATGAGTAACCGTGGCGATATTGATGGCGAATTGCTCCGTATTAATAATATTACAACTCAATATCCAAACTTGATTGCCGTTCCTGTCACGTTGTATCAAGTAAAAAATGCTGCTTTTACTATCAATGGCATCGCTGAATTTAAGAATATTAAAGACATCTTACAGTACCCTGTTGCCATTAGGCGTGGCATATTATGGCAAGAAAGGTTTATTCATGGTCACACCAGTCATGTCATAAAAGCTCAAGAAACCAACCAGCAAGTTGAATTATTAAATATCGGGCGAGTGAAATATATCATTGCCAGTGTTATAGATATCAGCCAATTTCAAAGCAGAAATTCAAGCGTTCAGAATATTAGACAAGTATCGCCCATCATCAAAAAGACCGAGTTTATCCATTACCTACATCAAAAACACCGCCATTTAATTCCACAACTAACTATTGAAATTAAAAAGATTATAGCGGCGATAAATGTTCAACCATTAACTGTACCGACTGTTTATTGCGAAACTCATTAATGTCGAGACGATAAGCCACTTCTGCCCATTGAATATTTGGATTAGGCCACACGCTAAGATCAACATTAAAGGCAATCGCATCAATCACGACATGGCTGCCTTCAGGTTCAAGCACCAGTTTTAAATGTTTTTGACCCACTATCCGTTGTTGCACCACCCGAAACTTGCCATCGAAGCAGGGCTCAGGAAATCCTTGGCCCCAAGGTCCGGCATCTCGTAGTTGCTGGGCAATATCGAGATTAAAGTCAGCACCATCGAGTACACCATCGGAATGAATTTTGCCACTAAGTTGCTCTGGAGATAATGTTTCTTGCGCTAGATTTTCAAATAGCTCGGCGAATTTTTGATAGTCATCTTGTTTAATTGACAAGCCAGCCGCCATTGCATGACCACCAAACTTCAGAATTAAACCTGGAGCTAATGAATTGACCCGCTCGAGTAAATCACGTAAATGCAACCCTTCAATCGAACGACCAGATCCTTTTAGCTCACCATCTCCGGCATCTGCAAACACTATCACTGGTCGGTGAAATTTTTCTTTGATACGTGACGCAACAATTCCACTGACACCTTGATGCCATTGCGGATGAAACAGCGCAAAAGCAAACGGGATTTCACCATCATTCTCACTAAAGGGTAATGTCGCAATAATATCCAGTGCTTCTTGCTGCATACCGGCCTCAATCGAACGGCGATCCTTATTAAAGTCATCAAGTTCAATCGCAATGCGCTGCGCCTCACTATAATCATCGGTCACCAAACATTGAATGCCGAGCGCCATATCATCGAGTCGGCCTGCTGCATTAAGCCGCGGTCCAATCGCAAAGCCCATATCACTGGCGACGCAGCGGGCGATATTACGGTTAGCTATTTCCAATAACGCCTTAATCCCAGGACGACAACGCCCTGCTTTAATCCGGGCAATCCCTTGATCAACTAGAATACGATTATTGTTATCAAGCGGCACAACGTCGGCAACGGTTCCCAACGCCACAATATCGAGGTATTGCGCCATGTTAGGCTCGGTCAAGCCAGCTTTATTAAAATAATCATGTTGGCGCATCACCCCACGCAATGCCAACATCACATAAAATGCGACCCCAACACCGGCTAAATTTTTACTGGCAAAATCACCCCCCGGTTGATTAGGATTCACAATAACATCGGCGTCTGGTATTTGTTTGCCGGCTAAATGATGGTCGGTAACCACGACGATCATCCCGAGTTCTTTTGCCCGCGCGACTCCCTCGACTGATGAAATTCCGTTATCGACCGTCATGATCAGTTTTGCCCCCCGCTGGTGAGCAATATCAACAATTGGGGTTGATAAACCGTAACCAAAATCAAAACGATTAGGCACAATAAAATCAACATCATGGGCACCAAAACGGCGTAGGGTTAATAATGACAATGCGGTTGATGTCGCGCCATCGGCATCAAAATCACCGACAATGATAATTTTTTGCTTATTTGTGATTGCTTCAAACAATAATTCAGCGGCTTTCGTGCTGCCGGTTAATGTCGTGGGGTTCAGCAGATTTTTTAATTGGTATTCAAGATCTTTAGCATCACTAATACCACGACTGGCATAAATACGCTGCAATAAAGGCTGCTTAATAAAACTAAGATGAGAGCAATCATTTTGCGGACGACGAACAATAGAAAGAGCCAAAATAAGACCTTAAAACCAGAAAACACAAGAAGTGACAGGATAACACGCAGCCTCATTTTTGTAAGGTATAATAAGCCCATTGCACAACTATGAGTTTACCAATGTACATTAATCCATCGTGGCGTATTTTAACCATTGGTGATGGCGATTTATCTTTTTCGCTGGCGCTAAAAAAAAACCATCAACCTACCCTGCTAACCGCGACAATCTTTGACTCACTGGCAACGTTAACTACCAAATATGGCGCTGAAAACTATCAACAACTGTGCGATCTACATTGCCAAGTCTTAACTGAGTTTGATGTGACTGATCCGCTAACTTGGGGAGATTTAAACCACCAGCAATTTGATTTGATTATTTTTCAATTTCCACTGATCCCAGCTTTTGGGTCGCAACAACAATTTCAGCAGCAACAAGTAGGGGTTAACACGTTAAACCGCCGTTTATTACGTCAATTTTTACTTAATAGCCATAACCATTTTCTTGATCCTAACGGCCAACAGTTATGTGTGATCACTTCCAAAGATGTTAAGCCTTATCGCGAATGGAATGTTGAAAATAGCCTTGCCCTTAATAGCGAGCTCAATTATCTCGGTTCTATGCCATTTGACGCGGCGAATTTTCCCGGTTATCAAGTGCGTAATGTCGACCGTGATAAATTTGTCAAAGACACTCAAGGGATTAGTTATTTTTGGAGTACCAAGCCAACGATCGAAAACCCACTAACGTCACAACTGACGCCGCCACAATATATTGGCGACCACTATTGCGCGATGTGTCGAGTCGGCCCTTTTGGCACAGCGCAAGACCAACTCATTCATCAATCATCAAAGCGCCACCGGCGCATGGCTGGTTTTGAGCAATTATGGCTAAATGACCTTAATCCATAGAATTAAATACTCTGAGATTTTCTCTTAGGGAACTCTTTACCGCTGATGGCCCAAGCCATCAAAGCTAACCACGCAAACCATGATAAACCTGCAGGAATATTGGCCAGCGTGATCAGTTTGAGCTGACTGCGATTTCGAAAAATAGAGATAATACTCGGTAAAAAATACACCACTAAAATTAATGGAATGAAAGGGATGAGAGGTGTGAACTGTGTGACATCGACCTGACTTATTTTTTCAACAAACTTATCGTAAATTTCCATTTTGTGACTCCTCTGATTCAATGAAGTCATCATAAAATAGATTATCACCCGCTATGATAAAAAAGTGATAAGCGGATGATATTGACCATTTAAGGTAAAATACTTTTAGTTAAGCATTAAAAGTGGTTGCTATTAATGATAGTAAACGTTCGCTATCTACCCCAACACAAACATTAGTCACTGGCTTATCTTGCCAGAAGTTAACCGCGTAATGCTTACCCGGAGTCGCTACAATGGTTTGACCAATTGCAACGCCTTCTGTCGCAACTCGCACCACGCCAGGTGTCGTGGTAAAAATATCAGGTGCGATAGCATAGACAATAGTTGAGGCATCATGAACATAGCAACCTTCAATATCAAAAGTTTGCTGGTAAAAGTTAAAATAAAATTGGGTCGCTTGATATAAAAACTCACCACATTGCTTGTCTGTGTCCGCTTGACGAATATTATCTAAGAATTTATCGTTGATCATCACTCGATGAGTCACATCGAGCCCAACCATGGTGACCTGCCAGCTTGCCGTAAATACAATATCAGCAGCGTGAGGATCATTAATAATATTAGCTTCAGCCACTGGTGATACATTGCCCGGCTCTTTATCTGCACCGCCCATTAGGATTACTTCATCAACTAATTCAGCAATACTTGGATCAAGCGCTAACGCTTTTGCTAAATTGCCTAACGGACCCAATGCGACAATAGTGACCTGATTAGGGTATTGATGGACTAAATCGACGATCATTTGCGCTGCACTTCGCTCATCAGCCTGACCTTTAGGAGCGGGCCAATTAATATTACCAAAACCATCGCTGCCATGAACAAAGTCTGGTGGTGGTAACGGCGCAGCAACTAAGGGCACAGCGACACCTTGCGCGACAGGAACATTCACTCCAGCGACCTCAGATAAAATTAAGGCATTCTTAGTCGCTAATTCGACCGCAACATTACCAAAGGTAGTCGTTAACGCTAGCACATCTAATTGCGGCGCATTAAAGGCTAAAAATATTGCCATTGCATCGTCAATCCCCGGATCGGTATCAATAATTATTTTACGTGTCATTTTGTGCTCCAAAAGTAACAACTTGCTCAAATGTCGGAATCGCAGTGCTGGCACCATGACGGGTAACGCACAGTGCAGAGGCAGCACAGGCTTGCTTTAAGACAGTTTTGATCTCAAATTTTGCCATTAATCCGGCCAAACAAAATCCGATAAAAGTGTCACCTGCCGCAGTAGTATCAACAGCATCAACTTGATAGGCCGAGACTTCAATGACCACGCCAGCATTCAAATAGCGGACACCCTGCGCTCCTAGGGTCATGATAACCGTGAGATCTAGATATTCTTGTTGCAATCGCTGCTGTGCTAACTCAACACTCGCTACAGCAAACAAATCCATCGCTTCCACTTCATTAACAATTAAGATATCAATATTAGCTATTTGACGTTCAACCAATGCTTTGTCCATGGGTGCCGGATTATAAACCACGGTTAAACCACGGGTTTTAGCCGCGTTAATTATCGTATCAATGTGATTGGTTTCATTTTGCAATAACACCCAGTCATCATCCTTGGCTTGAGAAATAACTTGCTCAATTTGAATTGGGGTCAAACAATGATTAGCACCAGCAAAGAGTACAATCGCATTTTCAGCTTGCTGGTTAACTTGGATAATCGCATGGCCCGTTGGCTGTTCGATTAGCGCAACTTGACTAACATTAACGCCATCGTCAGACATTTGGGTTAATAAATCGCGATCTTGAGTCGAGATAGCACCAACATGCACCACATCGCAGTTAGCCTTCGCTAAAGCAATCGATTGATTGGCACCTTTGCCACCGAGAATCTTTTGGTAATGGTTGGAAGTTAATGTCTCACCAGGTCGCACAAAATGCGCTACTTGATAAACATGATCGATGTTGATCGATCCAAAATTGAATATTGTCATAATCAGCCCTGTCTTTATTATTCTTTTGTACAGCATAACAGGACAAAGGCCACAGGACTGTGACGATCGGGGAAATTTTTAACATTTCCCCGATAAGCAGACGATTAAGCTTTATTGTTTAAAATCTTAATTAATTGTTCCGGCGGTTGATAACCAGGGATCATCGAACCATCATCAAGCACAATGGCTGGAGTGCCATTAACACCAAACTCAATCCCAAGCTGATAGTGCTCAGGTACCTTGTTATCACAACTCGCTTTAGCAATGGTGCTACCCACTTTTAGGTCATCCATTGCTTTGTGTTGGTCGCTACTACACCATAACGATTGCATTTTTCCCCAAGCTGGAGAACGCGGACCGCCCCGTGGAAACGCTAAATAACGTACAGTAATACCCAGATCATTATATTCGGCCATTTTTGAGTGCAAACGCTGACAATAACCACAATCGACATCAGTAAATACCGTAATGGTATGTTTTGGTTTTTTCGCCTTAAAGACAATCATTGAATCGATATAGTTAGCCATTTTATCTTTACGAACTTTAGCCATGGTTTGTTCTGTAATGTTTTTTAAACCATTTTCTAAATCATAAATAGTACCCTGCATAATATAGCGACCATCACTTGACGCATAAAATAAACCACGGGGAGTCATCACTTCATAAAAACCATTAACTTCTGAAGCAATCACACTACTCACTTCATCACCTAACACGGCTTCGAGTTTAGTTTTTAATTGTGTCGCTATTTTTTGATCTGCAAATGCACCAAACGACAAACTAACTATCAGTGTCGATGCTATTAATAATTTAAGTTTTTTCATTGTCTATCTCATTTTCCATAACTAACTATAAAGACCGCATCAACGAATAAAAATTTCATTGATACTTAAATTTTATTATTCAAAAATAATACTAACCCGTGATGTTAATTGTAATAGTAATTCATAACTGATGGTATCAGCATATTGGGCGATTTCTTCTACCGGTAAATCCTTGCCCCATAGAATTACTTGATCACCACAGTTTATTTGATGGTCTAGCCCCAGATCGACAGTGATCATGTCCATCGATACCCGGCCAACAATGGGATAACGAATACCATTAATTAATACAGGAGTCCCTGATTTAGCATGACGGGGATAACCGTCGCCATAACCGATAGCAATCACTGCTAAATTCGTATCTTGACTGGCTTGCCAAGTAGCGCCATACCCAACTGTTTGACCTTGTGCTAATTTTTTAATTGCAATAACACTGGTACTTAACGTCATAGCCGCTGTTAAGCCACATTGTTTGGCGCTGCGATTAGCAATCGCGCTACAGCCATACAGTAATAATCCAGGCCTAATCCAATCGACATGGGTATCTGGCAAGGTTAAAATGGCAGCCGAATTAGCCAAGGATTTTTGTCCTGGATAATTAGCAACTAATTGGTTAAAAATATCAGCTTGCGTCTGAGTGAAAGGGTTATCTATTTCATCAGCACATGAAAAATGACTCATCAAATTTATCGGCTGAGCAACATAATCTATTTTTTGGAGTCGTTGATAAAAATGCTCAAACTGGTCAACGCTTATCCCGAGCCTATTCATTCCGGTATCAATTTTTAGCCAGACCACTAATTGGCCAACTAACGAATTTTTAACCAGCTGGCTTTGCTCCAACATATCTAATTGATAGGTACTGTGAATCACTGTTTGCAGATTATTAGCAAGCAATATTTCAATATCGGATTGTTCAAAAAAACCTTCCAATAATAAAATCGGTTTAACAATACCACCAGCTCGCAGCTCTAATGCTTCTTCGATTCGAGCAACACCAAAAGCATCGGTATCACCTAATGTCCGCGCCATTTCAAGTAATCCATGGCCGTAAGCGTTGGCCTTTAGCACCGCAATAACCTTACTGTGAGGGGCTAGAACTTTAACCTGTTGATAGTTATGTTTAATCGCGTTGCGGCTGATAACCGCTTTAACAACGTTCATTAACGTTTAATACTCATCGTCATAGGCAGGACCCGCATAATTATCGAACCGTGAATAATGCCCTTGGAATGTCAGACGACATTTACCAATCGGGCCATTACGCTGCTTACCAATAATAATTTCTGCGCTGCCTTTGTCAGGACTGTCATCATTATAAACTTCATCACGATAAATAAACATGATTAAATCGGCATCCTGCTCAATCGCACCTGATTCACGTAAATCAGAGTTAATTGGTCGTTTATCAGCACGTTGCTCCAAACCACGATTAAGCTGTGATAGCGCAATCACTGGACATTTTAATTCTTTAGCTAAGGATTTTAACGAACGTGATATTTCGGAAATTTCTTGGGTTCTATTTTCTGACAAGGCTGGTACTTGCATCAATTGCAAGTAATCAATCACAATCATCGCAATACCATCATGCTCACGAGCTATGCGTCGTGAACGTGAGCGCACTTCGGTTGGCGTTAAACCTGACGAATCATCAATGTACATTTTACCTTGTTCAAGTAATAAGCCCATGGTCGATGAAACTCGTGCCCAATCATCATCTTCTAATTGACCGGTTCTGATTTTAGTTTGATCAACCCGGCCTAATGAAGCCAGCATTCTCATCATGATTGATTCGGCGGGCATCTCGAGCGAGAATATAACCACAGGCTTGTCTTCATTCATTGCCGCATATTCGGCAATATTCATTGCAAAGGTGGTTTTACCCATCGATGGTCTGGCGGCAATAATAATTAAATCAGAATCTTGAAAACCGGCGGTCATTTTATCTAAATCGCCATAGCCACTAGAAATACCAGTAATACCATCATGGGGGTTATTATAAAGCTCTTCGATTTTATCAACGGTTGAGGCTAAAATATGCTTAATATCTTGGGGGCCTTCCGAAGCATTAGTGCGCTTTTCTGCAATTTTAAATACTTTGCTTTCCGCTAAATCCAGCAGCTGGGCACTATCACGCCCTTCCGGTTCAAAGCCTGCTTCCGCAATTTCATTAGCAACGCTAATCATATCGCGGACTACCGCACGTTCACGTACAATAGTCGCATAGGCTGAGATGTTCGCCGCACTTGGCGTGTTTTTGGCCATTTCGCCGATGTAAGCAAAGCCACCAACAGCATCCAGTTCATTTTCACGTTCCAGTGCTTCAGACAAGGTCACCAGATCGATCGGGTTACCACGTTCAATTAAGTTAGCCATGAATTTAAAAATAGTGCGGTGATCTTTACGATAAAAATCTTCACTAACCACCAATTCAGAAACGCGATCCCATGCCTCGTTATCGAGCATTAAGCCACCGAGTACCGACTGCTCAGCTTCCAACGAATGAGGAGGAACCTTAAGTGCCTCCACTTGCGCGTCATGTTTCTCAAATTTTTTGTTACGCGGTTTAAACTCTTGCTGTGCCATATTGAACCATGATTAAAAATGTATAACCGTATTATCTAATACTGACCAATTTAAGCAAATTATTCTTGCTACAATCACAAAACAATACTAGGGCCTGTTGAATGAGAACTAATTAATATGATAGATTGCTATAAAATCATTCAACTTTTGGTCTTAAAATGAAAAAAACAGCTTTATTATTAGCACTTTCTATCGCTAGCGCCCCACTTTTAGCAACCACAACTAAAGCTTTCGACCCCTTTTGGCAGATTAATGCTGGCGTCGCTTCGATTAATATGAGTAATTTTAATTATCAGCATGTTGAACTTGATTCTTCTTCGGATATTTTTGATACGTTAGTGTCCGCATCAGTGGCTTATCAATTTACCCCAACATGGTCAGTTGCTTTGCAAGTTTCGCCAAAGCTGGGTTCCTGCTCGCTATTCTGTGATAGCCAAGGGATTGATAACAATAATCAACTACTAGATGTTGATTACAGTGTCACGTTTTATAACATAGAAGCACAATACCGTATTCCATTATCGCAACGTTGGTCGTTTATGCTTAATGGCGGCGTTACTGTCGGTCACGAGAGAATAGAAACCCAAAGCTGTAGCGATTATTCAAGTAATGGTTGGTTTAGCCGCTATCATTGCCGCGATGCCTCCACTCAAGAAAAAAGTTCACAACGAAAAACAGCTGCCATTGCAGGTCTTGCTTTTGATTTTCAATTTGCTAAACATTGGGGCTTAAGATTTGATGCGAAAGCCAGTAACTATCGCTCGGGTTATACGATGATTGGTTTTTCGATGTCAGCACGTTTTTAAGCGAGATTAATAATCCGTTAACCTTTAACCTTTACCAAGGTTAAAGGTATCTGATGGCTGATCATATGTTCCTGCTGCCAAGTTCGTCGATAGTGACCCATTCTCGTGAAACCAGCAACCAATACTGGTGATATCAGTTGCTTATTACACAGTGTTTGTACCGCCTTTTTTGGGTTTTTTTTCCACCAATTTTCTTCAACATCCTTTAACTCAACCGTAAAAATATAATCCCAACTCGATGTCGATGGTATTAAACAATCCAGAGCTGATGAACCGTTGCTAATAACAATCCCCGCGGGATCAAAATCACTAAAACAAATCAATTGATGGGAGCCCGACCATTGGCGAAAAAATTGATAGGCGCTACTGGTATTTTGTTCTGGCTTAATATCACCACGATAGACAAACAATGGGTCACACACATCAGCGGGTAATTTAAGTTGTGCCAAAGCGGCCATCACCGCGAGATTTTCCACCAGCACAATTTGCTGATGTTCAATCGATAGCACATCACTGGCGTTAATATAAATCCCTAAACTATTAATCGCTGGTAAGCGCTGTGATTGTTGATTTATTTTCAGTGTCGCTAAGCAATTTACCAACACAAAACCTTGGGTGACCGCTGAGGTATGTTTTTTAGTACTGAAATTATCTTTAGAGTTTTCGATTCGGCTTTTGTCGGCCGCTTTAGCCGGTAAAAAGGCTGGGTTACATCCGGTACTCTTTTCAATACTGGCATTAAGCCGAATTAAATCAAGCGCTGTGAAACTTAATCCTCGCTGCGGGTCATAATCACCAAAATGATATTCTTGGGCAATAAAACAGGCAATCGCCGATGCGGATGCCGTCAGGATATTATCTTTGGTAAAGCGTTGGTAAATTCGCTGTGCGAACTCGATTACCTGTTGATCATCAATCGCCATTGGGTTCAATCACGACATCGGTAAAGGTAAAGTTATTGTTAGTGCCGTCAACAACCCGCCCTTTCATGTGAATGGTTAATCCTTGTTGTTGATCGTTAGTTAACTTGCAGTAACAACTAAAGACCAACTCAATCCACGATTTTGGCGCCATATCTTGTGCTTGTTGTTGCCATAATGGCTGATGTTGTTGCCAATATTCAAGGGCTGAACAGCCAACATTATTAATGATGCTATGTTCAAACAGTAATTCAACTTGTTGCTCGAAAAAGTCATAGTCATAGGCAATTTCTTCAATCGCTTCGACGCTTATTTCACAACTGTCACGCTCCTTAACCAAAGCGGTCACCGAAGCTTTACGTAATGACTGCACAATCTCAATTAAATCAGATTCAAGACCGGTATTACGGACATCGACATAACTGCGCAAAGGTAATGGCGGTGAAAACTTAAGCTGCTGCGGTAAATGTTCAGCATCATACAATTGCGGATCAATCTCAAACTCAGGATGGGCCCGTAAATAACGTGCCATCCCGCGTAATTGATTGGCTTGCTTTTCATCTTGGCGTAATCGAAATAAACTGACCCGCATTTTATCAATGATATGGGCCAACCGATCTAACACCCGATGGAACCATTCAATAAAACCAGTGACTTTACGCGCTAATTCACTGGGACAGGCCCAATCAATCCATTGGTAACAAACGTTGGGATCAATTTGCTTCAGTTCTAGTAATAATTTCTGGGCATAGTTCAGCGCTTTTTCATTTTCACGAACCTTGGCACTCAAGGTCGAGACAAAACCAAATTGGCTGGTAATGGCATAGTGCATGTTATCGAGACTACCGGAAAAGCTATCTTTTGTGTCGTAGAGTAAATCGTCTAACTGCTCGAGATAATAATCAGCATCATCAAGTTGTTGTTGCTCAATTGCATCGCGATAATCGGTAACGCTGTCACTTAAGGCATTAATAACCTTCCCCATATCGCTCATTTGGCGATAACCACGCTGTTGGCGCATCAGGCGATTAAGCATCTGCTTAATATCAGCTGAGGTACGATAATCACCGGCGTCTTCGTCGGGACGTAAAATACCCGATTTATGTAAGCTACTTAACTGATTAACATTACTATCATCGCTACTGATATAGCCTTGGACATAAGCCTGTGCGATCAGCTGATCATGCTGACCGAGTTGACGCAATAGACTGGCGACATGTTCACTATCAAATCCACTCATTAAAGCAACAACTCCTCTTGGCTGCTTTGATGCTCTTCGGGCAATTGCAGTTTTTCGCTATCGTTTAGAAACTCAATCAGCAGATAAATTAAATCAAAACGGGCCGTCGCATAATAACGACTACTACCAGCAGATTTTCGAACAAAGTAGCCTAGTTCTTCAAGCTTAGAAAAAATAGTCACTAACTGCTCTCGCGGCTCAATTTTACTAGTTTTAAACGGCCGCATCGTGGTTAATCGGCGCAATTGTTCCGTCAGTGTTTGGTCATGTTCAAACGCTTCAAATAACTCATTAATATTGACGATATCTTTGGCTCGCAGCGGCGTATCACTGCCGGTGGCCACTAAGTGAATATCGAGCCATTCGACTAACGGACGAAAATAACTACGAACTTCGCCAAACAAGCTACTAATGTCGGATTTATTGCTACTATCGACACTATTGTAGGTGCAATAGTATGCTTGGGCGCTATCCAAATAACTAAGCTGACGATCGAGGTTAGATAAAAAATCACTCACCCGCTCTTTATTGCTATCGGCCTCCAAATATTGGAATAAGTCGTTATCTGCAGTTTCACAAATAACCATCCCTGTCAGCAACGCTTCAATGGTTTGTTTAAATATCATAATGATGACTCCTGCGATACTGTTCCCTGGAATTCTGACTGCGCTTGACTTAAATCTTGTTTACGCTGAGCTAATAACTGATCGAGACGAGATTGTGGGATGTGGGCATGATATAGCTTACTGTCTTTAATTTTATAATGACGTTGATAGAGCGATAAAATATGACGATCGGTCGAGGGTGAAGCCGACAACATCACAATCGAGTTTTGAGCGAACATTTTCAGTAATAAATCGATGTTTTCCGCCGCTAACTCCCCTAATTCATCAACCGGTAGAATGACGCTAGTTGGATGCTCATTACTACCTCGCAGCATTGATAAAATACCGGCAAATAATGACAACATCGCTAAATAAGACAGTCCAGTTGAACTGATTTTTTTCAACTGCCGGGCATTACGAGCACGTTTAACTTCACCTTTTTCGGTGATCACAAATTCAATATCAAATAACTCATGATGTTCCAGCGATACACCTTCGGCAGGTAGAACCCGAGATAATTCACGCATCGAGTTAATCAATTCTTCCGGCACTTCGCGATTAGGATCATTAAGATCATCGCGTAACATGTCGTAACTTTCAGAAAAGTTCTTTAATTGACTCCAATAATCGAGCATTTCGATTTTAGAGATAGTATTAATATTAATTTCAGCTAACGCCTCAAACTGCGCTAACGCCGTGACATTATCCGACAACTTGCGACCGACTCGATTGATCTCTTTTTTGAAGTGAGTTAAATGCTTATAAAATTCATCAATCTTAATCGCGTTTACATCAATCAGCTGACCCGTAGATTGCTGTAATTGCTCGGCGGTCGAGAGTAAATCACCAATGGCATTTTTGTATTTAAACACCGTTTCACTGCCCTGATACTGATCATTGTCAGCGACTAAGGTCACCCAATTAACATAGAGCTGACTACCCGCATGGTTACGACGGAATTTTTCACTAAAACCATTAATGTCTTTATTGAGTCGATCCTTGTGACTGCGGTAGTTGCTGGTATCTTGCTCAATAAAACGCGGCACCATATCAGGCTGAAATGTATTAGCTTGCGGATCAATGGCGGCGACAATTTCTAAGCCATCACATTGGTTTTTACCCTGAGCCAAGCACACTAACAAATCGTCATTTTTAGCAATCGACTCTTTAATTCGCTTAATACTATCTTTGGTACGATGCAACTCAAGGTTTAGCTGCTGACTGTCGGTGACTAACTTATCGTTTAATTGATTTAACGCTAATTGACGTTGATTGTTTTTAATCACTAGCGGTTCACGTTGACTAAAACTCATCTCAATAAAGTTTTGATAAGTACGTGCCTTGTTAGCAAAAACATCACATTGTTCAACCGATTTATTGAGGCTTAGTTGCTCTTGAATACATTTATCTATTTCACCGTCAGGATCACGCTCATTAATCGCTTTTTTACGTTGCTGCAAATATCCTTTTCGTAATTCTTTTTGCTGCTGGTTATAGCTGGTTAGTTGGTCATTAATGGTGTCTAATTGGCTTGAGCAATCACTTTCAATCACCATTTTATTTTCGAGTAATTGATTATTGAGCTGATGGAGATCCTCAGACTTTTGTTGGTTAAAATCCTGTTGCTGTTGCTTATTTTTATTAAGTTGCCCGATCAATTGTTCGATCACTTGCTCAAACTGCTGCTGTTCCTTGATCAACGCTTGACGACACTCAATTTCATTACGTTCTGATTGTTGCTGCAATTGTTCGATGTCTTTATTTAAGCGTAACGTTTGTTGTTTAGTGCTTAAAATCAGTGTTTCTTGCTCTATAATCGACTGATTTTGTTCGCCAATTAGCTGTTCTTGCTGGCTAACCTGGTCCATTTGAGCCATTAATTTTTGGTTAATTTTTTCAGCTTGATCCCGTAGTTCACTTTCACTGAGTGACAGGGCGTTATCGTCGGCCAGTTGTGCTAAATCGATGCTTAAACCAAAAATAGATGACGAGGCTTGCTCTAACTCATGCTTGAACTCAGGGCTTAAATCATGGCGAGATAATAATTGTGGCGATAAAACTCGCCCAATATTGTCATGCCACAGCTGCTCGCTAGCATGCTCATCGAGATAGTGATGCAGTGAGCCAACTTGTGGATTAATTTGCTCAGAAATTAGGTGATAATCTTTTGCTAACTCATCTTGCTGGCGTTTATCAGCGGTTAACTGATGTAACGCTTGTTCACGTTGAGCGCTCAATTTAGCTAAGTGAAGCTCTTGGCTACTTTGCTGCTGTAATTGTTCGCTGTAAGTTTGTTGCGCGTACTGTAAGGCGGCATCACATTGTTGACGTTTTTCGCTGAGTTCATTGGGTAAATGAACCGATTTAACCAATTGCTGGTTATTTTTGAGGGTCACCTCAAGCTCAGTCTGATGATTACTTAGATTGACAAACTGCTGTTGTTGCTGTGCCATTAATTGATCTTTCTGGCTTTGATATTGTTGTTCAAATTCACTAGCTTTAGCATTCGCTTGCTGAGTAATGTCGGCAATCAGCTCCTGCTGTTTAGCATTGTGTTTTGAACTATCAAGATCTAACTTTGCAATTAACCCTTCGAATTTAGCCCCAATATTGGCTATTTCACCTTCAAAGGTGGCAATAATCTGATTAACATCGGCTAACCGGGTCAAATACTGGCTTTTATTGTCCGCTCTTAATTGGTAACTGGGCGCGTCATCGTCATCAAAGTCTTGTTTGTCTTGATCCAGTTTATCAATAAAAGATTGATCACTCTCAATCTCACGGCTTAACTGTTTAATTTCACTTTGTAATGTCGCTTGTAATTGATCGAGCTGCGCTTGGTATTTATCACGAGCACCTAAGGCTTGTTTACGCTGTTCAATGAATTTTTTCGCTTCTTCTGCAGCGCTAGCACTGTATTGGTCAGTCAAAGCCGCCAAATGTTTTAGCTTAGTTAACAAGTTTTCCAATACAATAAAATCTTCTTTCCATAGCGCGATTTTGCTAGCGACTTTCTGGACGCTGCGACTCGCTTGAATATCATTTAGCCACTGAGATATTTCATCCTTGTTAAGCTGCATGTATTCTTTCGAACCCGTAATATCACTGCGGGCAATATAATCCTCAACAATAGAAACCAACATTCGCTTAACCGCATCAAAATCTAAATTCTTTTCAATGGTACCGTTAACCACTTTGTCAATGTGGGGACAAGGCGTATGGCTAAGGCTATAGCGGTTTTGTAATTGTTTAATTTCTTTGTTTTTTTGGCCACTACGAAGTTTTTGAATCACTTGGCGGTATTGATCAACCCGTAAAAAATTAGAACTATGAACATTACTTAACTGAGTTTGATACTTATTAACGATCTCTTTGATCCGCAGCGGCTTGCTATCCTCACCAATAAAAAACTCACTATGATAAGGAGCATCAATCAACTTAAATTGAACACCGCGGCCATCACTCGATGCGATCATTTGACAAATTTGTGCCGTCGCAGAACCAACACTAGGACGCTGATATTCATAAACCAGCATGCTCGACTCTCGCGGTAGGTAATAGTCGATGAAATTTTTCGATTGATCAACTTTACTGACAATATCGCTCGGACGCATGCCATAAAACAAAGGTAACAGTCGCATTAATGAGGTTTTACCCGCGCCGTTAGTGCCCTCCAGCTGGGTGTGGCCACTAAAATCAAGTTCGTTAATTTTACCACGCCAAAAGCTGTCGATAATAATAATTCGGAGCAACTGAAAAGAACCGCTGTGCATTGGCAATACCTGTAATGATTGATGATTAGAAAGACAATCTGACATTATAGCCAGCTGATATTGAACAGCAAGCAACTAATGTTATAGTTTAAACACTAACTCACGCCAAGAGCGTTTAAATAAAATACTCGATACTGCTAGAGATATCGGTACATGTGGAGCAAACATTATTTTTCAGGGATGAAAAATCGAGCCTACATGGACGTATTCACGGCGTGTGTGCGTAATATGTGCCGATATCTAGATTATAATGCGGTTGCCGTGATCACTAACTAAATTATCTCAGGGAGTCGTTTGATGAAAAAAAGATTAGCCATGGTATTACTAACCGCGACATTAACCAACGTTAGCTATGCTAACAGCGAAATGATGTTAATTAATCCAGAGCTGGTCAATACCTTAGCCCAAGCGATTGAACCACAAGTTATTAAATGGCGTCATCATTTTCATCAGCACCCTGAATTATCGAATCGTGAATTTAAAACTGCTAAATATATTGCTCGTTATCTTAAAAGATTAGGACTTAAAGTCACTACAGGTGTGGCTCACACTGGCGTAGTCGCAATTTTAGATACCGGACGATCAGGTCCTGTGGTCGCGCTACGCGCCGATATTGACGCCCTACCGATTACTGAAATCACCAACCTACCTTTTGCTTCAACAGTCACCACACAATACAACGGAAACCAAGTGGGTGTGATGCACGCCTGTGGTCATGATACTCATGCCGCCATGCTAATGGGCGCCGCTCAAGTCTTAGTCAAAATGAAAGACCAGCTTAAAGGCAAGGTCAAATTCATTTTTCAACCCGCCGAAGAAGGTGCGCCCAAAGGGGAAAAAGGTGGGGCTGAGTTAATGGTTAAAGAAGGAGTTTTAAATTCACCCAAGGTGGATGTAATCTTTGGAATTCATATTAATTCTCAAACTGATGTCGGTACAATCAAATACCGCAAAGGTGGTATTATGGCCGCCGCCGATCCCTTTAAAATTATCGTTAAAGGTAAACAGTCCCATGGCGCTTACCCTTGGTTAAGTGTTGATCCGGTAGTCACTTCAGCGCAAATAATTATGGGCTTACAAACAATTATTAGTCGTGAACTTAAATTAATTGACGATGCAGCGGTCATTACCATAGGTAGTATTCATGGGGGTAATCGTTCTAACATCATTCCTAATCAAGTTGAACTGGTCGGCACCATTCGTACCCTAAACGATCAAGCGCGGGAGCTTATTTTAGCCGCGGTTCGTCGTAAAGCGACTTATATTGCAAAAAGCATGAATGCCACTGTTGAGATTTTCTTACCCAATGGCTTTTAATTATCCAGTGACCTTTAATAATCATCAATTGATGGCTCAAATGCTGCCAACCTTGCAAGCCACGGCTGGCCTTGATAATGTGATAGAAACCAAGGCAGTATTAGGCGCTGAAGACTTCTCGTTTTTTCAACAAAAAGTGCCTGGGCTCTATCTTTTTGTCGGGGGGAAAAACCCCAAGACTCCCCTTGCACAAACGGCAGGTCATCACACACCTAATTTTGTCATCGACGACAACGCATTAAGCTTAGGCGTTAAAGTACTCAGTAATTTAACCATTGATTATATGAACAACTATCAAGAGGAAATCAGCGTTAGTGAATAACATATCTTTAGAGCAAGACGAAAATTTATCAATAATTATTAGCCATCAAATGTTGCCGCAAGACTACCAGCGGCTTGATTTATATTTTTCGCTGCCCGTTGAAATGGGTATAAGCTCGACGACACTCAATGAAGAAAGTTATTTCCACTCCAGCATTAAGAGTCGTTGTGCCTATTATTCGGCGCAACTGCATTTACCTTTGGTCCAAAGCCGCTTTATCAGTCAGCAAAAAGGTCAACAGGATGACTATCGGGTTAACCTTAATCTGTACTCTTTCCAAATCAGGATTGCGTTAGACGTCGATATTAAGGCAACTTTAAAAATTAAAGAGGCCGATCAGTTTTTTACTCAAACTATCGAGATTTCGGAACAAATAGGCGGCTTATTAAAAAAATTACGCCGTTATACTCCTAAAGATAAAAAACTTAGTCCATTTTTTGAAAATGCCGATAATTACTTGAGTTGGCATGTCGAACAATCGTTTTTAATGTTATTAACCAAAGGGCCAAAAAGTAGCGAATATTCAGATCAACGAGAATTAATTATTGAATTTTGCCGTCGCGAAAATGACTATCGCGACCAAAAGCAATATAACTCACAAGTCACACTCAATGATCCGAATCGAATCACTAATAAAATGCGCCTATTACAGCGTTTAATTGAATATGGCGTGGTATTCCAAAAAGAAACTCGTCATCTTAACACTAACTTAAAACGCATGGTACGCGGCACCGTGACTGCCATTATCATGGCTTTTGTGATGACACTAGTACTAAACGCCCGCTCTAGTTTCACTGAAATAACCATGGTATTAATTGCCATATTAGGCGTAATTTATGGTTTACGTGAAATATTTAAAGATGAAATCACCGGATTAATTTGGCGTCGTATTCAACGCGGTCTCCCGAAATGGCAGAATGTGTTCATGAATAATGCCACCAAAAATCGTATTGCCAGTCAAACCCTGTGGCTTGAATATATTAACCATAAAAGACTGCCTAATTATGTCAGTAGCTTATTTAATAAACGCCGCCAGCAAAATAGACAAGCCGCCCAACTCTTGCATTTTAGAAGTGATACCAAAGTTATCGCAAAAAAGTTTTTACCGGGTTATGGTGAAATTAAACAGCAAATGCTCTTTAACTTAACCCCTTTTGTCCGTTTCTTGAAAAAAGGCGAAGGACGTTTATATAGTTTAGACAACAACAAAATTAGCCAACAAGCGGTCGAACGACGTTATCAAATTAATTTAGTGCTGGTGCAAAGCAATAAAAAAGGGCCACAGCAACTGCAACGGTTTAAAGTGACCCTTAATCGCTCTGGTATTATCAATATTGAAGCGATGAAATTAATTGATCAGCCATTAAAGGCCTAATTCTAGTCCGAGTTTGTAGAGAGAATTTTTCTTCTGATCATAAAGTTTAGCCACTAGCCCAGCGGCTTTTTTCAAAGGTAGTTCAGTCACAAGCAGCCTTAAAGCCTCGATGACTTCAGGTGCAATTTCGTCATCTTGTGCTTTATAGCCAGCAACCATCACCACCATTTCGCCGCGCTGATTATTGTCATCGGACTTGAGCCAAACTAATAAATCACTGGCATTATCACCGTGAATCGTTTCAAAGGTCTTAGTCACTTCTCGCGCAATCACAATATGACGATCACCACCAAACACTGCAATCATCTCTTCGATGGTGTAACAGATCCGTCGTGGCGATTCATAAAATACCATAGTGCGAGGCTCAGCCTGCAATCGCATTAATTGGGTGGTACGCGCGGCAGATTTTGAGGCTAAAAAACCTTCAAAACAAAATCTATCGGTCGGTAGACCCGCGGCACTGAGCGCCGTAATTGCCGCACACGGTCCCGGTAATGGCACGACATCAAAACCTGCGGCACGAACGCCATTAACTAAGTGATAACCAGGATCACTTATCAGTGGCGTCCCAGCGTCAGAAATCAACGCAATAGACTCACCATTGGCTAACTTAGCCACTAATGTGTCGACGCGAGCTCGTTCATTATGATCATGAACCGACATCGTCTTATTTTTGATCTCATAATGACTGAGTAATTTACCGCTATGTCTGGTGTCTTCGGCACAAATGATATCAACTTGCTTTAACACCTCAAGGGCTCGTAGTGTGATATCACCAAGATTTCCAATGGGCGTTGGCACGATATATAACTTTGCTGATATTGATTCCATCGAAATTCCTAAATGAATAATTGTATAATTTTATAGCTAGTATAAATTAAAGCATACAAGCTAGAATGTGATTGCTATTATATAGCGGTATATTATATCAGAGGGAGTAAACGTGTTTAAACTTATCCGAGTAAAATGGCTTGAGAAATATGTTATCGCTTTAGCGCTTGTGGTGGCGATTGGCGGTTGTGGTAGTACCAATAAACCAACAAAACAAAACAAAGTGAACATCGAACTCGGTACCGTTACCCATAATGCGCAACATTATTTAGGATTAGCCTCTGTTGCTAACAAGCCACATAAATCGAGCTACCTATTGTTAGCGGCTCGTGCCTATATCAAGCAAAATAATCTCATGGCCGCCCAGCAAATTCTCAAGCGTTTAATACCTCTGGGTGATGACCAAACTTTAGAGCATCAATTGCTCACCAGTGAACTATATCTATTAACAGCGGACTACCAACAGGCACTGACTAGCTTAACAGAAAATAGCAGCTGGCAGCTTCCTGCCGAGCGTTGGCAACAATTTTATCGCCAAAAATCAATATTACAGCAGCATTTAGAGCAACCATTAGCCGCTGCAATCAGCCAAATTTCCCTTAGTAATTACTTAGTTGATTATCAAATAATTACTCTTAACCATCAACAGGTTTGGCAACTACTTTCGTCTTTACCACAGGATGAATTAGCTGATGCTCAATCTAATATCAATCATTTTAATGGCTGGCAAGCTTTAGTCATTAACGCTAAAAGTGCCGCAATGTCACCTAACGAACTCAGCCAAGTCTTAGATCAGTGGCGACTCAATTATCCGAGTCATCCAGCGGTGAACAATTTGCCAAAAAGCTTAAACCAAGCCTTAAACATTACGCCATACTCACCACAGAAAATTGCCATATTATTGCCACTAACCGGTCGTTATCAGCGCTTAGGTAAGGTTATTCAAAATGGCATTATTAGTAATTTGTTAAGCCATGAATTAGCCCCTGAATTAATTATCATTGACACCGAAAAGGGGGCTCAATCAGCCTTTGAACAAGCTCAAGCTGCAGGTGCCCAGTTTATTATTGGACCATTGCTGAAAAAAAATGTCGCCATTGTTAGTCAGATTCAATCAGAGACCCCAATTTTATTTCTAAACCAAGCACCCGATTTAACCCTTGATAGCATGCCCCAGAATGGCCACTATTACTTTTCTTTAGACAAGGAAAGCGAAGCGATTCAAGGCAGTGAATATATTTTTAATTCAGGGAAGAAAAGCCCAGCAATTATTGCCCCTAATAATGCCAACGGTCATAAAATTGCCAAACTTTTCAATCAACGATGGCAGCAATTAAATCAAAACAACGAGCAGAAAACAACCGTTGAAACATTCTTTTTTAATAACGATAAAGAGCTAAAGTTAACAGTTGAACGATTATTTGAAACTAACAAGTCACAAGTCAGAATCAATCAATTACGGTTAATGGTCGGCAGTAAAATGAAAAGTAAAACTCGCTCACGCCGTGACATTGATGCTATTTATTTAGTCGCAAACCCTAGACAAACTAGTATGCTTAAGCCATCTATCGATGTCACGGTCAGTGAGTTTGCTGACCAAGTCGCGACCTATGTCGGTTCAACTGGTAACGAACATCTAAAAAGAAAACGCTCGACCAATGACCTTAATTTATTGCACGTTAGTGAGTTACCTTGGTTATTACAATTACGGGATAACAAATTGAATCCGCAATCAATAAAGAAATTGTGGCCTAAATTAAAGCAAAATCAACTGCGATTATTCGCCATGGGCTATGATGCTTATCAACTGGTTAATTACTTAGCACAAATGGAGTATTTTCCGCAGTTTAAATTGGAAGGTTTTAGTGGCTTACTGAGTTTGGCACCCAACCATAAAATCATTCGCCAATTAAGCTGGGCACAATATCAACGAGGGCGTTTAGTTCCTCAAGGGTAATATCAATCATGCGAGCACAGGGGCAAAAATTTGAACAAATGGCTAAAACTCACCTCCAAAAGCGTGGGTTAGTACCAGTTTGTGATAATTTTAATGCTAGAGTCGGTGAAATTGATCTCATAATGTCAGATAATGAGACTTTGGTTTTTGTCGAAGTAAAATACCGAGCCAGCACGAAGTTCGGTGGTGCCATCGCCAGTGTTAGTGCCACTAAACAGAAAAAAATTATAAAAACCGCGATGTATTATTGTTTGGTTAATGATTTGAATTTTGAACACGTTGCGAGCCGCTTTGATGTGGTCGCTATTACAGGTGCAATAGCCCCTTTTGAACTACAATGGGTCAAGAATGCTTTTCCCAATTAAAAATAACCACTAAGGTAGCCCGATGTTAGAACGCATTAAAGAATGTTGTACCCAAAGTATTCAAACAAAAATTGATGCCCTAGAGACTTTACCACCATCAATCGAAAAAGCAGCGATGATGATGGTATCTTGTTTATTAGGCGACGGTAAAATTTTAACCTGTGGTAATGGTGGCAGCGCGGGTGACGCGCAACATTTCTCATCAGAACTATTAAACCGTTATGAAACCGAACGCCCGAGTTTACCAGCGATCGCGCTGACCACTGATAGTTCAACCATCACATCAATCGCCAATGACTATAGTTACAGTGAAATTTTTTCAAAACAAATTAGAGCATTAGGCCAACCTGGCGACATCTTATTAGCCATTTCGACCAGTGGTAATTCAAAAAATATCATTAAAGCAATGGAAGCAGCATTAAGCAGAGATATGGTCATTGTCGCATTAACAGGCAAAGACGGCGGTGATATGGCTGGCCTAGTAGGTGTCAACGATGTGGAAGTTCGTGTTCCATCAACCAGTACCGCACGAATTCAAGAAGTCCACTTATTAGTCATACATTGCCTCTGTGATGCGATTGACCGTACCCTATTTCCACAAGAGGAAGAACAGCAATCATGAACAGTTTCAGTTCTAAAATGACCAAAATCACTTTAGTATTGCTCACTCTTTTGACCTTGCAAGGTTGTGTTACCGCGCTCGTGATAGGTACCGTTGGTGCCGCAATGATTGCCAATGACCGCAGAACTACGGCCGCTCAACTTGAAGATGAAGGGATTGAAATAAAAGCAAACCAGCTTATTGCTGCCGATCCGCAAATCAACAAGCATACTAACCTGTCTATTATTAGCTATAACAGAACTTTATTAGCCATTGGTCAAGCACCTAACGAAATGTTACGAGACAAGGCGATTAAGCTTTTAAAGCAAATCCCCAATGTCACCCGCTTACATAACCAAATACGCATTGGTAACCCCAGTAAAATAAGCACCCGTACTCATGATTCATGGTTAACCACCAAAATAAAAACCGCGATGGCTAGCGACAATAGCTTTCCTTATAGTCACATCAAAATTGTGACGGAAAATAGCGAGGTCTTTTTGCTCGGCTTAGTCAGCGAAGTTGAAGCGAACAAAGCGACCGAAATAGCCCGTAACATTGACGGTGTTACTAAAGTAACCAAGGCATTTGAATACCAATAATCGGATGTGATTACAGAGTTAGATAAAAAAAGGCCGATGAAATAAATTCATCGGCCTTTTTTATTTACTTTTAAAAATCATTTAACGACTTTCAAAAATCCTCGATCTTTTTTCGGTGTGGTTACCACTGGCTCTTCAACACTCTCAACACTGGTTAAGCCAGCGATTGAGGTATCTGACAAATTATCTAAATGATAGTGTTCTTCATCTTCAAACATCGTGCCCTCACCATTTTCACGGGCATAGATCGCGACAACAGCAGCCATTGGAATAACTAACTGAAAAGGCTTACCGCCAAAGCGAGCACTAAAGCTGACTTGCTCATTATTTAAGTCAAAATCACCCACTGAATAAGGTGCAATATTCAACACAATTTGACCGTCTTTAATATGTTCAACCGGCACGATAACACCGGGAATCATCGCATTAACAACCAAATGAGGAGTACACTCATTATCGAGTAACCACTCATAGAAAGCTCGTAACAAATATGGACGATTTGGACCCATTTCCATCAGTACAACACCTTTAAAAACTAGTTTAAACGAATTTCACGTTCAGGATCGGTTAGTGATGCTTGAAATGACTCACGTTCAAATACACGCTGCATGTATAAACGTAACTCTTTACTACCATTACCGGTTAATTCAATTTTTAGCTCTGGTAAACGCCAAAATAATGGAGCTAAACAACAATCAACTAAGCTGAATTCTTCACTCATGAATTAAGGAGCTTCAGCAAAAATTGGCGCAATAGCGGTTAATTCTTCACTAAGTTGCTTTCGTGCAGCATCGCTCTTTGAACCACCAAGCATAATGGTCTCAACGAGAGAGTACCAATCTTTTTTGATTCGGTGCATCATTAAACGGCTTTGAGCGCGAGCTACCGGGTAAACAGGCATTAATGGCGGATGAGGAAAACGCTCATCTAAATATTCCATTACAATATCAGCTTTATATAACACTAAATCACGATCAACTAATGTTGGCACATTGTTATATGGATTTATTTCAATCAGTGCTTCAGGCAAGTTATCAGGATCAACGGTCTTTATTTCAACATTAACGCCTTTTTCTGCAAGCACGATGCGAACCTGATGGCTCTCCATATCCATTGAACCAGAAAACAGCTGCATCACTGAACGTTTATTGGCAGTTACGGCCATCGGTATTCTCCAAAATTAATTAATACGCTAATCTACGACCGCATATTATAACAGCTTATTGACCGTTAATGGGTAAACTGAATAAAAAGTGTCTAGGGTTAACGATAAAAAACAAAAATGGAGGCTTTCGCCTCCATTTTATTTCACTAAATTAGTCGTTAGACTTAGTGAACATCTCGCCAATATTCTTTCTTCAAGAAAATCGTTAAGATAAACAAGATGAATAAGAAGCCAATCACCATCTTACCTGTGCTTTGACGCTCCAATTTACTTGGCTCACCAGCATAGTTTAAGAAGTTGGTAATGTCTCTGACAGCAATATCAAATTCATCATCGCTCATTTCACCAGAACTATCGGTGACGGTACTACGAGTGACATGACCATGTTCATCAGTAGTTTCAACCAAGGTTGGTACACCTTGTAAGTCTTGAAGTACATGCGGCATCCCAACATCTTTAAATAGAATGTTGTTCACCCCAAATGGACGTTCAGGATCGGCGTAGAAACTCTTGAGGTAAGTGTAAACCCAATCAGTCCCTTTATAACGTGCAACTAAGGTTAAATCTGGTGGCGCTTGACCAAACCATTTTCCGGCTTGAGCATCTTCCACTGAGTTATACATTAAGTTACCAACCTTAACCCCAGTAAAGATTAAGTTCTCCATCATTAACTCTTTAGGGATCCCTAAATCTTTAGCAACGCGGTTATAACGTTGGTAACGCGTGTCATGACAACCAAAACAATAGTTCATGAACAACTTAGCACCGTTTTGCAATGATGCTTTATCCGTTGGATCGATTGGTGCGTGCATTAAATTAGCACCGCCGCCACTTGCAAATGCTAACGCAGGAAGCAATGTTACTAGCGCAATTATTAGCTTTTTCATTAGTGAGCAATCCTTTCGGGTAATGGTTTTGTTTTCTCGTTCTTAGAGTAGAACCACAGAGCGATAAAGTAACCGAAGTAACCAATACTCGCAATGGTACCAATTAGGTTAGCCGTTGGCGAGGCTGCCATCGTCCCTAAAACACCTAACGCAAAGAAACAAATACAGAACTGAATAAGGTTAATCTTATGTAAAGTACTGCGATAACGCACAGACTTCACGGTGCCACGGTCAAACCAAGGCAATAAGAATAACATCACGATTGCGCCAAACATTGCACCAGCACCAATTAACTTATCAGGAATAATTCGTAAAATGGTGTAGAACGGACCAAAATACCAAACTGGAGCGATATGTTCAGGAGTTTTCAAGGCATTAGCAGGTTCAAAGTTAGGCTTCTCTAGGAAGTAACCGCCACCTTCAGGAGCAAAGAAAATCACATAACAGAAGATAATTAAGAAGCCAACCACACCCATGATATCTTTGACTGAATAGTACGGATGGAACGGTACCGCATCAACGATGTCATATTTATCAGTGTATTGCTTATGGAACTTAAATTGAGCTTTTTCTTCTTCAGGAATACTACCTTTTTTCTTCTTAATTTCGATACCTTCAGGGTTGTTTGAACCAACCTCATGAAGCGCAACGATATGCAAGAATACTAAGATAACTAACACCAATGGTAATGCAATAACGTGTAGCGCGAAGAAGCGATTTAGCGTTGCACCAGAGATAACATAGTCACCACGGATCCACAGTGTTAGGTCATCACCAATCACCGGAATTGCACCAAAGAGTGAAATAATTACCTGTGCGCCCCAGAATGACATATTACCCCAAGGTAATAGGTAACCCATGAAACCTTCAGCCATTAACACTAAGAAAATGAACATCCCAAATAACCACAGTAATTCACGTGGTTTTTGGTAAGAGCCATACATCATGCCACGCAGCATATGAAGATATACCACGACAAAGAAGGCTGAGGCACCACTAGAATGCATATAACGCAATAACCAGCCATATTCAACATCACGCATGATGTATTCAACTGATGCAAAAGCTTCTTCGCCAGAAGGAGTGTAGTTCATGGTTAACCAGATACCCGTTAGGATTTGGTTGACTAAAACCAACATCGCCAGCGATCCAAAAAAGTACCAAAAGTTAAAGTTTACGGGAGCAGGATATTGAGCGACATGCTTATTCCATGCATCGGTCATTGGGATCCGTTTATCGATCCAATTGACTAAATTAGTCAGCATTATGCATCTCCTTTATCAACACCAATTAACAGCATTGAATCGCCGTTAAACATGTGTGGTGGGATCACTAAATTCGTTGGCGCAGGAACATTTTGGAAAACACGACCCGCCATATCAAATTTTGAGCCATGACAAGGACAGAAGAAACCATTCTTCACGCCTTCCACAACCTCATTGAAATCACCCGCACGATAAGTTGGAGCACAACCAAGGTGAGTACAAACACCTAATGCAACCAAAAATTCCGGGTTCAACGAACGATAACTATTTTTTGCATAATCAGGCTGTTGTGGAACTGAACAATCAGGATCTTTTAGTTGATCGTTATGACCATTTTCTAAATCGGCTAACACTTCTTTAGTTCGACGTACCACATATACCGGTTTACCACGCCATTTAACCCTTACTAACTGTCCAGGCGCCATTTTGCTGACATCGTACTCTACGGGAGCACCGGCAGCTTTTGCCTTTTCACTTGGGTTCCATGACTTAATAAACGGTACAGCGACACCGACAGCACCTACACCACCAACCACTGCCGTAGCAAGGGTTAAAAAGCGGCGACGGCCATTATTTTCTGGCGCACTACTCATCCACATATCTCCTGTCAATATGTTCGTTAAGCGCACTAAGTTTCAAGTATTTTAATGACCATTAATCCTAACAAAATCAGATTAACAAACAATAAAACAAAGTGACTTAGTACACTTTTATTTACGGTTATTTTAATTTTCGACTATCGCTCTGTATCAAACTGAAGTGTGATACATAAAGTTACCAAATTATAAGCATTTTCAGACCAAAAATCATCGCTATTTAGTCGATATAATTGATTAATTTGCTAATCCTTGACGATTTAGATCAATTTACCAAGCAGTTTGGGTAAAAAAAACAGAAATGTTCAATTATCAGCCAACAAAATGCAAGTAAAAAAAAACCCAGCATAAGCTGGGTTTTTTGAACATAAAATAAAATTTTAACGTTTTGAGAATTGTGGCTTCTTACGTGCTTTACGTAGACCAACTTTCTTACGTTCAACTTTACGTGCATCACGGGTAACAAAACCAGCTTTACGTAATTCAGAACGAAGAGTCTCGTCAAATTCCATTAGTGCACGAGTAATACCGTGACGGATTGCACCAGCTTGACCAGTAGTACCACCACCAGTAACTGTAACGTTGATATCAAACTTTTCAGTCATTTCAACTAGCTCTAATGGCTGACGAACAACCATACAAGAAGTTGGGCGACCAAAGAACGAGTCTAAAGGACGTTTGTTGATAGTAATGTTACCGCTACCTGCTGTTAGGTAAACGCGAGCAACTGAGCTTTTGCGACGGCCTGTGCCGTAGTATTGATTATCTGCCATTTGCTTATCTTCCGGATTAGATGTCTAAAACTTGAGGCTGTTGAGCAGCATGTTGATGCTCAGGACCCGCGTATACTTTCAATTTACGGAACATTGCGCGTCCTAAAGGACCTTTTGGCAACATACCCTTAACTGCTTTCTCGATAATTTGCTCAGGAGCTTTAACAAGAAGCTTATCGAAAGTGATAGACTTAATACCACCGATAAAACCAGTATGGTGATAGTAAACTTTATCAGTTCGCTTAGCACCAGTAACGGTAATCTTTTCACAGTTAATAACAACGATATAATCGCCAGTATCAACATGTGGAGTGTATTCAGGCTTGTGCTTGCCACGTAAACGTGAAGCAATTTCTGTAGCCAAACGACCTAACGTTTTACCGTCGGCATCTACAACGTACCAGTCGCGTTTTACGCTTTCTGGCTTTGCGCTAAAAGTTTTCATTTATATAAAACCCAATATTTAATTCGTATTTATGTTTTTCTGCTCTTTAAATAAAAGAACCTAAAAACAATGTCTAGGTTGCTTGAATTTTACCCCTTCGAGTAACTTTCGAAAGCGAGTGTTGGAGCCTATGGGAAAATAGACAACAACTTACGTAGGCAGGGGCAGGATTATATAGGATGACGGGCAAAAAATCACCCGTTAATTGATAATAAAACTAACTTTTTTATTGTGCTTAATATTAGGGCTTATGCGGTTCGGCTAAATACTCGTGGGATTGCATTTCTTGGAGTCGGCTTAGGCAACGCCTGAATTCAAAGTTAAGCTGCCCCTGAGTGTACAGTTGCTCCATCGGTACTGCCGCCGAAATAATCAATTTAACTCGACGCTCATAAAATTCATCGACCATTGCAATAAATCGACGCGCAATATCATCCGTGCCTTGCCCCATCTGTTCAACATTGCTGAGTAAGATAGAGTGATAACAGCGAGCTATTTCCATATAATCGACTTGACTACGAGGTCCATCACATAATGCTCTAAAATCAACTAATAACACACCGTCGGCATCGAGGCGAACATCAATGGCACGTCCCTCAATCTCAATCGTTCCGACATCATGACCTGGTTCCGGGGCGAGTTGATTAAAATAGGTTAATAAATTTTGATCGGCACTACTATCGAGCGGATGATGGTATATCTCAGCTTGCTCTAAGGCTCTCAGGCGATAATCAACGCCGGAATCAACATTGACAATAATCGTGTGCTGATTAATTAACTCGATCGCAGGTACAAAGCGTGCCCGCTGTAAGCCATTACGATATAAATCATCAGGAATGATATTAGAGGTGGCGACTAAAATAACCCCACGATCAAATAATGCCTCAAATAAGCCACCCAAAATCATTGCGTCAGTGATATCCGAAACAAAAAATTCATCAAAACAAATAATCTCTGCTTCTTGAGAAAATTTATCAGCGATAACCAATAATGGATCGCTCACCCCTTGCAAACTTGATAACTCATGATGAACACGGTGCATAAATCGATGAAAATGAACCCGCATTTTCCGCTCGATCGGCAAACAATCAAAAAACGTATCGACGAGGTATGTTTTTCCACGTCCCACTCCCCCCCAAAAATATAAGCCTTGAATCTTTAAATCTTGCTCACTCGCACTAGGTTTAAAGAAACGACTGATTTTTTGTACTAAGCTTGGTTGATGATTTGTTCTAACAACTAGTTGATCATAAAGACGCTGCAAATGTTGCACTGCATTTTCTTGAGCACTATCATAACTAAAATCATCACGGGTCAGGTCTTGTTGATACTTCTGTAACGGGGTAAGCTCAGACATGGCTATTAAAATTTTCCTTAACTAGGGCAGATAGTAATATCTACTACACTTAATAATTAGAATGTTAACACAGAGATTATTTTTTTAAATAGGGGACATCATGGATTGGACTATCATTAGTATTATTGTTTTTTTTGTCGGAACACTACTGGGTTATTTCGTTTGTTACTTCCAAATGAAAAATAAGGGTCCGAGTAAAATTCAAGCAGCAGAAAATCAGCAATTGCAAGATGAACTAAAACAATATAAACAAGATGTTGAACAGCATTTTTCCAGTAGCGCCGATTTACTCAATAAAATGGCGACAGATTACAGCAAAATCTATCAACACATGGCCGCGTCTCAACAAACCCTGTTACCAGACAGTGAACCAACCATCGCCCCACTGTTCATTGAAAATCAAGAAACTGCTGAGCATGAAATTAATATCAATGAGCAAAAAGAAAGCCCAGCGGTTGAAAGTACCACCGCCCCTTTAGAACCAGAGCAAGTCCCTGAACCTAAACCAGAGCCAGCCGCTGAAAAAGAACAGGAGCCAACCCCAGAACAACAACCCAGTGATTACGTAAAAGGGGCCAGTGGCATCATCAACCCACCGGATAAAAGCCAAGTTAAAGAAAATTAACCAAGGTTAAGGGAACTTATAACTAAAGATAAAGTCTTTTTATATACTCGTGACCAATGAAAATGCAGGAATTTAGGGTCTGGGTAAAATTAGATGATCAAGGCGCGTGATTGAGCAATAGCTTGCTATTGGGATTGAGCGCAACGAAGAGCATATGATTTTAAACGGCGATAAAACCTGCAACTTCATTGGTTATGGGTACAGCCCATCATTAACACGATGAGGACTTATTTTACACCCGTCACAAGATGGAGAATTACCGACGATGAATTTAAAAATTTCCCTTATTAGCGCTTCTATATTAGCTTTATCTTTAGGATTTGCTCCTAGTTCACAGGCCGCTTTACCGCACAGTGTCAGTGGTCAGAGCATGCCAAGTTTGGCACCGATGCTTGAAAAAGTAATGCCAGCGGTCGTCTCAATTTCTGTTGCTGGTACTCAAAAATCAACCCGACGCATTCCTGAAGCTTTTAGGCCATTCTTTGGTTCTGGGGAGCAAGTACAGAGTAGACCATTTCGTGGACTCGGTTCAGGCGTTATCATTGATGCCAAAAAAGGCTATATTGCGACCAATCATCATGTTGTCAACAATGCCGACGATATCAAAGTTTCCTTAAGCGACGGTCGTCAATTTGACGCTAAGCTAATCGGCTCAGATCCTGAGTCTGATGTCGCGTTATTGCAAATAGACCCAGACAATCTTACCGCCATTAAACAAAGCGATTCAGATGTCCTACGAGTCGGAGATTTTACGGTCGCTATCGGTAATCCTTTTGGACTCGGTCAAACAGTGACATCAGGTATTGTCAGTGCCCTAGGACGCTCTGGTTTAAACATCGAAAATTTTGAGAATTTTATTCAAACTGATGCTGCCATTAACAGCGGTAATTCAGGTGGTGCACTGGTCAACCTTCGAGGTGAGCTGATTGGTATTAATACCGCCATTATTGCGCCCAGCGGTGGTAATGTCGGGATTGGCTTCGCTATTCCGGCTAACATGGTCGCTAACCTCACGGATCAAATCATTGAGTTTGGTGAGGTTCGCCGTGGCGTCCTCGGTATCGCAGGACAACCTCTAACATCTGAACTGGCTAAAAATTTCGGTTTAAAAACTAAACACGGGGCTTTTGTTAATCAAGTGATGCCAGAGTCAGCCGCCGAAGAAGCAGGACTTGAAGCCGGCGATATCATTGTTAAAGTCAATGGTAAAAAGATCAAAAGCTTTTTAGAACTTCGGGCCAGAATAGCTACGTTAGGTGCGGGTTCAACAGTAAAATTAGAAGCAATTCGTGATGGCCAGCGTAAAAAATTCACGGTTAAACTCAAGAATGCTAAAAATTCCAATGTCCAAGCACGAGCGATTCACCCAGCGTTAGATGGTGCAACCCTCAGTGATAACGACGGTACTCCGTCAGGAGTCATTGTCAACAAACTGGAACGTAATTCTCCGGCTGCTAGAATTGGCCTGAAAGAAGACGATATAATTATTGGCATCGACCGCCGTAAAATAAAATCACTTAAGGCGCTGCGAAGCTACCTCAAAGAACGTGATGGTATCGCCGCATTACGAATTATACGAAATGAACGCAATATGTATCTAATCATTCGATAGCTAGAAATAAGTCATTCAGGTTAAAAAGCAGACCAGTTCTGCTTTTTTTATTCCTGTGGCAATGCTAATCTAGGTTTTTTCTTCCAGCAGGCTTTATAGTGGCAAAAATATTAATAACGACAATGAAATCAATCTTGTCAGGACTGATCATTGGCACATTGATCATTCTACTAATTCCCAGTTTACGCCCCGCTTTAAATCTTAATATCAAAGATTGGATATTTGTTCATGCCTCACAAATTTCTTTTTCTCAAGCCATTAAACGTTCCGCGCCTGCAGTGGTTAACATTTATTCAATCACCCAGCACCTAACACCACTCAATCAAATTGAACAACGTGCGAAAGGATTGGGATCTGGTGTCATTATCTCTGAAAATGGCTTCATTCTTACTAATTATCATGTCATTCGTGGCGCAGATATCATTAAAGTGGGGATTCAAAATGGCTTGATTAAAACCGCGTCAATCGTTGGGATAGATCCGTTAACCGATTTAGCCGTTTTACATATTAATGCCCACGATTTACCCGTGATCCCAATCGATCTAGAATTGATCACCGAAGTCGGCGATTTAGTGTTAGCCATCGGTAATCCCTATAACCTCGGGCAAACCATTACTCAAGGTATCGTTAGTGCCACGGGTCGTAATGCGGGATTAAGTCGCTCAAACTTTTTGGATTTAATTCAAACTGACGCCGCAATTAATGACGGAAATTCCGGCGGAGCCTTAATTAATTCACGTGGCGAATTAGTCGGGATCAATGCCGCTAATTATAATTCCTTAACCGACGTTCAAACCAGTGGTATTAGTTTTGCCATTCCAATCAAACTGGCTTATAGCGTGATGACAAAAATCATCAATGAAGGACGGGTTGTCCGTGGGTTTATTGGTATCTCAGGTGGCGCAGTAGAGCCGATGATTGCGCAATCGCTTAATATATCAGGCATCGCTATTGTGATCTCAAGCGTGCAAACTGACGGCCCAGCAGATCAGGCAGGACTAGCGCCAGGAGATATCATTCTAGAAGTAAATGGGAAAGAGTTTAGCACCGTGCTCGCGACACTTCATTATATTGCCGAGAGTAAGCCCAGTACAGAAATAGATCTAACAGTGATACGAGATAATCAAATTATTCAGATCAAAGTGATCGTCGGGGAATTGGGACAGTAACCTCCGAGTCAGACTCGGAGGTTATCAAATCACTTAATCGGTCAGGCGTTGAATATTTGCGCCTAAGCCGTTTAGTTTTTTCTCGATTTGTTCATAACCGCGATCGATATGATAAATGCGGTCAACAATGGTTTCACCATCAGCCACTAAGCCAGCGATCACCAAGCTTGCTGAAGCACGCAAATCTGTTGCCATGACTTGTGCGCCATTAAGGCGTTCAATACCATGACAAATAGCAGTATTCCCTTCAAGATCAATTTTTGCACCCATGCGTTGTAGCTCAGGAATGTGCATAAAACGATTCTCGAAGATATTTTCCGTGACATTAGCGCTGCCGTTAGCCAAAGCATTTAAGACACAAAATTGTGCTTGCATATCGGTAGGAAAAGCAGGATGCGGTGCGGTTTTAATATTAACAGCTTGTGGTTGTTTCCCTTCCATATCTAAAGTGATCCAATCACTACCCGTGGCGATTAAAGCGCCTGCTTCTTCAAGCTTCGCTAATACTGGCTCCAAGGCCGCAGGATCTGCTTGTAAACAGCGGATCTTGCCTCGAGTGATCGCCGCTGCCACTAAGAAAGTGCCAGTTTCGATCCGATCTGGCATCACGCTATAGGTCGAAGCTGTTAATGACTCAACCCCTTCGATCCGAATCGTATTACTACCAGCGCCACTTATTTTAGCGCCCATCGAAATCAAATAATTGGCTAAATCAACAATTTCAGGTTCACGAGCCGCGTTTTCCAATAAGGTAACACCTTCAGCAATCGTTGCAGCCATCATCAGGTTTTCGGTCGCGCCAACGCTAACGATATCCATAAAAATAGTCGCACCTTTTAAGCGACCATTAACGCGCGCTTTGATGTAACCATGATCAACGGTGATCTCAGCGCCCATTTGCTGCAGCCCTTGAATATGAAGGTTAACGGGGCGAGCGCCAATGGCACAGCCACCAGGTAACGACACATCAGCCTGACCAAAACGTGCTAACAATGGGCCTAACACTAAAATTGAGGCGCGCATTGTTTTCACTAAGTCATAGGGAGCACAATATTCATTAATACTGTCAGCGTTAACCTTAAACACATTCTGTTCAAAGTTAACTTGAGCGCCTAAGCTGATTAATACTTTTCCGGTGGTCTTAATATCATTTAACTGCGGGACATTAGTTATTACGCTATCGCCTTTGGCTAATATTGTGGCCATTAAAATAGGCAATGCCGCATTTTTTGCCCCCGAAATAGTGACGTCACCTTCAAGTTTTTCTACCGAGGTAATTTTGAGTCTTTCCACAGGTAATGCCTTAAATCGGGTTAAGTAGTTGCTCTTTTTGCCATTGTGATGGCGTAAAAGCTTTAATTGAAACCGCGTGAACAGCCCCTGAAGCAATCACTTCAGATAACGGCCCATAGATAGTTTGCTGTTTTTTAACTCGAGACATACCGTCAAACATTGCTGCTACGGCGATGACCTGAAAATGACCATTCTCACCTTTCACATGTAATTCAACAAGTTCTAGTGCTTGGGCTAAGATTGTCTTAATTTCTTCCGGTTCCATATCGCTCTCTACTTAATTTATTAGAATAGTCTGTAGCGTCAATTAAATCATTTTCGCTAAGTTATATAATGATTTTAACTGATTGAGAGAATTTGTAGAACCGTCAAAGCTAATTTTTAATTGTTTAAGACCCGCTTGCTCTTTTATTTCCAGTAAAAAAGCCATACCAGCGGTATCAACTTGCTCAATTCCACTCAGTTCAATCGTCAATTGTGCTTGATGTGGTTTTAGCAATTTAGCAATAGGTAGCAACTTAACCAATGATTTTTGATTAAGTTTGCCCTTAATTGACACCTGGCCGGTCTGATTAACTAACCATTGCACCATTATTTTTTCACCTTTAACTCAACCGAGTCATTAGATTTTTTAGCGACATAATCGATCACATAATCAATGCCATGCTTACGAATTAACGCATTAAATTCAGCATGTTTACTTGCCACCATACTAACGCCTTCAGCTGACATATCGTAAGCCTTCCAGTTGCCACTTTTAGCACCTTTTCTTAATTTAAACGCAATCGAAATAGGTGGTCGGTTAGTATCAATAATTTTAACTTTAACGCTAACCGTCTTTTTGTTCGCGAACTTTTTCGTTTTACCATAGGTCACTTGCTGTTGATCGTACAAGGTAAACATATTGGCATAATTGACAATAAGGTAATCGTAAAACACCGCGGTGAATTTAGTTTTTTGTGCTTTAGATAACTTGCGGTAATTTTTACCTAACACTTTAGCCAAGGCATATTTGGTATTGATATAAGGCATCAACTCTTGTTCAACCACCACCTTAAGATGATTCAAATCCTTATCAATCAGCGCTCGATCGGTTTTAAAGCGCGCAAAGGTTTGTTCGGCCACATTGTGGATCAATTGATAAGGATCTTTCATGTCTAATGTTGGGGCTGTTTTCGCCACACTAACATTGGCAAAAAATACCACCATCAAACTCATTATTGTTTTGCTAAACCATTTCATCATAAATTCTCTTTGTTTTGCTTATTGTAAATAGTTATTCGTCGTTATTACCATAAAGGAACTGGCCAATTAAATCTTCTAATACCATTGCACTGCGCGTGTCTTCGATATGATCGCCCGCCGCTAGGATGGTATTTTCTTCTTCATCAATAAAACCAGGGGTTAAACCAATAAACTGCTCGCCCAACAAGCCAGAGGTTAAAATAGCCACCGAACTGGTCTCAGGAAACTGATTGAATTCACTTGAGATATCCATCGTAACAACCGGTGAGAAATCCTCATTGTCTAAACTAATGTCGGTCACACGTCCAACAACAACGCCACCCACTTTAATCGCCGAACGAACCTTTAAACCACCGACGTTATCAAATTTTGCATATAAACGGTAACTGGTCTCACTACCGCCCATTTGGTGGTCTGCTACTTTTAACATCAACATTAAAATAGCGGCAATACCCAGTAATAAAAAACCACCAACCATCACTTCAATCTTTCTACTAATCATTTTTTGTCCCTCACGTATCACGTGAAATGTTAATTTATCTTATACAACTTAATTCTGACTGAATTAGCCAAACATTAATGCCGTCATCACAAAATCTAGTCCTAAAATCGCCAACGATGATTGCACTACCGTCGCCGTTGTTGCTTTACTGATACCTTCCGACGTTGGTTGGGCATCGTAACCTTTGTGTAGCGCAATCCAAGTAATGACCACCGCAAACACTAAGCTTTTAATCGCGCCATTAACAATGTCTTCACTCCATTCAACCGATGATTGCATAATGGCCCAGAAAGCACCGGTATCAACACCAAGCCAATCGACACCCACCAAATGACCACCTAATATACCCACCGCTGAAAATATCGCGGCCAATAACGGTAAACTAATAATGCCCGCCCAAAAACGCGGCGCAATAATCTGGTGTAATGGATCTATTGCCATCATTTCAAGTGAACTAAGCTGCTCCGTTGCTTTCATCAAACCTATTTCAGCAGTTAATGCTGAGCCGGCTCGTCCAGCAAATAATAACGCCGACACCACTGGGCCCAATTCACGAAGTAAGGATAGTGCAACCATTTGCCCTAAGCTTTGCTCTGCGCCATACCCCACTAAAATGGTATAGCCCTGTAATGACAACACCATGCCAATAAATAAACCTGACACCACAATAATAACTAAAGATTGCACCCCAACAACATAAAGTTGCTTGATGATCAGTGGTAATAATTTAGTGCCTCGACCAGCCGGTTTTAAGGCACCTAATAATAATAAACCAGCCCGACCAGCCCCGGCCATATAAGCTAAACCTTGCTGGCCTAATGCCACTATCGAGTTACTTAACATTGTTTAACAGTTCCTCTTGATAATCTTGAGCAGGAAAGTGGAATGGCACAGGGCCATCGGGATTACCTTCCATAAATTGCACCACTTGTTGCGATTTTTCCTGTCTCAATTGTGCAGGAGTGCCTTGAGCAATGACCTTTTTATTGGCAATAATATAAACATAATCGGCAATACTGAGTACTTCCTCAACGTCATGAGAGACCACCACCGATGTAATATCAAGCGCATCATTAAGATCACGGATTAATCTGACGATCACTCCCATCGAAATAGGATCTTGTCCCGCAAACGGTTCATCGAACATAATCAATTCGGGATCTAGGGCAATCGAACGGGCTAGTGCCGCTCTTCGCGCCATGCCCCCAGATAGTTCAGTCGGAAACAACTGAGCAGCACCTCGTAAACCAACCGCTTCAAGTTTCATTAATACAATTTTTCGAATAATCGATTCTGGTAATTCGGTGTGTTCACGGATTGGAAAAGCAATATTGTCAAACACCGTCATCTCGGTGAACAAAGCGCCCGACTGAAATAACATCCCCATTTTACGTCGAGCAATATACAACTCTTTACGTGATAACTTGGTGATATCTTGATTATCAAACACCACTGCGCCGGTCTCAGGCTTTAATTGCCCGCCCATTAAGCGTAGTAATGTTGTTTTCCCGATGCCACTAGGGCCCATAATCGCGGTGATTTTACCCCGGGGAACTTGTAATGAAATGTCATCATAAATCACTCGGTCATTTCGACTAAAGCTCATGTTTGATATTTCAATAATATTGTTTGATTGGCTCAACGATTTGTTTTCCTCATAGACTGCACTCCCTTTAGCAGAGATTTTAACGAGCTAATCACTTATATACAACGGTAAAAATTGTAATAAAGTGTAATAATTAATATGCTAATCACCGATTCTACTTCCTTTTTATAGGGATAATAGAGACAATCACCCTATTATTTTCACCTGATCACGAGTCCTATTGATGTTTTTAAGTATTGCCATGCTAATTGTTGGCATGATTGGTTTAATTTGGAGCGCCGACAAATTTGTTTATGGCGCAGCTGCTATTGCCAGAAATTTTGGTTTACCGCCGCTCATTATCGGATTAACCATTGTCGCCATGGGCTCTTCAGCACCAGAGATTATGGTCGCGGTCAGCGCATCATTAGAAGGTAACGCCAATACCGCCATCGGCAATGCATTAGGTTCAAACATTACTAATATCGCATTAGTATTAGGGATAACGGCTTTAATCAAGCCATTGATGGTCAGTTCATCCTTATTAAACCGTGAACTGCCACTATTACTATTTATCTCAGCTTTCGCTGGCTACATGCTACTAGACCAACAACTCACCATCATTGAAGGCACCATTTTGTTGAGTTTATTCTTTATCGTGATTGGCGGTTTGTGTTGGTTGACCCTTAAAGATAAAAAATCACAAGACCCATTCTTAAAAGAAGCACAAGATGATGTCCCTGAAGGTGTTAGTAATAAAAGCGCCGTACTGTGGTTAGTGGTTGGTATGATATTATTACCTTTATCATCAACAATATTAGTCGATGGTGCCACCGATATTGCCCGTTATTTTGGTATATCAGAACTAGTGATTGGCTTAACTATCATCGCCATTGGTACCAGCTTGCCTGAATTGGCCGCGTGTATCGCCAGTATTAAAAACAATGAGCATGATTTAGCCTTGGGTAATATTATCGGCTCTAATATCTTTAATATTCTTGCGGTACTAGCAATGCCAGCTTTAATCGCTCCTGGCACTTTTGATCCTAACGCTGCCGGCCGCGATTTATACATTATGCTTGGGTTAACCTTAGCGTTATTCTTCATGTGTTGGCAGTTTAGAGGTAAGCGTACCATTAGCCGGATTGAAGGCGGGCTATTATTATCCTGTTTCATTGTTTATCAAGTGATCTTGTTTACGTAGAGAAAATTTATGTCAACCAAACAAACAGATTTTTGCCGGTGGGGGCTAGAGGTCTTAGCCACTGAAATTTCGGCGCTAACTGAAATTAAGCAATATATTAACGACGACTTCGCTCAGACCTGCCGCATGATTTTAGCCTGTCGCGGCAAAATTATTGTGATGGGTATGGGTAAATCAGGTCATATTGCAAAAAAAATTGCCGCCACTTTAGCCAGTACCGGTACGCCAGCATTCTTTGTTCACCCCGGTGAAGCCAGCCATGGTGATTTAGGGATGATTAGCAGTAATGATATCGTACTAACGATCTCAAACTCGGGAACCTCGGCTGAAATTTTGACCCTCTACCCAGTGATGGAACGAGTCGGTATTCCCATTATTGCGATGACAGGCAATCCACAATCCGCGATGGCGACTCTGGCCAAAATACATATTTGTATTGCCGTCTCTAAAGAAGCCTGTCCATTAGGGCTAGCACCGACCTCTAGTACTACCGCGACATTAGCGATGGGCGATGCTTTAGCGGTTGCGCTATTGCAAGCGAGAGACTTTACCGCAGACGATTTCGCCCTATCGCACCCTGGTGGAGCCTTAGGACGAAAACTGTTACTTAAGGTATTGGATGTGGCTCATCAAGGCCAAGAAATACCATTAGTGACCAAAGACGTTACTATTAGTGTTGCCCTGCTAGAAGTGTCACAAAAAGGACTAGGGATGACTGGCATCGTTAACGAACAAGGACAGCTAATTGGCTTATTTACCGATGGCGACTTACGTCGAACCCTCGACCAGAAACTTGATTTTCACCATACCGCGATCGAAGATGTGATGACTAAAACACCAATCACCTTACAAGAAAATATTTTGGCGACTGGCGCATTAAAATTAATGGAAGACAAAAATATTAATGGCTTATTTATCGTTGACCAAAACCAGCAGCCGATCGGTGCATTAAATATGCTTGATATGCTCAAATCAGGAGTTGTCTAATGGCTAAAGTTCATACCCTTTATGGTGAGATACCAGAGTCAGTTTGGGTTAAGGCTCAACAAGTCAAACTATTGATTTGCGACGTCGATGGCGTATTTTCCGATGGTCGGATCTACCTTGGCAACGATGGTGAAGAACTCAAAGCATTTCACACCAAAGATGGCTTTGGGATTAAATCAATCATTAACGCTGGCATTGAAGTCGCGATTATTACTGGACGACAGTCCACTATTGTTCAGAAACGCATGGCAGGATTAGGGATTAAACATATTTTTCAAGGCCAAGGTGATAAGTTTAGCGTTTATCAAAAGTTATTAACTTTAATGAACCTTAACCCTAATCAAGTTGCCTATATTGGCGATGATATGGTTGATAAAGCAGTGATGGATCACTGTGGTTTAGGCATTGCCGTTCAAGATGCCCACCCTGCGCTGCTGATTGATTGTGATTATCAAACATTTACCGCCGGAGGCTTTGGCGCCGTCAGAGAAAGTTGCGATTTAATTTTAGCAAGCCAAGATATGTTACACAATGCGCAAGGAATGAGTGTATGAGTCGAGTTGGCATTTTAATTAGCCTATTTTTTATTTCAGGGATCTTATTATTCTGGAATCCTTTTTGGTCGATCACTGAATCAAAAAAAAATAACGTTAGCCAGATCGAACAACCAGACTTTATTGCGCAAGGCATGACATTACGACAATATAATGACCAAGGTCATATCTCGTCACAAGTTTATGCCCAGCACATGGCTCATTATGAGCTGCAAGACATCACAAAATTTACCAAACCTAGCTATATAATATATCTAGGTGATGGTGCACCGAAATGGAAAGTGACGGCCGACACCGGAGTCTTCGACCAAAGGGATCAAGTGATCCTTGAAAATAATGTTATTATCAGTGCCATCGATCCAAACGAAAATATAAAATCTATTTCAACATCACAGTTGACCCTTGATTTAACGACAATGATCTTAACCAGTGATCAAAAAATAGAAATTATAGGTACTCAATACCATATTACAGGTGTTGGACTAAAAGCAGACTTAAACAAACAACACATTGAATTAATCAAAGAAATACAGGCTGTATATGACAATAATCAAAGCTAGCATTCTACTTGCTATTGCACTATTTACCACTAATGCAACGGCCCTTGAAAGTGATATAAAACAACAGGCGATTATTGATGCCGATCATCAAGAAATCGATTTAGCTAAGAATTTTGCGGTGTTTTCGGGCAATGTCACGATCAAACAAGGCTCAATTTTAATTTCTGCCACTCGCTTAGAAATTTTCAATCATGGTGTTAGCGGTAAAGAAGTGATGATTTTAACCGGTGACCCTGCACGATTTAGCCAACAACTAGCGCTCGGTGATAAAGTTATTGCTCAAGCCAATGAGATTCGCTTCGAACGAAGCAATAATATGATTAAACTCACTAATAACGCCCAGCTTCAGCAAAATGAAAGTTTGGTTAAAGGTCAGTTTATTAGCTATGACATGGCGAATAAACTACTGAGCGCTAATGGCAGCACCGATAATAAAAAACGTGTCACCACTATCTTACAACCGACTAAAGACAAAAAAAGTTAAGCATGAGTAAATTAATCGCCCAAAACTTAGCGAAAAGTTATTCAGGTCGCCAAGTTGTCAAAGACGTTTCTTTAGAAGTTTCACAAGGTCAAATTGTTGGCTTACTCGGTCCTAATGGCGCAGGAAAAACGACAACATTCTATATGGTGGTTGGTCTAGTGCCAACGGATCATGGCCACATTAGCATCAGTGAGCAAGATATTACCTTAATGCCCATGCATTTACGTGCTCGCCAAGGCATTGGTTATTTACCTCAAGAATCATCAATTTTTAGAAAATTATCCGTGGTCGATAACATCATGGCCATTCTTCAGACAAGAAAAACCTTAACAAAACAACAGCGAAACGATAAACTTGAAAGCTTACTACAAGAATTTCATATTGAGCATATCCGTGATAGCTTAGGTATGTCATTATCAGGAGGCGAACGACGCCGCGTGGAAATAGCCCGTGCATTAGCCGCCGATCCTGATTTTATTTTACTTGATGAGCCTTTTGCTGGTGTCGATCCAATATCGGTCATTGATATCAAAAAAATTATTCAACAATTAAAAACTCGCGGTTTAGGAGTCTTGATAACCGATCACAACGTCCGTGAAACGTTAGATGTTTGTGAGTATGCATATATTATGAGTCATGGTGAAATGATTGCTCAGGGTAAACCCGCTGAAGTATTAGCGAACCAAACCGTGAAAGATGTTTATTTAGGTGAACAATTTAAACTTTAATCTATAATAAGAATAGGACAATCTGTTCATAAACTACAGATAATGGAATTAAATGAAAGCTTCTTTGCAGTTAAAACTTGGTCAATCTCTGACCATGACGCCTCAGCTTCAACAGGCGATTAGATTACTCCAACTATCGACTCTGGATTTACAATCAGAGATCCAAGAAGCGCTTGACGCCAATCCTTTACTCGAACTTTCAGAAACAATCGACAACGACATTTCTGCCAACGAAACACCGACTTCAAACGAACCTGTCGCCGAAACGCCTGAGCACGTAGAAGTGATAGATAGTTCTGCGATTGAAACCCATGAAGCCTTAGAAAAGCAAACCATTAATGATGAGTTACCCATTGATAGTACTTGGGATGACTACACATCAGCCGCGCCGGCAGCTTCAAGCGGGCCGCTCAGCGAAGATTATACTTATCAGGGTGAAACCACCGAAAATTTACAAGATCACCTGACTTGGCAAATGAACCTGACGCCATTCACAGATACCGACCGAGCCATTGCCGTGGCGATTATCGATGCTGTTGAAGAGTCTGGCTATTTAACCCAAACTCCTGAAGATATTTTAGAGGCAATGGCCGATCCAGAACTAGACCTTGACGAAGTGAAGGTGGTATTAAAACGGATTCAGCATTTTGACCCAGTAGGTGTTGCCGCGCAAAGTCCAGGAGAATGCCTAGCGATTCAACTGAGACATTTACCAAGCGATACGCCTTTACGTGATGAGGCAATCAACCTAGTGTCTAATTATATGGAATTGTTAGCACTGCGTGATTACCGGACCTTAATTAGAAAAACCAAATTAAAAGAAGCGGCCTTGGCCGAAGCTATCGTACTGATCCAGACCTTAAATCCTCATCCAGGTAATACGGTCATTCGTGCTAAAGACGAATACGTTATTCCAGATGTCTCTGTTAAAAAAGTCAAAGGACGTTGGGTGGTCGAGCTAAATCCAGATTCTTTGCCTAAAATAAGAGTTAACGAGCAATATGCGGCATTAAGTCGAACCAGTAAAAGCAGCAGCGATACTCAATTTATCCGGAGCCACCTGCAAGAAGCAAAGTGGTTTATCAAAAGCATCGATAGCCGCAACGAAACGCTACTCAAAGTGTCTAATTGTATTGTGATGCAGCAACGAGGATTCTTTGAGTATGGCGATGAAGCCATGAAGCCACTGGTATTAAATGATGTTGCTGAAGCTATTGAAATGCACGAATCAACAATTTCACGGGTGACTACTCAAAAATATATGCATACCCCCCGTGGTATATTTGAATTGAAATACTTTTTTTCGAGCCATGTAAGTACTGAAAATGGTGGCGAATGCTCATCGACGGCTATTCGCGCTATCATTAAAAAGCTGATTGCGGCAGAAAATACCAAGAAGCCTTTAAGTGATAGTAAAATTGTCGATTTATTAGCGGAACAAGGAATTAAAGTAGCACGCAGAACGATTGCAAAGTATCGTGACGCATTATCAATTCCGCCTTCCAATCAAAGAAAGAGCTTAATATAAGTTGAAACGTACTGGAGGAAGTTTTATATGCAAATAAATTTAACCGGTCATCATGTTGATATTACCGAATCACTTCACGAATATGTCTATAGTAAATTTGAAAAGCTAGAACGACATTTTGAGCACATCAACAACGTTCATGTCGTACTCAATGTTGAGAAGTTAGAACAAATTGCCGAAGCGACTCTTCACCTCAACGGTGGCGAGGTCTTTGCTAACTCGAAAAATGCAGATATGTATGCGGCTATTGATTCTCTCATTCATAAATTAGATCGCCAAATTATTAAGCACAAAGAAAAAATAACCAGGCGATAGACTGACTCTCTTCGCAGAAAAAATAAACCCGTGTTAATGCGGGTTTTTATATTTTAATAGGAAATGTAATGAAACTCACGATCGTCAGTGGCAGCTCAGGTTCAGGAAAAAGTGTCGCGCTGCGGGTTTTTGAAGATCTCGGATATTACTGCGTCGATAACCTGCCGATGAATTTACTGCCGGCCTTTGTCGACAGCATGAGCGATATAAAACAAGAAATAGCTGTTAGTCTCGACGTCAGAAACATTCCAAAAACCAAAGAAGAGTTTAGCTCGCTGCTTAATCAGCTCAAATCACAAGTGACTATCGAACTGTTTTTTCTTGATGCTCCCAGTGCCGTGCTGATTAAGCGGTATAGTGAAACAAGGCGTCTCCACCCTTTAACTCAAGAATGCTTGACCCTGTCCGAAGCGGTTAAAGCTGAAAAATCACTATTAAGGCAGCTAGCGGAAGTCGCCGACATTCGTTTTGACACTGGCGATTTAACTATTTACCAACTTAGTGACCTCATTAAACAACGAGTGCTTGGTAAAACCAACAATGAATTAGTGTTAGTTTTTGAATCATTTGGTTTTAAATATGGCTTACCTCGCGATGTTGATTTTGTATTCGATGTTCGATTCTTACCAAATCCGCATTGGTATCCAGAATTAAAACCCTTTAGTGGTCTTGACCGCCCAGTGATTGAGTTTTTTGAGCAACAACCGTTAGTGGTCAAATTTCAGCAACACATCGAGAATTTTATTGCGACATGGCTACCTGAAATTGAAAAAAATAACCGCAGCTACCTTACAATTGCTATTGGTTGTACCGGTGGTCAACATCGTTCGGTCTATATAGCACAGCAATTAGCGAAAAAATTCACTTCAGAAAAGCATAATATTCAAATTCATCATAGAGAACTGACCAGAAAATCTCAAAAACTCTAACCAGGCGGCTGAAAATTTTTTAATGATCGGGTAGAATCAAGCTCTTATACCAATTTTTGTGATTACTAATAAGCGAATACGCGATGCCAGAAACAGTTGTTGACCAAGAACTTTCCAACCAACGCTTTGAGCAGCTCCAACAAGCCCTCAATAGTGGAATGTTCGTGCACGTTCGACAAATGTTAATGGATATGCCAGCCTGTGATGCTGCACTGCTATTAGAGTCGACTCCCCATAAAAGCCGCCAAATTATATGGCAGCTAGTAGACCCTGATGATCAAGGGGAAATCCTCGAAGAATTATCAGATGATGTTCAAAAAAGCATTTTAAAACAGATGCAAGCACATCAGTTAGCGGCAGCAACGGAAGGTATGGACACCGATGATTTAACCGATGTCTTAAGAAGTTTACCCGACAGTATTTATCAGAAAGTACTAGCAGCAATGGACGCCCAAGATCGTCATCGCGTTGAAGCTGCAATGGCCTACAGCGAAGATACTGCTGGCAGTATCATGAATACCGATACTGTCACCCTTCGCCCAGATGTTAATCTCGACGTAGTATTACGCTACCTCCGTTTAAAAGGCGAATTACCTGAAGCAACGGATATGCTTTATGTGGTTAATAAAGACGACAAACTATTAGGCGGCGTACCACTAGCGACGCTAATCACCACCAACCCAAGCATGACGGTGTCACAGGTGATGGACCGTACTATCGAAGCAATCCCTGCGACCATGGAAGATACCGCGGTTGCTCAATTGTTTGAACGTCACGATTGGCTTTCAGCACCAGTAATCGACGATTCGGGTAAATTACTGGGTCGAATAACCATTGATGATGTCGTTGATATCATTCGTGAGGAAGCAGAACACTCAATGATGAGTATGGCGGGCCTCGATGATGAAGAGGACACCTTTGCTCCTGTTATTCAAAGTACTTACAAACGCTCTCTGTGGCTTGGAATTAATTTATTAACAGCATTGGCGGCAGTATCAGTCAGCGCGCTGTTTGAACCGATATTGGCTCAAATGGCGATTTTAGCGATTTTAAATTCCATTGTCCCAAGTATGGGGGGCATTGCTGGTAATCAAACTCTGACCCTAATTATTCGAGGCATGGCCTTAGGCCATATTGGCGATCGTAATCGACGTTGGTTGATCGGTAAGGAGCTTGCGATTGGGGTACTCAATGGTTTAATTTGGGCACTAATTTTATCGGTAGTGGTTGGGTTATGGCAGCAGGATCTCAAGCTGGGTCTGGTCATCGCCTTTGCAATGATAGCTAACATGACCGCCGCAGGTTTAGCCGGTGCGCTAATTCCTTTAACGATGAAGAAGTTAAAGATCGACCCTGCACTGGCCGGTGGAGTGGTCTTAACCACCATCACCGACGTCGTCGGGATCTTTGCCTTCTTAGGTACAGCGACCTTAGCGTACGCTACTTGATGTTAGTTACCCGCGACTTTCATATTATCGAGTAAGATAGAGCCACATAAGGTGCTCTTGCGTAAATCAACATCGCCAGCTATGGCGACTATATTGCGATACATATCTTTAAGATTACCGGCAATGGTAATTTCATGCACCGGGTATTGAATCACGCCATTCTCCACCCAAAAACCAGCAGCGCCACGGGAATAATCACCACTAATGATATTCACCGAAGAGCCCATCAAGTCAGTGACCAACAAACCTGTACCCATCTGTTTTAGCAGAGCGGCCTGATCAGGTACCGTATGATCAATTAACCAGGTATGTGTGCCGCCAGCATGACCAGTTGGGGTCAGATCTAATTTACGACCGGCATAACTTGTGATCAAGTAGCTTTTCAAGATCCCAGACTCAATGATATCAAGATCCTTGGTGCTCACGCCTTCATGATCAAAGGGTGTTGATGCCAGTTGCCCCAATAAATGAGGGCGCTCAGCAATGTTTAGCCATGATGGGAAAATCTGAGTCTCTAAGCCATCAAGTAACCAAGTCGCCTTACGGTATAAACTACCACCACTGATAGCAGCAACTAAATGGCCAAAGAAGCCCGATGATAAATCTGCACTAATTACCACGGGTACCGTCATGGTTTTTAATTTTTGTGCGCCTAAACGAATTAATGTTTTGTCGGCAGCCTGCTTACCTACCCATTCAGGAGTTTCTAAGCGATCAGGGAAGCGCGAAACCGTATATTCATAATCACGTTCCATTTCACCGTCTTGTTCACCAATCGTCACACAAGATAAACTGTGGCGAGAGCTTAAGTAGCCCTCCAGTAAGCCATGGCTGTTACCATAAACACGAGCACCGATATGTGAACTATAACTTGCGCCATCGGAGTTAGTAATCCGCTTATCGACCGATAATGCGGCATCTTCAGCGGCAATGGCTAAATCAATCCCGTATTGAGGCTCTAACGAGCCAGGATGAAACAAGTCCAGATCCGGCGGATTTTTTACCATTAATTCGCGATCGGCCAAGCCATTAAACAAGTCTTCTTCGGTATGTTTAGCAATACTAATCGCAGCGGAAACAGCACTCGCTATTGCTTCATCACTTAAATCAGATGTTGAACTACTGCCCTTGCGATGACCACAATAAACACTAATCCCGAGTGCACCGTCATGGTTAAACTCAACGGTTTCAATTTCACGTAATCGAGTCGAAACACTTAATCCTGTTTGTTTACTCATTGACACTTCAGCGCTAGTCGCCCCCTTTTGCTGTGCGAGTTCTAGTGCTTTAGCGACTGAGTCTTTTAAGCGTGACAATTCATTTGTCATGTCGTTGTGTTGTGCCACAGAAGTGTTCCCATCAATTGAATTATCACTATCTTATCATGGCTACCCCGCTAAATTGAAAATAATGGTATAATGAGTTTTTACCCTATCGACAACGAGTAACCATGAGCAAAAAATCAGTTAGTACCACCGAATTAGAACAAGATGACTGGGTCAGTAAAAGCGAGCGAAAACGCCAAGCTGAGGACATGCAAGTGATCGCTCGTTCATTAATGAAATTGTCTGATAATCAGCGTAAAAAGCTCCCAATGAGTGAACAGCTTAAAGATGCAATTGTATTAGCAATCAAAATAAAAAATACCAAAAAAGGCTTTCGTCGCCAAATGCAATTGGTGGCTAAAATTCTTCGTACCAATAATACCGAAGACATCAAAACAGCAATCCAAGAGTTTGACTTACGCCACAAGCGCTCCGACGTCATAGCAATGAAACTAGAAGTGTTACGTGATGGTATGTTGAAAAAAGGCGATGAAGCGATTAATGCTTTTATTGAACAGCATCCAAGTGCCGACCGCCAACGACTGCGTCAACTGATTCGCCAAGCGAATAAAGAGATTAAAGCAGAAAAACCGCTAAAAACTTCGAAAGAGCTGTACCAATACATTAAAAGTATCAGCACTGCGAGTATTGCGGAGAGTAATACTTAAGTATTTTCAGTTAATTAACGTTACTATTTTTCAGTAACGTTAATGTCATGTTTTTTTACACCACAAACCACTTAAAATCATAATTTAGTCTTAGTTTAAAATATAAACCATTCCTTTTGCTAATAGTTCAGCTGCCCCCATCACCATACACCAACTAACATTTTATTAATTAAACTATTGTTTTAAATATTAAATAAGACTTAATATCGATTAATTTAATTAGATTATAAGTGTCTAATTATTTTACACTTACATATAAGACTAAATAACCAAACACCCCAGCAAACACTAATACCAACGATTTGCATCAAGTTTTATTTTTTTTAAGCTTGGCACTATTCATGCTTAGTATCCTCCATCAACCATTAAGGAGTAGGTTGATAACACTATAAATAATAAGGGATTATATAATGAACACCAACTTTTTACAGGGTATTGGATTGGGCTGTGGACTGCTATGTATGGTCGGTTCTACCAACGCGAATTTGTTATCTTCATCCTACGATGCTAATAATTTTTCCTATGGTAGTATGTTTGATATCACTGCTCAGGATAAAAATCTATTAATCACCGGTTTAGACTTAAACTTAGGCAATAATTCTCAGACGCGCACAGAAGAAATTTATACACGAGGCTCAGGTGCTGGGGATAAATTTTTCCAAATTCAAGTGTGGAAAAAAATGGGCACATGGGATATTCATGGCGACCATACAGCAGGCGATGACTCTACCAATGACGTTCGAAATATCAGTTACAATGGTTGGAAACTAGTGGCTGAATCAGGTGTAACTTCTGCAGGTAGCAACAACTCAACCTTTTTTGATATCAATGATTTTACGGTAGCAAGTGGTGAAACCAATGGTTTATGGGTAACAAGTACTGTTGGAACTCAACAAATTAATTATCTCGGGACTGACGAAGGTTTCAGTGTTGGTGATGTCTTTTCACAGGATGAATTCTTAAGTGTTCATACGGGTGCTGGCTTGCACTACGCAACGAACACCTCTCTGTTTCAGGCAAGACGCTTCAGTGGTGGTATTCATTACCAAGTCATTACTGAACCAAAAACTATCGCCACCTTAGCATTAGGACTGATGCTGATTAGTTTTCGAAGAAAAAGTTACAGTAATTTTTAAGGCTCAACCGGTAAATGTAGACAAAGTAAGCTTGAGTTACACCAAGCTTACTTTGTCTACATTGCTTTTTATTCAGTACCACCAACAGTGATTTGATCAATCTTTAAGGTTGGTTGTCCAACCCCAACTGGCACGCTTTGGCCATCTTTACCACAAACCCCTACTCCTGGGTCTAACTTCATGTCATTACCCAGCATCGAAATTTGTTGCATCGCTTCGATACCATTACCAATTAACGTTGCGCCTTTAACCGCTTGGGTAATTTCACCATTTTTAATCAAGTAAGCTTCCGACGCCGAAAATACGAATTTACCCGAGGTGATATCAACTTGACCACCACCAAAGTTAGGGGCATATAAGCCATCTTCAATGCTGGCAATAATATCTTTTGGATCTGACTCACCACCCAACATAAAAGTATTAGTCATCCGTGGAATAGGTAATGAGGCATAAGACTCACGGCGACCATTACCCGTACTAACAGTATCCATTAAACGGGCATTATGCTTATCAAACATATAGCCTTTTAAAATACCATCTTCAATTAAGACATTACGCTGGGCAGTAACCCCTTCATCATCAATGTTAAGTGAACCACGACAACCACTCAACGTACCATCATCAACAATAGTACAAAGCGGTGACGTCACTAACTCGCCAATTTTGCCACTAAACACCGAGGAACCTTTACGGTTAAAGTCCCCTTCTAGCCCATGACCAACCGCTTCATGCAATAGTACTCCAGGCCAACCAGGTCCTAAAACAACAGGCATTGAGCCCGCAGGTGCATCAATCGCTGTCAAATTAACTAGCGCTTGGCGCACCGCCTCTTCGGCATAGGTTTCGAGGCGTACTTTACCGTCGACAACCTCCAAGAAAAAGTCATAACCCGTTCTAGCTCCACCGCCAGCACTGCCACGCTCTCGCTTACCATTGTCATCGACAATCACACTACAATTTAAGCGCACTAACGGTCGAATATCAGCGGCCAGAGTGCCATCGGTCGCGGCAATCAAAATTTCTTCATAAACACCCGACAAGCTAGCAACCACTTGAGTCACTCGTTTGTCCTGTGCCCGAGCATGTTGATCCAGACGACGCAGTAAATCTAGTTTTTCTACTTCACCCATTAATGCCAGAGGATCAAGCTCTTGATAAACGCTAACTCCAGCATTCTTATGCCAGGCTTTTACTTGACCGCTACAACCCGCAGTCGCAATACCTCGAGCCGAAGTAACACTTAAATCAATCGAGCGATTATTAATTTCGTCAGCATAGGCAAAGCCCGTTTTATCATCGACAATGGCACGAACCCCAACGCCACGTTCAATATTAAAACTACCATCCTTAATAATGCCATCTTCCAGCATCCAAGACTCATGACGGGATGATTGGAAATACAAATCACCAAAATCAATTTTGTGTTGATACAGATTGTTTAAATGTTGTTGTAACTGATCAACTGTTAGGCCAGAAGGGCCTAACAGTGATTCGCTGACCTGATCAAAAGTCTGTTGAAATGATTTTGGACTGATTTTCATAGCATTCATTGGCATAATTTTCTCATTGTTCTAATTGCGCAAGCGTAAAACGTTCTTGCGAAATCATTGGCATTTTTTGCCTGATAGACTGTAATAATTGACGATCAAGGGTACTTGAGATCGCGGCTTCACCAAAAGTGAGTTGCTGTTCGATTTCGCCCCAAGGACTAATAATCATTGAATGGCCCCAGGTTTCACGACCGTTAGCATGAGTGCCACCTTGATTTGAGGCGAGTACATAACATTGATTCTCAACGGCTCGAGCTCGTAACAGTAATTCCCAATGTGCTTGCCCAGTCAATTTGGTAAAAGCACTTGGCACCACGATAATGTCGGCCCCTGCTTGACGCATCGCACGAAACAGCGCACTAAAGCGTAAATCATAACACACCGCCATGCCAATACGGCCAAAAGGTGTATCAACGACGGTAATATGCTGACCGGGGTGAGTGTTGTCAGACTCGCGGTAACTACCAATGCCATCGGCAACATCAACATCAAACAAATGGATTTTATTATATTGCGCCATCACTTCACCCTGCGGATTAAACAACAAGCTAGCGGCAAAGTTTCTCTTATCTGGCGCATACAGAGCAATGGTTCCAGCGACCAAATACACTTGATACACCTGTGCTAACCGAGACAAACCCTGCTGCATTATGCCATCACCAATAGGTTCGGAAAAAGGCTTAATATCAGCTTCATTGAGTCCAAACATTAAACAACACTCAGGTAAAACAACCAGCATCGGAGCTAATGGATGCTCGCTCCTTAGCGCCTGAAGTTGACGCTCGATAGCCTCAAGGTTTTGTGCGATATCAGGGCTTGATATCAGTTGAATCACCGCTAGTTTCACTGGCTTTCTCCGGGTTAATATCTGGTTTGGTTAACATATGGCTAGGTACAATGTATTTTTTAAGCTTACGATTAATTTCGATAAATTGCGGCTTAGTAATATCGCCAGTCAGTTTAAAATTGACTTGTGAAACCACATCAATAATCGGTTCTAACACCTTAGTCAACGCGAAGGCTAAAATAAACACCTGCGGGGCGCTTGTTACCACACCCGCCACCACCGGAATATTTGAAAATAAACGTGGAGTAAAGGTTAAATAATAATCCAGTTCTGTGGTTGCTAAATTAATCGACCCCAACACTTCAAGATCACCGGCAATACCATCCATATGAGTGTCATGAGTTACAGCGACCCCTTGATCAATCGCAAAGGATCCCTCAAAGCTATTAAAGAAAACCCCTTTAACAAAAACATCTCTAAAATCTAATACCAGCTTGCGTCGTAATGAATCGAGGCTAAACAATGAAAAAATACGCGCCCCTTGATCACTCACTTCACTAATATGTCCTTCACCGAAATGCCAGTTTAACACACCAGCAATGGTTGATAATTGCGGTGCAAAAATAGCGCCGCGCCAATTAACATCAAAATCAACCTTACCATCGCTATCTTTAATACTGGAACCTAAATTAAGGATGTTTAAGGTATCGGCAATGTTATCACTAATCATGTGACCATTAATTTTAGCAAACTCACCGTTATCATCAGCACTCCAAAGGCCCGACATTAACAGTGAGGTACTCAAAGCTTGTAACGATAAATTCTCAATTACCATACCTAGCTCAGTTTTAGCGGTGGTAAAGCTTACCTCGCCCAACTCATAGTCACCCACTTGGCACACCAAACAACTAAATTGTAGCTTCGGGATCTCAAGTATTTGCGTTTTAGTGAATGCTTGACGATCCCCCTGACTATCAATCGCCAGTTTAAAATAATCAAACTCAGCAATAATCCCTTGCTCTTCAAGGTTATGATGGAGCTTAATCACACCTTTCGCTTGATCAGATAGTAGACCCACTTGCCAAAATTGTTCATTTTTAAAACCAGCCAACGACACATTAGTCAGTGTTTGACCATAAACCTGTAATTGCTCAACCGCAATATTAATACTGCGCAGCGGTGGTAAAAATTGACTATCGGATCGTCCTTGCTCTAAATTATTAATAAAGGTCTGCCACTCATCAATTTGCAGCGTTTTTAAATCGACGGTCAAACTCATATCATTGGACACCACTGGATCTTGAGCATTAAAACGACGCCCAACTAATAGCGCCATATTAGCAATTTCCAATCCGCCATCGCCTAAATCATACTGAGCCAGTGTCTCCGCTCTTGAACCCAGCGCTAAATTAAATTGACCATGCTCAGTATTTCCCGAAACAGACAAGGTTAAAAATTCTTGTTGATCAACATACTTATCCAGTGGTTTAGGTAGTTTTAGCTCAAGCCCAGTCATCGGCGACTTGAAATTAGCTTGATATAACACATCATCATCCATGATTTTTAAGGTGATTTTCCCTTGCCAATCTAAGCTGCCGCCTAAATAGTCATCAAGATATTGATGCCATAACGCCGGCATTTTTTTGCTATACCATTTGGCAGCTAAATCAATTTCAACGCCATAGTCATGACCAATCGGCTTGGTATTAATGGTTAACTTAATCGGTTGATTATATATTTGGGCCCGTAGCTTATCGCTGGAGATCACACCATCAACAAAGTTAAGCTGACCACTCACTTTGGACATCGCGATATCTAGCGCTAAAATATCAATTCGATTATTGTGAAGAGTAATCTGTCCGGAAATAATAGATTTACCATGGGCTAAAGGAATATTAATATCGATGTTTGCTCTAACCTGACCGGATACATTAAGCTGTTTTAATGCCGCGCCAACACTGTCTTTCAGCGGTGAGTTGGCAATCAGATCATTAATCGGTGTTATCTTGTTGGCAATATCAAGCGTAACTTCAACCACAGGTTTATTGGTTAAATCAGCAATAACAACGTTTAAATCTTGATAATTTAGTCCTTTAACCCGACCTTGTTGACTAGTGAGTGTCATCGCTTCATTTTCAAAATTTAGCTGTAGTGTTGCATTTTCAACTGGTAACCAGTTAGGGTCAAACACAAATTTTGCATTATTTATTTTGGCGTCAACTTGAAAAATCCCACTGTGATCTTGATAAGGAAAACCAGATAACTTCCCTTGCCACATTAATTCAGCATCTTCAATAACGCCGTTCTTAATACCATCGCCTAAATAATCAATCAGTCCTTTACTCAAAAGCCCTTGAGGTAAATAATATTTAGTCTTATTAAGCTGTAACATATTTACCTGGCCATAGAGCGATAACACCGGTGACTCTTCTGAATCGAACGCCAACTGCCATGCTAACCGACTCGTTATGTCTGGTGTTGCAATCCTAAAGTCATCACTAAATAACCACCATCGATCATCGCCAAATTGCCATTTTATCGTGGCGTTAAACTCCTTGATCGTGAGCGGTTTTAATAAATATTGCTTAAAGTCTAATGGCTGGTTCTCTAAACTAATCTGCGCTTGTCCCTGCTGCTGATCACCCGAGAAAAACCAAGTTAAGCCAGACAATTTAGGCAGACCGTCGACAAATTGCTGTCGATAATTATGAACCTGTCCGCGGTAATGCCATTGCTGATCTTGCTGCCACAACATCACATCACGAATATCAGCTTGTGGTGATAGCTGCTCAAGTAACCGTTCGAGTTCAACAGAAATATTAGGCACTAGACCACGCAATTTAAGTAACGCTCCTAAAGATAACTGAGTCGCTTGAGCATTTAATTGTCCCTGTTGCTGACTCAGTGACAAATCAATAAGCGGCCAATGCGCGTGATTAAATAAGACTTTAATTGCCTGCGCCTCCATTAACCAGCCAGCGGCATGTGGTAGCCACTGCCATTGCGTTTGCCCCAAAGAGAGCGAATTTTGCTGATTTTTATCTTGCCAATCAAGATGATTATCACCAACCTGTAGCACCACAGAGTCCAGTGCACCATTTGAGATATCGGCCCACAACTCAAAACTAGCCTGTGCCTGCGCCGACAGATTTAATGGCGGTAACAAGGGTTTTAATTGTTCCAGCCAACGCCAGTCTTGCGCTTTAACGTAAACTCGTCCCTTAATGTCATTTTTTGATTGACCATAAAAATCAGCCACTAATGACAATGGCAAGTGATTATCCACGCCAGAAAGCATCAATTGTAACTGATG
>SPKZ01010291.1_pt1 | contig 89271 bp, 79 predicted proteins | sample 2456571 | NCBI WGS metagenome assembly SPKZ01 (sample SAMN11192286, study PRJNA482655) | marine metagenome | biome: ENVO:00000447; feature: ENVO:00000244|ENVO:00000211|ENVO:00000569|ENVO:00002023; material: ENVO:00002151; isolation source: ocean water from marine abyssalpelagic zone ...
CGAAGCGCTCGGGCTTCTGGCGCAGTGCCACGCCCAGCCGTTCACGCGCCGACAGCCAGTCGGGGCGCACCTCGCCCAAAGTCACCGCAATATTGTGCGCACACTCAAGGCTCTTGTAGATCGAGCTGCAGCCCGTCATCAGGGCATCGCCCTTGGCATTGCCCTGCTCATCCACCGCCCAGTCGATCTCGCCGTGTTCGGATTGAAGGCGCAGCACAAAGCCAATCGCGCGTTCCACGGTTGGCCAAAGCCGCCTCAGAAACTCCGTGTTTTTGCTCACGAGATAGTGATGCCAAACACCCACGGCAACGTAAGCGACAAAATTGGTTTCGCGGCGCTCGCGGTTATCGATGACATCGCCACGGTAGGCAGCCCACCAACTCCCGTCTTCCAGCTGACAACGCGCCAGCCAATCGTAGGCACGCTCGGCCGCTTCCCACTCGCCACCGATAGACAGTCCCATCGCCGCTTCAACATGGTCCCAGGGGTCGGTGTAGCCGCCCTCAAACCAGGGAATCTCGCCCGACGGCTGTTGGACCGCCAGGATAAAGTCGACAGTCGGTTTCAGAAACTCGGTAGGGAATAAGCCGGGGCTCAGGTACAGGCCGCTCATGCAGCTGCCTCCTTGCGGAAATACAGCACAACGCTTTTACCCACCACGGGGTTGAGGCAGCGCTCAAGAACACGTGTAAATGCCGGCTTATCCATCAGGTCCCACACCAGTAGGCGGTGATACTGACGGATCAGCCAGTTGCTGTCCTGGGTGTCCCAGAACAGACATTTCAGCCACCAGAACGGCGCGTGCAGCGCGTGCGCCCAGTGACGGTGATAAAACTGGAAGCCCAAGCTTTCAATTTCTTTTTGCAGCTCGGCGGCCTTGAAGATGCGGAGATGCCCGCCGGGCACCTGGTGATAAGCATCGCTCAGGGCCCAGCAAATTTTCTCCGGCCAACGCCGCGGCACTGAGGCACAAAACAAACCGCCCGGTTTGAGCACCCGACGAATCTCCGCCAGTGCTCCGCGATAATCGGGAATGTGCTCCAACACCTCACTGCAAATGACCTTGTCGAAACTGGCATCGGCAAAGGGCAGTTGCAACGCGTTGGCAGCAGCTAGAACAAAGCTGCGCTCGCCCTGCGTGGCCTCAAGGTCAATAAAGTCGTCAAACTTGGATTGCGCGGCCACCAAATCAGTGTGAGAGAGATCGACACCCACCGCTTCCACTTCCTGGGCGACATACGTGGCTATGACATGGCGTCCTTCACCGCAGCCCAGATCCAGAACCCTGTCTCCCGGCATCAGCGGGAACTGATCAAATTCAACGGTCTGCATCGGACAACACTCGGCGGTAATAGGCGGCCATCTCGCGGGCGCAGACGGTCCAGCTAAACTTTTCCAGAATCCGGTCGCGCCCGGCAGCGCCCAGCATTTCACGTCGCTGGGGGTCTTCCAGTAAAGCACCAATAGCGCCGGCCAAGGCAGAAGCATCTTTAGCGGGTACCAAAACACCGGCGTCGCCAACCACCTCTGGCAGCGCACCGCCGTCGGTACTCACTACCGGGACGCTACAGGCCATGGCCTCGCCCGCTGGCAATCCAAAGCCTTCGTAAATAGAGGGCACAACAGCAACCGTGGCTTCGGCATAGTAAGCCACCATCTGTTCAGTACTGATATTGCTCACGAACTGAATTCTGTCCTTCAAACCAAGGCGCCCTATCAACTGCTCGGTCTTGCCGCCTGGCTGGGGTTTGCTCACCAGCAGTAGCTCCAGTTCAGGGTAGCGTTTCAGTAGATCTGCATAGGCCAGGAGCAGGTAGCGCAGGCCTTTCAGGGGCGCATCGGCAGACGCGGTTGCCATTAAGCGGAGGGGTTTGCGCTGAACCTCCGGTAACGGCCTGAACACCTCGGTATCGATGCCGTTATAGACAAGATCGATACCCGCAGGCTGAAGGCCGAAATCCCGGGCAATATCCTGACGGGAGCAGTCAGACACCGTCACCACGTGATGTAACTGTTTAACCACACGCTTTTGCATGTGCAGAAAGGAGTGCCAACGACGAATCAATACCCGTTCCCAGCCGTGCCGGGCAGCCGCCAGGGCGATGCGCAAGTCGCTGGTGATTGGGTGGTGCACGGTTGTCACCAACGGTATTCCCATGGCCTGCAGCTTCAGCATGCCGTAGCTCAGGCTCTGGTTGTCGTGCACCAGATCGTACTCATCGCGGTGCTCGCGCAGGTACTTCACCGCGCGGCGGCCAAATGTGTAGGGCTCTGCAAAACCACCCGTGAGCTTGCTGGTCCATTCAATCACATTGCTCATCGAGCGCAGGTGATGCGGACGCAGCGAATCAAGCCCGTTCTCGAACAGATCCAGACTGGGCAACTCGATCAGGCGCACCCTGGGGTCAAGGTGAGGATAGGGCGGACCCGATATCACATCCACAGAATGCCCGGCATCTACCAGCGCCTTACTCAGATACCTCAAATACACGCCCTGGCCACCGCCGTGCGGCTGGCTACGATAGCCAAGCAAGGCAATGCGCAACGGCTTTGCGGGCGCGGGCGAGTCGCCAGACACCACCGCCAGAGCAGAATCGGGCGTCTGCGTATCGAGGTCGCGCTGCGTTGTATCGGGTTGCCTGATGGCAGCCTCCTGTCGGGTTCACTGTGGGGTTTTCAGAGGACCGGCATTACCGCGGGGGTAATAGCCCGGCGAAAGGGCCCAGATTCTAGCAATGATTGATCAAAATTCCACCCCGTTAGCGGGGTCATAGGCACTGGCCCACGCGCCCCGTATAATCGCCGGCTGAGCTGGAGAGACCTATGAGCGCAACCAACTACAAGGGCATTATTCTCGCGGGCGGGTCGGGCACGCGGCTGCATCCGCTGACCAGCACCGTGAGTAAGCAGCTGATGCCCGTCTATGACAAGCCCATGGTCTACTACCCACTGGCCACGCTGATGCTCGCCGGCATTCGCGATATCCTCATTATTACCACCCCTCGCGATCAGGCCGCCTTCGCCGATCTTCTGGGCGACGGGAGCCAGTGGGGCGTGAACATCCAGTACACGGTGCAGCCTAGCCCGGATGGCCTCGCTCAGGCGTTTATTCTCGGCGAATCCTTTATTGGCAGCTCGCCCGCCAGTCTCGTTCTGGGTGACAACATTTTCTACGGCGGCGGCTTCACCAAGAAGCTACGCAACGCCGCAAGCCGCGATAGCGGCGCCTCGGTATTCGCTTATTACGTGCAGGACCCCGAGCGCTATGGCGTGGTTGAGTTTGACGGCGACGGCATCGCCCGCGATATCGAGGAGAAACCCGCGAAACCACGTTCACATTACGCTGTGACGGGTCTGTACTTCTATGACAACGATGTGGTGGATATCGCCAAGAGCATCAAACCTTCTCACCGCGGCGAGCTGGAAATCACCGACGTGAACAAGGTCTATCTGGAACGAGGTGATCTACAGGTGGAGGTGATGAGCCGCGGCACGGCCTGGCTGGATACCGGCACCCACAACTCCCTGTTGGATGCCGCAAACTTCATCCGCGTGGTCGAGGAGCGACAAGGGCTCAAGGTAGCCTGCCCCGAGGAAGTGGCATTTCGCATGGGTTACATCGACGCGGAACAACTTCAGGCCCTGGCGGCGCCGCTGGAGAAAAGCGGCTATGGCCTCTACTTGAATAGCCTGCTGCGCGAAGACGGAGCCGTGTTCGATGAAACGTGAAGACACGCCACTGGAGGGCGTTTGCCTACTAACGCCCAGGGTGTTCGGCGACGAGCGCGGGTTCTTTCTGGAGAGCTGGAACGAAAACACATTTCGCGAACTGGGTCTGGACCTTAACTTCGTTCAGGACAACCACAGTCGCTCCAGTCAGGGCATACTGCGCGGCCTGCACTACCAGACTGAGCACACCCAGGGGAAACTGGTACGTGTGACCTCTGGTGCCGTGTTCGATGTCGCCATCGACCTGCGACAGTCATCACCCAGCTTCGGCCAGTGGTTCGGCACTACTCTGGATGCCACCGATCACAAGATGCTGTGGGTGCCGCCAGGTTTCGCCCACGGCTTTCTGGTGCTGACGCCATTTGCTGATTTTCAGTACAAGTGCACGGACCTTTATGACCCGTCCAGCGAGGTTAGCCTGGCGTGGAACGACCCCACCGTGGGCATAGACTGGCCACTGATTGGAATTGGGGAACCCGCACTGTCAGGAAAAGATAAAGAGGGTTTGGCCTGGGACCAAGCGCCCAAATTTGCTTAGGTGTGCCTTCGCTGGCTGCGATGCAGCTGCTGGCGACCATAGCTGGCCCTTGGCGGACCGCTAATCAGTATCTGCCTATGCTTTAGCGGACACCCCGGTGGTTAATCTTGTAGCAATGGCGTCCACCAGCTCTCGTTGTCCAAATACCAACTGAGGGTCTTGGCGATGCCGGTTTCAAACGTCTCAACGGGCGCGTAACCCAATTCGCCAGAGATCTTGCTAGCGTCGATGGCGTAACGCCAATCGTGGCCCGCGCGATCCTCAACAAAGGTAATCAGCTCACTGGCAGAGCGGCCACTGGCCTGTGGCGCGTCGGGATAGCGCTGCGCCAAAGTGGCATCTACAGCGAACAGGGCATCCAACTGCTCGCACAGCAACCGCACGATCGCCAGGTTGTTCCACTCGTTATTGCCACCTATGTTGTAGGTGTCACCCAGGGTTCCGCCCAGCAACACCTTTTCGATACCCCGACAATGATCCTCTACGTACAGCCAATCTCGGATGTTAGAGCCATCACCGTACACCGGTAATGCACGTCCGCGGAGAATGTTGGTAATGCACAATGGGATCAGTTTTTCAGGGAAGTGGAATGGCCCATAATTGTTAGAACAGTTGCTGGTGGTCACTTGTAGGCCATAGGTGTGGTGGTAGGCACGCACCAGATGATCAGACGCCGCCTTACTCGCGGAGTATGGCGAGTTCGGCTCGTACTTCTGCTCTTCATAAAATCCCGGTGCCTCGGGGCTGAGTGAACCGTAGACTTCATCGGTGGAAACATGATGAAAACGGTGATCACGTCCGCTGCCATCTAACCACTGTGCGCGTGCTGCCTTCAGCAACGCATGCGTACCCACAACATTGGTTTCTATAAACGCATCGGGCCCGGTAATGGAACGGTCCACATGGCTTTCCGCCGCAAAGTGCACCAAGGTATCCACCGCAAAGTCGCGCATGGCCTTTTCCACACTCGACTGATCGCAAATATTGGCATGCACGAAGTGCACCTGTTCATTGCCTGCGAGCGAGGCCAAGTTCTCCCGGTTGCCCGCATAGGTCAGCGCATCGTAAGCAACAACGACGTCCTCAGGGTACTGGCGTGCCCAGTAGTGCACGAAGTTTGCACCGATAAAGCCGGCACCGCCGGTGACCAGTAGGGACCTAGGCATTATTGAGTTCCTTTAATTCATTGAGCATGGCGCGCAGCTGAGAACGCCAATGTTGCGCCGGGAGTTGTAGCAAGCTGCGTACCCTGTGTTTGTCCAGCACGCTATAAGCCGGCCGCGACGCGGGCGTAGGATAGTCTGCAGCGGAGATCGGTGCCACAGTGGTTGGGCTACCCAGCAACGCAAGCGCCCTCGCCTCCTCTTCAATGGCCACAGCGAAGTCATACCAGCTGCAGACACCGGCGTCACTCCAGTGAAAAATGCCGGTAGCGTGGGGCGCCTTCGCGGCTGCCCACACTGCATGCGCCAGGCCATTAGCCCAAGTGGGTGTTCCCACCTGATCGTCCACCACTGATAAGGCGTCCCGCTCGGCCATCAACCGCAACATGGTTTTGACGAAATTACCGCCGTGGGCGGAGTACACCCAACCCGTGCGAAAGATGGTGGCCTCAGGAAGAGCTACTAAGACCGCCCGTTCACCCTCCAGCTTGGATTGCCCGTAAACCCCTAGCGGCCCGGTAGCGTCATCGGGGGAATAAGGCTGGCTGGCCGACCCGTCGAACACAAAATCTGTGGAAACGTGTATCAGCCGGGCGCCATGGTGCGCACAGGCTGCAGCGATCACTCCGGGCGCGACGGCATTAGCGGCCATCGCCGCGTCGACCTCCGATTCGGCTTTATCAACCGCGGTGTAGGCGGCTGCATTCACCCAAACCGCTGGCTTGTGCCTGGCCAGGCAATCGTTGACCGCATTGGCGTCAGTGATATCTAACTCAGCGCGGCTAAGACCGATAACCTGCACATCCCCTGGCACTGTGCGCAGCAATTCCCAGCCCAATTGTCCCCCGGCGCCAGAGACGAGAACAGTGTGTGTCAAAATCTAACCTCTTTCCGTGCGATCGCGTTTAACGATACCCAGTCGCAGTAGCCTAGTGACGGTGACATCGCTAGACTATCGCCAAACAAGGCCCATCTGACGTGCACCCAGGCAACTCCACCACACCCAGCTACACACTCGCGCTTGACTGGCGGCTTTTGGTTGCCGTCAGCGTTGGGCTGTCTATCTGGCTGATTGCGATAGACCCGGTCGTCAATCGGGACGCCATTTTATATCTGCGCGCAGCAGACGCCTACCTGCAAGATGGACTGTTGGCCAGTCAGGCGCTGTTTGGCCGCCCCATATTGTCAGTCTCCATCGCTTTCCTACACAAGCTCACGGGCATCCCGCTGCTGTGGTGTGGCCACATACTGACCAGCGCTTTCTATGCCCTGTTGACCTGGGCCTGTGTATCGACAGTGGCCATCATGGGCGGCGATAGACGCACCCAGTGGTTTGCTGCGATTTTGATTCTCAGCCAGCCTGTACTGAATGACTATCGCAGTGCCATTATGCGCGACCCGGCCTACTGGTCGCTGTTGATGCTCTCGCTACGTGAGCTGCTGCTGTACGCTCGCTCCCCGGGCTGGCAACACGGGGCGGGGTGGGTCATCAGCATTCTGGCGGCCTCGGTATTCCGGTTTGAGGGCTTGTTCATCGCACTGGCAGCGCCCATCGCCGTTGCACTGATCAGTGCACACCCGCGCAGCTGGCGTCATGGCGCCGCGTTGCTATTGCCAATCCTGCTGGCGGCCCTGGCGGGCGTAGCGCTATTCACCGCCACCAATAACGGGCAGCCCTTGTTTCCGGCGATCGCCTTTTACATTGACCAGGTACAGGCGTTCCCTGCGCGTCTTGAGGAAGTGCAGGCAGCTACCGGCAAAGCGCTTTTGGTGTTCACGGCGCAAGAAGACGCCGATGTGGCGGTTTACGCAGGCCTGCTGGCGGTGTTGCTACTCAATATCTGTCGTGCCGTCAGCTGGCCACTGATCGCGCTGTGGCTGTGGGGCATCGCCAACGGCTTGCAGCAGCGCATAAATCGTACCGACCGGGGAATTCTCTGGGTTCACCTGGCGGTAGCATCGGCGTACCTGCTTATCTTTATGTTCAGCAACCGATTCGTGCTCGAGCGATACAGCAGCGTACTCACCCTGTTTATCGTCCTGCACCTGGCTTTTATGCTCAGTGCCTGGTGGCAAACATCAAAGGGTAAAGGCTGGCGCGTGCTCATCGCCGTGGTGCTGATTGGGCAAAGCCTGGATACGCTGCACAACAATAAATACCGAAAGTCATTCATTCGCGATGCCAACGCCTGGGTACAGGATCACACGCCGGCCGATGCGACTATCGCCAGTAATGAAATGTACATCGCCTATTTCAGCGGACGTCAGTACGACTGGTCACATTACAGGGCGCATGATTTCAGAGTGGCCGAGCTGTTACGTAGGCCAGAGCTCTACCAGGACGCCGACTACCTGGTGATGGAGGTAAAGGCAGCCGAGCTCACCGCCTGGCAGGCGTTTGCGGTTGATCAGGGGCGTGAAGAGGTCGCGGTATTTGACGGTCAGCGAGACCGCAGTTTGCGTATTTTGCGACTGAGTTCACCCTAACACTGCAACACTTGCAGACGCAGCCAACCGCGCCAGCGTACAATAGCGCTATGACCGCGAGTGCCCTCCCCAACCAAGATTCAAACCCCCGCGACTGGCCCACAGTGGCCGCGCAGTTGGCTGATCGGCAGCTACCTGACGGTTGGGAACTGGTGAACAGCTCCGGCTTTGCTAGAGTGGCCCATAACGCCGAGCAACGCCTGTTTTACAAGGAATTCCTGCCTCGCAGTCCACTGGAGTCTGTGAAGGCGAAACTGCGGGGTAGTCGCGCAACACGCGCACGTATTCACAACGACGAACTGCGCCTGGCCGGCTTCAAGGCTCCGCAGAACATTGCCTGGGGCGCGCTGGGCAGCGGGGCCGAGTACCTGATCAGTACCGCGGTGCCAGGTCATGGAGTGGACGACTGGTTACGCCGGCAGCTCCCCCCCGGCGACCCATCGCTATTCAAGAAACGTCGCCAGCTGTTATCTGATCTAGGACAGGCCGTGGGCCGTCTACACCACACGGGCTTCGTGCACGGCGATATGCGAACAGGCAATGTGCTGGCGGATTATCGCGGTGGGCGTTTCCACTTCGCCTACATCGACAATGAACGCAATTCTCGCCATAAGGTGGCGCCAGGCAAGTTCGTTGCCCGCAACCTTATGCAGCTTAATATGCATACGCCGCAGGAGCTGAGTCGCAGCGAGCGGTGGGTGTTCTTTCAGGCCTGGCGGCGGCAAATGCGCGAGCTTTCAGAGACAGAAGCCAATGTGTTGGCACGGGAGTCCTTTGCCTGGGCAATGCGTCGCCTGGCCGCCAAAGGAAAGTTGGTCACATCGCAATGAACATTACGGGGCTACTTTGGCGATTGATGCCTGTGCGCGAGCGGGCCGCCATTCTCGATCTGGCGCCCCACTACAAGCAGCGGCACATCGAGCGCATTCTCAAAGGCCGAGCCGGTTACCAACCCTGCTTCGACCAGCACAAGGCATTGTTCATACATATTCCCAAAAGTGCCGGGCGCAGCATTGTGCGCGGACTCTTCGATGTGAAATCCGTAGAACATGCACCGGCAGACTGGTACCAGCTTTTGGACCCGGAGAAGTTCGACCGGTATTTCAAGTTCACCTTCGTGCGCAATCCCTGGGACAGGGCGGTATCTGCCTATACGTACTTGCTGCAAGGCGGCTCAGCGGCAAGCGACGAAGATCAGGAATGGTCGCGCTTCGTCGCGAGCTTTGAGTCCTTCGATGATTTTGCAAAACAGTGGATCACGGCCGAAAACGTGCAGCGCTATGCCTTGTTCACCCCACAGTGCGCCTTCCTCAAAGACAAGTTTGGTCGAATATCTATGGATTTCATTGGGCGCTTTGAGAATCTGGAGCAAGACTTTGCGACGGTTGCCCAGCGCCTAGGCACCCAGACAAACCTGCCCCACATCAACAGTAGCCGCAGCCGTGATTTTCGCGATTACTACAGCGAGGCTTCTGTTCAGGCGGTGGCAAAGGCCTACGCCGAGGACATCGAGACGCTGGAATACCAGTTCCGCTAAGGCATTAATCCGAGGGTGGTACGCGCTGAAGTATCCAGCTGCTGAGCTCTTCGAGCACGGTTTCTCTTTCCGGCTCGTTGAATATCTCATGGTACAGCTCTGGATAAATACGCAGGGACTTATCTTCTGAGGCGATCGCCTGATGAAATACCTCAGAACCCTCGGGTGCTGTCATGGCATCGGCGGCGCCATGCATTACCAGCAACGGCAGCGTAATGTGTTCACGCTGTGCAGCCACCGTGTCCATCATGGTAAACAGCTCAGTCACCAATCGCGCACTCACCTTCCCGTTATGCACAAGGGGGTCGTCGCGATAACGCCGCACAACCGCGGCATCGCGGCTGATCTGGGTGGCATCAAGTGCCAGCAGACCCACGGTGGGCCAAACCCGCGACAACAGCCGCGCAATCCATAACATCACCGGCGACGGCGGGTCGCTGGCCTGTAGCGCGGCACCGGAGAGTGCCGCTCCGGCAAACTCTCCCTGGTGCTTTAACAAGTAGTAGGCGCCGATAAGCCCACCCATACTGTGACCCACAAGAAAACAGGGCTGGCCGGGATACCATTCATCGATGAGGTCGCGCAGCGTGTCCAGTGGCGTCATAAAGTCATCACAGCTGTCACAGTAGACACGCGCACCCGGTGATTCACCGTGGCCCACATGATCAGGCGCAACAACGGCAATGCGCCTCGCAGCCATGAACTCGGCAAAGCCCTGATAGCGTCCCGAGTGCTCCCCCAGCCCATGGGCCAGCAGAATTACGGCGACCGGGCTCTCCAGCGCCCAATGGCGGTAGTACACCTGGTCATGAAGCCTGCTCTCGGCCGGAACAACAGACAGGCCGGTTTGCACCGTATTGTTCGTCATGTCTTACCCCATCAGTGTATGGCCACGCTGACCATAGCGTTTTCTATGCTTCTTCCTCAGGCGCCTCAGGGGTGCCAGTGCCATCGCTTCCACCGCATCGCGACTGATCCCGCTGATGTCAGTATAGGCATCGAGAAAGTGCTCGAAGTCTGCTCTGGGCAAACCCATTTCTTCGGCATTGAGTATAAATCTCGCCAGATCCCGCCCCCGTCGTGAACGTTGTGCGCTGTGACGAATGGCGTCCAGATCTACTAGCGTCAGACGGCCATCACCCCATACCCAGTTGCTCCACTTTGTGTCTCCATGGGTATAGCCCGTGTCATGCAGTTCAGCCAGCGCGCTGCCACAGGCATTCATCACCCGATCCCATCGCACAGTATCGGGTCGCTGCATCCACAGCGCTTTAATATCGTCTCCGGGCAAGGCCTCAGTCACCAGGAGGACGCCGCCATTAAAGCCCAGGCATGCCAGCGGCTCTGCCACTTGCACACCCAGCGCGCGCAGCGACTCGGCGCTGTCATAGGAGCGCAGGGCGCGCCCTCGCACCAGCCGAAACAACAGGCTTTGGACAGGAGACTTGGCGATAAACAACTTGCAGTAGCAGGGGCGACCACGCAACTCAGCCAGGAAAACCGCGCTGAAAGGGTCGTCCTTAACGCACTGGCCCATGCTGTCCAAGGCAGCGCGCACACTAGATACCTTATTTGTTGCAGCATCGGTGCCCGCCGGCATCGCTGCTCTCAGCTCGCCAGCAATCTCCGTAGCGCGCGCACCGCCGCGCAGTGGCCGGAAGGCGCCGCTCATGACTCAGAGCTCCCGGCCTCTAGCAGTACCCGCGGCAAAGGAGGCTCGCGCCCGTGCTCGCGTCGATACAGTTGCTGCGCCTTCGCGCTCACGGTCATCCAAAACCCGCTTCTTTCGCCAAACGCAGTGTGCAGGCCGCTTACCTCGTAGTGCTTCAGGAAGCGCAGTACGTCACGCAGTGTCAATCCACAGTCCATGGCGGAGAAGTACAGTCCCGCCAGGTCTTTAATCAACCAACGCTTAGGGACAACATCGCGGCACTGGGCGCGATGCAGATCGATCACGTGCGCGCGTGGCGTCGTTGCTAGCGATTCTAGGTCCAGGTGGAAGTGACATAGGTAATAGTCCCTGTGGTTGATGCCGGCTGCATGCATACTTCGACTGATCTGGGCCAGCATAGCCACAAGTTTTTGCCGCAGCGCAGGCGGCGGCGGGCTAGCCGCCCAGTCCGCGCAATAGTCTTCCAAACTCACGGTGTGTGTCAGTTCATCGGTAACCAGTAGGGAGTCACGAGTGGCCGGGTTGCGGCCCCAGGAACCGTAGGCGGCGATACTGAGGGTGGGCACGCCGATGCGCTCCAATCGCCGTACGGCCACATACTCATTGCGCGCGCTGGTAACAGGCAGGCGGAACTGCAGCAGGTTCTTCAGGATTTCGCCCCACCCAATGCCGCGGTGCAACTTGAGAAAGAACGCCTTCTCGCCCAAGGCGAAACGCAGTGTTTTACGTCCTTCCCGACTGCGATAGATATCCTTCGAAGCTGCCGCATCGGCGGTATCAATAGCCCATTGCAGCAGGGGCTGCTGCGCCAACTGCACGGCCATGTCTTCCCTGATGTAAACGTCACTCATGCGGCACCTGCGCAGACTTTTTCAGGAAACCCTCAATCAATGCGGCACCCGTGGCATGCATAGACCACAGGTCGGTGCGCTCAGCGTAGGCCAGGCCGCGCTCACGGCACTGATGGCGGAAGTAGCCGTCACTCATGCGGTCCATAGCCGTGGTGAGCATCGCAGGCTCGAAGGGGCTGTCCAACACTACGCCAGCTCCTGGCGTGGCAATGTGATGGGCGTAGCCGCAAACATCGGTCACTATCACTGGCAATCCGGCCACCAAAGCCTCCAGTAAGACAATACCTGCGGCCTCATCCAGTGCCGGGTGCACCAGCGCATCTGCCGCCAGCAGCAACTCGGGGATATCATCCCGACCGCCGAGAAAGTGTACCTGATCTGCAACACCTTGCTGTTTGGCCAACTGCCGGAAGCGCCGTTCTTTGTCCTGTCCGGCGATCAGCAAGCGGGCCGTCAGGTCTTCCCGGCGCGCGAGCAAAGCGGCTAAGGCGGTAATTGCCCGATCCAGGCCCTTTTTACGAAAGCCCGAGCCCACGAACAAAAAGACCAGCTCGCCAGACGCAATATCCAGTTGTGCACGCGCGGCCTCACGCCGCGCTGCGGCGTTCTCTGACCGACATCGATCACGATCGATGCCCGGCGGCAGCATGTGAAGGCGTGACTCGGGCGTATGATAGTAGTGCTGAAACTTCACCTTCTCGGTTTCTGAAATCAGCAGAATCTCTGTGTTGCTACCCTGGCCAAATACCGCCTGCTCATAGGAGGAAAAGTGTTTATAGCGCGGCGTCAGACGGTACAGCGATGAGCGCTGGGTAGCGGCGATATCGGCATAACAGCCGTCCGCCGCGTAATACACGTCCAGGCCGGGCATCTTATTGAATCCCACAACCCCATCGACAGGGCTCGCAGTAATGTCCTGTTTTACCCAGGCGTGAAATCGCTGGTTGCGTGTATGCCGCGTCAGGGCGCGCGCGGGCACTAAGCGCAGCTCCGTATCCGGCAGCGACTCACCCTGCCAATCGATGCAGTAAATGCGGCAATCATGGCCACGCTTTTGCAACGCTTCCACAAAGCGACGAAAGTCGCGCTGCATTCCGCCGTAAGGAAAATACTTGTAGAGCAGCAGGGCCAGCTGCATGGCTTAGGCCTCTGATAGCAGGGTGAGCAACTTTGCCCACACCGCCTCCGGCTGTATCGCGGCCATTTGTGCATCTGCAGCTGCTGCATTGTCGCCCGCCAGTGGTGACACCATATGAGATTGATGACGGCCATAGCTGCCGATTAGCGCTGTGCGCGTTGGACCGTAGAGGGACACCGCCGGTACATCCAGGGCTGCAGCAAGATGACCCAGGCCGGTGTCCACCGCCACCGCTGCACGCACCTCCAGCAGCAAATTGGCAATCCCCCGGAGGTCCAGTCGCGGCAACACTTGCGCATTCGCCGACTGCTCAGCGATGGCTTGTGCCCGTTCGCGTTCCTTATCGCTGCCCCAGGGCAGCCATACTTTCAGCGCTTTGGTCTCCGCCAGGCGCGCCAGTTCCACCCAGTAAGACTGCGGCCACAGTTTTTCCTTTCTAGCCGTGCCGTGAAAGAAAAGCAGCCCAGGCTGACTGGCTTCGCTGGTCCCGGGCATGGCATCCCGCACCCCGTAATCGCCAACGTTCCCAGGTACCGGATAATCCAGCGACTTGGCGAACAATTGACGGGTGCGCTCCACCGCGTGCATTTCTCGGGGTATGGACAAACGGTGCTGATAAGCCATCGCCGCAGCGCCTTCCCGCGCACTGTGCTTGTCCAAACCAAACACGGGCGCGTCCGCCAGACGCGATACGAAAGCGCTCTTCAACAAACCCTGGGCATCAATCACCCGGTCATAATGCGCAAGCCCCAGCTCGTGCCTGAAGCGCCGCCACTCTGTGCCGGACAGAGTCTTTAGCGGTTGCTTACGCCAGCGACGCAGAGCGATGGGGATAACCCGCTCTACCGCAGGATGCCAGGCGGGCACTTCTGCGAAGGCCTCTTCCACCACCCAGTCAAAACGAAGGTCAGGTCTGGCAGAAACAGCATCGGTGAGCGCAGGCAGGGTGTGGATGACATCGCCCAGTGACGACATTTTCACGATCAACACTCTCACGTCGAGGCCTCGCGACTGAGCAGCTCGTCCAGCTGTGCGATGGCCGCGGCCGGGCTCAACTCGCGCATACAGCGATGGTGGCCCAGTGGGCACTCCCGTTGGAAACAGGGGGCGCAGTCAATGTCGCTGACCAGCAGGGCCGCGTTCGTGCTAAGCGGCGGTGTAAAGCCCGGGGAGGTCGCGCCGTAAAGCACCAACAGGGGGCGCGCCAGTGCCGCGGCAATGTGCATCAGCCCGGAGTCATTACTGACCACTGCATCTGCTAGGCTAAGTAGGTCTATGGCTTGCGAGAGCGCTGTTTTACCAGCGAGGTTATGCACGGTGCCAGCGTCTAATGCGCCCGCTATTTCAGTGGTAACCGCGCTATCGTTGGCAGAGCCAAATAGAACGACCTGCCAGCCGGCGCGCTGATAGTGTTTCCCGAGCTCCGCGTAGTGCGATGCCGGCCAGCGCTTGGCACCGCCAAACTCGGCACCCGGGCACAGCGCCAGCAGGGGTTGATCATCAGCGATGTTAAATGCCTCGGCGGCACGGCCGGCGTTCTCCGCTTGCACTGTCAAGCGCGGTGCCGGCAGCGGATCGGGCAAAGCCGCACCCTCAGGCTGGCCCAGGGCAACGAAACGCTGCACCATCAGTGGCAGCGCCTGCTCATCCAGCAGGCGAATATCATTGAGCAACCCAAAACGCATCTCCCCGCGCCACCCGGTGCGCAGGGGAATACCAGCAAACCAGGGCAGCAGCGCAGACTTCAGCGAGTTGGGCAAGAGAATGGCTTGATCATAGTCGCCGCGCAGTGCGTGCCCCATTTTGCGGCGCACACCCAGTCCCAGTTCACCGTGCGCCAGCGGCAGCGTCAGGCCCTGACGAACTTCAGGCATCCGCTCCAGCAGCGGCTGGCTCCAAGCCGGTGCCATCACATCAATACTGCCTTCCGGGTTACGTTGCGCGAGCAGTTGATAGAGGGAATGGGACATCACCATGTCACCGACCCATGCGGGGCCGATGACCAGTGTTCGGTGCTTATCGCTTTGTGACATTTCGCGGCTCACACCGCCCGTCCCGGGACGCCTGCTCTCAGGCTACGGGGTCCAGCCACTGGGGGTTTTGCGGCCGGTTGCCACGCACGCTGTCGAAGTACATGGTCTGCAGTTGCTCGGTAATCGGGCCGCGGGAACCACTGCCAATGGTGCGCCCGTCCAGTTCCCTGATCGGCACTACCTCGGCCGCGGTGCCAGTAAAGAAGGCCTCATCGGCAACGTAGACCTCATCCCGGGTAATGCGCTTTTCCTCGATGCGATACCCGAGCTCTTCCGCCAGACTGAAGATAGTGCGCCGCGTGATGCCGTCGAGGCAGGAAGTCAGGTCAGGCGTATAGATGCGGTTGTCACGCACGACGAAAACGTTCTCGCCACTGCCCTCTGCCACATAGCCTTCATTGTCCAGCAACAGCGCTTCTTCGGCGCCACTGTCCAAGGCTTCGCGCAGTGCCAACATCGAGTTGATGTAGTTGCCGTTCGCCTTGGCCTTACACATGGTGATGTTGACGTGATGGCGGGTATAACTTGAGGTGCGAACCTTGATGCCGCGATCGCGCGCATCGGGGTCCATGTAAGAGGGCCACTCCCATGCGGCTACCATTACGTGCGTGCGCAGATTATCTGCGCGCAGGCCCATGCCCTCGGAACCGTAAAAGCACATGGGACGGAGGTAGGCTTCGTTCAAACCATTCTCGCGAACCACCGCTCGCTGAGCCTCATTGATGGTCTCTTTATCGTAGGGCATGTCCATGGCCAGGATATGTGCCGAATTGAACAGACGATCGGTGTGTTCCTTCAGCCTGAAGATGCAGCTGCCCCGGTCTTCGGTGTGATATGCACGCACGCCCTCAAACACACCCAGACCGTAGTGCAGCGTGTGCGTCAGTACGTGTACCTTGGCATCGCGCCAGGGCACCATTTCACCATCCAGCCAGATGACTCCATCACGATCAGCCAGGCTCATGTGTTTCTCCATTCAATTCTTTGTCGTCGTTGCCGCCAGCAATTCCGTGGCACAACAAGGTATCCCAGCAGCGTCGCACGGCCTCGCGTTGTGGTACGAACTCATTCGCAGGCACCACGCCCTCAATCTGTTGCAGCGCCAATTGATGCGACGCCGAGCGGTATGCCAAGTAGGCCTCCGTCAGAAGTTCGCAATCTGCAGGGTCGAAGAGGCTTTTTTGCGCCAGGGTTTCCAGCAGCCTAACGTTGTCTGACCAGCGCACCAGCTCGGGCACTTGATAGGCCCACGCGAGCACCCCGTATTGCACCATAAATTCAATATCAACGATACCGCCCTCACCCTGTTTCAGATGAAACAGGTCGCCCGCCTTACAGCGAGCTGGGAGCAGGTGTTCACGCATGCGACTGCGCATGGCGAGCACTTCATGGCGCAGCGCCTCCAGATCGCGCTCACGGCACAAGACGTCACGGCGCACCTCGTCGACACGCGCGGCGACCGTGGCATCACCGGCCACAAAGCGGGCACGAACCAATGCCTGATGCTCCCAGGTCCAGGCGGAGTCTGACTGGTAGCTGCGAAAGCCTTCGCAGGTCGTTACCAGCATCCCCGAGGCCCCCGAGGGGCGCAGCCGCATATCAACCTCATACAGCTGTCCCAGCATCATACGGGTTTCCAAAATATGGATGATGCGCTGACCCAGGCGGGTATAGAACATCACGTTATCAATCTGGCGGGGGCCAGATGTCACCCCCTGGGATGCGGAGTCCTGCACAAAGACCAAATCCAGGTCTGACCCGTGCCCCAGCTCAATGCCCCCCAGTTTGCCGTAGCCAAAGATGGCAAAACCGTAACCGTCACCTTGTCGATCAGGTTCTCCATATTTGGCCACCAGATCAGCCCAGGCGATCGCAATCACCTGCCCCAGTATTACCTCAGCAAGAAAGGTGAGCTTATCGCTGACCTGCATCAACGGAAGCTGACCACCCAGTTCGCTGGCGGCCACTCTCAACACATGCGACGCCTTGAAATAACGAAGCGCATTCATCTGCGCCTCCAGGTCGTCAATGGGCAGGCGAAGCACTTGCTGCTGCAGTTCATTCTCCAGCGCCTCTCGATCGGGCGCGGAGTACAGGCTGGCACTATCGAGCAACTCATCCAGCAGCACCGGGCTTCGTTCCAACTGCGTGGCTATCCAGGGAGAAGCACTGCCTAACAACACCAGCTGCTGCAGGGCTCTGGGGTTTTCCAGCAGGAGAGCGAGGTACGCGCTGCGACGGACCACCGCTGTCACCAGCGGCAATAGCCGCGCCAGGGTGCGGTCCGGGTCTTCACTGTCCAGGCAGGCCTTCAAAAACCGCGGCATGAACGCATGCAACCTTTCCCTGCCCTCGCTTTGCAGCGACAGCAGCTTGCGACTCTCACGCAGGGTATCCAGACGCGCCAGGGTATCTTCAGACTGACGGTAGCCGGCCTTGGCTAACATGGCCGCATCCAGACTTGCATCCCAGGGCAAGAGCTCTTCGGCATCCTCCGGCGCGTCGGCCCCAGGCTCCGCAATCAACTCCGAGAAGTGCTGCGCTACGCGCTCACGGTGCGACTCAAGAACTGACAAATAATCATCCCAGCTGTCGCAGCCCATCAGCGTAGCCATTGCCAGCCGCGGCAACTCATCGCCGGGCAAAGTTTGGCTTTGCCTGTCGTCAAAGCCCTGAATGGCATGCTCGCTATCGCGCAGGAACAAATAGGCATCGCGAAGCACTTTCGCAACACCCGGCGGCAGGCTGCCCAGGCGCTCACATTCGTCCAGTACCGGCAGTAGCTCACGCCGCTGCAGTGCAGTATCGCGACCGCCACGGATCAGCTGCAGGCACTGGGCAATAAACTCCACATCGCGAATACCACCGCTGCCGAGTTTGACGTTGTCCTGCAAGCCCTTACGGCGCACCTCGGTCTGAATCATCTGCTTCATGCTGCGCAGACTTTCGATCACCCCGAAGTCGACGTAACGCCGATAAACAAAAGGCCGCAAGGCACTCATCAGCGTCTGACCGTTGGCCTCACCACCGGTCACGGGGCGCGCCTTGATCATGGCATAGCGCTCCCAGTCCCGGCCCTGATCCTGGTAGTACTCCTCCAAAGCGGTGAAGTTATGTACTAGCGCGCCGCTCTCGCCGTAGGGCCTGAGGCGCATATCCACGCGAAACGCGAACCCATCGGCTGTAGGTTGATCGAGGAGCTTGATAATGGCGCGCCCCAGCCGGGTAAAGAACTCCTCATTACTCAGGGGCTTATCGGGGTGGTCCGTCTCACCGGCTTCGGGGAATGCGAAGATCAGGTCTATGTCAGAGGACACATTGAGCTCAGCCGCTCCCAGCTTCCCCATCGCCAGCACCACCAGATTCTGTTCAGCGCCGTCACTACGCCCTCTCGGTATCCCATGCCGGGCCTGCAACTGCGCCATCGCCAGGGACTGGGCTGCCGCAATACAGGTATCAGCCAGCGCGGAGGTGTCAGCAATTGTCTCTCGGGTATCGGCGCTGCGGCAGAAATCGCGCCAGACAATGCGCAGCATTTCCCGATTACGAAACCGGCGCAGCACGGCCATAGGATCGGCAGTCGGCTCATCCAGCGCTTCCGCAAGGCGCTGCGCGTACTGCTTCGCAGTCAATGAATGTGCAAGATCACCGCTATTGAGCAGCGCGGAGAATGTAGCGGGGTTGCGGCGGGCCTGCTCTGCGACAAAACGGCTGCACGCCAGTGCACGACCACACTCCCGGGCGAGATCCGTGCCTGCTAGCGCCTGCTGGAGCGCCGCTGCCGTTTCATTATCGGCGCGTTCCATAATGCTGGCCCAGACCGCTTGCGCATTGTCGGCAAGCGCCGGCGCAAGGCCTGCGACATCGGGTTCTGTCACAGCGGGCTATCCCGTGTTAACCATCGAGCACAGGTGCCACACGCAGCACCTCTTCGATGGTGGTCTGCCCTCGAGCAACACGCATGGCACCACTGAGGCGTAGGGTTTTCATGCCCTCTTTCATGGCCAGGGTGCGCACGCGGGCGGTATCCATGTGAGGTTTGATTTCATCCTGCACCGCTGGTGTATTCACCAGCACCTCGTAAATCCCCTGACGGCCCATGTAGCCCGTGTCGCGACAGGCGCGACAACCCACTGGGCGGGCAATCTTCTCGGGCATACGCACTTTCCAGGGCGCTACCAGCTGCTGCCAGGCTTCGGGTTCGGGCGCTTCCCAGGATTTACATTTCTCGCAGAGTATCCGCACCAGGCGCTGGGACATCACGCCGCGAACCGTCGCCTTGATCAGATACGGTGGCACCCCTAGTTCCAGCAAGCGTGACACCGAGCTGGGGGAGTCATTGGTGTGTAGCGTCGACAGCACCAGGTGTCCAGTGAGGGCCGCCTGCACTGCCATATTGGCGGTTTCCAGATCGCGAATCTCGCCAACCATAATGATGTCGGGGTCCTGACGCATGAGTGCCCGCACACCCGCCGAGAAATCCAGGTCGATGGTATGATTGACCTGCATCTGGTTGAAGGCGCCTTCTACCATTTCGATGGGGTCTTCAATGGTGCAAACGTTAACCTCGTCCGTGGCCAGTTCGCGCAGGGTTGAATACAGCGTGGTGGTCTTACCCGAGCCCGTGGGGCCGGTAACCAGCACAATGCCATTGCCTGCGCCGGTCATCTGGTGCCAGCGAGCCAGGTCATCGTCCGCCAGGCCCAGCTGTTCAAAACTCTTTTGCAACACATCGGGATCAAAAATCCGCATCACCAGCTTTTCACCAAAGGCCGTTGGCAGTGTGGCCAGACGTAGCTCGACTTCGTCGCCTTCGGGGGTTCGCGTTTTCAGTCGACCGTCCTGCGGCCGGCGCTTCTCGGCAACATCCATTCGCCCGAGAATTTTTATGCGGCTGGTAACTGCCGCGCAGACCTGTTGCGGCAGTTCGTAAACACTGTGCAGCACGCCGTCTATCCGGAAGCGCACATGTCCAATTTCCCGCCGCGGCTCGATATGGATGTCACTGGCGCGTTGTTCGAACGCGTACTGCAGCAGCCAATCCACCACGCTCACAATATGCTGGTCGTTGGCATCCGGCTCCTTCATGGAGCCAAGCTCGAGCATTTGCTCCAGATTGCCTATACCGGCCACAGCCTCCGGTTTACTGCCACTGTGCGCACCACGAACAGACCCCGCCATGGTGTAAAACTCGGCCGTATGACGCACCAGAGCCCGGGGGTCGGAGATCACACGCCGGATGGGGCGGCGCAGCACGTGCTCCAGGTTGGACTCCCAGCCACGGACATAGGGTTCAGCAGACGCAATTACTACGTCCTGATCGCTAACTTCGACGGCAAGAATGCGATGCCGCTGTGCGAATGCCTGCGACATGACTTCGGAAACTGCGCTGACATTGATCTTGAGCGGGTCTATGTCGTACACGGCTTGGCCGGTTTGCTGCGACAGCCAACCCAGCAAGGCATCCATATCCAGCACCGCTCCTGAGCGAGCCGCATCCGGCAGCTTTTGCTCTGCAAGGAATACCAACGGATGCACACTGCCTACCGCCGTCTTGCTAAGGCGCTTGCGCTCTTCCTCGGTGATTCTGCCGTCATTGCAAAGTTGCTCGACCAGCCCTGGAAGGGTCAGCCTGGCCTCGCTGGTGAACACATCGGGTGACACTGCCATGGGTGGAAATGGCCTCCGGCCGTGGCTTCAATTATACCCTCATGCTAGCACAGGCATGGGCCGCAAAACCCGACATTCAGACTATGACAGAGGCGCTGCAAATACCTATACTGCGCGCTCAAGCAACGAGGGTATCCGATGGCAGGTGGCAATCCTCTGGAGCGACTCTTCGGTAAGTCGCCCATAGGTCCAATTCAGGAACACATGCAGCTGGCCAATGAAGCGGCCTGCCTGCTTCCACAGCTGATTCAGGCCAGCATTGATGGTGACTGGAAGCGCGCCAAAGAGGTCAACAAGCAGATACAGGCCTCAGAGGCCGCTGCGGATAAACTCAAGCGCAAGATCCGCCAGAACCTGCCGCGCTCGCTGTTCCTTCCGGTACCCCGGGGCGATCTGCTGGAATTGGTATCCACCCAGGACAAAGTTGCCAACGTGGCCAAGGACATCGGCGTGCTGGTAATGGGCCGGGAGATGACCTTTCCCGCAAAACTGCAGGAACCACTAACGGAGTTTCTCGACGCATGCCTGTCAGCGGTGGACCAGTGCCTCGGCGCTATTCAGGAGCTGGATGAACTCCTGGAAGTGGGTTTTACCGGACGCGAGGTAAGGCGCGTAGAAAAAATGCTGAAGGATCTTGATCGTACGGAGGCGAAGTGCGATAGAACGGCCGCCAAGGTTCGCCGCATTCTGTTCCGGATGGAATCAGAGCTGCCGCCCATCGATACGATGTTCCTTTACAGGGTTCTGGCACTAATATCGGACTTGGCTGATGTGTCGGAGTCCGTCGGCGACCGACTTCAAATCATTATTGCGCGCTAGGGAGCTCCCTTAAATGGACATCATTGCCCAGTACGGTCCGATCTTCGTGATCATGGCCTGCGCCTTCGGCTTCTTCATGGCCTGGGGAATCGGCGCCAATGACGTGGCCAATGCCATGGGCACCTCTGTGGGCTCACGCGCACTCACTATCAAGCAAGCCATTCTGGTGGCCATGATCTTTGAGTTCATGGGCGCCTACCTAGCTGGAGGCGAGGTAACTTCTACTATACGCAAGGGCATCATCGATGCCGATGCCCTGTCGGACACACCGGAGCTTATGGTTTACGGGATGATGTCCGCCCTGCTGGCCGCGGGTACCTGGCTATTGATTGCCAGCATGAAGGGCTGGCCAGTATCGACGACCCATTCCATCGTGGGCGCCATCGTGGGTTTCGCTGCGGTAGGCATCTCGGTTGAGTCCGTGCACTGGGAGCAGGTGGGTACCATCGCCGCCAGCTGGGTGGTTTCGCCCGTGCTCGCCGGCACCATTTCCTTCGGCCTCTTCATGAGCGTGAAAGTGCTCATTCTGGACACTGACGACCCCTTCCACCGGGCCAAACGGTTCATCCCCATCTATATGTGGATGGTGGGATTCATGATCTCCATGGTGACTCTGCTTAAGGGTCTTAAGCACATCGGTCTGGACCTGGACCTGGGGCTGGGCTCCAAGTTCGCCAATGCGATCCCCATCTCCGCGGCTATCGGCCTGGTCGTTGCCGGTCTGGGCATGCTGATGCTGCGGCGCGTCAAAGAAGTTCAAGACGAAAACAACCGCTTTGCCAGTGTCGAGCGGGTCTTCGCCATCCTGATGATTTTCACCGCCTGTGCCATGGCATTCGCCCACGGCTCCAACGACGTGGCCAACGCCGTAGGGCCACTGGCAGCCATTGCCGCTACGGTACAGAGCGGCGGAGAGATCGCGGCAAAATCCGCCATGCCCTGGTGGATTCTGCTTACCGGTGCACTGGGCATCGTGATCGGTTTGGCTACCTACGGCTGGAAGGTCATTGCAACTATCGGCCGCAAAATCACAGAGCTGACACCCAGTCGTGGCTTCGCGGCCGAGCTGGGCGCCGCCTCTACCGTTGTCATCGCCTCGGCGACGGGCCTACCCATTTCCACCACCCACACGCTGGTGGGTGCTGTGCTGGGCGTGGGCATTGCACGAGGCATCGCCGCACTTAACCTGCGCACCGTGGGCTCCATCTTTATGTCGTGGATTATCACCCTCCCCGCCGGTGCAGGCCTGGCGATCCTGTTCTTCTTTATCTTCAAGGGTATCTTCGGCTAGCAAGCCGCCTGTGCATTATTCCCATTGGTGGGAGTACTGCATTATTCGGTACCCTTAGCGGCCATTTAATGCACTGAGAGAGTACCGTGCCCACTGAAGGCCGTCGGCATATTCGCTGGTTCAGGAATACCGCGCCCTACATCAATGCACACCGAGGCAAGACCTTTGTGCTGATGTTGGGGGGAGAGGCTGCGCACGACGCAAACTTCCCCAATATCATCCACGACATCGCCCTGCTCAACAGCCTAGGGATTCGCCTGGTGATTCTGGTGGGGGCGCGGCCTCAGATAGCGCAGCGGCTGCAAGCCGCTGGATTGACACAGCACATACACAACGGTGTACGCATTACCGATGCAGATAGCATTGTGCATGTGAAGGATGCGGTGGGCGCAATACGTATCCAGGTTGAAGCCATGCTCTCTATGGGCCTGCCCAACTCACCCATGCAGGGCTCACGCATTCAGGTAGCCTCCGGCAACAACATCGCAGCACAACCCATCGGCGTGGTCGACGGCGTTGACCACCAGCTCACGGGGCGCATTCGCCGCGTGGACCGCAAGGCTATTTCAGCACAATTGGATGCGGGTGCCATCGTACTGCTGTCACCTCTGGGCTACTCACCCACAGGTGAGGTATTCAATCTCAGCCTGGACGACATCGCGGTGCACACCGCAGCGGCCATCGAGGCGGACAAGCTCATCCTCTTCGGGGAAGCCGACGGCATCACCGGTGAGAACGGAGAACTGCTGCGCCAATGTTCCGTTGGGGAAGCCCAGGGAATGGCTTTGGCGAATGAGGAACAGGCCGGATTGTTGGCAACAGCAAGCCGAGCCTGTTTGTCGGGTGTCAGTCGCTGCCAGATCATCAGCTACAAGGATGACTGCGCGCTGTTAGAGGAGCTATTCACCCATGATGGCTCCGGCACCCTGATCGCCAGTGATTCTTATGAACAATCTCGCGTGGCTTCCATTGATGACATCGGCGGTATTCTCGAGCTGATCGAGCCGCTAGAACAGTCAGGCGTATTGCTGAAGCGCTCACGGGAACTGTTGGAAGCAGAGATCCGTCAGTTCCGGATATTGGAACGAGACGGACGCATCATTGCCTGCGCCGCACTTTATCCCTTCGATGAGGATAACTGTGGGGAGCTGGCCTGCATCGTCACGGATCCAGAGTATCGAGGGGGTGAGCGGGGCCTGCGATTGCTCAACGAGTTGGAACGCGAGGCACGGCGCCAAGGCCTGGACGCAGTATTTGTGCTCACCACGCAAACCGCCCACTGGTTTATCGAGCAAGGTTTCGAGGAGAGCACGCGCAAGGCGCTGCCCGGTCAGCGTAACGCGCTGTACAACTTGCAGCGCAACTCCAAGGTGCTGTTCAAGAAACTAACGGTTTAGCCGCGCCAGAGGCTCGGAAAAACCGGCTTTTCGCCAGATTAAGCCAACCCCATTTTTTGCTATGCTGCGCTGCCGCAGTCCACAGGTAAGGCTGCGCTCGTCTTTGTAGAGGTTTGTCATGCCAGAATATCGCTCCAGAACCACCACACACGGCCGCAACATGGCTGGCGCCCGCGCACTGTGGCGTGCCACGGGCATGAAAGACGACGACTTCAATAAGCCGATTATTGCGGTGGTGAACTCCTTCACCCAGTTCGTACCCGGACACGTTCACCTCAAGGATCTGGGACAGCTGGTTGCCAGGGAGATCGAGAAATCCGGCGGTGTGGCCAAAGAGTTCAACACCATTGCGGTCGATGACGGTATCGCCATGGGCCATGACGGCATGCTCTACAGTCTGCCCTCGCGCGACATTATCTCCGACTCGGTCGAGTACATGGTGAATGCCCATTGCGCGGACGCCATGGTGTGCATATCCAATTGCGACAAGATCACCCCCGGGATGCTGAACGCCGCCATGCGACTGAACATCCCCGTGGTATTCGTTTCTGGAGGCCCCATGGAAGCGGGCAAAACCAAGCTCTCTGAACACAAGCTGGACCTGGTCGATGCGATGGTCATCGCCGCCGACAGCGATGTGGACGACGAGACGGTCGCAGAATACGAGCGCTCTGCCTGCCCTACCTGCGGCTCCTGCTCCGGCATGTTCACAGCGAACTCAATGAACTGTCTCACAGAGGCGCTGGGACTTAGCCTGCCGGGGAACGGCTCCACCCTGGCCACTCACTCGGATCGCGAGCAACTGTTCCTGCGTGCAGGTCGCCTGGTGGTTGATCTGGCCAAGCGATACTACGAAGGCGATGACGCCTCCGTGCTGCCGCGCAACATTGGTAGCTTCAATGCTTTTGAGAACGCCATGGCACTGGATATTGCGATGGGCGGTTCAACCAATACCATTCTGCATCTGCTGGCAGCGGCCAAAGAAGCGGAGCTGGACTTCACCGTGGCGGATATCGACAGGCTATCCCGTCGCGTGCCACAGCTGTGTAAAGTGGCGCCCAACACACCCAAATACCACATGGAAGATGTGCACCGCGCCGGCGGAGTGATGGGTATTCTGGGAGAGCTGAACCGTGCGGGTCTGCTGCACGATGACTGCCCCACGGTGCACAGCAAAACCATGGGCGAAGCCCTTGCGAAGTGGGACATTGCGCAAAGCAACGACAAGGACGTGCACAGCCTTTACAGCGCGGGTCCCGCCGGCATTCCTACGCAAACCGCGTTTAGCCAGTCGACGCGCTGGCCAACACTGGACATCGATAGGGAGCAGGGCTGTATTCGCAATCTGGAGCATGCCTACTCGCAGGAAGGTGGCCTGGCCGTGCTGTTTGGCAACATTGCCGAGGATGGCTGCGTCGTTAAGACCTCTGGCGTGGACGAAGACATCCTCGTTTTTACCGGCAAAGCCTACGTGTGCGAAAGTCAGGAAAGAGCGGTGGAAGATATTCTGGCCGACAAGGTGAAGGCCGGCGACGTGGTGGTTATTCGCTACGAGGGGCCGCGCGGCGGCCCCGGCATGCAGGAGATGCTCTACCCCACCAGCTACCTGAAATCCAAAGGCTTGGGCAAGGTATGTGCCTTACTGACCGACGGGCGCTTCTCAGGCGGCACCTCCGGTCTGTCTATCGGCCACGCATCCCCGGAGGCGGCGGCGGGTGGTGCGATCGCGCTGGTGGAGCACGGCGATACCATCCATATCAATATCCCCGAGCGAAGCATCAATGTAGATGTCAGTGATGAAGAACTGGCTCAGCGACGCGCTGCTATGGAGACCAGTGATAAACCCTGGCAACCCGTCGAGCAACGGCCGCGCAAGGTCAGTCCTGCGCTGAAGGTTTACGCCAAGCTGGCCACCAGTGCAGACAAAGGTGCGGTGAGGGATCTCAGCCAGATTGGCCTTTGAGCGCGTCGCGCTGCTCCTGACCTTGCTGGATCAGGAGCTCTAGATCGCTGCGTAGATCAGCGATCTCCCGGCGCAGCCTTGCGTCTTGCTTCTCTGTACGACTCTCCAAAACAGCCGCTGTAGCGCTGGAAATTACGCGGAAGTTATTGTCGTAAATCGCCTGATACTCCGGTGATACGCTGTCCTCCCGGGCATCAATGGCGCGGCGCACCTCATCCTGCCAACCCGACTGGCGCTTCAGGATACGCTCCAATCGGTCGATCCACAGTGCACGTTCCTCCAACCAGATGGCGTCCGAGCGCTGCAGCGCCGCGACTCTGGCTTCGATGTCGGATTTTTGCTCGCTGCTTAGCCTGCCCATGTAGTCCTGAAGGTTGTCTCGCAGGTTTTCGTAGGCATCTTCGTAGTATTTCGAATCACTGCGCTCAAGGTACTTTTTCTCGTACTTGAGTTGGCGCTCGCGCAGCTCGTCAATAAACTCCGCGAGCTGCTCGTCGCTGAGTTGCTCGCCCAGTGAGATCATCCACTCCAGCCCGCGTACCTCAACGCGCTCGTAGGCAGCCTCTACTGACAGCGACAGGTCTTCAATCATCTGCGCAGTTACCGGCTCATCCAATGCCTGCTCCGTCTCTTCCAACAGGGTGAGGTAGCGCGGCAGTTCCTCTTCCCGGTGCCACGCTAGGAATGGCGCCAGCTGTCGGTCGAGGAAGCGATCTTGCTCCCGATCCAGATCCACATAACGGTCTAGATACCAGGGAATCAGGAAGTCCAATCGGTTATAGAAAAATGTGGTACTGCTGCAGGCACTGATAAACAGTGCCAGAACTGCCACAGTTGTCAGGCGAATCAGTGATGGTTTAATAGTGCTCAATCCTCAACGCCAAATCGGCAGTGCGTCGCCTAAAGGCTCGGGCAGCTGTACCAACGACGCCACTTGCTGAGCGCGATCACGGCCGGCCGCCTTGGCCCTGTACAGTGCGGCATCCGCCTGTCGCAGCCAATCGTCCGCCGATTCGGCAACGCTGGGGTCGCAGACACCCAGACTAATCGTCACTCGACGCTCTGGCAGCATATGCGAAGTCTTTACCCGGTCGCGCAGCTCATTCGCCAGTACTAACGCCCGGCTTACCGTGGTTTCGGGCAACAGAATCGCAAACTCTTCACCGCCATAGCGAAATACGGTGTCTGCACCGCGAATTCGTTCCTGAATCAGTGCCACCAGCGCTTTAAGGACTTCGTCACCCGCTGCATGGCCCAGCTCGTCGTTGACGGCCTTGAAATGATCAACGTCCAGCATAATCAGCGCGCTAATTCGCTTATGCCGCTGCCACAGCGAAAACGCACTGGCGAGCTCCTCCTCGAAATGTCGTCGGTTTTTGGCACCGGTTAAGGCATCGTGAATAACAAGGTTACGGTAGCGGGACGACTGTTGGTTCACTGCACGCATCAGCCACCAGCTGACCAACAGCGTGTGGATCATGCTCACCAACATGATGAGCGCCATGCCGGTTTCAAACTCCAAAAACACCGCAGGAATCACGACCATCAGGCAGAGTGCACCCAGCCACATCCCCGCCCCGGTTCTCAGAATACTCGGCACAGCCACCATCAACGGATACATCCAGAACAGGCTGTATTCCTGCCCAAACATCACCGAGAGAATAACCAGAGGAATAGTGAGTAATAGAACGGTTGGGGGAGACAGAAAACCGCTGCGACGGCGAAGGATCATCCAGAGATTGGCCACGAATACCGCAGAGAGCACCAGAGCCGCAGCCGCAGGCAACCACTCTCCCGTGCTCCAGTGACGGTAAGCCAAAGGCGCAAGAATAACCGCAAGCAGGAACAGAATGTGAAGATTGGCGCGCCTGTCCCGGCGCATTTCTTCCGGCGAGCTTGCAACAGCGCTGACGCCACTGGCGACAAGGTCGCCCGCAATCCGCTCTCCGAGCACGCGCTTCATGCGCTCAAACTCCGAAAAAGTCCGGCGTGGCTAGCATCACGGGTAGTCCAGACCATCAGTCGCAAACAGCATCTCTGGGTTACGGAAACACTTGAATTCAAGGTGATTCCCGGCAGGGTCACTCACAAAGAAAGTGCGCTGTTCCCCTCTCCGCCCAGCAAAGCGCGTGGTGGGCTCAATCACAAAATCAACCTCCGCGCGCCTCAGCCTTGCTACCAGAGCATCGAAATCCGTCCACGCCAACACTGCGCCAAAGTGCGAGGCGGGCACTTCTTCATCATCCACGGGATTGTGGGCCACAGGCGGTAGCAATTCAGGAGCCACCTTATGCACCACCAACTGATGCCCCCAGAAGTTGTAGTCTATCCAGCGGTCTGCTCGTCGGCCCTGCTCACACTCGAGCAGATCACCGTAAAATGCTGCGGCCTTTTCAAGGTCATCGACGGGTAGGGCCAGGTGGAACGGCAGTGGATTCATCGCGCAGTTACCAGGGAAGTTTATTCAAATCGAGATTACCACCTGAGACGACAGCGACCGTTTTGCGGCCCCGGAACTGCTCCGGGTGCTCCAAAATGCCCGCATAGCTCACCGCGCCCGAGGGTTCGATAGCCTGCTTCATCCGCGACCATTGCAAGCGCATCGCAGCGACGATCGCCTCATCACTGACAGTCACTACCGTATCAACGAACTGTTGCATCAATGCAAAGTTACGCTCGCCCAGAGACGTCAGCAATCCATCGGCGATGGTGTTTGGGCTAGTCTGCGGAATAATACGCCCCAAACCAAAGGAGCGGAATGCATCATCGGCACCGGCGGGCTCAACAGCAACAACGGTCACCGAGGGCTTGAGGGTTTTTACCGCAAGAGCAACACCACCCAGAAGACCTCCACCACCCACAGGTATCGCCAGAGCTTCTACATCCGGCACCTGCTCCAGTATCTCCATGCCCACCGTGCCCTGCCCGGCAATCACCCGCGCATCGTCATAAGGCGGTACGATGTGCGCACCGGTCTGCGCCACCACCCGGGCAAGCGTTGTCTCCCGCGCCTCCAAGTTTGGCTCGCACTCAATCACCAGGCCCCCATAAGACTGCACGGCATCACGCTTAACCGTCGGCGCATTAGATGGCATCACAATATGCGCAGTAATACCCCGGTTGGAAGCCGCCATGGCCAGCGCCGCTCCGTGGTTGCCGGACGAATGCGTAGCAACCCCTCTGGCAGCCGTTTCGTCATCCAGCCCCAAAACCGCATTACAGGCGCCTCTGGCCTTAAAAGCACCGGCCTTCTGGAGGTGCTCGGATTTGAACATGACCTCAGTGCCCGCCGCGTCTGACAATCGTTGGCTGGACAACACGGGGGTGAAGTGCACCGCATCGGAAATTCGGTTTGCGGCGGCCCTCACGTCATCAATGGTGGGGATTTCTACGGTTGTCATAACTAGAGCGGGCTGCACCTTGGGAGGATTGCGCTAAATTATCATGCCTGTGGCAGCGCGGTGCAAAACCACCGAAACGGCAGATGCCAGAACACCCTGTGCTATGCTGCTGCGCTTTTCAGAGAAGCGCCCTTATGGAGCAGCTGGAACAACTCTCAATCCAATTTGTGAATGCCGTTTGGGGCACACCTTTGGTGGTGCTCCTGTTAGGCGGCGGCTTGTTCTTTGCGATCTATTCCCGTCTGCTACCCTATCGTCATTTCGGTCATGCCGTTGGCATTATGCTGGGCAAACATGACACCCCTGACCAGCCAGGTGAGCTCAGCCACGCCCAGGCGCTGGCCGCAGCACTGTCAGGCACGATGGGCCTGGGAAACATGGCAGGTGTGGCACTTGCGATTGTCGCCGGCGGTCCCGGCGCCGTTTTCTGGATGTGGATGTCGGCACTTGTCGGGATAGCCACAAAATTCTTTACCTGCACCTTGGGCATCATGTACCGCGGCAAAGACAGCTTGGGCCAATTGCAGGGCGGGCCGCAGTACGTCATTCGCGAGGCCCTGCCACGCGCTTTTTATCCGCTGGCGATCGTATTCTCCCTGGCGGGCCTGATCGGCACCCTGCCCATGTTTCAGGCTAACCAACTGACGGCCATGATTCGAGAGAACATCGATATCGGTGGCGATCCGCTGCTGGGTAATTTCATGATAGGCCTAGCAATGGCAACCATTGTGGGCCTGGTCGTTTTCGGGGGTCTGCAGCGCGTCGCCAAAGTGGCTGTGGCGCTGCTGCCACTGATGGTCGCTATCTACTTGGGCATGACCCTCATCATGATCGGTTCGAATCTGGAGAAGGTGCCAGGGATTCTCGCCAGTATCGTGCATAACGCTTTCTCGCCAGACGCCGCTGTCGGTGGGTTTCTGGGCGTGGTGCTAATTGGCGTGAGTCGAGGCGTTTTCTCTAACGAGGCGGGTCTCGGCACTGAAGTCATGGCTCATGGCGCCGCCAAAACCAATGAGCCGGTGCGGGAAGGTCTGGTCGCCATGCTGGGGCCCGTGGCGGACACGCTCATTGTATGCACCTGTACGGCCATTGTGATCCTGTTGGCGGGCACGTGGGAAAACCCCGGCGACCTCTCTGGCGTCGTGCTAACCGCCAATGCCTTTAAGGCGCAGTTGGGTACGCCGGGTCTGATACTGCTGTCCATTGTCGCGCTCATACTCAGCAGCACGACGATGTTCGCGGGCTGGTATTACGGGGCAAAGTGTTTCGGCTTTTTGTTCGGCGCGCAGATTCAACACCACTACAAATGGTACTTCCTGGCAACAATCGTGTTCGGCGCCTGCGTCAGTATCGATGTGGTGTTCAATCTGATCTCCGGGTCTTACGGGATCATGGCCATTCCCACCATGGTCTCAACCTTGTATCTGGCTGGCAGGGTGAAGGCAGCGGCGAATGAGTACTTTCATCGCCACCCCTATTGAGACGGCGCTTCAGTTAGGCACCGCCCGCGCTGTCAGGCCGCTTCGATCGCTTGCGTTGCCGCGGCCTTATTGATGGCGCCCAGAATGCCGTCCAGCGACGCTTGAACAATGTCGTGACTGCGACCAACGCCGCAGTAACGTTCACCCTCGATATTCAACTGGATGTAGCACACCGCTTCCGCATCGGCGCTTTGGCTGAGCGCATGCTCGCTGTATTCCACCAGGACGATTTTGCGCCCCATGAAGCGCTGCATGGCATCCACAAATGAGGCCACCACGCCGGAGCCCTCACCATTGAGAGTATGGCTGGACTGCCCTTCGTTCAAAGAGGCAGTGAGGCGATCTGCGCCGTCGGCGCGACTGACCTGGTAATCGCCCAGGCACCAGCGTCCCTGGTCGTGCAAGTAGGTTTTCTCAAACAGATCATAGATAGCATCGGGTTCAACCTCGGCCTCAGAGGCCTCGGCATAGGCCTGCACCGCACGACTGAAATCAATCTGTAACCACCGCGGCAGCACCAAGCCGTGGGTCCGCTCCAGCACGTATGCGATTCCACCTTTACCAGACTGGCTGTTAATACGGATAACTTCTTCGTAGGAGCGGCCAATGTCCGCCGGATCGATAGGCAGGTAGGCAACCTCCCAGGGTGAAGTGTCATCCCGTCGTGCCAGGCACTTCTTGATGGCATCCTGATGACTGCCAGAGAATGCAGTAAACACCAGCTCGCCGGCATAAGGGTGGCGCGGGTGCAACGGCAGTTGGGTACATTCCTTACAGGTTTGGATGATTTCGTCCATATTGGACAGGTCCAACAGGGGATCGACACCCTGGCTGTAGAGGTTCATCGCCATGGTCACGATATCCATATTGCCAGTGCGCTCGCCGTTACCCATCAGGGTACCTTCGACCCTGTCGGCGCCCGCCAACACCCCCAACTCACCTGCCGCGACAGCACAGCCGCGGTCATTGTGGGTATGCAGGGAGATCAACAGGCTCTCGCGGCGCTCCACTCGGTCGCAGAACCACTCGATCTGATCGGCGTAGACATTCGGCGTGCTCATTTCCACCGTGGCCGGCAAGTTGATAATGGCCGGCCGCTCTGGCGTGGGCTGCCAAACTGCAGTTACTGCATTGCACACCTCAACAGCGAAATCGAGCTCAGTTCCCGTGAAGCTCTCGGGCGAGTACTCGAACACCCACTCAGTTTCGGGATAGCGCGCTGCACAGTCCTGAACCAGCTTGGCGCCCTTCACGGCGATATCGATAATGCCTTCTCTATCAAGGCCAAACACCTGTTCCCGCTGAACGGTAGATGTGGAGTTGTACACGTGCACAATGGCTCTGCGCACCCCTTTCAAAGCCTCGAAGGTTTTCTCGATGAGGTCAGGCCGTGCCTGGGTCAGTACCTGGATGGTGACATCTTCGGGAATACGATTGTTGTCGATCAGCTCACGCACAAAGTCAAAGTCATGACCCGACGCAGAAGGGAACCCAACCTCAATCTCCTTGAAGCCCAGCTTCACCAGCAAGTCCCACAGGCGGGATTTCTGCCTGCCTGTCATGGGCTCAATCAACGCCTGGTTGCCGTCGCGCAGATCGACACTGCACCAGGTTGGCGCTGTGTCCAGAGTCTTGTCCGGCCACCGCCGGTTGCTCATGGCGATAGGTTTGAATGCGGGGTACTTGCTGTGGTCAAAAGCCGTCATGGTGTCACCTGATTATTTGGCCGGCGACTGGTGGGCATAGTGCGTAACAGCGCTGGCGCTCTTGTGAAGCACCACGGAACTCTCATCAGCGGGGTAATCTGACCAGAGCGACTGCACACACGGCCACACCGGGCCGGGCTACGAAGTATAGTGGCGAAGCCGTAGATAAAAACTGCAAATTCTTCTCATTTCATGCACCATGCAGCGATATATCACTACTAATGCGCTATTATTTAGTGAATGATGTAATTCAACGCAGCAATAGTGATACAAAATGAAGCTGGATAGACTGGATCGGCGCATTCTGGACGTGATGCAGGACAACGGCCGCATCAGCAATCTCGAGTTAGCCGATAAAGTGGGACTGTCGCCTACACCCTGCTCCCGGCGGGTGCGACAGCTGGAAGCATCGGGGCTGGTACGCGGCCACGTTACCCTCCTCAATCAGGACCAGCTGGGCTTAAAGCTCACAGCCTGGATCAGCATCACCATGGACCGACACACGCCGGACCGGTTTGAGGCCTTTGAAGAAGAAGTGAGGGCCTATCCCGAGGTGCTCGAGTGCGCCGTAGTGACCGGGCAGGCCGCTGACTATCTGATCAAGGCGGTGGTGCCAGATATGGCCTATTACGAGGGATTTTTGCTGGGCAAGCTGACCCGCATCCCGGGGGTCAGCGGCGTGCTATCCAGCTTTGAGTTACGCCGTGTGGTGAATCGCACACGGCTACCGCTGGATCATACGGAGTCTTGAAGTGAGTGCCAACTTTGCCTCAGGGTCCTAATTAGTGCGCTCTGCCAGCGACCACGGCGGGAACTCAGCACACTCCAAGGCCTCGTACTCGCGAGAGTCGAAGAAGTTTTCAACCCCACCATTGTCCAAGAACAGACGGACATACATGGCACAGCGAGCGCTGGCCTGGGCGAGCCTGGCATCCGACTTCAACCGCTGTTTGAGATCGTCCACCATCACCCGGTCAGTGCTCATGCGAAGACCACCACCCGCCTCGGTATCAAGCACCATGAAAGCACCATCATTAGCCTGCCAGGGTTGCCAGGGAGTCAGGCTGTTATCGCTACCGCTACCGGGATCGCCACTGCGCGCAAACTGCCCCCAGTAGCCGCGCATTGCCTGCGTCAGGAAAGCGCGGCCGGGGGCGTTCTCGTCGTTGTAGAGGCCAGCAACTATCTCTCCCATAATCGGCCCCCAAATGAAGTCCAGCTCCACCGCGTGAGCCGCGCCCAGTAGCAGGGGTAAATCCACCAATGCATTCTGGGTGCCTTCGTCCCAATCGAAGCGGTAGCCGTACACGGGCACACGGGCATCTGTTGCCGCGATGGTCTGTGCGACTTCATCCACCGCCAGCGCCTTCCAGGTGTCGCTCATGTAGGCAGACATCCAGTTGTAGCTTTCGGGGTCATCTACCCGTGGGAGGAAGCCCAGCCAATTGCTCACATAATTTGAATCCAGGGCAAGGAATAGCTTGGCCTCATCCCGGTTGGTGCCCGTGATAAGCGGTACCTGATTCCAGCGCTTTGGATCTGCAAAAACCGTCAGCAGCGAATCTTTGGGCAGCACCGCCCCGTCCCGGAAGTGCTGCGGGGCGCGGTACATTCCGCCCGGCACAGCCAAGGGCTCGAGCAGCTGCTCGACGGAGAGCGAGCGCACAAAGGTTAGCCATTCCTGGTCGCTGAAGCTGTCCTGTAAGGCGCGCGCGGACCCAACATCTTCTGCCCTACCGGTGCTTTGCAACCACTTCCCCGTGAGCTCCCTGCTGCTGGAGCCTGAGCCCGGCTCTGGGTCGTCGTGGTAGTTTTCTGCCCGCTGCAATGTATTGGTGCCGGTCAACCCGCTCTGGGCAATGGCACGATGGAACAACCCCTTCGCCAAAGGGCTAGACAGCAGGGCAAATACATTCCTGCCGCCCGCGGATTCACCGAAAATAGTGACGTTTTGGGGGTTGCCGCCAAAGGCCGAGATATTGTCCCGTACCCACTCCAGCGCCAGCACCATATCCAGATTGCTGAAGTTGCCTGAGGCATCCAGCGGGTTGTCTGCCAAGGCCCTGAAAGCGGGGTGGCTTAACCAGCCCAGCACACCCAGACGGTAGTTAATGGAAACCACCACCACCCTCTGCTCCTCGGCCAGGGCCGTGCCGTCATACGTAGAGCCGGTACCGATGCTGTTGCCACCGCCGTGAATCCAAAACATCACCGGCAAACCCTCTGCGTTTGCAGGGGCATAAACATCCAGCGTGAGACAGTCCTCGTCACCCATCAGGGTGCCCGGCTCAGCGCCGGTAGCGCCAGCAAGTGCACTGGCAAACTGGGGGCACACCGGACCATGCTGAATGGCTGCCAGCGGCTCTGCCCAGGCTTCGGCCGGCACGGGGGCTCGCCAGCGCCGCTCTCCCACTGGGGGCGCCGCATAGGGAATGCCCACCCAGGCAAAGGTTTTCGACGTCGACTGATAGCCCACCACATCGCCGTACTGCGTGGTGCGACGCGTCTCGGGATCGGCCACAGCGGTGCGCTCAGGTGGCTCGGAATCCATCCGGTTCAGCGCAATGCCCGCCACAACCAGCAACACACCCAGTACCAATAGTCCTTTCTTCACAGCCCAGCTCCCGGTGAAAAACTGCAACTTTAACTGGCCGGATCGAGACTTGCGAGAGTGCCCACTGCCCAAGAGCATGGAAGGCTAGGAATCTCATGCATACAGACAGCTATAAGGAATAAGTGATGCAGGACGTGCAAAACCAGGTCGCCATTGTCACCGGCGGGGGCAGCGGAATGGGACAGATCATAGCGAAGCGGTTAGCAGACCGCGGAGCCAAGGTCGCCATTTTCGACGTTAATGAAGACGGCATGGCCACTACAGCCACCCACAGCGCAACAATCAAGGCCTACCGCTGCGACATCAGTCAGTCCGAGGGCGTCAATGCGGCCGTCGCTCAGGTTATCGCTGATCTGGGACCTGTCGACCTGCTGGTACATGCTGCGGCGCTGATGCCCAGCCACAAGCTCGTGGATGAGACCCATGAGGGCATGGAACGCCTGTTCCAGATCAACTACTTCGGAACGGTTTATATGGTCAGGGCGGTTCTGGACGGCATGATGGAGCGCAACAGCGGGCGCATCATTGCCTTCGGCTCCATCGCCGGCGAGGTACCCGTACCTCACATGGGTGCCTACTGCGCCACTAAAGCCGCGGTAAACACCTACATGGAAGTGCTGGAAAACGAGCTGCGAAACACCAACATTCATACACATCTGGTGTGCCCGCCTGCGGTGAACACACCTCTGATTGACCAGACCTTGGCCACTGACAGCCCGGGCAGCATCATCGAATCCAAGGAGTCGGGCAGGCTGGCAGATCCCGAGAAGATCATCGACGCCATCGAAAAGGGTGTGGCCAAGAACAAGGGAACCATCTACCCGGGCGAAGCCTGGTTCCTGATGCTCTGGCACACACTGTTTCCAAAGCTGTGGTGGAAAGTGGTGCTCAAGTTCGAGGACTGATATGCACCGGGGAGTGCCCCTGACCGGCCTCCCCGCCTATGGCATACTGCGCTGCCAGCTCTTGGAGGAAGGCACTTGCAGTACGCCAGTGATGTCACCGCCCTGATCGGCAACACCCCCCTGCTTCACCTGCGCGAGGTTTCCGAGCGCACCGGCTGCACCATTCTGGGTAAAGCTGAATTTCTCAACCCAGGCGGCTCGGTAAAAGATCGCACCGCACTAGGCATCCTGCGGGACGCCGAGGCCAGCGGCGCTTTGGAGCCGGGTGGTCGCATCGTCGAAGGCACGGCAGGCAATACCGGCATCGGGCTCACACTGCTCGCCAATGCACTGGGCTACAAGTGTTCCGTTGTGATGCCGCTAACCCAGAGCAAGGAAAAGATCGACTCATTAGAGCTTCTGGGCGCCGACCTTCACCTCGTACCGGCAACCTCATACAAAGACCCCAACCATTACATCCATACGGCCCAGCGCCTGGCAGAACAGTACGCCAACAAGGAAGGCTGCGCCGTATGGGCCAGGCAGTTCGATAATCTTGCCAACATGGCCATACACCGGGACACCACCGGCGAAGAGATTTGGCGACAAACCGATGGCAAGGTGGACGGGTTCGTCTGCGCCGTGGGTACTGGGGGCACGCTGGCCGGTGTGTCAGCAGCGTTAAAGGCCCACAATCCGGAGACCGTCATCGGCATTGCTGACCCGGACGGCGCTTCGCTCTACGACTGGTTCACCCAGGGAGAGCTGAAACCGGGTGAGGGAAGTTCGATTCTCGAGGGAATAGGTGTTAATCACGTCACCGACAATGTTGCAGAGGCCAAAGTGGATGTTGCCTTCCAGATCAGCGACCGTGAGGCCCTGCCCTACGTGTTTGATCTGCTTGAACAGGAAGGCCTTTGCCTGGGAGGCTCTGCAGGCGTCAACATCGCAGGCGCCGTTCGCCTGGCCGAACACCTCGGGCCTGGTCATACCATCGTGACCATCCTGTGTGACTACGGGAACCGCTACCAGAGCAAGCTGTTCAATCCCGTGTTTCTGGAAAACCGTGACCTGCCCGTACCAGCGTGGCTCACCATTTAATCGCGATACAGCGAGGAAACCAGTGAAGATAGGCATTATCAGCGGCAGCCACCGCCAGAATTCTGAAAGTGAAAAGATTGCGCGTCACGTTGAGCAGACTTTGCTGGCCCAGGCTTACTGTGACGAAACCTGGCTCTATAGCCTGGCGGGCAATCCTCTACCCCTGTGGGAAGAAGGTATCTGGTCGGACGACCCGGACTGGGCGCAGCGACTTGCGCCTTTGAGCGAGGCCTTGCACAGCTGCGATGCGTTCGTCATCGTAAGCCCAGAGTGGCACGGCATGGCACCGGCCGGGCTGAAAAATTTTCTGCTGATGTGGGCATCAGGTGGTGAGCTCGCCCATAAGCCCGCGTTGATCGTCACTGTCTCGGTGGCCGACGGTGGCTCTTATCCGGTGGCGGAACTGCGCATGAGCAGCTACAAGAACAACCGAATCTGCTACCTGCCCGAGCATTTAATCATTCGTTATGTGGACACGGTGTTCAATGCAGATCCCGCAAAGAACAAACCCGAGGCCCAGGCCTACTTTGAAAAACGACTGACTTACTGCCTCGAGCTGCTCGGTGAGTACGGGAAAGCCTTTACGCAAATACGCGCCAGCGGGAAGGCAGCTCTGGAAGAGTACACCAGTGGCATGTGAGTGGTCGCCGTATACGATTGGAGCTATCACAAAAAAGGGCCGCAATTAGCGGCCCTTTTTTGATGGGAGTTTGAGGTCTTAGCTGCCGGCGGCAGCACGTTCCTTGGCAATCAGGAAGTCTGCAATTTTCAACATGTTCGCCTGACCTCCCGCCTTGCGGGTGCTGATGCGATACTTCCCGTTCACCATCATCTCGGGCGTGCCGGTGATCTGTGCGGCCTTGGCGCGAGCCGAAGCCTGGCGTACCTGGCTGGATACACCGAAAGAGTTGTAGGCTTTGGTGAAGTCTTCCTCGGATACACCGTTAGCGGTAAACAAAGCAGCAATCTCTGACTCGGATGCCAGGCGACGACGATCCACATTCATTGCTTGGAAGATCACGGGGTGCATGGTATCCATCACATCCAATACCTGCGCTGCGTAATAGGCACGGGCATGTAACTCCATGGGCGCATTCCACACAGCGGGCGAGCCCTGGAAAGACACATCCTCACCCAGTGTCTTCTTCCATTGGCCGAGCATGGGCTCAAAGTTGTAGCAGTGGCCACAGCCGTACCAAAAGAATTCAGTCACTTCGATCGCGTCAGGGTTAGCGGTTCGAATGGCCGGCGAAATAACATCATAGTGGGTTCCGGCAACCCAGTTATCGTCCTGAGCCAGCGCGAAAGTGGCGCTGAGCAGCAGCACCAGGGTCAGTGAAAATCGCTGCAGCATTGCAATCTCCGATCAGTCTGTTGTGTGTTTGGACAGCGACAGGGCGTTGCTGTTCACAGGAATCTTTAGGTTTGCACAAAAAAGGTGGCCGCAGCCACCTTTTCGCTGGTATCGGCGCCCTACTTCAGGCCGGCCGCGTAGCTCGCCACGGCTTCGATCTCAAGATCGCTGAGGCCGAAAGCAGTAGTGCGCATGATCATAATGTCACCGTCATTGGTTCTGCCGGTTTCATCCTCATAGCCCTTGCGATAGGCGCGCAGCTGGTCCGCAATGTACTGCGGGTGCTGGCCTGCCAATGCCGGGAAGCCAGCCGGCGCATTGCCTTTACCGTTGGGCGAATGACAGGCCGTACACGCGGCAACATTACGCTCCAGAATACCTGAGCGGTAAACCTTCTCGCCCAGTGCCAGAAGCTCTGGGTCAGCCTGAGCACCAGAACCCGCCTGGCTGGCGTAGAAAGCGGCGATATCGGCCAGATCCTGATCGGACATGTTATCGACCTGGCCCACCATAGTGGGGACCGGGCGAGCGCCGTCGCGGATATCCTTCATCTGCTTGAACAGGTATTTGGCTCCCTGCCCCGCCAGCTTCGGGAATGTGGGGGCAGCGCTATTGCCATCGGCGCCGTGGCAGGCTGCGCAGGTGGCGGATTTATCCTTGCCCGCGGCAGCGTCACCGGTCAGGCCGGCGTCTGCGGCGATAGCAATTTGGCTGCAGCCCAGTACGAGGCCAGCCGCTAGCAATACTTTCTTCATGGTTGTTCCAGGTTTAAATCGGTGTTTCCGCTTACTCAGCGGGCTTTGCCATATATTCGATCATGGCTTTGTAGTCTTCGTCTGAGCAATCGAAGCACATGCCCTTGGGTGGCATTGCGTTCATACCGTTGTTTACCGACTGCACCAGCACGTCCATACCCTTGGCCAGGCGAGGCTCCCAGGCTGCGGCGTCGCCGGTTTTCGGCGCATTGGCGGCACCGGTGGTGTGACACACAGAGCAGCTCTTGTTGTACTTCTCCATATCGGGCTCGGCAAATGCAGCGCCGGCGGAAATAGCGAGAGACAAAACCAACAGTTTCTTCATCATAGACCTCGGTGAAATACCAAAACAGTCGCGCAAACGATTGATATCAGGCGAAAAAAGCTGTGGCATTATATACGACTTGCTGGCACTGAAAAAGGCGATCTAGCGCTATGGACAGTCAGGCCTTAACGGCACCCAAATACCGCGACGCGGAGTTTCTTACCAGCGCCAGTCGCCTCTCGCAGTGTCCTGAAGACAGTGGCTGGGAAGTGGCATTTGCTGGCAGATCTAACGCTGGAAAATCGAGCGCAATCAACAGCTTAACAAAAAATCACAAGCTGGCCAGAACCTCAAAGACACCGGGGCGCACACAGCTGATCAACTTCTTCTCTCTGTCGGAACAACAGCGACTGGTTGACCTTCCGGGCTATGGCTTTGCCAAAGTACCCAAGGCCGTCAAGGAGGAATGGACCCGCCAGTTAGAGAACTACCTGGCGAAGCGGGAGAGCCTGAGGGGCATGATTTTGCTGATGGACGTGCGCCATCCGCTGCAGCCTTTCGATCAACAAATGCTGGATTGGGCGCTGGCTGCGAATATGCCTGTTCATATTCTGTTGACCAAGGCCGATAAACTCAAAAAGGGGCCCGCCAAAAACACCCTGCTGAAGGTTCGGTCGGGTCTGGCGGCACATGCCGAACTGGTGAGTGTGCAGCTGTTTTCAGCTCTCAAACACACAGGACACGAAGAGCTGGTAGCCGTACTCAATGCCTGGCTCACTGACACCAGTGTCTACGAAGAGGACGAGGAAGAGTTTATTGACGAGGCCCCGTGATATCCGTTTGGGCACCGAGTAAAAAAAGCCCGGTTGTCCGTAGGGGTGCAGACAACCGGGAGTCCTAGAGTCTCTGGGGAAAGAGACTTGCTCGGAGTTGACGGCCTAAGGGGGAGCCGTCAGGGTGTAGCAATCGCTACGAGAATTATGACCCGCGGGCATACAAAAAGTTCCCACTGCCCTTTCCCGGCAAGCAGCAGTTACCCGTTAGTGGGCCTCGTCCCAGTTATCCCCCACACCCGCCTCTACCAGCAATGGCACGTCAAGGCTGGCCGCAGCGGCCATACGCTCACACAATAAGGCACTCACCGTTTCTATCTGCTCTGTCGCTACCTCCAGCACCAGTTCATCGTGCACCTGCATGATGACATGGGCATCCACGACGCCCTGCCCCAGCCAGTCATCAACGGCCAACATCGCGCGCTTGATAATGTCTGCGGCCGTTCCCTGCATGGGTGCATTAATAGCCGTGCGTTCCGCTGCCTGCTGGCGCATTTTATTGCGCGCGTTGATCTCGGGCAGGTATAGGCGCCGACCGAACAAGGTTTCCACATAGCCCTGTTCATGGGCCAATTCACGGGTGCTGTCCATGTACTCCTTCACGCCGGGATAGCGGTCGAAGTAGCGGTCGATGTAGTCCTGGGCCTCATTCCTGCCCAGGTGGAGTTGCTTCGCCAGGCCGAACGCGGACATGCCATAGATCAATCCAAAGTTAATGGCCTTGGCTTTCCTGCGCTGCTCGCCGGAGACCGCGTCGAGATCCGTATCAAACACTTCAGCCGCCGTGGCGCGGTGTACATCCAACCCCTCTCGGAAGGCGCTTAACAGGCCCGCATCCCCAGAGAGGTGGGCCATAATGCGCAGCTCAATCTGGGAGTAATCTGCAGCGACAATGCGGTAGCCCTCGGGTGCGATAAAGGCCTTGCGGATGCGTCTGCCCTCCTCCGTGCGAATGGGAATGTTCTGCAGGTTGGGGTCGGATGAAGAGAGCCGGCCAGTGGCGGTCACTGCCTGGTGATACGAGGTGTGCACACGCCCACTGACGGGGTTAATCATTTCCGGCAGCTTGTCGGTGTATGTGGATTTGAGCTTGTTCAGGCTGCGATGTTCCAGCAGCAGTTTGGGCAAGGGATAATCCAGCGCGAGCTCAACCAACACCTCTTCCGCGGTGGAAGGCGCACCCTTGGGGGTCTTTTTAATTACCGGGAGCTCAAGCTTCTCGAACAGGATCTCGCCGATTTGCTTGGGTGAACCGAGATTAAAAGGCTGCCCCGCTTCATCGTAGGCCTGTTGCTCCAACGTCTGCAAGCGCGCCCCAAGCTCCGAACTCTGGGTAGCCAGCATCTCACGCGACAACAGGGCCCCGTGGCGCTCAACCCGCGACAGTATCGGAACCAAAGGCAACTCGAGATCCGTGAGCACCCTTTCCAATGTGGGCTCTGCTTGCAACTTCGGCCACAGCTCATGGTGCAGGCGCAGGGTAATGTCCGCGTCTTCTGCGGCGTATGGCCCGGCCTGCTCAAGAGGAATCTGATTGAAAGTGAGCTGTTTAGCGCCCTTCCCTGCAATATCCTCAAAATGAATGGTTTTCTGGCCAAGGTATTTGAGGGCTAGGCTGTCCATATCGTGCCGTGTGCCCACCGCATTCAGGACGTAGGATTCCAGCATGGTGTCAAAGGCAATACCGCGCAGTGTTATGTCATGGTTCGCCAGAACCGATGCATCGTATTTTAGGTTTTGGCCCACCTTTCTGACATCGGCGTCTTCCAGCAAAGGCTTTAACGCACCCAGCACGGTCTCCGCGCTCAATTGCTCTGGCGCACCCGGGTAGTCATGGGCAAAAGGCACGTAGGCCGCCCTGCCCGGCTCCACCGCGAATGAGACGCCCACTACCCTCGCCTCCATATAATTCAGGCTCGTGGTTTCCGTATCAAAGGCAAACAGCTCCGCCGCCTTTAGAACCTCCAGCCACCGGGCAAACACAGCCTCATCCAACACGGTCTCGTAATCTGTCTCGATGGCCTCAACCACCGGCGCTTCGCCATCTGTGAGTAGCTCATCCAGCCAGCCTTTGAACTCCATCCGGGTGAACAGCTGCACAAGCGCCTCGTTGTCTGTGGCACGGTTTTCCAAATCCGAGGGGCCTTCCGGCATTTCTACGTCTGTCTTAATCGTGGCAAGCGTGTAAGACATGAATGCGTTGTCCCGCTCTGCCTCCAGCTTTGCGGCCATGGTTTTAGCCCCGCGAAATGACAGCGTCTCAACTTGATCCAGCGAATCGTAAATAGACTGCAGGCCACCCAGGCCCTGCAGCAGTCCCAGGGCGGTTTTCTCACCGACGCCAGCAACACCGGGAATGTTATCGACCTTGTCGCCCATCAAGGCGAGAAAATCGATGATCAACTCCGGGCCAATACCAAACTTTTCTACGACACCGTCGGGGTCCATCACCGTGTTAGTCATGGTGTTGACCAGGGTCACGCGATCATCAACCAGCTGCGCCATGTCTTTGTCGCCAGTGGAGATAATCACTTTGCGCGCTTCGCTGCTGGCTTGCCTGGCCAGGGTGCCAATCACGTCATCCGCCTCAACGCCTTCGATACACAACAGGGGAAGCCCCATGGCTCGCACGATGTCGTGTATGGGCTCCACCTGCTCCCGCAGCTCGTCAGGCATGGATGGGCGGTTAGCCTTGTACTCGGGGTACATGTCATCCCGGAACGTCTTGCCCTTAGCATCAAACACCACAACAACCGGGCTGTCGGGATAGTCCAACTGCAAGCGCCGCAGCATGCTGATCACACCTTTAACGGCACCCGTGGCTTCACCCTTGGAGTTGGTCAGCGGTGGCAAGGCATGGAAGGCACGGTACAGGTAAGAAGAGCCATCGACGAGGACCAGGGGAGGGGAATCAGACATAGAGTTCTACAAACTAGAAGGCACAAACGGTCAGCGCATTAAAGCCGATAGAGTAGGGGATTGCCACGGCCACGGGGTGGATTCCGGGAGCAATGCTCTGCCGATCACTGATCCTGCGCGAAAGTGGCCATCCGTAGCGTCGACGCGCATGGTGAGCGCGCAGGCCTACATGAAAGTAACACTTTTTCCTTAGTTCGGCCTGTCAGCATTACTGTAATAAAATCATAAGATTAGATACTGTGAATTTCTCATAGTATTAGGCGCCATTGCTTTAATTGTCACAAATCTAACCAATAATACTTTGCGTAACACATAGCGTTACATATATACACATCAGCGGTGCAAAAGGAGCATGCGATGAAAAGTTTAGAGTTGCTGGGTTTCTTAATGGTACTAATATCTGTCGGCGTCAGTGCGAACAGCGGCGACGAGACCAAGTCGGTATCCAGCGCAAACGAAGATGCAGAAACCGTGATGGCCCAGGCGACTGATGCCAAGGGCCAGGCTGCGATTGACCAACAGGCAGCTGCGATCAGCGCTGCGTTGGAGGCACAGTTGGAAGCAAGACTCGAAGATTCAGCCGCCTCTGTAATACTGAGAGACAGGCTGACAGTGGGCGCCAACTAACCTACGAGGCGCGTATGTGCTGTAGCTGTGACAACGAGGTGGAGCAGTTAACAAGGCGTCGCACAGGTATCAACTGGGCATTTACCGGCGTTCCCGGCTAACGCGTCTACGGTCACCGAAGACGGCCGCCTACGCAAAGAGCGCGGGCGATGGTGTTAGTGGTCCCAGAAATACCTGGCAGACCGGTAAGTGACCTTCATTTTAGCCATGTCCAGAGGTGCTTTGAAAAACCCATGGTAGTCACCCTTAGGGTTTATCAGTGCCACATTGGCACCGTGGTCAATCAGGTAATTTTCATCCTGGCCTGGCACCTTCCTGAACGGGGCATTCATGGCGGTCGCGACCCTGAAAAGATCAAGAAACTCACCCGTGACGCCCGTGAAGTCGGGATTGAAATAGGGAACGTAAGCCGCCAGCTGCTCGGGCGTGTCACGCGCGGGGTCAACAGAAATCATCACCACGCGGGTATCGTCAACTTCGGTGCCTTCCAGCTCCGTCATCAGGTTGTTAAGGAACGACATGGTGGTGGGGCAGATATCCGGGCAATAGGTAAAGCCGAAGAACACCAAGGTCCATTGACCTTCCAGTGAGGCCGGCACGAAGGGCTCTCCGTGGTGGTCTACCAGCTCAAAGTCCCCGAGGTCTCTGGGCGTATCGAGCAGATAAAAGCCATTCGCCTTCATCTCATCCACCGTCATCACCCTGGGCTGCTGAATCCGGTAGACGAATCCAGCGACGATCACCAGGATAAAAGCCAGCACAGCAGCAACGGTTAGCCGCACGCCTTTCGCTTGAGCAGCATTCATGGGTTCACCTCATTTCAGGGCTGAAGCGGGAACAAGTAATGGTCCAGCAACATAATCAGGAACAGGGCCATCAGATATATGATGGAGTACTTAAAGGTTTCCATTGGCGCCTTGGGATTGTTGCCACGCAACAACACAATCGCCCAATACAGAAAACCCGCACCCAAAACGACAGCGCCCGCAAGATAGAGCGGGCCGCTAAGCCGGGTAGCGTAGGGCAGCAGGGTAATCAGGAACATGATCACGGTGTACAGGAGGATATGCAGCTTGGTGAACGCTACGCCGTGGGTGACGGGCAACATGGGAATGTCCACTGCCGCGTACTCTTCCCGTCGATGGATCGCCAGCGCCCAGAAGTGCGGCGGCGTCCAGGCGAAGATAATCAGCACCAGTAACAAGGCGTGACCATGAATCTCGCCCGTCACCGCGGTCCAACCCAGCAGGGGCGGGGCGGCGCCGGCCAGGCCACCAATCACAATGTTCTGTGGTGTAGCGCGCTTCAGGAACATGGTGTAGATAAACGCGTAACCCACGAGCGATGCCAGCGTCAGCCAGGCCGTGAGCGCATTCACCCAGATCAACAGAATGGCCATTCCCAACACGCCTAGCACCAGTGCAAAGATACTTGCCTGCAGGGTTCCAACCCGGCCCTGGGCCATCGGCCGATTGCGGGTGCGCGCCATGTGCTGATCCACACGCTGATCGACCAGATGGTTCACTGCGGCGGCGGCTCCGGCGCAGAGGGCAATGCCGAGGTTGCCTAGAATAAGGGGTACCCAGGGCACCCAACCGGGTACCGCCATACACATGCCTATCACGGACGTGAGGATCATCAGAGCCACCACGTTCGGCTTGGTGAGCTCTTTGTAGTCTCGCCAGGTAGCGCGTTCGGTCATTGCTGTGTCCGCCATAGCGCCTTTATCCCCCCGAGTTCTTCAACAGGAATTTCAGGTCACTCATAACGTCGCGGTAACCCACGGACTTGTCATACGACATCATCACCCAGCCCGCAGGATCCACCAGATACCAGATGTCAGGATCCTCAGCCAGTTCGGGAAACAGCGCGCTGAAGTCTTCAGCACTGATCGCATAATCCTTAAGGCCTCTATGGTCCCTATCCAGCAGGGCAGCCAGTGAATCGGGCAGGTCACCGCCATCTTCGAGGGTATTTACTGTAAGCGCAGTCTCAGCAATCGGCGTATCGGACACATAGGCCCTGGCCAGACGGTTAAACTCCTTACCCATAGCCACATGAATCTGACGTGTCAGGTAGAGGCGCTGCTCACAGGCCAGGTCACACGCACTGCCCGGTGAGGGCACCAGCATTATCCAACGCGCCTCGCCATCGGTAGCACCCCATTCGGCGATGCGTCCATCCCGCCCATACAAATCCACATCGGTGATCTGGCGCGGTGGGTCGAGCAGCGCACCCTGGTTTGCGGTTCCGATCATGCCCACAAGGTCGAGATCACCCCGCACGACAAAAAACCACAGCCAACTCGCTGCAAGAATCATCGTCAGTGGGATACCGGCAATCAGCAATAGCACCAGTCGTCCGGTATTGGGTTGTGTCTGTGTTTCCATGTCTATGTCTTGGGTTCCAGTCATTCGTTACGCCCCCTGAGCAGCTGCCAGAGGTTGCTACTGCGAAAAATAAACAATAAGAGCAGCGCGGCGGCCATAGTAAACCACTGTACAGCGTAGCCAAGATGTTTTGCCGGGCTGACATTTACGACTTGCCAGTCCACTGCCAACGACCCTGGCTCACCCGCATCGATACGTAGAGGGTAGGGTAGTAGGGAGGCACCAAGGCGCTCGGTTAGCGCTACCGACAACTTGTCCATCTCAAGCGCCTGCAGTCTCAGCGGCCACTGGCCAGTCAAATCCTGCTCGGCTAATAAATACGGGTCGCCGGGCGCCACGTAAACATGCCCCGATACGGTCACAGGCCCTGTCAGTTCAGGGATATCCGGCAGGGCTCGTCGCGCGGGATCACCGGCAATCCAGCCGCGATTAACCAGCAACAGCTGGTTAGTTGGCAGCGACATAACAGAGACGACTTCATAGCCGTAGCGGCCACCTTGAATCCGGTTATCCAGCAGAATGTGGCGCTCCGGCAGAAACTGCCCCTCAGCAACCACGGGCAAATAGGCCAATAACTCTGGATCGCCCTCCATAAGCGTACTGGATACTACCTGCGGAGGTGCAGCGCTGCGCTGTTCAAAGGCAGTCGCGAGTGCCTCTTTCTCGTCTGCACGCTCCAGCTGCCAGAAGCCCAGGCTAACAAACACGGGTAACAGAACCGCTGTAAACACCGCGGTGCGCCACTCTACATCCAGCTTCAGCGTTGCCATTGTGACCATCCTGAAGGGTCCGCTCTCCGGCTTTTACGCCGCCTCGCGGTTATACTAGGCGCGACAAGGAGACCCGTTTTGCTAAAAGTACTGATCGTAATCTTTATGCTGGCGTTAGTAGCCAGCCTGGGTAGCGGCTTTTTCTTCCTGATGACCGATCAGGGAGATAAGCGTAGCCGCCGCTTATTCCACTCTCTGGGTGTACGTCTGGGGCTGGCCCTTGGCCTGATCTTCCTGATTACCTATGGCGTTGCATCCGGACAGCTGGGCAACAGAAACCCCTGGGACGCTGGCCCGATACCGCAGTCTGAATTGGAGTGAGAGTGGCCGGAAGACGGCGGAGGGCAGGGCGGCATTACGCCGCCCGCGTGAGCAGTACTTACAGGATGTAGACGAACAGGAACAGGAACACCCACACCACGTCAACGAAGTGCCAGTACCAGCTGGACGCTTCAAAGCCGAAGTGATCATCGGCGGTAAAATGACCGCCGCGCACACTGCGCAACCACTGAATCAGCAACATGGTCATCCCCATCAATACGTGGAAACCGTGGAAGCCTGTCAGCATGAAGAAGGTTGAGCCGTAAATACCGGAGTTCAGCGTCAGACCGAAGTGTGCGTACGCTTCGTAGTACTCATAGGCCTGCACGAAAACGAAGATAATACCCAGCAGTACCGTCAGGCCCAGCCACAGGTTGAACTTCTTCTTGTTACCGTCCAGCAGACCCATGTGCGCGATGTGTACAGTGAAGCTGGATGACAACAGAATGATGGTGTTCCACAGGGGCAGCCACTTGTACCACGCCGCGGCATCGCCAAAGGCCATCGTGGTTTCAGCACTCTGGTAGGTGCCGTTGTTGGCTGTGATCTGGTTCGCTACGCCACCAATGGCTTCCTGAGGCGTCTGCAGCATAGGCCAGGTGTACTCAAAGCCTTCCCACAGCAGGTAGTTCATGCGACCGCCTTCACCTTCACTGGCCAGCCAGGGACCAGCCAGGTTGCGCACATAGAACAGGGCGCCAAAGAAGGCGAAGAAGAACATCACTTCCGAGAAGATGAACCAGAACATGCCCAGCACATAGGATTTTTTCAGCTGAGCACTGTTGAGCCCTTCGATGTTCTCCTTGATGGCAATGCGGAACCAGTTGAACAGCGTTGCTGCAAAGAAGAACAGGCCGATCCAGAATATGGACCATGAGCTGGTGGCTGCTTCTGGGTCGCCAAACGTCATGTCGTTCATGATGCTGGCGGCACCAAAAATACTGAGCATCAGACCTATAGTGGCGCAGACCGCCAACTTGCTTTTGTCCGGTACGTAATACGTTTCGTACTCTGTGGATGTCTGACTTGTCATTGTGTTTCTCCGATTAACTCACGCAGGTTCCCCTGCACTGCGTGTCAGCGAGCGGCGACTGCGCCGTTCACCATATCTGTAACATCAAAAATCGTGTAGGACAGTGTGATGGTCTTGATATCACGGGGTAAGTCCTGGTCCACGATAAACTGGAGGGGCATTTCTGCTACGCCGCCACCTTCCAGTGGCTGCTGATTAAAACAGAAGCACTCCGTTTTATGAAAATACTCTGCCGCACGAGAGGGCGATACGCTGGGTATAGCCTGGGCAACCATATCCTGGGGCAATGGGTTGCGCGCCAGGAAAATCGTGTCGTTGGAAGCGCCGGGATTCACCTTCATCGCCGTAACGTCAGGGCGAAACTCCCAGGGCATACCGTCATTGTTAGTTGCCACAAACTGAATGGTGATCTCGCGAGACTCATCCACACCGGCCTGCACCGAGGTGTAGGCGGTGTCAGACGTTTTACCGTTGATCCCCAGGGCATCACATAGCACGTCGTACAAGGGCACCATGACGACAAAGACGAAGGCGAACATCCCGATAGCAACCACAACCAGCTTGGCAGCGGTATCGATCGCGGGGTTGTCACTCACTCGAATCATGGTCAGCAGCCTCCAAACTTACGCGTGTGCGGGCTTGGCATCCAACGTGGGCGGTGTTTCAAAGGTGTGGTAGGGCGCTGGTGTTGCAACCGTCCACTCCAAACCTTCCGCGCCGTCCCATACTTTCTCATCGGAAACCGGCTTACCGGCTACGATGGTCGCAATCACGTTGTACAGGAACAGGATCTGCGAGGCGCCATAGATGAAGGCGCCGATGCTGGACATCATATTGAAGTCAGCAAACTGCAGCGCGTAGTCCGGGATACGACGGGGCATACCTGCCAGACCCACGAAGTGCTGCGGGAAGAAGGTCACGTTAAAGCCGATGAACGAGATCCAGAAATGGGTCTTACCCATGGTCTCGTTGTACATACGGCCACACCACTTGGGCAGCCAGTAGTAAACAGCAGCGGTCATTGAGAATACCGCGCCTGCCACCATCACGTAGTGGAAGTGGGCAACCACGAAGTAGCTGTCGTGGTACTGGAAGTCAGCCGGCGCAATGGACAGCATCAGGCCAGTGAAGCCACCGATAGTGAACAGCACCAGGAAGCCGATACAGAACAACATGGGCGTTTCAAAGGTCATGGCGCCACGCCACATGGTAGTAATCCAGTTGAAAACCTTCACACCCGTGGGCACGGCGATCAGCATGGTGGCGTACATGAAGAACAGCTCACCTGCGATGGGCATGCCTACTGTGTACATGTGGTGAGCCCACACGATGAACGACAGGAAAGCGATAGACGCTGTCGCATACACCATAGAGTCATAGCCGAACAGCGGCTTGCGGGAGAACGCAGGTATGATCTGCGAAACCACACCGAAGGCGGGCAGAATGATGATGTACACCTCGGGGTGACCGAAGAACCAGAAGATGTGCTGGAACAAGACGGGGTCACCGCCACCGGCTGCACTAAAGAAGCTGGTGCCGAAGTGGATATCCATCAGCATCATGGTGACCGCGCCTGCCAGTACCGGCATTACAGCCACCAGCAGGAAGGCCGTGATCAGCCATGTCCATACGAACAGGGGCATCTTCATGTAAGTCATGCCGGGCGCACGCATGTTCATTACCGTGGCAATGATATTGATGGAGCCCATGATGGAAGACAGGCCCAGCACGTGAACCGAGAAGATGAAGTAGGTGACTGACGGCGGCGCGTAAGTCGTGGACAGCGGCGCATAGAAAGTCCAACCAAAGGCCGGTGCACCACCTTCCATGAACAGCGAGGAAGCCAGAAGCAGGAATGCCGGTGGCAAGATCCAGAAGCTCCAGTTGTTCATCCGCGGCAGCGCCATATCGGGCGCGCCAATCATCATTGGAATCATCCAGTTAGCCAGGCCTACAAAGGACGGCATGATGGCACCAAACACCATCACCAGACCGTGTAGCGTGGTCATCTGGTTGAAAAATGCGGGGTCTACCAGCTGCATTCCAGGCTGAAACAGCTCCGCGCGGATAACCATCGCGAAGGCGCCACCCATGATGAACATGGCAAACGAGAACCACAGGTACATGGTTCCGATGTCTTTGTGGTTGGTGGTAAATAGCCACCGGGAAAGGCCCTTGGCGGGGCCGTGGTGATGATCTCCCATCTTATACTCCTCCAATTAACCTTTCTTGTGATTGAACACATCAATGGGCTGAACCATATCGCCCATATTGTTGCCAAATGCGTTGCGCTGGTAGGTAATAACAGCCGCCATTTCGACGTCGTTGATCTGGCCACCGAAAGCCTGCATGGCCGTGCCAGCTACGCCGTTGATGCCGACGTCAAGGTGGCCCGCAAGGTCGCCTGTAGCGATCGCGCTTGCAGCAATTGCCGTTCCTACACCGCCTTCACCGTTGGCGCCGTGACAAGCGAGGCAGTTGCGGTCGTAGACGGCTTTACCGCGCTCCATCAGCTCGTCCATGGTAAAGGTCTGAGCCATCAGCTCTTTGATTTCAGCAGCTTCAGCTTTTTTGCCAGACAGCCACTCGTCGTATTCGCCCTGGCTGACAACGTTGACGACCACGGGCATGAACCCGTGGTCCTTGCCGCACAGTTCGGCACACTGGCCGCGGTAGATGCCCTCTTCTTCGGCCAGCGTCCAGGTCTCATTGATAAAACCGGGGATCGCATCTTTCTTGACAGCCAGCTCGGGTACCCACCAGGCGTGGATAACATCGTTCGCGGTAACGAGGAAGCGCACTTTGGTGTCTACGGGAATCACCAGCGGCTCGTCGACTTCAAGCAGGTAATGCTGGCCCTTGTCTTCAGAGTTGTAGATTTCGCTCTGGGGAGTGCGCAGATTCGAGAAGAAGCTGACGTTTTCACCGTCGTCACTGAGGTACTCATACTTCCACTTCCACTGGTATCCCGTGATGAGGATGTCCATCTCGGCATCTTCTACATCATAGATCTCCAGCAGGGTGGAGGTCGCCGGTACAGCCATGCCGATCAGAATGAGGAACGGGACCACTGTCCAGGCAATCTCTACCTTGGTGCTCTCGTGGAAGGTCGCGGGCGTAACGCCGCGTGATTTGCGGTGATAAATGATGGAGTAAAACATCACCCCAAATACCAGCAGGCCGATAATGACGCAGATCCAGAAGATGGTCATGTGCAGGTCAAAAATGTTCTGGCCTACCGCGGTGACACCGGGAGCCATGTTGACCTCATTCACCTTTTCGCCAGCAGCCATTACGCCAGCACTTACCATGCTCAAAAGCATCAGCACAGGACCGAGCGCCAGCTTTGCCAGCCGCTTCGCTTCAAAACACATTTCCCGTGTCTCCATTTGTTGTCTAGAAAGTTTCCAACTGGCTCTGCCCAATGCACCACCTCGTTGATAGCAGGGCTTTTCGGGTGCTGCCGCACCTTCTCTGGGGCGGTCAAACTCGTCCGAACGCAGCCGTGGCAGGACAGTTGATACGCTTTCCCTGCCGCCAGCAAAAATCACCGCGCAGAGAGGCGGCGGGATTATAGCGAATGTAGGCAGGAAAAACACTAAAGCGCAGGTTTCACAAGGGCTTAGCCACCGAAACTTAACCGGATTTGCACCGCGGATGCTGATATCCTCAACATATGGCACAGCTTAGGCCAATAGACCGCAAGATATGGGGCATCGCCTGGCCCGCGATCCTGTCAAATCTCTCCATTCCGTTGCTCGGTCTGGTGGACGGGGCCATCCTGGGCAATCTCGGGGATGCGCGGTACCTGGGCGCCGTTGCTCTCGGTGCCGCCCTTCTCTCCTTCCTCTACTGGGGATTCAGTTTTCTCCGCATGGGCACGACGGGGCTGGTAGCCCGGGCTGTGGGCGCTGAGGACCAGGAAGAGGCCTTTCTGGTACTGGCCCGCTCCATGGCCCTGGCCCTGGGCCTGGCGCTGCTTGTCGCGCTCGCTCACCCCCTCTGGCTGGGCGCAGGCTTCGCCCTCATGCAGCCCTCGCAGGAATTACTGCCGTTGGCCAACAGCTATGCCAGCCTGCGTATCATTAGCGCGCCAGCGGTATTGCTGACCTATGCCATCGTAGGCTGGTTTATTGGCCACCAGAACACACGCTGGCCCATGGCCATTATGATCACCACCAACCTCATCAATATCGGTTTGGACTTCCTGTTCATCATCGGTCTGGGATGGGGCAGTGATGGCGCGGCTATTGCCACAGTCGTTGCAGAGTACATGGGCCTGGCCCTCGCACTCACACTGGTAGCCAGGGATGTTGCGCCCGACAAGTGGCGGGCGGCGCTGCCACAGCTGATAAACATCAGTGGCTACGGGCGTCTTCTGCAAAGCAATCGCGACTTGTTCCTGCGCACGGTGTGTCTACTGGCCAGCTTCGCCTTCTTCACCAGCATGGGCGAAAAGCTTGGGCCGGAAGTATTGGCGGCGAATGCATTGCTGCTGCAGCTGCTGATGCTGGCGGCTTACGGGCTGGACGGATTTGCCTTCGCGGCTGAAGGCCTGTGCGGAACGGCACTGGGGGCGCGGCAGCTCGATGGATTCCATGCCGCCGTGAGGCGCTGCGCCTTTTGGACCTACCTCACGGCTGTCGGGCTGAGTATCAGTTTCGCCTTACTGCACCCAGTGCTATTCCCTTGGCTGACTAACCTTCCCGAGATTTCCACACAGCTCTACCGGCATGTGCCCTGGCTGATTGCGCTCCCGATTCTTGCAGCACCCAGCTACCTGCTGGACGGGGTCTTTATCGGCAGCGCACAAACGCGACCCATGATGTGGACCATGCTAGCCAGCGCCGCGCTGGTCTACCTACCGCTGTGGTACTTCACACAAGCGCTCGGAAACCATGGACTTTGGCTGTCTTTCAGCCTGTTTAACGCCGCTCGGGGAGTAAGCCTCTGGGCTTACTACCGCCATTACAACGCCACCGGCCGCTGGCTTCAGACCCGTTAAAAAGCCCTGCCAACATGGCCAAATCCCCATGTTGGTCTAGCCTAAACACTAACCGGGGTAGGGGCTGTATCGGCAGGAGGCTCCATGACAGCGGTAAACATTCGAGAAATGGTTAATCGTGCGCTGGCGCAAGAGCAGCGTAGCGGGGAACTTCGCTCCCGTCTGGAGCGTGCAATGCCCCAATTGCACCAGCGCCTGGATATTCACGGCGAAGAACCCGCCGAGGCGCTGCTTGCCTTTGTATCCAGCTATATCGCCAGTGTGCCCGGCTGCCTGATGCTGGTAACGGCGGCCAGCAAACGCCTCGGTTTCTATGACTATGCCGCGCCTTTCCTGGCGGTTGCGGAAGACTTCTTTCTCGCACCACCCAGTGAGCTCGATGAGGATGAGGGTCTAATGGCATTGTTGGACGAGGCCTTTCTGGCGCACCGCCTATTGGAGGAGATCAACGACCGACACCTACAACACCTCGGTAGACCACTGCTGCCGCTGGATATGACCGAAGCCAACACCATAGCGCACCATCTGATTGGGGATACCAAAGCCACGAGGCTGGAGCACCTGATTCAGTTCACTGCAGACCGTCTGCTGCACAAGGAGCACCTTTGGGAACCGCTGAAAGACTTACCGGGTAGTCAGGCGGGTGGCGGTGCACATTTCGATGGCGAGAGTTTGGGAGCCCCGGGCAGGGCAGTGAGACTACGTCTGGCGGAGGCGCGGCCCGTTTAGCGATTCAGTCTTCGTTGGGATCCAGTAGCCGAATCGGTTGGGGGTCAGTTTCAACGCGCCTGGCGGCGGCGCGATTCACACGGGTGGGCACTTCGCCAGGGGTCGGGCCCTCGGGGCGCTCATCCGTGAATCCACAGGCCACGCACTCTCGGGTATCCGTATCGAGATTAACCACCAGCTTGTCCATCTCGCCACAGCGCGGACAAACTGCACCTGCGATAAAGCGACGGCGGGTGTGATCGGGACGGTTCATGCTATTCGCTCTAACTTGACTTGCTTGAGTGTAACAACTTCCGGCTCAGGCCGCGGCGAGCGCCTCGCGTAGCTGCAGTATTACTGCACCCGTATCTGGCCTTTCACGCCGCCAAAGATAGAAAGACTCGGCCGCCTGCTCCACGAGCATGCCCAGGCCATCGGCCACTGCCCAGGCAGCGTTCTGGGCTGCCCAGCGCATAAACACCGTGGGCTCACTGCCGTACACCATGTCGTAGCAGCAGCTTCTCTCTGTCAGCAGCGACGGGGGTAGGTCCGGCATTTCCCCACTTAAACCGGCACTGCTGGCATTGATAATCAGGTCGAACTGCCGACCCTCCCAAAGATCATAGCCACCCCCGGTGATGGCATCGCTAAGATCGACAAACTCCTGCGCGAGCGTCACTGCCTTATCGGGGGTCCGATTAGCAATCACCAATTCGCGCGGTTTTTCCCGCAGCAGCGGCTCCAGCACACCGCGAACGGCACCGCCCGCGCCAATCACCAGTACCCGCGCCCCATTAATACTCCAACCGTGATTGGCAATCATGTCGCGCACAAGGCCTACGCCGTCCGTGTTATCGCCCAACAGCTCACCCTCATCCGAGAGTGCCAGGGTATTCACCGCACCGGCGCGCATTGCCCTGCGAGAAAGCGAATCCGCTAACCGGTGGGCCTCATGCTTGAACGGCACCGTGATATTCAGACCCTTGCCGCCGCCCTCAAAGAAGCGCCCGGCCGCTGCAGCAAACTCATTCATCTCAACCAATACTGCGCGGTATTGAATAGCGTGCCCAAACTGCTCGGCAAAGGCGGCATGAATCAGGGGTGATTTGCTGTGCTTAATGGGGTTACCAAACACAGCGTATTTGTCGACGTCAGTCACGACACTCCTACAGACGAACGGAGACGGCTCAGGCCTGTGCCAGCCAATCCCTGTCGGTCAAGTAATACTCGGTGAGCGCTGCTTCATCGGAGCCGGGCTCGGGTTGGTAATCATACTCCCAGCGCACCAGCGGCGGCAGGGACATCAAAATGGCCTCGGTGCGTCCATCGGATTGCAGACCGAACAGGGTGCCGCGGTCGTAGACCAGGTTGAACTCCACGTAGCGCCCACGTCGGTATAGCTGAAAGTCTCGCTCACGCTCACCGTAGGGCTGGCTTTTACGCCGGTTTACAATGGGCCGGTAAGCACGAATATAAGAACCGCCCACCGCCTGCATAAAGCTGAAACAGGTGTCAAAGTCCCACTCATTGAGGTCGTCGTAAAACAGCCCTCCGACACCGCGAGGCTCTGCCCGGTGCTTGAGGTGAAAGTACTCATCACACCATTTCTTATAACGCGGATAGACATCCTCGCCAAAGGGCGCACAGGCAGACGCCGCTTCCTGATGCCAGGCGATACAGTCTTCTTCATTACCGTAATAGGGCGTGAGGTCGTAACCACCACCAAACCACCATACGGGATCTTCGCCCGGCTTTTCAGCCACAAACAGGCGCACATTGGCATGAGACGTGGGCACGTAGGGGTTGCGCGGGTGAATCACTAGAGATACACCCATCGCCTGAAAACTGCGCCCGGCCAGCTCTGGTCGAGAGGCGCTGGCGGAGGGTGGCAGACTGGCGCCCACCACATGAGAGAAATTGACGCCCGCTTTTTCAAACACAGCACCTTCGGACAATACACGGCTGCGGCCACCGCCGCCCTCGGCGCGCTGCCACTCGTCAACGATAAAAGATGCCTGCCCGTCTTCTTCGGCCAGCTGGCTACAGATATCGTCCTGTAAACCCAGCAGATAACTCTTCACTGCTTCAACGTGCATAGCCTGTCCATCCATTCAAAAGGCGGGGCATTATAGCGGTCAGCGTCCAGAGGCCGTTGATCTGGGTCAGGCCCGGATCACGCGGTCGGTGGCAAGATCACGGATAACCGACGGCCGTGTCCCCGGCCCGGTTTCACCCGGTGCGATCGCATCCAGCGTACCGCCAAAGTAACGCACAACCTGAAAACGGCGCCGGGGCGCTTGCTTGCCCGCAGGATTGGCCGAGGTTGAAATCAAAGGAGCGCCCCAGGCCTGACACAAGGCTTGCACCACCGGATGACTGCTTACTCTCACCGCCACCGTATCGTGCTGGCCGCTTACCCATTGGGGAATACGCCCCTGGTGTGGCACCAGCCATGTGTTGGGACCAGGCCATGAGGCCTCCAGCTTCTTGCGCTGCGCTGGCGTAATGCCCGCCAATAGACCCTCCAGCTGCCCAATATCTGCAGCAACAATTATCAGGCCTTTCTCGACAGGCCGTTGCTTGAGCTCCAACAGACGAAGGACCGCCTCGGCATCAAGCGGGTTGCAGCTCAGACCCCAGACAGCCTCTGTTGGACAGGCAACAACACCGCCGAGGCCAAGGATGTCTGCCACTGACTGCACTCGAAACGTTGTCTGCACCGAACACCTACTGCTGTGAATAAAGCCTGCGACTGCGATTCGCTATCGTCGCGGTCGCGGGGCGCAGAGTGTATCAGTGCCGTAGCAGCGAACCAACGGATTACGCCCTGGCCAGTCCACCGTGACTTCTCACCAGGAAACCCTCCAACTCCAGCTGCGTCGCCAACGCCTGCAGCTCCGACGCTGACAGGCCGGTATCAGCTGCCAGCTGTTCAGAACTGACCGCGCATTCACTGAGGTGATCAAACAAACGCCTGGCTTTGGCGTCTAGCGCCTCGGGGTGACAGCCACTGTTCTGCTCCGGGACCGGCGCAGCAAGGTCGGAAAACCAGCCCAGACCGTCCAGTACGTCCTGCGCATCTCTGACCAGCGTTGCGCCATCCTTAAGCAGTTGTAAACACCCTGCGCCGCCAGCATGAAGCACCGACCAGGGTACGGCGCAGACATCGCGGCCTTGCGCGGCAGCCGAAGATGCCGTGAGCAGTGAGCCACTGGGTAGCGCCGCCTCTACTACCACCGTAGCGAGTGACAAGCCGCTGATAATCCGGTTTCTGCGGGGAAAGTGGTGGCGCATGGGCGCAGTGCCTGGCGCGAACTCCGTGACAAGTGCGCCGTGCGCGACAATGTCCTGGGCAAGCGCTTCGTGCCGTCGTGGGTAAATGATATCGATACCACTGGCCATGGCAGCAATGGTTCTACCACCTGCAGCTATCGCTCCCCGGTGACACTGCCCATCGATTCCAAGCGCAAGGCCACTGGTGACAACCACACCGGAATAGCTCAACTGTTCCGCCAGCTGATGTGCGACCTTCCGCCCTGCCGGACTGCTACTTCGACTGCCAACCATCGCAACCTGACTCAGTGCCAGGGTGGCGGGGTCTCCACGCACATAGAGCAGCGGCGGTGGGTCAGGGATCACGCTCAGTAGGGGTGGGTAGTCATCGCTGCAAGGTTCCAGAATGTGAACACCCAGTCGCTGTACAACAACCAAAGCACGTTCCACATCAAACTTAGGTTGCCGCGCCACCCCCGTCTCTCTGGCAAACGCCAGCGCAGCCAGCTGCACTGGCGTCAAACCTGCGTCCAGCCAGTGAGATTCTGGGGCGCTAAGCGTAGTCAGGGCCGGGCTGCGATTCAGCAGTGCCAGCAAGGCCTTATCGTTCAGTTCAGGAATGCTGTGAAGCAGGAGGCAGGCGCGCAGCTGCGCCTCGTCGGGTATGAGCATTGTCTGTCTTCCTTGACATTGGGGTTTGCCAGCACTTCCGGGAAGTGTCAGCCGGCCCGGCACCCAGCCGGGCCGCGAAAATCTTTAGGGGTTCTTTACCTTGTCCCCGACCTTGAGAACACGATTCGCCTTCAGTACAAGCGCATAGCTCGCCTTTTCAAACGTTTCGAACACCATCAGCAGGCCAGCACGAGAGTCGGGTAGCACCACGTTATCCCCCGCGACTTTGTCGGCCACCAGACCGCCTGACTGATAAATCGCCAGCACGTGACCAGTTTCCAGACCGTCGCGCTTTCCTTTATTGAGCACCACCACATCAGTAGTGCCGATCTGCGTGATACCGCCGTCAACCGCGATCATAAAGCCATCGGTAATGGTTGTTTCGGGTGCCCTGGGCTGGAAAGTGGCATCGATGACGCGCTCTTCCAGAGGCAACAAACGGTCTGCAATGCGAACCTCTTCAGTGACACGTGTGATTTCGAGCTCGGTCACCGGGTCGCTGTTGCTGCTGAGCAGCTGCGCGGTACCGATATCCTGTGCCTGATAGCCCAGCAGCTCTTCGGTAATGGGGTCAACGTAGGTGTCGCTTGAACGGTAAATGCCGTAGGTGCGTTCGTCCGCCGGGAAAGGGCCTCGACCATACACTCGGTCACCCGGTGAGCTAATCAAAGCACCCTGATCGCCCGCGACCACGTAGGCAGAATTGTTGAGCTCATCTGCGCCCATAATGCGGTGGCCACGCAAAAATGCGCCAATCTGATCAAGCGGGATCAGTGGAATGGCCAGATCCAGCGGTGTCACCCGCATGTTCGGTGTCAGTTTTACGTCGCGTCCGCGAGTGAGACGCAGACGGGGCTGCCCGTCTACCCAAACTATATTGAGTACGTCGCCAGGGTAGATGAGATGCGGGTTATCTATCTGCGGATTAACGTCCCACAACTCGGGCCACAGCCAAGGCTGCTGCAGGTACATGCCCGAGATGCCCCATAGGGTGTCGCCCTTCTTGACGGTGTAGGTTTCCGGATAATCTTCATTCAATGCGACCTGCGCCTGCAGCGTTGCACTGAAAATCACAGACGATGCCAGTAGCAGGCATGCGGTGAGTGACCTAATGTTCATTCTTGTGCCCCTATCATGGTCTTTCTTATTCTCTGCCCGTAACGCAAAAGCATAGCAGCCTCCCTGCAAATTGCCCCGGCAGGTCTGGCATGCTGCCTTTTCAGGTACGTCCCCTGGCGCTTAGCGCCGCTACCCCAGCAGCTGTATAATAGGCACAGTTTGCGGTTGCCATACGCCACTGGCAAGCCAAATGTGACTAATTCACCAATGCCTGATTCACCCGATCCGGCCCCTTACTGAGCGTCTGTATTCATGGCTGTACTCGAGATACTGGAATTCCCCGACCCCAGGCTGCGCACCGTTGCCAAGCCGGTAGAGGTCGTAGACAACGCCATGCGCGCTCTGATCGACGACATGTTCGACACCATGTACGACGCACCCGGTATTGGTCTGGCAGCATCACAGATCGATGTGCATCAGCGCCTGCTGGTCATTGATGTGTCTGAGGATCGCTCTGAGCCCCTGGTGTTCATCAACCCGCAGGTTGAAGTGCTGGACCCTGAACTGGGCGAGTACGACGAGGGCTGTCTCTCAGTGCCCGGGTTTTACGAAACCGTTAACCGCCCTCGGCGCATAAGGGTGAACGCGCTGGACCGCAACGGCGAGCCCTTCACACGGGAACTGGAAGGCCTGCTGGCGATTTGCCTGCAGCATGAAATCGACCATCTCGATGGCAAACTGTTTGTGGATTACATCTCACCACTTAAACGCCAGCGAATTCGGCGCAAGCTCGAAAAAGCTCACAAGAAAAGGGCATAACAGAAAGTGAGCGCCAACAAACTGCGAATCATCTTCGCAGGCACCCCCGAGTTTGCAGCCCTTCACCTGGACGCCCTCTTAGACAGCGCTCACAATATCGTGGCGGTATACACACAGCCTGATCGGCCGGCCGGCCGCGGCAAAAAGCTGCAGGCAAGCCCGGTGAAACAACGCGCAGTGGCAAGGGGCATTCCTGTGCTGCAGCCGCCTTCACTGAAGGACCCCGAGGTACAGAAGGTACTCAGCGATTTCGAAGCCGATGTGATGGTTGTGGTGGCCTACGGGCTGATACTGCCGCAGGCTGTGCTCGACGCGCCTCGCCTGGGGTGCATCAATGTGCACGCCTCACTGCTGCCGCGCTGGCGCGGTGCTGCGCCTATACAACGCGCAATTGAGGCGGGCGATGCCAAAACAGGCACCACCATCATGCAGATGGAGGCCGGGCTGGATACCGGGCCCATTCTCGCCATGGCCGAATGCCCCATAGAGTCTGAAACAACCGCCGCGGAACTGCACGACACACTGGCCTCCCTTGGTGCCCCACTGTTGGTATCCACGCTGGGCTCTGTGGAACAGCATCTGCGTGACGCGGTTACTCAGGACGATTCCCTGGCCTGTTATGCCGAAAAAATTCTCAAGCCCGAAGCCCGCATCGACTGGCGGGAAAGCGCTGAGGAAATTGCACGCAAGGTTGCCGCTTTCAATCCCTTTCCCGTGTGCTTTACTGAACTGGGCAACGACCGCCTCAAGCTGTGGCGAGCGACAGCGCAGCCATCAGCAAACCACGAAGCGCCGCCGGGAACACTGCTGGCCAGCGACAACAACGGGATCCTGATTGCCTGTGGCGAAGGCGCACTGTTGGCCACAGAGTTGCAGCTGCCCGGCGGTCGCGCCATGTCCAGTCAGGACCTGCTCAACGCCCGCGCCCAGTCGTTTTCCCCCGGGCAGAGGTTGGGTAACAACGCCCAACAATGAGTAAGCCTACGGCCAGGAACACTCGCGCCCTCGCAGCCACCACCGTCGCGCGGGTTATGGCGGGGGATTCACTGAATCACTGCCTGCAGACAGCCATCTCGCAATGTGCGCCCGAGAGCCGCGGGCTGCTGCAGGAGTTGTGCTACGGAACACTCCGCCTCTCGCCCCTGTTGGATGCCGTCATGCAACAGATGCTGAACAAACCGTTAAAAGCTAAAGACAACGATGTTCGGGCCTTGATTCTGATGGGGCTCTACCAGCTGCATGCGATGCGGATACCCCCACATGCAGCGGTTTCAGAAACCGTCGCTGCAACCCGGGCCCTCAAAAAACACTGGGCAAAGGGCATGTGCAATGCGCTACTGAGGCGTTTCCAACGGGACGCTGACGCCCTACTGGATGGCGTAAGTTCTGCCGAACGCAATGCGCACACCCGCTGGCTATTCGATGCTCTACACAGCCAGTGGCCCGAGCAGGCGGGGACGATTGTTGCGGCAAATAACGAACGTCCGCCTATGACGCTGCGAATCAACCCCCAGCAGACCTCCCGGGATGCTTACCTTCAGTTGTTATCTGATCACGACATTGCTGGCTCCCCGGGGGTGGTGAGTGCCGCTGCCGTGCGACTGGAAGACCCCTGTGACGTTGAACTACTGCCTGAATTCGATTCCGGCTACTGCAGTGTGCAGGATGAGGCAGCGCAATGCGCCGCGGAACTGCTGGATGCGCAACCGGGTGAGTACATTCTTGATGCCTGCGCGGCGCCTGGTGGAAAAACCTGTCATATCGCAGAGTGCACACCCGGGCTGGAAGCACTGGTCGCGATGGACGTTGACGAAGATCGCCTGCTCAAAGTGCAAGAAAATGCAGAGCGCCTTCAGCTGGCGGTTGATTGCCGACAAGGCAATGCTGCGCAGCCGGATGATACGCTTGACGGCATGACCTTCGATCGCATCCTTGTGGATGCGCCCTGCTCCGCCACCGGCGTTATCCGCCGCCACCCGGACGTAAAAATACTTCGGCGCAGCAGTGACGCCCGCGGATTTGCGGCGCAACAACTCGCCATTCTGCAGGGGCTGTGGCCAAGGCTACGAGACGGCGGAGTCTTGCTGTACGCCACCTGCTCGGTGCTGAAAGAAGAAAACGATGACACGGTTCAGGCTTTCCTGGGATCGCAACCGGAGGCCTCCATCGAAACCATCTCTCGCAACGGTGGTTACAACACAGAACACGGCTGGCAGCTGCTGCCTGATCCGAATGGGACTGACGGTTTGTACTACGCTCGGGTGCGCAAAACCCGCGCTTGAGCTTTGTGCATAATTCCCTCTGGTGCGACTTACATTCGCCGGGTCTTTTCTTTAATGTGCCAAGCAGTTTCTGACGGGGTCGCCGGGCCATGAAAATCATTATTCTCGGCGCCGGCCAGGTTGGCGGCACTTTGGCCGAGCATCTGGCTGACGAGCAAAACGATATCACTGTGGTAGATACCAGCAGCGACAAGCTGCGTGCGCTGCATGACCGACTGGATATTGGCACCGTTACCGGTGAAGCCTCCCACCCCAATACCCTGTTTAAGGCCGGCGCTGACGACGCCGACATGCTCATTGCCGTCACCAATAGCGACGAAATCAACATGATGGCCTGTCAGGTGGCTCACTCGCTGTTCAATACGCCCACCAAGATTTCACGCGTGCGCTCGCCGAACTATCTGGCACATCAGGAGCAGTTGTTTAACAGCGGCAACATTCCGGTAGATGTCATCATCGGACCAGAGCAACTGGTCACCAAGAACATCCGTCAGCTCATCGCCAATCCCGGGGCACTACAGGTATTGGATTTCGCCGACGGTCGCGTGCAGCTCGTCGCGGTGCGCGCTTATTACGGCGGGCCTATCGTCGGTCAGGCCTTGCAGGAAATCCGCAAACACATGCCCAAGGTCGATACCCGAGTGGCCGCTATTTTCCGGCAGGATCGTCCCATTATTCCCGAGGGCGATACGGTTGTAGAAGTCGATGACGAAGTCTTCTTCATTGCGGCTAGGGAAAACATTCGCGCGGTAATGGCAGAGCTGCGTAAAATCGACAAACCCTACAAGCGGGTGATGATTGCCGGTGGCGGCAATATCGGTGCGACTCTGGCCCAGAGCCTGGAAAACGACTACCAGGTAAAGGTCATCGAAACCTCCTACGCCCGCTGTCGCGTGCTGTCAGAACGACTGAAGCATTCCATCGTACTCAATGGCAGCGCGGCTGAGCCAAAGCTGTTGACTGAAGAAAACATTTCATCGACAGATGTCTTTTGCGCGCTGACGAACAACGACGAAAGCAACATTATGATGTCAATGTTGGCCAAGCGTCTCGGTGCGAAAAAGGTGATTACACTGATCACCAATTCCGCCTACGCAGACCTGGTGGGTGATGAAATTGATATCGCCATTTCTCCCCAGCAAATCACCATCGGAAGCTTGCTGACGCACGTGCGCCGTGGAGACATCAGCAATGTGCACGCTCTGCGCCGTGGTGCCGCCGAGGCGCTTGAAGTCATCGCGCACGGCGACGCCTATTCATCCAAGGTGGTCGGTCGGCGACTTGATGAGATTACCCTGCCCGAGGGAGTGAGCATCGGCGCGATCGTGCGCGGCGATGAAGTGCTCATCGCACACCGGCATATCGTTGTAGAAACTGATGACCACGTGATCCTGTTCCTGGTTGATCGCCGTAGGATCTCAGCCGTGGAAAAGCTATTTGCCGTCGGCTTCGGCTTTTTTTCCTAAGACGCCATGCACCTTTCCGTATCACTTCGAATTCTCGGCATCTTGCTGATGCTTTTCAGCAGCACCCTGTTGCTGCCTCTGGTGATTGCCGTTCTCGAGGATGACAACACCATCACCGGTTTTCTCACGGCGCTTAGCATTACGTTTATTTCTGGACTGGCCTGTTGGCTGCCTGTGCGAAATGCGCGCCACGAGCTGCGTATCCGCGATGGTTTTCTGATTACCTCACTTTTCTGGACGGTATTGGGTGTGTTCGGCGCACTGCCGCTGGCATTGACCGATGCGCTCAACCTCACCCCCGCCGAAGCAATCTTCGAATCTATCTCGGGGCTCACCACCACCGGCGCTACCGTTATTTCGGGCCTGGATGCCTTGCCGCAATCCATACTTTTTTATAGGCAGCTGCTGCAGTGGCTAGGGGGCATAGGGATCATTGTCGTCGCGGTCGCCGTACTGCCGATGCTTGGTATCGGGGGCATGCAGCTCTACAAGGCAGAAACGCCGGGGCCATCAAAAGACAACAAGCTCACACCGCGCATTACCGAAACCGCAAAGGCCCTGTTTGTTGTCTATCTGGCGCTAACGGTGTGCTGTGCTCTGGCCTATTGGGCGGCGGGCATGAGTGGTTTTGACGCGGTGTGCCATGCGTTCTCCACAGTAGCCATTGGCGGGTTCTCAACCCATGACGCCAGTATGGGTTACTTCGAGAGCAACACCATTTTGCTGATCTGCAGCCTGTTCATGGTGGTATCCGCAGTTAACTTCGGCCTGCATTTCACCGTGTGGCGGGCACGCACAGCCAAGGCTTACCGCCGAGATTCGGAAACCCGCTTTTTCCTCAGCGCACTGCTGGTGTGTATCGCCGTTACCTGCAGCTACCTGATTCTTACCGATACCCTGGCCCCCACGGACGCTGTGGCTCACGGCCTATTTCAGGCCATCTCTATCTCCACCACCACCGGCTTTACCACACAGGACTTCGCCGGATGGCCCGGCTTTCTCCCCGTGATGCTACTGATCTTTGCCTTTATGGGCGGTTGCGTGGGCTCTACCGGCGGCGGCATGAAGGCCATGCGCGTGATGCTGGTGTTTAAGCAGGCAGTCCGTGAGCTGAAACAGCTGATTCATCCCCATGCCATCATCCCATTGAAGGTGGGCAAGCGTAGAGTAGAGGCCAGCGTTGTGAGCGCGGTGTGGAGTTTCTTTGCCGTCTACATGCTGGCCTTCGTGACAATTATGTTGGCGCTGATGGCCACTGGGCTGGATTTCACCACCTCTTTCTCTGCTGTCGCTGCGTCCCTGAATAACCTCGGGCCCGGTCTCGGTCAGGTAGCGGCAAACTACAGCGGCATCAGCGAGCTCGCCAAGGCGATTCTGTGTTTCGCCATGCTTTTGGGTCGACTGGAAGTCTTTACGTTGTTGGTGTTGTTTACACCGATGTTCTGGCGACTCTGATCGACTTAGCGCAAGCCGCGGGATTTGCGCACCATGTCATAGGCCGCCTGAATCTCCTGCGACTTTTCGGTTGCGAGCTTGACCATATCCTCCGGCACCCCCTGGGCGATGAGCTTATCCGGGTGGTTTTCACTCATCAGCTTTCGATAGGCGCGCTTTAGGTCTTTGTCACTGATCGACGCATCCACGCCGAGTGCTGTGTAAGCGTCCTCAAGACTGCTTTGGCCGGTGTTGCCGGCACCGGCGCCACCGTGAAACTGTCCCTGGGCCTGAGCCATGCGCAGCAGCTGGTCAATGGCAGCTCGGCCCATGCCGAAGGACTGAGCCACCCGGTAAAGTACGTTCCGTTCGCTGTCATGCAGCTGGGAATCTGACAGAGCCAGAGACACCAAAAACAACAATAGCGTTTGCTGCATTTGTGGCTGGCGACCACAGGCTTCGGTGAAGCTCCGCACTGCAATTTCAGGTTCAAACTCAGGCTTTGCACCTTCCTGAAACAGTTCGATAGCGCGCTTGCGTTGAGCCGCATCCAGACCCATTTGCCCGAATAGCATTCGCGTGTGGGCGATTTCCTCTTCGCTGATACGGCCGTCTGCCTTCGCCATGTGTCCCAGCAGTCGGAAGGTAGTTTCGAAAAACGTTTTCTTTATGCGCGCGATTTGCTCTGGCGAGCCAAACTGGGCAGTTCGCGCCATACCACGATCGAAGGCATGGCCCACAAACACGCCCAGCAACAGGCCGGGAATATTCCCAACGATCAACCCCAATGCGCCGGCGATTAACTTGCCAAATATCATTCCGCTTTTCCTTCGGAGCGCGTCGATTTACGTCGGCGGCTGTGTTTTTTCAGATCACTGTAAACATCATCAGCACCCGCAGGGCGCTGCTTGAACCGCTTGTATTCCCACTGGTACTGCTCGGGGCAGTAACCAAGACAGGCCTCAACGCCGCGGTTGAGGGCGGCCAGCGAGGTGGCATCATCATCACTGTAAATAGCATCCTCGGCGGGCAGGTAACGGACGATAAAGCCATCATCAATTCGCTGCGCAAATCCAAATACGGCCAGCGCACCGGTGCGACGAATCATGTTGTTCGCCAAGGTGGGTGTAAAGCAGGAGATCCCCATAAAAGGCGCATTCTGCCCCGAGGCCAAATCACGGGGCACCTGATCGGGCAAGATGCCAGAGATTCCTCCTTGCTTAACACTACGCAGAAGTCGTGCCAGACCGCGGCTGTCGGTGGGCACCAACGTGGCGCCGCTGCGCTGTCGGCCTGTTTCGATCAGTGGCCCTAAACCTGCCAGTGCCGGCGGCGAATACAGCGAGACCGTATTGCCCAACTCCCCCAGGTGTAAGCCCAACACCTCCCAGTTGCCCAAATGGGGCGCCAGAACAATGACGCCGCGTTTTGCCGCCAATGCGTTGGTGATTTGCTCAGCTCCGTGCACCTGCACAATGTACTTTCGCGACTGTGACCAGGGCCGCAACCAGACATGCCCCGTCTCAGAAATCAGCTCAGCCGTTGACGCTATGCTGCGACGCGCCAGTGTTTTGCGCTCTGCCAATGGCAGTTCCGAGTAGGCCAGCTCGATATTCCGCAGGGTGACCACTCGACTGCGACCGCCCAGTGGCCAGTAAAGAAGTGACAGCCCACGGCCGGCGGCGCGAGCCCAGGAGAGCGGAAGACGGGAGCAGACGGTCAGCGCCAGTTTAATCAGAGCAACTTTCAGCGAGTCCATCGGTCGGTGTCTGGTTCCGGGGGATGAGGTGCAACGGCGCATATTATGCCGCCAAAAGAGTCGGTATAATACTGGGCTTTTTTGCAGGCGGGTCTGCCAGGGGCAGCGGGTTAACAAGTGAAGAAATTGACGTTTCAAGCGCTCATTCTTGAGCTGCAGCAGTTCTGGGCGAAACAGGGCTGTGTGCTGTTGCAACCACTGGATATGGAAGTGGGTGCGGGCACCTTTCACCCGGCGACGTTCCTGAGGGCCGTAGGGCCAGAGAGCTGGAATGCCGCCTATGTACAGCCCAGCCGCCGCCCCACCGACGGCCGCTATGGCGAAAATCCCAATCGACTTCAGCATTACTACCAGTTTCAGGTAGTGATGAAGCCCTCGCCGGCGGATTTCCAGGCCCTGTATCTGGAATCCCTGTCGGCACTGGGCATAGACACCGATATTCACGACGTACGTTTTGTCGAGGACAACTGGGAATCACCCACGCTGGGCGCCTGGGGGCTGGGCTGGGAAGTCTGGCTGAACGGCATGGAGGTCACCCAGTTCACGTACTTCCAGCAGGCCGGCGGGCTTGAATGCTACCCGGTGACCGGCGAGATCACCTATGGCCTCGAGCGCATCGCCATGTACCTGCAGGGCGTCGATTCCATCTACGACCTGGTATGGGCGGAAGGTCCCGCAGGCACAGTGACCTACGGCGATGTGTTCCATCAGAACGAGGTGGAGATGTCGCGCTACAACTTTCAGGAGGCCGATGTGCCGTACCTCTTCGGCCAGTTCGATCACTGTGAGTCGGAAGCACTGCGCCTGGTGGAAAAGGATCTACCCCTGCCCGCTTACGAGATGGTCATGAAAGCGTCGCACACCTTTAACCTGCTGGATGCGCGCCACGCGATCTCGGTGACCGAGCGTCAACGCTTTATTTTGCGGGTGAGAACGCTCGCTAGAGCCGTCGCCCAATCGTACTTCGATACCAGAGCAGCGCTGGGTTTCCCGCTGGCCGAGGAGGCCGCGCGTAATGACGTGTTGGCCAAATTGCAGGCGGAGGCAAGTTAATGGCAACGCGTGATCTACTGATAGAAATCGGCACGGAAGAGCTGCCACCCAAGAACCTTCGATCTCTGGGTATCGCGCTAAGCGATGGCGTGATTGCGGGGCTTGCCAATCACGCACTAACCCACGGCGAGGTTAAGTGGTTCGCAGCACCGAGGCGTCTGGCGGTATTGCTTCGTGATGTGACTGAAAGGGCAGAGGATAAAGAGATAGAAGTGCTGGGTCCGCCAGCTGACCGCGCCAAGGATGATGCGGGTAACTGGACTCCCGCTGCGCAGGGTTTCGCCCGCAAGCAGGGAGTGGAACCCGAGGCACTGCAGGCCATCGACACGCCGAAGGGCGTTCGCCTGGGTCTGAAACAGACCGTTGCCGGTGCCAGCACTGCCGAGTGTTTGAACGGCATTATTCACAGCGCGGTCGCCGACCTGCCTATCGCAAAACGTATGCGCTGGGGCGCCAGCCGGGAAGAGTTCGTCAGACCCGTTCACTGGGTGGTGGCGCTGTTTGGCAGTGACTGCGCATTCGGCGAAGTTTTGGGTATCGCTACGGGCAATACCACCTACGGACACCGTTTCCACAGCAGCGGACCGCTAACGCTGGAGCAGCCCGGCGACTATGAGGCACTGCTGGAAGGCCATAAGGTCGTCGCCGACTTTGAGCGCCGCCAGCAAATGATTCAGGACCAGGTTGCCGTAGAGGCCAGCGCACTGAGTGCGCAGGCTGTGGTGGACCCGGACCTGCTTGACGAAGTTACTGGCCTCGTGGAGTGGCCAGTTGCACTGACCGGAGGCTTCGAGGAGCGATTCCTGGAGGTTCCGGCGGAGGCACTGGTCTCTTCAATGAAAGAGCACCAAAAGTACTTCCACCTGGTGGACAGCGACGGGAAGCTGCTGCCCAACTTCATCACTATCAGCAATATCGAGAGCAAAGACCCGGCCCAGGTGATCGATGGCAATGAACGGGTTATCCGGCCGCGACTCAGTGACGCAGCGTTTTTCTTTCAGACCGACAAGCAAACCACACTTGAAGCACGCCGTGAAAACCTGAAGAACATCGTATTCCAGCAAAAACTGGGCACGGTCTATGATAAGTCGGAGCGCGTCGCCGAGCTGGCAGCCAAGATTGCCGGCGCCATTGGCGCCAATGTCGACGAAGCCAGTCGTGCCGGCCAGCTGTGCAAATCGGATCTGGCCACCGACATGGTCCTCGAATTTTCCGACATGCAAGGCGTGGCGGGTTATCACTACGCGCTTCACGACGGTGAGTCTGCGGCCGTTGCTCAGGCGTTACAGCAGCAGTACTGGCCGCGGTTCGCGGGCGACAATTTACCCTCAGGGCCCGTTGCCACCTGTCTGGCACTGGCCGACAGGCTGGATACCCTGGTGGGTATTTTCGGCATTGGCCAGCCCCCGTCAGGCTCACGGGACCCCTTCGCCCTGCGGCGCGCCTCCTTGGGCGTATTACGCATTTTGGTGGAAGGCGAGCTACCACTGAACCTGGCGCAGTGGGTTCACACGGCAGCACAAGGCTTTGAGCCCGGCGTTATTGCACCAGACAGTGAGGGCGACGTGGTCGCCTACATGATCGAACGATTCCGCGCGTGGTACGAAGACGAAAACATTGCGCCGGAAGTGTTTCGCTCCGTTACGGCCCTGGGGCTTACCCAGCCACTGGATATCCAGCACAGGGTGCACGCAGTAGCGCGCTTCACCCAGATGCCTGAAGCCAGCTCGTTGGCAGCAGCAAATAAGCGGGTGTCCAATATTCTTGCCAAGCTTGAGAACAACCACAGTTTTGGCGAAGTGAATACGGGCCTGCTGGCAGAGGGTGCGGAAAAGGCGCTCCATAGCGAGTTGCAGAACGTCAGCCAAGGCGTCAAAGCGCTGTTAGCCGATAACAATTACGCCGAAGCGCTGGCGGCAATGGCGGTATTGCAACAACCCGTGGACGCGTTTTTCGACGATGTCATGGTCAACGCGGAGGATGATGCACTGCGCCAAAATCGACTCAACCTGCTCAAGATTTTGAGAGACCTGTTCTTACGGGTGGCCGACATTTCGCAACTGGTTGTCAGCCGCTAGTGTCCAAGCTGGTGATTCTGGATCGCGATGGTGTCATCAATGAAGACTCCGATGACTACATCCGAAACCTTGATCAATGGCACCCGGTGCCGGGCAGCATCGACGCCATCGCTCAGCTGTACCGCGCCGGGTATACCGTGGCCATTGCCACTAACCAAAGCGGTTTGTCTCGGGGATATTTTGGACTTGATGAGCTAGAGGCTATTCACCAGCGCTTGTTGACGCTGGTGGAACAAGCAGGTGGTGAAATCGCCATGATCGCCTATTGCCCACATTTGCCGGACGAGGGGTGTGACTGCCGCAAGCCTGGCACCGGCATGTTGAGAGCCATAAGCCGGGAGCTGGACATGTCTGTTGAAGGCGCTTACTTCGTGGGCGATAGTCTCAAAGACCTGCAGGCTGGCGAGGCCGCGAATTGCATCCCGTTATTGGTTGAAACCGGCAAAGGCCAGCGCACGATTGCGGCGCTTGATGATGCACTGGCCGCGCACAGCCTAGAGCAACGCCCGATCATCTATTCGAACCTTGCCGAGGCGGCCAAGGCCATTATCGCTGCAAGCTCATAACCGGCTTGCTTAAGCGACAGGTACGGCGCAGGGCGGGACACCTGAGCGACACATTGCTTTACACTGCGTCCCCATGAATAACCTGATTTCGTCATTCTCAGATCCAGCCATGCTGCTGGGTCTGGGCGCCGCTATTACCTTACTGGTGGGTATAGGCTTGGGTTTGGCACTTCGCCAGCCACTGGTAACGCGGCTTTCCCAAACATTGAGCGAAGAAAAAGCACGTTCCGATGACCACCTCGCACAGCTCGGTCCGGCGCGAGAGGAGCGGGATGCGGCCATTGCCGCGCAACATCAGGCGGCGCTGGCGACGACAAAGGTCGAAGAAGCGCTGCGCGGTGCCGAGGTCCGGCTCAATGATTCGAACGCCAACGTCGCCCGTGTCAGGGAAGAGCGCGACGCGCTCAGTCGCCAGACTCAGGAGCTACGCACTGCGCTGAGCCGGCTTGAAGCCCAGCAGGCCGAACGCGAGCAACAACATGAAAGCCAGCTGGCACTGTTGAATGAGAATCGCGAGAACCTGAAAAAGGAGTTCGAGAATCTCGCCAACCGGATCTTTGACAGCAAAGGTAAGCAGTTCTCCGACACCAGTAAGGCTTCGGTTGAGGCCATGCTCAAACCTTTTCGTGAGCAGATTGCCGGCTTTCAGGCCCGGGTCAACGAAGTACACAGCGAATCCTTGAAGGGTAATACGGCGCTGGAGGCCGAAATCCGCAAGGTGTTGGACGTCGGCCTAGCAATGAACGACCAGGCCTCCAACCTCGCACAGGCCTTGAAGGGCGACAAGAAGACCACCGGCAACTGGGGCGAAACACAACTTCAGCGAACGCTGGAATTCGCGGGGCTGGAGAACGGCGTCCACTACGAATTACAGGCCACATTCAAAGATGGCGACGGCAAGCGCAAGCTGCCCGACTGCCTCATTAAACTGCCTGACGGCAAGCACATGGTGGTGGACAGTAAGGTATCGCTGGTGGACTACGACCGTGCAATATCTGCGGAAACTGACGAAGAGCGCGAGCAAGCGCTCACTTCGCATGTGCGGGCGGTGCGCAATCACATCGATGATTTATCGTCCAAAGGCTATAGCGACCTCCCCGGTATCGAGAGCCCCAGCTTTGTTTTGATGTTTATGCCCATTGAGCCGGCCTACATCGAGGCCATGAAGAACAGCCGGGAGCTGTTTGACTACGGCTATAAACGCAACGTGGTCATGGTATCCCACACCACATTGCTACCCATCCTACGTACCGTTTCCAACCTGTGGATGGCAGAGCGCAGTAACGCCGAAGCCCGGGCTATCAGTGAGTCTGCGGGCGAGATCTACAACCAGGTATGCCTGGTTGCGGAACGCCTCCAGAAGCTGGGCGGCACATTGCACACGGTGAGCAACCACTATAACGATGCGGTGACCGGGCTGGTGGGCAAACAGGGCCTGTACGGCAAGGTCGACCGCTTTCAGCAATTGTCTGCTCGCGCCAGTAAAACGCTACCGGATCTGGAACCGCAGCACCCCCAACTGGATGACGACCGCCTGGGTATCGCCCTGGGAACAGACAAACCCGGGAAACTGGGGCATAAACCGGGCGAATAACCCTCAAATCGGCGTTTTTCCGTGCACAGTCCACAAAACAGGCGCAAAAAGCCCAGAAAGTGGGTTTTTCACGGATTTTTTGTTGCCTGAAACGCTCTCAAACGCAAAGCTTTCACCCACAACGCGGAAACACGCAACAGGCCGAAGCCAATGAAAACATTGATTAAACAACTGTGCCTCACTGCGGGGCTGCTGAGTGCATGGACAATGCCTGCACTGGCGGTCAGTGATGACTTACGCCTGGTTGGACTGGCCGTTCACCAGGAAACCGGACGCGAGATTTATCTGGGTGCGATTCACGTCGACAAGCTGGTACCCAAGCCAGACGATATCCAGAACTTTACCGGCCCCAAGGCCATGGAATATCGCGTTGTCGCACGTCGCACCAGTATAAGGAGCCTTTTGGGCGGTATGCTGCTGCAGGCCGAGCTGGCTACGGGCCAGCCAGCCAATGAGGCCACTGCAAGCTTTATTGACAGCATCATGCGCCAGGTTAAGGGCAGTCTGTATGCCGGCGACAGCTTCGACATCATGCTCACAGAAGCTGATGAAGCGGTCGCTTCCCTGAATGGCCAGGAACTGGCGCAGTCCAATGACGGCACCGTGTTTGATTACCTCTTAATGAGCTGGCTGGGCGAGAAAGGTGCCAGCGCCGATTTTCGTCGCACACTCACAGCGCCTGATGTCGATGTCACATTGCTGAGCGTCTACAACGCGAACGAACCCTCCGCTGAACGTATTGCAGCAGTCGCCGAGTGGACTGGTGGCAGCGAAGAACCCGAAGCAGCAGAGCAGGTAGCCGCAGCAGCACCGGCAGTACCCGCCGCTGCAGAAATTTCTGCCGCGCAGCCCGAGCCCATCAGCACACCCGAAATCGGGGCTGATGAGACACCCGTGCCCGCCGTAGCAACCGTCGCCGCACTGTCATCCACCCCCAGCACGCCAGCAGCTGATCCCGTTGCGCAGGCGATTGAGCAAACAGCACCCGCAGCTGCAGAAGAAGCAGCACCCGAGGCACCTGCGGAGGAAGCAGAGACGGCTCAACTGGCGGCAATAACCCCCCAGAATAGCCCGGTAGAACCGGACCGCAGCATCAGTGATGCGCTGTCGCTCACCGACTACTCCCAGCAGCTGCTGGAGTTCAATGCCATGGTGCTGCGCGAAGTGAACAGCAATATCAAGTACCCACGTTCAGCGGTACGTCGTGAGCTGGAAGGCACATTGGAACTGGATCTGCGCCTGTCACAATCGGGTGAGCTTCAGGAAATCGTGGTAGCGCGTAGCTCTGGCCACTCCTCATTGGACTCAGCTGCTATACGGGCCGCCAATGCCGCCTTTGAAGACGGCTTTCAGGTGACCATCAACGAGGTGGCAACGACCGAATACGGTACTGAGAGCGGCGAAGTGATTGTGCCGGTACCCGTTATCTTCAGGCTGCAGTAATCGCCAGAGACGCTGATATGTCCGAATTTCAACTCACACACATCGCACTGGTAGGCGCTCGTATGAACGCCTTCCATCCTTATGGCTTTCATAAGCGCACCGACCTCGCCCTGCGTCGCGTAGTGCCTGAACTGAACGTGACCGAAGTAGAGATGTTGGGTCGGCGTGAGCTTATCGCGCGACTGAAGACACAGCTGCCGCTATGGATTCACAACATTATTGTGGATGAGGCTTTTCCCCAGCGCGGGCAACTGTTGATGCCTATTCGACGTTTTGAGGGCGAGTTGAAAGACAGTCGAGAGGACGAAGTGATCTCGGCGGTACTGAGTAATGGTTTCCGCAACGAGCCCTTCGACCCGCTAAACCTGCCTCATGGCATGCCCATGAGCCAGCGTTGCGCAGTGGTTGTACACGCCAGGGTGTGGCAGGACGCCTATAAGCGCTTGGAGCAGGATGTGCTGGGTATTCTGGCCGACAATGCACAGGAGCTGTTGCGCTGGTGCAAAGACGCCGGCCGACCTGAATACGAGATGGTGGTCTAAACCCACCGACCTCGGTATCAGCGCACCGTTTTAGATGCGCTGAATCTCATCTTCCAGCGGCGCACGTGTGCTGTTACGAGCCACGACGCGGACAGTGCGCTGACAGGTATCCAGCCAGGGTACTGAAGTCTCAGTCTTCAAAGCACGCACGTACCCACCATCGGTGAAGCAGGAGATGCTTGTCTTGTTGGGCGTCCAATCGCCTTCGCTGGTGCGCGGCTTGCGCTTGCAATAGAACCAGATACCGCGACGGTCCTGCATCACATACTTGGCGTCTGCCGGAAGAAATACTTTACGGCCGTTAATAACGGCATAAACCTCTAGGTCCTGACCGGCATCCTGTTCCAGTGTTGCCGTGGGGGTAATTGTCAGCATGGCGAACCTCTCCTTTATGGTGTTGTGTTCTGCTGTAACCCGATACTGCAGGGCGTGTCCCTAATCCGCTTTATGGCGGCACACGACCTTTATAGACAGGAGGAATATCTGTCTCAATGGGAATATCCCCAAAATTTCATGAAGTTTTAAAAAACTGGATTTTTCGTGCCAATTTTTTACAGTCAACCATAAAAAAGGCCCCTAAGGGGCCGTTTTTCCCGCCATTTTTTAATCAGCGCTGAGGAATGAGTTCCAACTGGGGAGGGGATCCGGGCACGGGCCTAAGCACTTGTAGGCTGCCCTCACCGCATTCCTGGGCCAGATTCCAGGCCTCTTCAACCGAGCGCATAATCATATGCAGGGCCAGTACGGCGCGACCCTCAAACGAGGCCGCTCGATGCAGAATTTCCTCTAGCTGATCTTTATCGATAAAACCCAATATGCGGGCATTCAGCAGATAATCCCTGATGACCTGTCGGTTGATCTGGTCCTGCAGATAGTCCTGATACCCGTCATCACCAAAGACCTTCGCCAGAACCTGCTTCTCGGGTTCAGACACCGGCTCGGCAGTAAACGCACTCTCGGGACCAAACGCCTGCTCTATACCGGCAAGCACATCGTTCATTTGCAGTGTGTCGTTGGCGTCTGACATAGACCCACCTTAGCCGTTGAGGCGGCTCTCCAGGGCCTGGAGATCCGGCACCTGATACAGTTCTTCGCCCTGGCGGAAGGCGCCCACGGCGTACTCAGCCGCATTCGCACTGGCGTCTTCGGCCTCCTCGGTTAGGACTTCGATACGCAGACCCAGCTCACGCAGACAAACCCCCCAGAATTCGGGGCCCGAGCTGCTGAGCCCGCGCAATACCGCAATAAGGCCGGTGCCCCCGTGACGCTTACCCCAGTGGTCGGCATCACTGCCCAGATCGAGCACGGGGATCTCCCTGCCACGCCACTCCACTGTCGCCGGTGGATGCTGGCCTTCGGCAGGAAGCGTGAGAATTTCAGCCAGTGCATTTTCCGGCACCGCCCAAAAATCGTCGGCAGTGCAGGGCAAGATAATGCATTGTTGTGGCGCTGCGTTTTCCATGATCAGTCCTGTATCAAGCCACGCTCAGCTGACGGCCAGTGAGTTTGTTAATGTCCTGCACCAACAGGGGGAAGTTAAACGGCTTACCCATGTAGCCATTACAGCCGGCTTCTGCAGCGAGCTTGCGGTGCTTGGCGCCGGTACGTGATGTCACCATGATCACTGGAATATCCATGTATCGGGGCGACTTACGCAAATCCTTGAGCGTCTGAATACCGTCTTTCACCGGCATTTCCACATCCAGCAGGATGATATCCGGCAGGCGATGCGAGGCATTCAAAAGGTCGATTGCAGCCAGACCATTCTCTGCGGTGATGGTTTCCACACCCAGAGAGTCAAACTTGCTGGTCGCCACCAAACGCTGGGTTCGGGAATCATCCACCACCATGACCAAGAGCTCATCCTGCTGCCCTTCAGACATGGCAACACGATCAGCACCGTGCTTGGCCAGGCTGGACACCAGCAAGTTAAGGTCAAGTGCCACGATAGCGCGGCCGTCGGCAGTGGTTGCACCGCCAGCCAGACCGGGCACCTGAGCGAACTGGCTACCCAGAGTTCGAATAACAAGTTCCAGTGCCTGCTCAACATCATCGATGGCAATCGCCATCACGTTTTCGTCGCGCCCTGCCACAATCACCGGAATGGTGCCCGTCCAGGCCTTGCGCTCAGGCATGGTTTCGCCATGACACAGTGTCGCCAGATAAGCGGGCTCACAGTCAAAGCCGAACAATGCCAAAGTGCCATCGTTTTCAATGGCGTCGAAGAATTCATCAACGGGTACGTACTCAACCGCGATCAATCCATCCAGGGGAATGGCGTAGCTGTGATCACCGGCTGACACCAACAGCGCGCCATTAGCCGTTACATTCGATGGAATTCGAATCGTAAAGGTCGTACCGACGCCCACTGAAGACTCAATATCGATATCACCGCCGATGGCCTGCAACTCGCTGAGCACGATGTCCATACCGACACCGCGGCCAGAGATTTCACTCACCGTGGAGCTGGTAGAGAAGCCCTTGTGGAAAATCAGGCGCATCACGTCAGATTCACTCATCCGCGATACGTCCACATCCAAGCCCTTGCGATACACCGTCTCGCGGATCACGTTGGGATCAATACCGCGACCATCATCATTGAGCTTGATCAGATAGTCCGAGCCATCCTTACCGATGTCGATACTGATACGGCCAGCAGCGGGCTTGCCCGCCTCCAGTCGTGTCTGCGCATCTTCAATGCCGTGATCTAATGCGTTTCGCACCATGTGCTCAAGAACAACCTGACAGCGGCTGTAGTTGTCGCGATCCAGCTTGCCGGTTTCGTTAAGAACACGGAATGACACATCCTTGCCCAGATCGGCACCCACCGTGCGCACAATACGGCGCAATCCCGGCATGAGTCGCGACACGGGAATCACGCGCGCTGACTGAATCGAGGAACGCAGTGAAGACACAATGCTGTTCTGCTGTTTCAGCAGGCCCTCAACCAGTGCGTTCTGACGACTGGAGAGCTGGATCAGCTCACTCAAATCCTCCACACCTTCGCGCAGGATGTTTGCCGCTTCCTGCAGCTCCGAGTACTGGTCCATTTCCAGTGCATCGAGCTCGGCGCTACTTTGCTCACCGCCGCGTGCAGTCACGTTCATCAGTGCTCGGTCTGCAATACGGGAAATATGAGACCGCACCGATGACAAGCGTCCCTGCAGTTCTGCCAGTGCCATCTTGCCGCGCACAGTACCCTGTGAAGAGCGCACACCCAGCTGCTGCGCCTGATTGGTCAGATTCATCAGGTGGTCTACCGCTTCAGCGGTAAGGCGGATAGTCTGCTGTGCAGCCAGGGCCTTGGCCCCTTCATCGGCCAGCTGCTTATCATTGTCTTTGTCTGTGATCGCCTGCCGCTGCGCTGCGGGCTTGGCGGTCACGACCGCAGCAGGCTGGTCATCACCCTCTGCTGTGGGCAGTTCTGAATCGATATCTGTGCGCTGATCCTGGATTTTCTCGAACCCGCGTACAGCCGCATCCAGCCATGTGTTCACGATACGGAAGTAAGGACCGCTGGCTGACGCCTTCGGTTTGTCGACGCCTTCGAGCAGCGTTTCAAAGTTATGGATCAGCGTGCCGTAGCGTTGCAGTCCAACGCCCTTGGCAATGCCCTTCAGCGTATGCAGGATACGGGGCACCGGCGCGAAAGCCTCCTCGGATTCGACGTCCTGCTCCCACTCACTGATGGCATCCTCGAGCTTTTCGATCTCCAGGGCACCCTCTTCGATAAAGGCATCCAGAAAGTCATCAAACAGCTCAGCACTGCTAGAGGAGGTGTAGCTGAACTCGATGTTCTCGGGCAGATACCATTTGCCCGAATGGTCCATGCTGGCGGCCACTGCGGCCGGAGCAGGTGGCTCTGCGGCATCGACCGGCGCTGCATAATCAGCCTCACTCTCTGCATCCACCGAAGGCAGCGCAGCGTCCAATTCCTTGTCGCTGTCGGCGCCCAGCGCGCCCAAGCTCTCAAACAGGGCTTCAACATCGGACTCAGAGTCGGCGGCGACAGTAAAGTCATCACTGTCGAGGTCATCCCCAAAGATGTCTTCCAGCGATTCGCCCGAGGCCACAAGCTCATCAGCATCTTCATCTGCGGCGGCATCGAAGGCCTCATCCAAGGCATCCAGCTCCGAATCGACAAGCAGGGGCTCATCTGCAGCTTCGGCTTCAAGATCTTCTTCAACCGCAGCCAACAAAGCTTCATCGCTGGCATCTACCGCGACTGCATCGTCCTCGTCCGCGTCTGCCTCTACAAGGGCACCGATGTCCCCGTCATTCAGTGCGGAGATAGACTCCAGGGCATTTGATTCGTCACCGGAAGTATCCCCAGCCTGCTCGAGAAACTCGTCAAAATCCAGATCAGTGTCACCCGATGCAGTGGTCAGCTCAGCGGCAGCGGCATCGCTCAAAGACCAGTCGTCGTCTTCATCCAGACTGCCAAACGGATCTTCGCTATCCGTGGTTTGATCGCTATCTAGATCGGCTTCAGCCGCAGCCATATCGGCCAGGCTTTCATCTTCAGATTCCGTGCTTTCGTTGTCTTCTACGTCAAGGTCAGTCAGCGAAGTCTCTGACTGTTCAAGCTCCGTGTTGTCCAGGGCTGCGATAGCATCATCGGCGCTAACAGCGTCTGAGGTGTTCTCGTCGGGGTCAGCCGCAATGTCAGCGTTTTCAAAAGACACTGCCTCGCCAATCGCTGTATCACTGAGCGCTTTGTCTCCGAGCGCTTGCTCGTCTGCGCCAAAGTCAGAGACATCGAAGTCATCGTCCATCAGCGCATCTACTGCAGAAGTATCCGCAGAGAGCTCGTCGGTTTCTATGCCGAAATCAATGTCATCAGCGTCAAAGCTAATGGTCTCATCCGTCAGTGCGTCATCAAGGCCCGCGTCTGTATTCTGCACCTCAGCGTTATCATCTGACTCAACCGCCAGTCCCAACGCGGACGGGTCGATATCGGGCACTGCGGCCAGACTGCTGGTTTCGGTCGCTTCTGTGTCGGTCTGCTCAGGCGCAAAGTCATCCTGCAGTAAACGGTTCCAATGGCGAGATCCCTCACTGTCCTGCAAACGCACCCGAATAGCCGTCAAGGACTCCTCGCTGAGGTGCTCCACTGCGGAGGGCAAAGGGTCTGCAAACTCTGCGAGCGCCACATAGCCTTTTGCAAGGCTGTCATTCAGCGTGACAGTGTCAGGGGCCAGCGTGCAGTCGACTTCCAGTGGCTCGCTTATCAACTCCAGGTCGAGCAAACGGTCGTCCACGCGATTCTGTAGCTCGTTAACCATAGCTGCCAGCAAGGGCGTCACAGTGACGACCACCGCTGACGCTTGCTCGCGGGGTGTAATAAAGTCCTCGTGATAATCGCTGTTAGACGCTTCAACGTCATCGAACTCGGTGTCAAAAACGCCGTCGTTCAGTGACGCCTCAAGCGCTTCAGCAGAATTCATGGATGCGGCAAGGGCGTCTTCTTCGGGCTGCAGATCTTCATCCAGCACACCCAAAGGCTCATCCGAGCCAGGCTCTTCAGCGTCGGACTTATCCAGGTCGTCCGCCCAGCTGGCATCTTGATCTGACAATCCGCCAACAATCACAGCGAAGCTTTCGTCTCCGCCAGAAGACACTTCGGCTTCTTGCTCGGCCTCAGTATCCATGTCGATGCTGTCAGCGGAATCTACCGCCAGCGCCGAATCTTCGTTGTCTTCAGCTGTGACGCTATCCGCATCATCTGTGAGGTCTGGATCAGTGGCGTCATCGAGAAAGGTCACTTCCTCATCAAAGGCGGCAACGTCACTGTCGGGGCTCTCTTCGTCCTCGAGATTCTCACCAGCATCAGCGGTGAAATCTACTTCCAGCTCCGAGGTAAGATCGTCTTGAGTAGCGCCTTCATCCGAGTCATCAAACTGCGGTTCGCCGGCGACGTCGCCGAGAAACACCGCATCATCCTCTGCGTTAGAACCCTCCGTATCGAGAGTCTCGTGCAGCTCGATATCATTTGAGCTGTCTTCTGTGTCACTTAAGTCATCCTGGTCTGCAACTGTCACAGCCTCTACGAGCAGTTCGTCTTCACTACTGGAAGCTGCATCGTTTTCGATACTGTCCTGCGTCGCGTCGTCCAGCTCCATTTCTGAAACGGGTTCTGTTAGCGATTGGGCGGCATCACTCAGGAAACCTGTGGACTCAGAAGAGAGATCAACGTTTTCGGCGTCCTCAGCAATAAGTGGCAGCTCACTGGCTTGATGGGCAAGCGAGCCCGGGGTACCCAAATCATCACCACCCAGGTCTGTGAGCTCCGACTCATCAAGTGCGCCGAGGAAATTCGAATCGTCAGTTGTCGCACTGATAGTGCTGTCGGCAGTCTCATCCAGCGTCAGCGCATCAGTCTCGGCGGCGAAGTCGGAAAGGAAGCCGTCATCAGCACCCTGGGATTCATCGTCTGAAAGCGACAGGGAATCCGACAGATCAGACAATGTTTCTTCTGCGGTCGTTTGTTCGAGATCGGTTGGCTCACCCAGGCCCATCTCGTCCGAAAGTTCACCCAGGAACCCTGACGATGAGTCTGAACCCTCATCTGCCAGCGACAGGGAACCTGCCAGATCAGACAGTGTCTCTTCTGCGCCAGCAACTTCATCGTCGGCTTGGTCGCCCAGGTCCAGTTCGTCCGCAAGATCGCCCAGGAATTCTGATGATGACTCTGAATCGTCGTCTGCCAGAGACACCAGAGACAGTTCGTCTTCGAACTCGAGGTCGTCAGCCAACCCTAATTCATCGCTGTCTTCTGTGTCCAGGGCTTGCTCCAAAGACGCGCCCAGGGACTCAGGTTCTTCAGCGTTAATGCTGGCAAGATCAAGATCCAGCGATTCATCGGCGCTGTCATCATCGAGCGGCGCCAGTGACAAGCCACCGATGTCCTCGTCGTCAGCATCGATCGCTAGAGGATCGCTCGCGCTGTCTGTGGATTCAGGCACGGTAAGGTCAGCTGAAACTTCCTCGCTAGAGGTCACATCGGGGGTAGCAGCTGCCTCAGACGGAACTCGGGTTTCTACCTGCACCAACGGTTCGGCGCTGCCCAGCAAACCGCTTTTAACAGGTTCTGATGTGATTGGGGCCGAAGACTCTGCAACAGGTGCCTGTGCGCCGTTCGTCTCAGGCGGCTGTTTTACATCCGCTGGCGGCGTCTGAACAGAAGCTTGAGCTGATTTGGGACGGCGCTTGATAACCAGGAACCGCTCGCCAATATCATCTTCATCGCTTAAGCCGAGAATATCGCCAGAGACAGCGTCACTGTCAGCACCGTTTCCGCTTTCTGCTCGGCCGCGAGCAACAATCATTGTGTCCTCGGCCGCAGCTTCTGCCTCGGCAGCTGCTTTCTCTGCAGCCCTGTCAGCGTAGATATCGCTGCTCTCGCCCACGGAAGAAACAACAATCTCTTCCTCTACAAAGGCACTAAGCACATCGGTATCGTTGCTGCCGCGAACCAGTGGTCGCGCGGCCATCTGCGCTTCTGCCTGGGTCAGGCCCTGATCTTCGGGCTCGTCGTGTGTAACCGAAAACAGGCTATCAGAGCTTTCACTCAGGTCCTGGTCGAGTAACCAACTCAGATTTTCGTCCTGAGACTCGTCGCTACCCATCACTTCATCATCCGGGTTCACGGATTCTGGCCTTTCATCACTGTGCATTCTGGCTCTCCCTGATCAACTACCGCCGTTCCCTGGCGCTATCAGTGGTGACCGAAAGGCTGCGATGCAGCACTTCCAGAAGCAGTTGTTGAACCGGCTTCACTGTCCATGTCCTCGTCGCTGTCGGGCAAGTCCTCCGCAAGACCCTCGATGGACTCTGCTGCGCGGAAGCAACGATTAGTCAGTTCGCGGGTCAGGCTGTCATCAAACTCGCCGGGGTCCTTATACGACTGGACCAAATCGGGCAAAGCGGCGATCACATCAGACAGCAGCGATTCCAAACGTGCATCAGGCTCTAACTCACCTTCGAGTACACGGTCCAGCAAGTCCTGCGCCGACCAACCCAGCTCGCCCAGAACGTTCGCTCCCACTGCTCGGCCATTACCCTTAAAGGTATGGAAGTGCCGGCGCATTTCCCGGAGGTTGTCGTTAACCGCGGGCTCTTCTCTCCAAACCGAAATCAGGCGCTGCAGTTCTCTGATAATCTCCTCAGATTCTTCAATAAACACCTCGCGGAACTCTGCTGGGATGTCCGTATCCTGCACATAGCTGGGTGCAGCCGTCGCTGCGACCGGCGAAGCGGCGGCAGATCCGGGAGACAAGGTGCTTGTCCACTGGTCCAGTTCAGCCACGCGCTGCTCAGCAAGTGTTACCAGGTGAGAGGTGTCATCCAGCGGATCGATGATTGAGCGCTGCAGGTGCAATTCGATCTGCGCGAACGCATCAGCAAAACAGCGGAAGGCGTCGTCTTCACGCACGCTGCCGGCTTTGCTGGCAGCTTCCAGCCAGCTGGAGCAACGCTCAATGATGTTGCCCTCACGCTCCATGCCCGCGAAGGACAGAGCACCCGCGATTTCAGACAGAAGCTGCAGTGAGAGGCGAATGCCCTTGCGCTCGGGCGTATCGTCGAGTTCATCGAGGAATGATTGCGCCAGTTCCAGCAGTTCGTCGGTATTTTCACTGCCGCGATCAGCCGCAGCAACGGCTTCACGCAGCGCCTCATTACCGCGGTCGCTTTTGTTCAGGTAACGGTGCAGCGCCATGGTCAACTGCAATACGCCTTCCTGATCTGTAGGACGGTTTGTCAGTGCCTTGGTCAGCGCCTTGCGACGAAGAATCGCGTGCAGATAACTCTCCACCAGCGACATCTGTGCAAAGGTCGCGTTAACAACACTCTCGCGCAGCTCGAAATCGCGGCTGGAGAAAGAGCTTGTCACGCCGTGCTCCAGCTTGTATTCCACATCCAGTTTTACATCGACAATGCTACGAACAATCGCAGTCACAGCTGTTTCCAGGCGATCCGGCTCGTCACGGTATTCACCTTCAAACAGGCGCTGGAGCTGGCCGGACACCTCAACCAGCGAGTCTGCGTGAGCATCCTGACCCGCGGCGTACAACCGGTGCTGCGCACGCTCAATGCCATCCAGCGCGACGTTGGAATCAGAGTCATCCTGACCCGCGGCAATAGCGAGGTCGTTCGAGGTGATGTAGTCCACCACCTGGTTAAGATTATCGAGAGCACCGGACAGCGCCGTGATCAGCGCATCCATGTGCACCAGACCGCTTTGGGCTTCTTCCAGAGTGCTGGCGTCGATTTCAAAAACCTTGCGGATATTCGCGATGTGGACGGGCTGAGACTTCACTGCTGCCATGTAATAAAGCATTTGCAGCTGGCAGTCTTCATAGTCCACGGCATCATCAAGCTCGGCCCCGTGTTCACGGGCAAACTTGATCTGGAAGGCGCCAGACTTGAACAGCTGGGCAATGCACTCGTCAGGCGCGATCAAGCCACCAGCCATGCCTTCGCAGACACCAATCATGGTGAACCAGAAACGCTCGGCGACGGTGCCAGCAAACAGCGTCTGCATTTTGCGGGCAATGCGGGCGACGGTTTTCATGCTTTCGCGTGTGTTCTGCTTGCGCAACGCGCTCTTGGCCATCTCCAGGTACAGCGCCAGCATGACATTGGCACGGCTCTTGATCTCCTCATCGGGAGCGGTGGTTCCACCCTCCGTGATGCCGGCTCCCTCAGGGATGTCCATGTGGAAGAACAGGGCCTGGGGCTTGGGTCGCTCACCCAACCAGCGGCGCAGGTCGTTCACATACTGCTCAAGGCCACGGCCAGTATCACGACGCGCACTTTGAACATGCGCCAGATAAGCGGGCAAAACCTTCAGCGCCTGCATCAGTCCGCCCATAGTGAGCTTGCTGCGCTCACCCTGAACCTTGTCTTTGTACAGGTAGTTGAGGCTGCGCTCCATTTCGATCGTGAGCATTTCCGCCTTGCGGATGCCCAGCGCGCGCAGGGTAGAGGTGATCTGATGGATCGCCCACATGCACTGCAACAACGGCTGCTTTTGGCTGGTATCCCGGCTGTACTCGACCAGGGCTTGCTCAGCGTTTTCAGCCTGCTTGTTCATCAGGCCGACCACCCACTTGAGCGATACGATGTCCGTCTTTTTAGCCATTTTCAAAGCCTCCCAATTTCCTGTAAGTCGTCACGCCGTCCTGCGAAATTCTTTCCGCCTGATCGGTGTGCCAACCAATGTCTTCACCTGCACCCAAAACCAGCAAACCACCTGCCCGGGTACGGGTCAGCAACTGATCGATAATGTGTAAGCGCGTTTCGCGGTCGAAGTAAATCAATACGTTCTGGCAAAACACGATGTCAAACTTTGCAAAAGGTGCGTTCTCTACATGCATCAGGTTGCTGTGAAAGAAGCTGATGCGATTGAAGATGCGATCACAAACCCAGTAATGGTCCTTGTCCTCGCACCGTATGTATCGGCTGCGATAAGCCAGCGGGATATCGTTGATTGAGCGCTCCGGGTAACGGCCAATTTTGGCTCTGGCGACGGCGCCGAAACTGACGTCTGTACCAATGCCATGCCAGTTGGTCGCGCATCCACTGTCGCGCAGGGCATGCTCTACCACCATCCCCAGGGAATACAGCTCTTCACCGGTGGAGCAACCCACACTCCATACCGAAAACTCAGGGCCAATAGTGTCGGCCTGTGCGCGCGTGCACACTTCCTGCCTAACCTGCTGAAACGCGGCGGGCTGGCGAAAGAAACGCGTTTCCTTCACCGTCAACAAATCCACCAGGGCCAGCCATTCGGCACGAGAACCCAGGTCGTCCTTCAGACTATCCAGATAGTCCTGGACGCTGGACATGCCCAACTCCGCACTGCGCTCGCCCAGGTATTCCTCGAGTAGCCAGCGCGGCGTCTCGACGGTGATACCTGTGCGCTGCTGCAGCTCGTGGAGCAGCTGCTGGAGCTGCTCGTCACTGAGCGTAAACATAGCTTGTGCGGATCGCTGGATCATACGGAGGCCCGGTTGTCCTCAGCGTCTTCCAGTGCCGTCATTTCCGCCTCATCGAACTGGCTGGGTGAGCCATTCACATGCTCTACTTCACCGCTTGTCTTGAGATCGAAGGCAGCATTGGCAACACCCTCTTCAATACGGAACTGGCTGAGGTTGTCCGCCACGTCGCGCATTGACGACTGCAGCTGCGATACACCCAACTGCGTGAACTCACTGTACTCGGCAATATCCACGTTACGCTCGCGAATCTCCGCCATGGAGTTATTCATGTGCTGCGCGCTGACAGCAGACTGTCCCGCAGCATCATCCACCGAGCGAATGATGGAGGAAATCGAGCTTGAGCCGTCGTTGATTTCCTCAAGTGCCGCATCCAGGCGCTCGATATATTCCAGAATGGTTACAACCGTTCCTACGGTGTTTTCCATACTTTCCATGTTCTCGGCGGACATGTTCTGCAGCATGCGTACTTCAGAAATAATCTTACGACCCTCTTCCTCCGCTTCACGCAGCAAGTCACCAATCGCTTCCGCAATCCCGAGGAAGGGTCGGCCGTATTCACCGGCTTTCTCCGCCTCAATACGGGTGTTAATCGCAACAACCGAAATCTTGGTGTTCAGCGCCTGAATATATTCCGCGGCGTTGGTTACCGACTGGATCAATTCACCCTGTCGCTTTGCAGATTTCGACGTTTCCTGTACTGACTCACGCACGTCAGCTGAGGCCGATGACATGTCCTTGGTCAGTTCATAACCGCGCTCAACTCGAGAACGGTTTTGCTCGGACGACTTGGCCGCCTCTGCTGTGGAGTGCTTGATCTCCTCACTGGTACGTACCATTTCGGTAGCAGCGGTGGTGGAATCAACAACCGAGCGAGTCAGCTGCTTACCCTTATCTACCTGGCCACGTGCGGTCTTACCAATCTTGTTAATCTCGTCGACCGAGACTTCAAACGGCGTGCGAATGTTCTGAATCAGTTCGCGCTGGCGACGAGTAGAAGCGTTAATTTCCCGCGCAATGTCTGCGGTCACTTCGTTGTCTTCAGGTACCTTCACGGTCAGGTCACCTTCCGCGATTTTCACCAGAGCACCGTTAATGTCTTCTACACCGGCCTCGGTGTATTCAACCCGGCGACGCTGGCCACGGAACATGACGATCAATAAGCCAACCGCCAGCAGCGCTGGCGCACCGAACAACACCAGCAACGTGGTGCGATCGAAGAACCGCGCATTGTTCAGGCGGTCAAGCGCCGGAACAATGTTGGAGATCGCTGCCGTCAGCTCGGGGCTGGACTCAATGATGGCTTCTCGCGCACCCGCCACTTCACGCATCTGCTCAGAGGAGCTCGCGATCTGGTCAATCGACGCTGAAATCACCGAGAACAGTGCAGACGCTGTGTTGATAGAGTCCAGCGCGTCTGGGTCAGTCAACTGCTGAACACCCATCACGCGATCGCCGTTTTTCAAAGAGTCAACCGTGCGGTTAAAGTTTGCAGCATCCTGGCGGAACTCATCCGCGGCAGCCTGGCTCTCTTCACCGCCGGCCAGGATCTTGTCGATGTTCCTGGCGATACGCTCAGTCAACCACAAGGTCTTCTGCGCGGCCGCAATGGTATCTACCGATACATTTTCATCCCGCAGAATGTCGACAACGGCAGCAAACTCGCTCTGGATTGGGCGAATGTTGCTTTCCAGATCCACCGACACACCACGAATGAAGGCAATGTCATCACCGGCGGCGACCAGAAGCTGCGCGCTGTCTTTGATCGGTTGCCAGTTACCCTGAATGCGAGACACCTCGCCATCAATGCCTGCGCCATCGAGATCACCCAGCATGGCGTCGAAGTTCGATACATCCTGAGCCAACTGCGCAAAAGTCGCTGCATCACCACGCGTTGTTGCGCGCGCACGCGCCACCACGTCGTTCTGCGCAACGCGCATATCATTAGCCAGTACGCGGAATTGACTCTCTGTACCAGCCTCCTGCTGTGCCACGTAGAAGGTGTAAACCACCCCCGCCAGACACGCCAGCATGCCGACAATAATCACTGTCACCCATACTGAAGAAGTTCCTGCCGTTTTAGGTTTAGACATCGCCCGTTTCCTCACTGTGTTGCTCTGAGGCGACTGCGGCATTTGCCAGCTCGCCTTCGTTTATTAATTTGTCGAGATCGAGAACTGCGCAGAAGTCGTCATCGAGGACGAATCCACCCAGGGTGTAGCCGTGAACGGCCGGATCAACGTCGCGCTCCATGTCGCGTTCGTCGATTGGGAATTTAGTGCTGCGGCGCACATCGCTAAGCGTAATCGCGAAATGCATCCCGGGGCGACGGATTACCATGCAGTAGTCCCGCACTCGTCCGGAATAGGGTTCGCGACGCAGTAAGACATCGCCACTGATCACAGGAATCAAACCACCGCGATGGGTTGCAAGACCCATCACCCACTGACGGGTACTGGGAATTGGCGTCACCTCAGGCATCTCGATGATCTCATCGAGTTCGCCTTCACCCACCAGCAGGGGAATGCCAGCCACGCCAAGCGCTGTCCCCGCCCAGTAGATGCAGTGATCCACCGGCGTCGGCGGGGCCTCAACGGCCTGGCCGAAACGCTGTTGCAGATCCTGCAGTGCCTGAATCGCAGAGGTCATCGTTTACGCCGCCTTGTGTGCGCCGGTGTAATCGAAGATAAGCTTGCGCAACACACTCTCGGGCGGAATCTTGGTCACATGAGCGGTCGCGCCCCGTGCCTGGCCCTTGGCAATGTCAAAGATGCCGTCGGACGACGACAGCATGATCACCGGTGTGTTCTTGGTATCTTCGGCATTCCGTATCAGTGTGCAGGTCTGGTATCCGTCCAGTTCCGGCATCGTGATGTCGAGAAATATGATGTCCGGCTTGAAGCGGCGCAGCATGCTCAACGCCTTGTAGCCGTCTTCGGCCATCTCAACCTCGCAGCCCATACCCTTGAGTGTATGAGACATCATCATGCGAATCGTCTTGGCATCATCAATGATGGCTACCTTGACGCCGCTTACGTCCATTTCCTCGGTCTGTTCTGTCATGTTCACCCTCTTAAAACGTACGCTACGCCAACGCGCAGCCGTGAAAGACGGGTTCAGTATTTGAATTGGCAAGCCCCGCATCAAGCGAAAACTGGAGTTTTCTCCAGAATCAGGACTTATGTCTCAGAACGTGAAAAGTCCGTATTTATGCGTGTTTCAGGGGTTTTCGAAGATGGCAATAGCTCAACTGCCAGAAAGTCGAGAAAAAGTGTGAATCAACTCACATATCGATGACTGAGAGCCTCGGCGAGGCCCTCCGGGGTGCTGGTGAGGGAAACAAGGCCAGTATCGATCGCCGCCTGGGGCATGGCGGCACATACGGCGCTTTCTGGCGACTGCGCCCAAACCACACCCCCGTGTGAGGTGTATGCAGGCAGCGCTTCGGCGCCATCTTCACCCATACCGCTGAACACAATGACCCCGGTATGTGCCACATTTGCGCCACCGAGAATGGCAATAGCCTCAGAAAGGGATGGGGTGTAGCGACTCTTCCAGGGCTGCTCGGGCAGGGAAATGATGATCGGCGATGACAGCGCAAACCGGCAGGACGGTGACAGGATCACAACGGAGCCTCCGGCGAGGCGTGCGTGAGTGTCCAATAGCGTCATATCAATCGAGGGGTTGTCGGAGACCATCTCCGCAAGCTGGGCTCGTTTGGCCACGTCATAGTGCTGCGCGTAGACGAACGCAACGGGCACATCATCATCGAAGGC
>SPKZ01017593.1_pt1 | contig 88816 bp, 106 predicted proteins | sample 2456571 | NCBI WGS metagenome assembly SPKZ01 (sample SAMN11192286, study PRJNA482655) | marine metagenome | biome: ENVO:00000447; feature: ENVO:00000244|ENVO:00000211|ENVO:00000569|ENVO:00002023; material: ENVO:00002151; isolation source: ocean water from marine abyssalpelagic zone ...
GCTTCATAGGCGGCTGATTGTTCTGCCATTATGCGTTTACGTTCAACCGAGTCTTTAGCTAGTAATAATTGGTTTTCACCTTCACTATCAGCATCACCATTATCAACGGAAGTTTTATCACCTCTAAATAGTTCATCCATCCATTTTGCTTTACGTTTTAAAGTGCTTAAACGGAATGAATCAAATGAGCCTTTACCTACATAATAATAGATATTAACTTTTGACTGTCCACCACCAACGCGAATACCGCGCCCGTTTTTTTGTGATATTGAAGCTGGCGTCCACGGCAAAGTTAAATGATGAATTCCAACCGTATTTACGTGTAAATTAACACCCACTTCGGCCTTTTTGTTGGCAATACAAAATTTGTACTTACCAGCGTTATAAGCTGAACTGATAGTATCTAACGATTTTCTGTTGCCGTCCTTATCTTTTTTACCATCGGTTGTATCAGCATTAATAATAGTGATTAATTTTAAATCGACACCCAAATTAAATGCGATTAAACGCTTCACTTTATTGTGCTGACTTTTTTCCTCTGTAAAAATTAACTGACTGCCACCAGCTTCATAATGCTTTTTCAAATTGCTTAACATTTTTGAATATTTAGGTGTTAACGGGTGGGTAACATCGCTTTCATTAATTTTAAATTTAGAAAATAAGCTAGTCACTTTATCTTCAAAGACTTCATGTATTACCAGAATGTAAGTGCCGTGTTCGGTATGAGTCACCGCGCCATGCTCAAACTTGACGTTTACAGCCTTTTTGACAGACTCTTCATCTTCTTTGCCGCCCGTATCTTTTACGGTTATTGTGGCTGGCAATTTAGCAATTAAATCATCGACCTTTTTCTTGTCAGCTATTTTAAAGTGATAGGTGATAGTTCTATTGTATAAATCCATATCCGTACTAATTCGATCCATATCTCGAATAATACTAAATATTGGCCTTGGTGTTTCGCCAGCGTCTTCTAAATCTTGTCGGGTTTCACTATCGGCTTCATCGCGTAATTCATCGTAAAGCCTGTTTTGTTCGTCATTTAATTCCGCCTCGACTTCCTCTTCAACTTTTTCAGCCATTGCAACGTCTTTACCAACGTCTTTGTTATCTTTCATGTTAACCCAGCGATTATAAATGCCACGCAAACCTTCAAGATTTTCAAAACCGACTAAACCTTCTTTCGGCTCAATATCGCCGCTTAATGTTTGGTACTGTACTTCTTTAGTTTTACCGTAGATTTTAATGAATGAATCAACGTCCGTAACCTTGTGGCGTTCCCATTCTTTCGGCGTCATAATCAATGACAGCATGTTATAAATATCGGTCGGACTGTTAACGCAAACTGTCGCCGTGAGCATCATAACGCCACGACCATCATGTTTTTCTTTAATAAAAGCAGCTTTAATCGCCATATCTACAGCAGACATAGATTGTGGTGAAGTTGGTAGGTAAGCAAGTTTTGCAGTTTCACGACCAGCAGCATAAGAGTTACGGAATTCGTGACCTTCATCAACAATAATACGATCAAAACCCATATCTTCGTAGTAAGGAAAGTTATGTTTTTTCTCAGTTTCTTTGCCGTATTTATCTTTATACGTGTTCGTTTGCTGGGCTTCTCTATAACTGCCTACTTTCTCAGTAGCCTTACCTTTTGATCCTAGGCCGATAATGTCTTGAGACTTACCACCTAACATAGTATCAAGCGCCATACGGTTGCCCATAAGCTTTCTATCAACCATTTCATCAACGTACTTTTCTTTAGTCTCAGGTCGCATTGGCAGTGCGCCAAACTGTTGTTTTGTCATTACCACAATGTCATAAGCACTTTGCGGAATCATGTTCATACGTTTAGTAAGTGGAGCGCCTTCCAGTATCTTAATTTTGGTACGGAATTCTAATTTTTTCGTATGCTCATTTACTTTTTGCTTGCCGTCTTTATCAAGCCATTTTTCTTGTATTGAATTGCCGTCCTTGTCTAGTTCAATGTGAATAGGTGCAACAAAGACACGTTTACCATGATACTTGCCAAAAAATTGCTTTGATTCGTGAAACCAATTTTCTATAACTGCTTTCGGAACAATAATACAGGTACGGCGTGAGCGTCCCATTTGTGTGTCTAGGGCGGCTACACCTAAAGCTGTGAACGTTTTACCTAATCCAGTACCAAAGGCCAAAATACCGCGTCCGTCTTCGCTCATACGGCGAATACCAGCGTTTTGATAGCCAAAATGTTTAACGTCTTCTGAAACATCGGTTAATTTGATAGGGGCATCGGAATGATCAAATGGGATTATGGCGTTATAAGTTTCATTATAATCAGCGTGAATTTGATCAATGTCGTCATGTTGTCTAATCCAGTTAGCGAATTGTTCTTCTATCTGTTTAATCCTAGTACGATGCACCGCTGCATTTTGAGCCTTGCCACGTACACCATCGCCATTCAAATAACTTTCTAATTGGCGTTCAAATGATTCTTTTGCTTTATCACGTTTTGTACCGTCTTTTTCAAAACGATAACCTGAGAATTTGCCGTGTAATGCAGTTGTATCGTTGCTTACAACCTTGTCACCAAATTCATCTGTACTAACGGAATGAAAACCCAAACGGTCATAACCGATTTCATCTAAAAATTCTAAAGCGTATTTACGGTCTAGCCAGCCCATAGACATTTTTATACTAATGTCGTCTAGTTTGGTTACTTTTCGCTTGCTTTTAATTTCATCTAATTGCTTTTGAAATAAGGCGCGAATATCGCCATCTTTAGCCTGACCAATTGCCCGTTGTAATTCTGGTACTTTTTGGTTTGTATCGCCTGAGCAATACCTATCAAACGGCTCTAAAAGCCCTTCGGGGGTGATCGCCACGCCAGCGACTTTAGATAGATCTTTTAGCGTTAGTGGTGCATCTTCGCCAGTATATTGCTGGTTAAAATCTTCAAGTGTAACTGGGTGCATATCCATTTGAGTGAATAGGAAAGTAACAACTTGGGTGGCGCTCTCATTATTCCATTGCTCAATGTCGTGGCGTTTTTGAGTGCCTTGTAACAATGTGGAAAATTCACCACTGTCTGTTTTAGATGTTAGAAACTGGTTTAACTGTCCAGATCCAACGCCAGATAGACCAAACAGGCTTTTTTCACCTTCCAATGAACCACGCTCTTTTATTTCTTGATTAACAAGCGTTTGGATAGTCAATCGTGATTCTAAGTCGTCTACGCCTTGATCAATTTTACTCGTTAGGGCTTGAATTTGTTGTCCGATCATTACGCCACGGAACACACGTTCTTTTTTGTCTGCTTTAACGCTATTGGCTAAGTCCAGAGCAATTCGCGCATTACCACTAATCAAGTGAGCAAAATTGTTCTCTATGGCTTTAATCTGCTTAAAATTAAGGGTTAAAAGGCCATAATCTTTATCAAGTAAACTTGTTAATTGGTCGGTTGTTTCTACACCAAAGGTAGTAGGATCTATACGGCCTGAGCTATCGGCTATCTGAATTAATTCCCAATCGCCATCGACTAATCTATACCAACGGTCATTCATTTTACGCTCGTCACCTTCGGCGTATAATGCTGGCGCTGGTTCGCTAGTGCTTAATAATTCCCAATCAATACGGGATTTAAAGCGATGTGATAATTTTTTCTTAATGCCTTCGGGTTTAATCTCATTATTGATAACTTCTAATGATTCCCAATTACCTGTATTCGATTCCGTACCCATTACAAAGCGTTTGCCATCTTTTGCAAACCATTTGCCATCAATGAATTGATCCCAAATCACATTAGATTTTTCTAAAGTTTCGGTTGTGGCATCGGCAATTTGTTTTGATGCTTGCTCACTGTGTTTACGGAATATAACTAAATCCGTTGTAACGTGTTTAGCGCCACTTTCTGAGAAGATACCAGTTGGCATTCTATGAGCGCCTAAAAACTCGCCCTTCATAGATAAACGCTTGCGGTATTTGTCATTTGCTGGAAGGCTAACAATTGTCATAGGGACAACTAAAGCAACTAATCCGCCGTGTTTTACTTTATCTAAAGCACGTAGAACAAAATAAAGTTGAGGTGTTGGTACGTCCTTATATTCTCTATCAGCTTCACCATAACCACCGCGAGTCTTACCAAACGGTACGTTACCTGTAACAGCATCATAAGTATTATCTTCAACGTCTACGGCTAACATTTCAAAAGAACTATTGTGAACCTTATCTTCTGGATGAAGTAACTGATTTACTTGGCTAGAAATTTCACTAATTTCAGTAGCCGTAATAATCGTGCCTTTAGGTTTTGAGTTGTTAAAAACACCAGTACCAGCACTAGGCTCTAAAACGTTGCCGTTTTCTAATCCCATCGCCTTTAAAGCGTCCCAAGTACCCTCAGCAATATAACTAGGCGTGTAGTATTCATGCTCACTATTTATGCCGCCTTCGCCTGAATATTTAGCAATATCAATTCGATCTTGTGGACTCAATAAGTCGGGATCGCCTTTAACACGTTTAACAATTTCCTCGGCTTTTGTATTTGCCGCAATACGCGCCTTGATAATGTCTTTGCGGTATTCCTTACGGACACCAAAGGACAATTCTGTTTCTTGTGTGTCGATCTCAGGGGGTGCATTAATAGCCTTCATTGTGCTATCAAAAGCTGCTATCAGATCGCCAAAATTAATGGCGTCCAATATTTTAAATGGCTTCATTTGTGGGTTTTCCAGCATGGATTGAGCGGCTAGAATTGCAATTTATAGTATTGATTGTATAGCGATTAACTAACGATTTAGGCCGATATGAAAATAAAAGGCTTATTCTATGTGTATTCTATGCGGGTTTTAGGCTTGAATAGCCTTATGTTAAGATTTAATGCTTGACTACGAAAAAGGGCTAAGTGTAGGATTGAGAACCGTTATTATTAGGAGGCAGAACAAAATTACGGAAATTTCCCTATTTTTAGAACAACGGCTAGGCAGTGTTCTAATAAAACGCTCTTTTTGCCTACTTATTAGTCTATTTTAGGGGTAATCGAATAAAAACAAAGTTTATTATTCGATAAAGTAATTAAAAGGAGCAAAAAAGCCCTAAAATCCGTAATTTTGTTCTACCCTCATTTTTAGTCAGTAAAGCTACTCATTAACTCTTCTATTTCGACCATTTTGTTAAGTGATCCAGCTATCCATTCTTGTGCATTTCCAATTGGTCGCGCTGGGTCGTCTTCCTGTTGAGCCGCTAGTGTTGATTCTGTTTTTACAAGAAACTTATCAATTTTTGTTACGTCTATTTTGTTTACCCACTCAAGGCAAAAGGCAGGGTTTAAGTCCCATTTATCTATTAAAGCAATATATGTTTTACTTTGTGCGACTGTCCAATCCTTTGGCAAATCTTTAGTGATAGTTATATTCTTTATTGGTTTTAATGGTTTGAAGTCTACATTTTTAATGACTATAAATTTATACTCTGGAATAGAGCCATCGGCTTTTTCATTCAACGGAATTATTTTTTTTATATATAACTCAGAATGGCTATTCATATTTTCAACTGTTTGCATAATTAGTCGGTTAAATACTTGGCTAGGTGAATAACTCTTTTTTAACCCTAATTTAGCTTTAAGCTCATTAATAACAATTACAAATTCCTGCTCATACACATAGCCCTTAATCAATTGTAAGCATTTTCGTTTAAATACTTTGTAGATCCGTAATGAATATTTATTGGCTTTTATTTGTAGGTAGGATTGCAGTTCAGTTTCAAGATAATATTTTCCTTCCTTGGCTTGTATTTTAGAATAATAGCTATGTAAGGAAGGCGGTAAAATCACATAAAAATCAGAATCGCTTATAGGTAATCCGTTGGCGTCCACTTCATCCAATACCTCAGAAATCCAAGCAGAACTACTTCTTATTCTTTTACCTTGTTTTTTATCCCAAACAAGCAATTCGACCTTTTTAGTTAATAACTGATCTTTTGCCTTTTCCCATTTTTTAGCAAAGTTAGACATTTCGGTTTCATCTTCGAGGTCACACATAAAGCGCCTAGCTTCAAACTTTGTGATTTTATAGGCGGTATGGGTTAAATCGTGATTAAAAGGGCAAATTTTACTTGTTATTAGTGCCAGCAATTGTTGTGCAGGGGTGCTTAGATCGTAAATCATAGTAAGAATTTCAGCACTTTCAATTACCCTATGGTTGGGTAAACAAGCTTGATCAACGGTTGCTAGTTCTAACTCATTTTGCTTGGGAATATCACTTTTATCTTTTGCCATTTAGGTTGCCTTACCTGTTGCGAGTAGAACAACATTACAGTCCTGTTCTACCAAAGGCAAGAAAAGTCATAAAAATACATTATATTAAGGGTTTTCATAAGCATTAAACAAACTTATTCGCAAGGGTTAAACACAACTTACTCAGGAGTTATCCACAGAAAAAAGCCGAAATCCGTAATAATGTTCTACGTTCCGTAATAAATTTCTACGTTCCGTAATAAAAATGTGTATTCCGTAATCTTGAGTCAGCACTCAAAGAAATATGCTTCATAGGTAGCGTATCGACACTTTGTAAATGTTAAAGACTAAGATATAAGAAAAGATGTTTAAATAATAACTAAGCGTCCCGCTTATCCACAATATAAATATCCTTATAATTATTTATTTTCCAATTGTAATTAACTAAGTCGTAATAGTGAATTAATAATTTAAACCTTGATAATTTAAACCTTAGATCACTTATCACGGTTTTCCATGCTGAAAGAAAAGAATAAAGGCGTAGCAGGACATTTGAAAAATATGTTCAAAGGTTTTAATCCTGACGACAACGCCACAAATACGCCTATCACCATCGGCAAAGGTATACGTGACAATAACAACCTTTTTCAATCCCCTGAAAACAAAGCCTCAAAGTTTGGCAAAGACGACCAATTAAAACTCACAAGCGAGTTTAATTCGCGTGATGAGAGAATGTCTGCTTATCAATTAATGGGCGGCGCTGACATATTACAGACTGCTAACGGAATTCATCTGGCACACGCTCTAAGCTCCAAAGGAGAGACAGGGGACATTTTCGATATAATTGCGATAGATGACAGTGCAGAGTCCAAACGTGTCGTGACAGAGATAAAAGCTGACCTGTTCGCAATGATTAACGAACACATTATGTCTTGGGCAAATGTTATGTGTACCTACGGCGTAAATTATATACGGCCTTATGGGACAGAAAAAAAAGGCATTCACTTTATCGAACACAATTACTACACGCTACCCACGCATGTTCGAGAATACGAACGCGCTGGAATGTTAGCTGGTTTTTCAAGTGAATATTTTGCAGATGAACAAAACAACTCAGTCCGATTATTAGAACCTTGGAAGTTAGTCTCTTTCAAAATTCCACACTGGACACCAAACCCAAAATTTGAGCCGATATACATAGGCAAAGCCCAATACAGCCTGTTTGAAGATGATTTAATGGCTAGATCGGCTGTAGAAACTCAGAATTACGGCACTTCATTTTTTGAGACAACCTATGAACCATTTTTGGATTTAATGGAAGGCGTACAGTCACTTAAGGCGGCTAGGCGTAACTCAAGCAAAATAGATCGCGTATTGGGGGTGAATTTAGGCAACTTAGATCCTTATGCAGCAACCGATTATTACAATTTAGTATCAGCACAACTTAAAAAGGATTCTAAAAAAGCGCAATTAGAGCAAACGCAGCGTAATTTTATCGGCACTGTTTGGAATACGATAATACCCATTCTAGGTGATAAAGGATCATTGCAAATTGATACGCAAGTTGGCGATGCCAATATCCAAAATATTGAGGATATCAACTTCCATTTAAAGCGTGTGGCTAGTTCCCTAGCAATAGACCCGTCTTTGTTGGGCTGGCAGGATATGGCAGGACAGGCTATGGGTGAAGGCGGTTTTTTTAGAACGTCCATTCAAGCCACTGTCAGAGCCGATTGGATTAGACAAGCTTCGACCAACATGATTAACCGCTTGATAGACATTCACTTTAGCTACAAATACGGCAAAGCGTTTGGCAATAAACGACCTTATAAAATCGTTTTCAATTCCATGAATACCGCTCTCGAAATTGAAGAACAAGAAAATAGATCTATGCGTGTGGACTTTGCAACGGGCATCGCCACCATGCTAGCCACCTTCGCGCAATCCGCCCTAGGCAAAAGTAAAGCAGCCTACGAATACGCCCTTATAGATATTGTCAAAATGCCGAAAGAGCAAGCCGATTTAATTATTACGGATCTTGTGGCAAAAGTTGAACAAAACGAGGACATGATGGAATCACTAGGGGACAAAACAGATCCAAGTGACATTAAAACCGCAATTATTGAAGTATTAACCGAAATAACCAATGAGGCAGATTAAAAATGAGCAAAACAATCTTAGAAGTATCTGACAGTTTTAGTCTGTTATCAGACGGTCGAAAAATGGATGCTAATTCACGTAATTACGCTATTGATTCTGTACAACGCACAATTGACAGTAATAAATTTAAGGAAGGCTTGCGACTAGGTGAGCTTTTCGGCTATTACGGGCATCAAGGCAGACAGCTTGCAGGTAAGGCAAATATTGGAGAGCAGGAAGTCGTAATGATCGGCGGCAAACCTGTAGTTTTAACCAACGTACCATCAAACGTTTTAACTTCCATTGAAATTTCTGAGCAAGGCATTGTTAACCATACTCAGGAAGTTTTTGATACAACGTCAGGCCAAATTGTAAAAGCTATGATGGATGCTGGTCGTGGTGGGTGGTCGTGGGCTACAAGTGGAAGTGATACACCAGCAAAAAGCACTGTTAATTTATTATCTGGTTTTGATTGGGTTAACCAGCCTAATTTTATTAGCTTAGAAAGACAGCAAGCGATGTTAGAAAGTGCCGATGCCAATAATTTAATCCTTGAATCTCTGGGTAAGTCTTACGATAAGGACTCAGCACAATCAATTTTGAATAACTGGAATAATCAAAATGAATTAGGTGTGTTGTTTGATCGCGCCGAACAATTGCAAGATGAAGTGCTTATTTTAGAGGGGGTGCGTTATCAAAACGTATTACTAAACACTCAATTAAAAGACGTTCAAGAATTGCAACTAGGTTTAAAACGACAATTACAGGCCACCAATGATGAATCCAGTGCTTTAATTTTAGAATCCTTGGCTAAATTGCCAATTATTTTATCCGATGAACAACGCAAACAAATGCTTGTTAACCCTAGCGTGAATGGGATTGCTTTATTGTTTGAGAGTATGGCTAACACGTTTGCACAAGGGCAATTGCCACATACCAACGCTAAAACTCAGTATGGGGCAACGCCAAAAAGAAGTAATGCTAAAAAACACCTAGAACAAGTGGATTTTGCAGCACCAACCGAGTTTTAAATATCTAAATTACGCTGACTCTGGAAAAGTGAATCTAAAAACTTCATAGCGTTTAAAACTGAGTTGTGACTTAGAATAACCGTGGCGGCAAAGGTAGCTTGTTTATCTTCGCCGTCAATGTCTTCGCCAGCTACAGATTGATCAAAGCCGTCCACTTTCAAAACTTTAAATTTAGAATCTATGGTTAGCGTATATTCTAGGTCAGTATCTTTGATTGAAACTTTATTAATTTTTGAGCAATAACCAGAAACAACATCTTTAATCGTGCCTAGGTGCATGATGTTTTTCAGTTTGATTGTTACGCCATCTTCGCCAGATAATTCAATATTTCCATCAAAAGCCGCTTTATTTCGCTCTAATGATTGCGTTAGGTCTTCAAAATCACCTATTTTGTCATACCCATGCTCAAGTTTAACAATTGGAAACTCACCAATAACTTCTCGCATTGCCGCCGTCATTTTGTCAGTAAAGGCATTATTTGTGGAAGTCGTGAAAACAATTCCATCTATCTCATTTATGAAAAGGTACGCTCCTTGGGGGGTGGGGGGCAATTTAGGGTAAATTTCTGCTAGAACATTGTCTTTAATATCTGCCATTTGTTCGCTAGTGCAGTACTCAAAACCTTCTCTTTCCAAAAATTCATCTTTTTTCTCATTGATACGAGCGTTTAGGGCGCTGGCGTCCACTTTTCGGGTTAGTGTTTTGAATCCTAGAACATGCAAACCTTTGTCAGCCGTTAACAATAGGGACTCGCTAGAAGGCAAGACACTCACAAATCCCTTAGTGCCTTCCTGAGTTGCCGTTAATTTCTTATTTAACCGAGTTTGGGGCGCAATGTCAGTGGTAAATTTTTCAATCCAGTTTTCAGGCATAGCCAGCAATTTGAAGGCTGTAAATTTTTTAATCATTAGTTTATCCATTGTAAAATTCATTAGGTGAATCAATACTATAAAAAACCTTAGAACAATAGAAGTAGTGAAAAAATGTCAGAGAATCCAGTAGTTGAACCTGTAACATTAACCACGATGGCAGTGGAGAACGCAACAACCGTCCAATTAGCCAAAATTCAAGCCCTACAGACCGCCCATGCTGGTTTAACAGCTAAAACAGACAGTTTAAAAATTGCCTTTGATGAACGGTTTTACGATATTTTGGGCTTGATAGCAGATGAAGGGGTTACTTATTGTTTTAAAGTTGAACAGTTTGAACAGTCAGACCAAGAATGCTTTATTGTTTTTCATCGTACACTTGAGGGCGTTTTATTGCGTGAGTGCGCTATGAGATTTGAAGGTAAAAACCAATGGAAAGTAGACGCCAGCCAACCACTTGCAGACTATACTAATAACGCACTAGCTGAATTTATTGTACGCAATGTTATTTTTCCAGAGGTTTAAGATGTTTTCTGAGAAAGATTTTTTGGTAATGGAGAAAAGGACTAGCAAGGCCATTGCCAGAGGGAACAGCAAAGAAGTAAGGCCAACAAAAAGGCGAAAAAACAAAGCCCATATTACAAATGCCGATTTAATATTTGAGGCGATGGCAGCACTTAGAACCAGTAAGAGCGCACATCAAAGCTCATTACGAACTTTGGTTAGGAATCCATGCAAGCTTGCAGGTAATCAAGAACACTACGAACAAGTATTAATATTCGCTATTCTGGAATCTAAAAACCAACATGCTTATCACCATTTGTATAGTGTTCCTAATGGTGGACATAGAACTCTTTCAACGGCTTCAAAATTGAAAGCAGAAGGCGTAAAGTCTGGTGTATTGGATTTAAGTTTAGATATTCCTGCTGGCATTTATCATGGTTTAAAGATCGAATTAAAAGCAGAAGGAAAAAAACCTGCTGTATCAGTTAATCAAAAGTTAAAAATGAATGAGTTAACTGAATTAGGTTATAGAGTTGTATTAGCAATCGGACATAAGCAAGCACTTAGAGAAATAGAGCTATATCACAAGCTTTACAAGGCATTAGGCTTTGATAATAAAACCACTCTGGATAAGTGCGTTAATTACGATTACTGGGGTAAATAGAGCATTATGAGCAAATTAGAAGACAGAAGTTATTTTAAAAACTGGGATAAGATTAAAGAGCAGATCCAGAAAAGAGCCAATGAAAACAAGCTTAAACCATTGTTACAACGTACTGATAAATTTATTGATGCTGTAAACGATATTAAGTTAATCAGTAGTGGTGTGACGTTATGGGAATATAGAAAAGCTTATTTAAGTTCGGACGGCTGGAATCGCCTAATCTCACACGAATATGTTAACCGCTATTATAAAAACAATAAGCTTAGAAAAGTGGCGTTACCTACAAAATTAGTAGAAAGAATAGATTTATTATCTAGTGAAGGATTGCGTGATATTGAGCGTGGCAAAGTGATTGGCTTGGCACTGGATTTATATGAAAGTTTACTTAGTAGGTCAGAATAAACTTATTTGATTTTGAGCGTCCGAAATTCTATAGGACGCTTTTTTAATTTGCATTTTTTTAAATTTCTCTTTTTTCCTCAATTTTCTCATTGTGACGGGTTTAGTCCGTTGTTGTTTTCCAATTGGTTTAGTTATTTGCAAGTCACGTTTAACGTGCGCTAGACACATTTCCATCACCTCGCTTATTGTGAATCTATCGCCAGTAATACTTTTGTAAAACAAAATAATAAACTTCAAATCTATGTCTGCTTGCGAGGGCATAGAGAAATTATAATTGTGAAATTGTTTGTCTCTTAGATCTTTGCGTTTGTTTTGCATACAGACCTTAGAGCGTTCATTACGTTCCAAATGTGTGACGATTGCATTTTCTATCAAATTTATTTCATTACCGTTTGGGGGTGTAGATACCGTGTTTATTGGCTGATCGCTAGTAATACCGCTCATTTTCCACCCCTTTAAAATCATTTAATCAATATACATTGGATTATTTCTTGGGTTACTATAAAAAACCTTAGTATTGTTTGGCAAGATTTTAAATGGTGAATTTATGAGCATTATCAAAAAATGTAACTTTGATCTAGTTTTTGAAAGCGTAGTTCCAACAGAGGAAGGCGGTTTTAATGTGATCGCTGGTGATCGCGGTGGTGCTACACAATTTGGTATTTCCTTGCGTTTTTTAAAGTTGTTACCGCTCATGGAGGCCGATATTAATGGGGACGGTCACGTAGACATTGAAGATGTGCGTGATATGACAATGAAGCAAGCAAAAGTCTTTTATAAAAAACATTTTTGGGATCATTACAAAATTGATAGATATACAAACATTGCACTTCAAGAAAAAATGTTTTCATTCCTTATCAATATGCGCTCACGTATGGCAATCAAATGTTTGCAACGTGCCACGCGCTCAGTTGGCTACAAACTTGTAGACGATGGCTTGGCTGGCAACAAAACATTTGAAGTGATAGACAGAATTGTGCAAATGAATCTAACGGATGAACTGATAACCTCGCTTAAGTCAGAAGCGGCTGGTTTTTATCGCATTATTTGTATCTTTGATAAAATCCAACTCAAGTTTTTAAATGGCTGGCTAAACCGCGCTTATCGTTAATTTATAATGGCGCGTACTAACTGGATCGAAGTAGAAGACCAATTTTTTAATCAGTTACGCACTGACGGCCTAACTTTGATCCAGTTTTGTGAAAAACACGGTCTAACTTATCGCACCGCACAAAAGCATATTTCCCCCCAAAAAGGCAGAAAAAACCCCAGTTCGGGTAATTCGGGTAGTCGTGGCAATTCGGGTAATTCGGGTAATTCCAATTCGGGTAATTCGGGTAATTCTAAACAAAAGACTAAACGGGCTACAGCGCAGAAGGCTAAAGGCGGCAAGCCAAACAAGGCCACACCAACGGCGGGTAATAAGACAGCGAAAACCAGCAAAGTTGATGCACCGCGCGGGGGCGCGTGTGAAACAAAAAAATCTCAAAGTCAAGGTATTTCCAAGACACGCAAAAATCACATATTAGAAAACGCTTGTGAATTAAGTCCACGCAAAGAGAATAGAGGAACAACTTTCTCTAAGTATAATTGCTTGGGTTTGAAGCATGGCGGTTATATGTCTATGGATGGAATGGATAAAGACATTGCCGAACAAGCCGCCCTTATCACTGCTGAATACAATCATAATCAATCGCCAGAAGTCGTTTTAGCTAGGGCGCGAGTCTTACAAATGAATCGCATTACAGGCGAACTATTGCACGAAGAAACACTAAAACCAGATCTATTCGCCAAAATCCAAAAAGCTAAAGACGTTAATCCAGAAGACGTAGCTGATTTGGCCTTGCATGGCTCTTTATTAAAGCGGCAATCTAATATCGTATTTGGAACTAATGAGCAGTTCATACGTTGTACGCAAACGATTTTAGCAGCCGATGAAGGCCATAGGAGAAATGAGCTTACTTTGCGTAGGCAAAATGCTTTTAGTGGTATTGAAATTTTAGATCTAACTGAAAAAATCTACAGGGTAAGCAAAGAGCAGGAATTAACGGCTATTGAGTCAGTTGATATGTTTGAATCCATTGGCCTCAAAGCACCACAACTATTGCTTAAACAGGCAGAACAGGAACTAGCATGGCGTACACCGCCAGAAGGATCGGACGGCAGCTTAACAGAACAAGAAATTGAAGATCTACGGAACGCCTACATTGAAGAACAGCAAACAGTCACCAAGCAACTAGAAGAAAGAAATATTACCTTTACTGAAAAGTTAGCACTGATAAATTCAGAAGAAATGGGTGATCAGGTGGACTTCAACGCTGAATATGAAGACGAATTCGAGGATGAAATTATCACTAAGTCATTTGATGGTGAAGACTTAGATGTTGAGGCGTGATAACTAATGGTTAAATGCCCTACCACAAGTAAAAAATGGTGGAATTTACGCCATAAATACAAAGACGATTACACTGGTTTTATCCTTGATATTTGTGGTCGTGCGCCTACTCCACAACAAAGATCTATCATTGAAAACTTTGAAGTAAAAAACGCGCGTTTGTCGGTGTCCTCGGGGCATGGAACTGGAAAATCTGACATCATAGCAGGGCTAATCATAGCCTATGTTGTTTTAAACAAAGGGGCGCGTGTAGTGCTTGTGGCGAACAATGTTAAGCAAGTTCGTGCTGCTGTGTTCAAATGTATTAAGGAGCGATGGGCGGTTGTTAAACAGCGTTTCCCTTGGCTGGGAAAAATGTTTATTTTAACAGATACATCGTTTTATGCTGCTGGGGTAGACAATAAAGGCGTTTGGGAAGTTTTAATAAAAGGTTTTAGACTAGGAAACGAGGAATCGCTCGCAGGTGAACATTCTAGGTGTCTCGCTTATATTATTGATGAAGCCAGCAGTATCAATTCTAAGGCGTTCGACATTATGAGTGGCGCGTTAACATCAAGCTACGATAACAAGATGATACTCATATCTCAGCCTACCAGAAACGAAGGGTTTTTCTATGATACCCACCACGCCTTAAAGAAAAAATTTGATGGATCTGAAAAAGATAAGCACAAATGGGTCGCTTTAAGTTTATCAGCAGAAGATACTTTGATAGTCGATGTTGGCTGGTTATTAAAGCAATATGTTCGTTATGGATCTGACAGAGAAAACCCACAATATTTGATCAAAGTTAGGGGCATATTTCCAGATAATCTGGAAGGGTTTATGCTCACTGAAAAAGAAATGTTGGCTGCTACTCACACCAAACCAAAATTGTATAGAGATTGGGGCTGGATTGCTTGTTGCGATGTTGGTAATGGTCGGGATAGCTCGGTATTAAGTATTTTCAGGGTGTCAGGGCATGGCACTGATAGGCGCGTAATACCGTTTAAAGTCCTAGAATATGGGGGCGGAATTGAAGCAACGGTGTTTAGGTCACACATAAGAGCAGAATGTAAGCAAAGCAGTTACGCTGGCATTAGAATTATTATTGATGGTGACGGCGTAGGTGCGCCAATAGCGCGGGATTTAGAAGATGAAGGCTTTGATGTGCAAAGGATTAGATGGGGCAAACCTATGTTTTCTCAGTCAGATAAAGAAGATTTCTTTAATCAAAGATCTTATGCAACTAGAATGGCGGCTGACGCTGTAAAACAAGGCAGAATGAGAGTAGATACGCATGAAAAAACAATCGGACAAGGTGCAAAAATACCTTATGAGATTAATGAGCGCGGTCAAGTATCGGTTATGAAAAAGAAAGATATGTTAAGCAAGCATCAAATAAAATCGCCTGACAGATGGGACACATATTGTTTTGCATTTTTGGCTCATTACAATTCTAATAATTCAAGTATTGCAAAAGCCGCAAATGATCGTTTATTAGATTCAAAACGATTATTGGAGGCTTAGAAAAAGATGGCATCTTACTAGCCCTTAAGATGCTTTCTTTACAAATATGCCTATTTTTTAGCCTTTTTCAGTTTTTCTATTTTTATTTTGTTTTTTGCAATTTCAATATCAGATTCTAAATAAATCTTAGTTCCTGAAATAAATTTGATCGGCAAAGGCTTCACACGATTATCAGCGTATAAATCTTTTCTAGCTTTTAAGTGAGCATTTTTTTTGTTGGCGTTTGGTGCAACTACGATATATTCACAATCTTTTTTATCTATTTCTTTTTTCACAATACCGCTAGATTTTTCTGAAACGATTAAATTGTGGTTTTCATCAAAAACAGTTACAGGATCGCCGCCGTAATACAATGGCAATCCAGTTCCTATCACTCTAATATTTTCGCTTTCATGTGAACCATATTCATTAAGATAAGTTAACCTTGCAACCGTATCAGTAGCGCCAGCGCAATACCTATATCTAAAAACAGTATCGTAATCAAAACTAGCTATGTAAGTTCTTTCTTTTAAAAGTGAGTTCAAAGCGTGACCAACTTTGGTAACTTGGGCTACTTGCTCAATTTGGCGTATACGTTTGTTAATTTTGCGTGTCAGTTCATCTTGACTAAATTTAGCTGAATAGACAGCCGAACTCACACTAAGCGTTACTTTTTCAAAGTATTTAACAGGCTCGATAGGACGGCGGTATAAATAACTCGCTTCTTTGTAGTTGTCAGGATCTTCATTGAATAAGTAATCAAGATAGACGTTTAATCTAGCCACGTTGACAGTATAAGAATGTAACGCATGATAGTGTTTAATGATAAAAACAGGTCTAGCTTGCTCTTTATCCTGAGCCACTAAAACAACGTCACTAGACGTTACAATGTGAAAGTATTCAGGTGTATTTAGTATGTAATGAACAAAAAAACGGCGTTCTTTTAAGTACTCATTATTAATTTCTTGAGTAGTTTTATCTTCAAATATTATAGGTTTTAACCTAGCTCGTTTTTTCATTGGTTTTGCTATGCTCTCAGTCATTTAGCCTAATTCCCTTTTTACTGTCCAAGTGTTCCATTAATATAAGCTATAAAAAAGTATAGTATAAGGGTTTTTAAGGCTTATTTGAACATATTGAATACAGTAGGCGAATTTTTAGCTAAAAACGTGAACTATTTAGGTGTAGTACTTTGCTTGAATATGATATCCAAGCCTACAAACAAGATGGTAAGACTAAAAATGACTAGAATTATATTAAATTGAATAGATAGGAAGTGAATCAATGTGCAAACCGTTAAGCTTACAACAAAGCTAAAACTTGTAGATTTAAAGTAGACTGAGCCACTAACAAAGGCGGCTATAAACAGTAAAGCGCCCCCTAACAGTGCGTTAGGGTGGGTTTTTAGGACGGCTACATAATCAATTAATTCACTGGCAGACAGATAGCCAGCGAATATAGATAGTAGTGATATTATGATTAATTTTTGGCTATAGTGCATTTTGTTCTAGTTCGTTTAGTTCCGTTAAAAGCTCCACAAATAAGGTGGGGTTGCTAAATGATTGTTCCTGTAAATCGTTAAATTCCTGATTTGATAAATTGTCGTATTTAAACATTAAATAAACTGGCATTAACCGCCTTATATCATTTTTCATCTTAGTATTATCCCTGTTACTGCTGATATCTTTTAACTCATAAAAGATTATTCTGCTAATACTAATAAAATCTATAGTATTAAACAATAGGTCGAATAAAAGGGTACTTGAGGCTTTGGGCAAACTATCGGCTAACACACCATTTTCAGATATTCCGACTTTTTTGGGGTACTGCTGCAACATTAAACTAATTCCTGTTGTTTAATACATTTATTCCTAGGCGGAATATATCAAAACCAGTACATTAAAGCCTTAATATAATGGTTTTTAACGCAGATAGAATTGTTAGATTTGCGTGAAAATAAGTGAGAAGATTATTTTTTAACCGTTTATGACTTTTTCTAATTGCTTTAATGTCTCAGTTAAGGCTTCTTGATCGCCTTTGTGATAACCCTCAGTTGTTTGGCTTGATGAATGACCAGCTTGTGTCTGAGCCGTCTTAATATCGCCATCTGTATGATTTACCATTGTACTCACCATTCCATGACGGATAAAGTGACAAGTAGCCACGCACAAAATATCCAGAATGTAAGCATCACTTTCATCATATTCAGGTTGTGATTCATGCCAATTAGCCACTTCATTAAACAGCTTTTTAATACGTCTATTCATGCCGTTACGTGTCATTTTTAGTTGGTCTTTTGAAGATTTGGCGCTAATGATAATATGATTATCTTGGCTATCGGCTAGGCCATAGGCAGCATGGAAACGTTTAATTTCCTTGTCTAATACGTCAGGCCATTGCACATATTGATATTTACCGCCCTTGACTAGCAAAGACAAAACCTTACCGCCTTTATTGTTTTTAATATCAGACATTTTCGCATTAGTCATAGCTGTCACACGGCTACCCGTCATTATAAAAAGCCAAAATAACCAGCGATTCAAAGCGTTTGATCTAGCCAATTGAGCCGTTTTTGCTTCTGGCATTTGATTTAGATAGTTTTTGATTACATGAACCACTTCTAGGGGCAATTCTCGCTTTCTAAGGGCTTTAGTCTTATCAATGATTGGTTTGATTGCTTTCCACGGATTCGCTATTAGGTACTCCGTATTGACCAACCAAGCCCAAAACGCCATCAAGTTTGAGCGTGTCGAATTTGCGCTATTGGCTGACAAACCTTTAACCAAAGGACGCCACATTAAGTTCGGTCTACCATCTTCAAGTGTGACAATCGCTTTAGATCCGCAATCACTAGGCAATGGATTTTGTAACCAAATTTGCATACGCTGGCAGGACACATATTTAAAACTTTTTATTTCGCGTTTCTCTACGCAATGGTGATCAATAAACCAATAAAGTTTGCGTAAATCACTTAAAAAAGCCGCTTTAGTAGCTGGGCTAGTGCAACGTATCGCCATATAACATTGGATGGCTTCTTCATCTGTAGTGGCTTTGTCTTCTTTAGCAAAGTTACCACCAAAATTAATATCAAGCTGAATTTCTTTGCGAGTTGTTGGTTCAACAAGTTCGCCCCCGTTATGGGGTATAAAGGTTGCTACTGTATTCATGCTACAAGCTCCTTTTGTAAGTCTAGTAATTCAAGCAAAGCCAGCTTAACAGGGTTTTTAAAGTCATTACGGACAGGCTTTGTTGGCGCGGGGGCGCGTAAATCAAAGGCTTTTACAAGATGGTTTATGATATTAACGGCTTCATTCTGGTCTAACGATTCACAAGCTAAATCAGTAAAAGTAATTTTAACAAGGCCGTTATTCGTTTTGTTTTCTATAACTATCGCGCTATTAGATCCAAAGGCGCTACGTGTAGTTCCAGTATTCATTTCATTTCCCTTATTGCTTTTCAATTAAGGAAATTGCTACACTAAGTTTTCGGGGCTGAGTGAGAGCAATTTCATTTAGTTCGGCGGCTCTTGACTGCACTCTGTGAGCCGCCACCTTACTAACTTTCTATTTAAAAAATCCTACCTGAAATATCTATAACCACGTTTGGTTTATGAGGCTTTTCAGAATCGGTTATTAATTCCTGTATTGTTTTACCGTGTTCTTTTTCAGTTTGTTCAATACGATATGTAAAATCCTCTACCCACCTATCAAGATTCCACTTAGTTGTTGGATAATTTAACGAAGTCATGTGAATACATTGTTCATCAAATAAAGAAGCCGCTTTACCGCCCCAATAATAAATACCGAAAAATTTATGCAAATCAGAATCTAAGCCAGTTGCCTTTTTAATAGCGGTATTAATGTTTTGAATAGTCAGGGTAAGTTCCCAAGTTTTGCGGGTTTTAGCGCAATCCGTACACACTGGATAGTTTGTAATTAAATTCCAATATCTAGTTGGCTCACTGCAAAGAAAACATTTTTCAATTTGGCCTAACCCGCTAGGCTCTTTAGATACTTTGATAGTCATAGGTTGTCTAACTCCTTTGGATCAATCGCTAGAGACTCAGCCGCCTCATAATGATTAGGCTCTATCAAATTAAACATGATTCCCATACGTTCAATGGTTGGCACTATGCCCTTCTTATGAGCAAAGCCTATAGCGCCAGCGCAAACAGTGACTTTTTGAGGCTTATATACACCGTCATTGTCATAGTTCAATTCAGCATTTTTTAAATTGACAACGTGACAAGTAAAATTACCTTTTCTATCGTTCAATAAATCTTCAACGATACCTTCAAGTCTGCCCTTGTTTAGACTTTCCCTTAAATGAGTACCCGCCTCACTATAAGAAAACGGACATTCTGAACAAGGTTTTTTAAGAGCGAATTGAGTTTTTAAATCAGTTGGCATCATTATTCCTTAAAAGTATTCAGCAAACGTTTTATCGAAATTCGTTTCTGCTTTTGCAACTTGTTTATTTTTGTAGGCGATAAAAGCCGCCGCTTTACTTTTGCTCAAACCACTTTTAATAACAAAACCTACTTCATTCACAATATTGAATGTTTTGTTACGTTTGCACTTTTCGGCCTTTAAGTTCATTTTTTATACAATTCCTTTCATTTTTTAAGTTTTGTCCGAGGACAAGCAACATCGCATCTTACTACGCGTTAAGTTGCTATGTTTAAGAATATAAGACCATCAAAGCCATTAATCAAGATAAAAAGGCTTAGGTTAAGGGTTTTTACTTGAAAAAGTGGCATTTTTCGATTTTAATAGGATTCTCATACAATTTTATAGTATTGATTGAATTATGGATTATGAAGCGAAAAGGGAAAAACAAAGACAGGCAAGGGCAAAGCTATTGTTAAAAATGCAATCGCCAGCATATAAAGCTAACCAGATTAAAAAGGCAAAGGCGGCTACCCAAAGAAAGATTGATAAAATGAATTCGCCAGCCTATAAAGCCAAACGATTAATACAGCAAAAAGCAGCACAAGAAAGACAGATAAAAAGGGCAAAATTAAAGGCTGAAAAAGCAAAAAATTTGCCCAAGATCAATACTACAAAAAAGAGCAGTATTAAAGGCTTAAAAGGCAGGACAGCAACCGCCCAAGAAAAAAGGCTACAAGATAAGATAGGCGCTATGCCTTGTATTTGTTGTTTCAATAAAGGCGTGATAACCGATAATAGTGGTCAAGTACAATATGTAAGCTTGCACCATACGGACGGTAGAACAAAGCCACACGCCCACGCAAAATGCTTATCGTTGTGTCAGTATCACCACGACCAGAAACCGCCTGAGAACGCCCCGTTATGGCTGTTTCCGTTGCATGGTACAGGCCGTAAACCTTGGGAATTAGAGAACGGAACACAAGCCCAATTATTAATCCAAACCTATGACATAATAGGTGAAAAACAACCGTGGACAGTAGAAGTAAATGAACTCGAAAAAGCGTAAAATTGAAAAGAAAGTACACGGTATTAAGTCCGATAAGATCAATAAATTATTTAATAAATTAATACATGACGTTATTTTTATCAGTGAAGTAGATCCTAGTCGTGCCAAACCAGAAGAAAATGATGATGGTACTACTTGCCGTTTTTCATGGCAGTCAACAGGCTCACATAATCCAGTGCGCGAAGCTGAAATAATGACAGTTTTAAGGAATGTAAATGGTAAGGAATACTTATCAAGATTAGATCTTTTTCAGGATTTTTTAGACATAATAATCACTACAGAAAAACGATGGTGGATGCTAGTTGAAACCTACTACACCACAAAAGATAAAGTACAGAAAATGGAAACTCATTTACTGGAATTAGGCCGATGTTTGTTAAAAAGCGATGAATTAAACGATGCTTTCAAGGCTGTACGCTTGAAACATGCAGAAGAAATGAAACCCACTGATATTATCGACAAAGTTATGTATAAAACGGCGGTTTTTCATGGACAAACAGACAGCGAAATTGAGGCACTTGAAACGATGCTAAGGGAACAAAAATGAGCGACAATTTTGAAGATATTATTGCCAATATGCGAGAAAATAGCGGTAGTCCTGAGCCGTTACAAATTGCAGATATTACAGAAACTAAAAAGGATCGAAACGCTAGAAAAGTGGTCGCTAGACACTATATAGAAGACCATGAAGAAAGAAAGTTGCTTAATGCAGGATCTATTTATGAGAAAAGTTTTAAGGATTAATAATGGCTACAAAAAAAAGCAGGAATAACGGCGGGTGGAATGATCAATTTGTTAAAAGTGCGCCCAAGTCACTAAACAACTATAAAGCTAGGCCAGATCTGGTTAAGAAACGGCGCGAACTAGAAGAACTTAAAGAGAAACAACAATTTAAAAAAGAATTTGGCGAGGCTTATTATTTTGATGAATGATAAAAGTTTGCTGACTGAGCAAGGCCAAGTCATTACTAATAATGATTACGCTTTGATGATTATTAAGTGTAGTGATTCAATGCGCTGGTATAGTGATAAGGTCGGGCAACTTGTCGATTTTTTAGGTGATAATGGCGATGAATTTTTAAGTTGTGAAGTAAAAGGTTTTTTAACTCATGTTGAATATGACGATGCCATAATTGTTAATAGAGCAGCCCCACGCTCTATCGCTGGTACGGTTTTAATAGAGTAAGGGGCATTGAGTCATTATTTTTTAATTGAGGCTATGATACTGCCTAAAGTACCTTGTAATTTACCGCCGCCAGCTTGGTTGTATCGTGTCTTTTTCTCACTGGTTCTCATACCAAAATAGATATTTATTATACCTGCTGGAATACTCAGCAAAGCAACAACAAAAGCCCAATTAGACATTAAAACCTCAAGTGCGCCCTCACCTTCAATGTAAACGGAATACGCGAACATTAGAACCATTACAACGATTGAAAAACACAAAACCTGAGACTGCATTTTTGCTATTGCTGGTCGTGTTGAATTTCCCGTCATATCGACTTCTGCCAACGTTTTAAGGTTGGTTGCAAAGTTATTACTTTCAACAATTTGCAGGTCTATTTTTTTCGATAGTAAAGCGGTTTGCTCTTTAGGATCTAAGGACTCAATACGCCTTAAAACTTCTTTACCACTTTCCCGACCATTTATTTCAAGGTTCTTTGGAAGTATGGCATTAACCACCGCCAAAATTGCACCGCTATATGGCAACGTTTCAATAAGATCGCCAGCAAGATCATTTAATATTAAGCCTAGTTTCATAGTGTTTACTCGTTATTTTGTATAACCAAGTAAGCGCCAAAACATACATATAAAAAAGTAATTAACTAATTGTTAATAACTAACTTCAATTTGAGTTGATTGTGGGTACTATGCTGCCAATCAAAAATATATCACTTGGATTATGTTGTAATGTTAGATGTTAATGAAGCTATAGAACTGTTAAAAAACCCTGAAATGAAATACAAAGATGTAGCCGAAATTATGGGGTTTAGTGCTAATTATATTATTAAGCAAGTCAAAATAGAATTAGCCAAACAAGGCAAGCCAAACCGAGAAGAATTATTAATTGCAATGCGTGAAAAAGTAATCGAAATTTACGTAGCTGATAACTCTAAAAGCTCAGAAGATATAGCTGTTGAATTGGGTTATGGTTTAATGCGCCGTTCTATTAGTCAGATCATTTTAAACTACCGAAAAGAATACAAATTAGGCCGTTATGAGCGTCACATAGATATACAGCAAGTAGCAGATTTATTTTTCAAAGAGAAAAAAACCTATGATCAAATAGCCAGCGTTACAGGCTATCATTCCCTATCAGTCGCTAAAGTTGTTCGCACTTATGCAAAGAAAAATAACCTAACTTTTAACATACGTAAAAAGCAATTTGACATTGAAAAAGCGGTTAAAATGTACGAAGTGGGTGGTCTAATGATACATGAGGTTGCTTTATTGCTGGACTTTGGTAAAGGCATTACAGGTAAGCATTTAGGCAAGTATTACGGACATATTGACAGCGACAATAAGCCAGATCTTGAAGTCGTTAAACGCTGGATTAAGCAAGGTAAATCAGTAGAACAAATCAGCAAAAGGTTTGGCTTTACATTAGAAAGAGTAAATGAATTTATTAAAGCCTCAAAGCTTGGTTAACAGGCAAAAAAAAACCCTTGTTTAAAAGGGTTTATTATAAGTTTCTAATGCCACTTTGTTTCGATAAGGTGGTTTTTTATAAGGGTGTTTTTTATGGTAACTATCAATTTCTAACTGTAATTTTTTAGGGAATTTACCGCCTTCTGGATAATCATAATTCTCTGGTAGCATTGCTCCAATGAGTTGAGCGTTATATCTGGCTTCTAGTGAATGAGTTTGAATATTGAATTCAAACTTTTGCAATTCTAATATTGTTCCCAAACCACCTTCATAATCTTTTGGTAGCTCAATACTATTTTCAGTCTTTACAGCCTCGCTATACTTATCATGGTTTAAGCATTCAATAATATCGGCGTGTTTATCCATTACTAACACTACCCATTCATATTCCACATTAATTAGGTTACTTGCCATTTTCTGCACTTCCTATTTTGTTGGTTAGCCTTTATGGTTCAATTACTTTTTATTCTGTAATATCTCCATGCCGCTCTGTTAAATCAATAAGATAATCAAGATAGTCAACTAAATCAGTTCTATCTTTTAGCGCATCCTCTCTGGTCATTCTAAGTCTCGACATAAACTGAATTAAATTATGTTTTTCGGACAAGCTTTCTTCTGCTGCATGTATCGCACCGCGTAATAGTTCAGCCTCACTTTCTTTATTCTTAGTTAGTGCTTTTTTGCATAACTTCTTTAGCTCTAAAATGTACCGCTTTAAATCATTCATTTCTGGTAGTTCCATGCTCACTTCCTATTTTGGTACTTAAAAGTTGGTTAATTTTCAACCTTAAAAAGATGGCATCTTAGTAGGGGTTAAGATGCCTTTAGTGATTTATAAGCCTAAAATGTAGGCTTTATCTAATTTAGCCAGTTCTACAGGTTGCAACTTAAACCAGTTATTAATTTGGTTGGTTGCATCCAAAGGACTTGCCAGCGCGTCTTGTGCTGACATTAAAAACTTCAACGTCAATTCAGGTGGCATTGTGATAGATCTCAAAGCAACTACTAAATTATTAGCACTGTCCACAATGTGAATACTTATAAGCATTCTCGTTTCAGGACTGTCTATGTCGTAGTAAGCAAGCTTGCCATTGGCTTTTTGAATGGCCTTTGCATCAAACGGACAATCGAAAGTTAAGACAGCGCCTTTTTCATCCATAAACTGCCAAACAAACAAAATAGCACCATTTTTATAAAGGAAAGTGCATTTAATATCGCCAGTAATTAAAGCTTTTAACTCTCTAGCATTATAACGAGCGCAAGCAACTAGCACTGAATTAGGCGTGTCCAGTTCTAAAAATTCAACCACCGCGCCCTCCATAGTTGGTAACGGGCGGTAGTAAGGCTGGCCTACTGTTAATTGGATTACTTGTTCCATATTTTTTCCTTTGCTCATAACCGTTACGGCTTGGCATTAGTGAATAAAGCACCGCCGTTATTGGCGATAAAAAAGAGTATACGGATATTCTTTTTAAGTGCAAGCAATTACTTGCGGTTGGGGTTTTCTACCCACTGTAAAGCCCATTCTTTATAGCCGTCCACTTCCTGAACTCCTTTAAAGTTAGGTAGCTTTGTTTCACTCCAAAATTGTCTGGTAGCCATCGCCAATGTAAAGGCTAGGTGTGGCTCTTGTAACGATTTAAACTTACCTACAAACGATTTAACGTCAATTTCCCACTTCTCGACTTCACCCCCATAGTTGTTTATAGCTGCGTCCGATAAGCTGAAAAACATACTTTCAAAGGCTGAACCAATATTAACTGTGTCGGGTGTTTTAAATTCAGTCATTTGCGCCCCACCATTTAAAATATCACAACAAAATAGCAGTTCACTTGTGGTTAACGGTAGTTTGTTTTCATTTAGCATTAGCTGGCAGAATTGAATACATAGATTAATACTGCTAGATAAATTCAGTTCAATATCGTTATGTTTGCCGCCCACAACCTTTGTAAAATCTTGGCTTGATTCAGCAAGGAAAATTGATAAATTTTTAACTTTCATACTTCCACCTCTTTGTGTGGTAAGAAGCTGTTTAGATGGCCTTCAAGTATCTCCATTAGTCGTGTAGTTGCCGCACTATCTCTTTCTTGATATCCCTCTAAATACTTTCTGACGGTTGCCAGTTGCTTTACTACCTTTGGGTTATCACTATGAAATTCTACACCATAATATACTTCTTTATTGCCTGTCGCGTAGTCTCTTAAAAAACACGTAACTTTAGGTTGATCAATACAATGTACATCTTCCATTAATTCATCTAGTGCAGTCTTTAAAAGCCCCTCTGGAATGTCGAAATTTACTGGCGGTGCATCGTCTTCTATACCCTTCATAATGCTTATTAATATGTTTGCTGATACTTGTGACGTTTTACCAACATTTTCATTTAGAAAAATAGCTAATTCATTGTAAGAATAAGGGCGGGGCATTTGATCTTCGAGGTCAATAATTGCTGTTACAGCCTCAAAAAAAGGCTTCATTTTAGTCTCTGGAATTACTGTTAATAATCCATTCATTTCAATAAGTTTGAGGCTTTGAAGTCTAATATAATTAAAATTAAGTTGATTAACTGGGTTAAGGTGAGTGCAAAGGTGATATTTAATAACCTCTACATTATTCGATCCAGTGTGCATTCTTGTTTGCAATTGTTTTTGCATAATGATTCTCTTTGAATTGAAAAAGGGCGCTAATTGCGCCCTATAAATTGAGGTTAATCTTAATGCTCAGGATTAAATAATAAGCCCCATTCTACGGCGGTTGTTTGATCATCTAAATAATCGGCTTCACAATCGAAATATGTAGCCAAACTAGGTGCGATTTCAACTGCATAGTCGTTAGGTTGAACAAAGCCAGCCATTTTTTGATAAACGCGAACACGGCCTGTATTTGAGTCCTCTGATACAATGTCTATAGAGCTAGTGGCAGAATGATTACTTGATGAAATTGTATTTCTATACTCCCAAGTTTCACCTTCGTTAGATCCTTCGTTTAAAGCGACTTCTTGAGCGTCTTCTGCTAATCCTTCAATCACACTGATAGCAATAGTTTGTAGTGCATTAAAAAAATTATCCATTTCTTCATTGTAAGAATCTGAATCACTTGAATCATAATTAAAAGGGCTTTCAGTTTCTTCACCATTAAGAAAAATTAAACAACCGTTTTGGATCTGGTAACTAGCACCACACAATTGAGCTGAAAAGATCCATTCAAAGTGCTTATTATTCCAATCAAATTGAAACTTTACTGACTCTGAAAAAATACCGCTTTCAAAATCAAAATCATTAGTCTCAGTTTCGGCGGCGAACACATCTACGCCCTTTGGAACTTCTAGTTCGTAATCCCTTTCGCCTAGCTCTACTAAACCAGCAAAAAGCCTTAGTTCATCCATAAAAGCCGAATCAAGGCACGTACCAGCTTCAATCAAGTCCAGTGCTGCCATTTTTGGTAAGGCTTCACCATCGTTGTACAAGTATTCCGCCCACAAATTCAACAATGTAGATACAATGGCGTCAACACTATTCATATTGTCCGAGAAGTAAAACCCACCTTCACCATCGCTTTCAAATAATTTACAAGCGTATTCAACAACTGTTAAACCGTCCGTTGCAAATAAATCGTCTTGAATCCATTCTGCAAAATAATCACTGCCGATCATGCCGCCTTCACCGTTGCCGATAAATTCATCATTTTGCATATCTAAATAAAGATCCCACGCCTTTTCAGTAAACTTGCCACATTTGTTGCTGTTATTGTTATAAACGATCTCAGCACCATCTAAAATCAATTGGAATTTTTCAGCACTCTCATTAATCCATAACTCAATTTGACCAGCCATCGTTTCGGCTGGAATGTTAAAAGTCAAAACAACGTTGTTATATTGATCAAAAGTTGAATTGCCACGCTCTTGAGTCATTACATAACAATCGCCATTTTCAACATTAAGCGCAATGTAAGAATGCTCAGGCTGGCTTTGAGAATCGGACTTTTCGTAAGCGGGGAAACGTACTGAATTGAATGCTGCAAAAGTGATATCTAATTTGATAGTCATATTTTTTGAATCTCCTAGCCTAGTAACTTTTAAAAAGCTCTGGCTGTGAATGAGTACCGCCTTTATTGGCGATAAAAAGATAATAGAGCAAGTATTTTCATAGTGCAAGTAATTACATGCAAAAGATTACTTTAATTAAATCACCTCTCTTTATCACAAGTTTTTATGTATTTAGCATCATCTAAAAAATCAGCCACGGTATGAAAAAAACAACCTCTATAACCTTTCATCCTACCATTGCCCCAGCAAAATCCTTCCTTAAGATATACGTTATATTTATAATCACTGTCGTCTGCTAATTCGCACTCTAGGACTCTAGGATCGCTTAATATTGTCTTACTCATTTTATTTACTCACTCTATTTTTTTATAGCATCATACTCAGACTTAAGATGCTATAAGCGAAAAAAAACCCTATTTAAAGGGCTTTTTGTGATTTTGAAGACAAGCAATTAAATTATTTTCTTATCTATAAAATCTCGATTGTCGGGCAACCAAGCACTAGCAACCAAACGATTATAAGCGGCCTTTGTAAGCGTTACCGTTTCTAATTCTTTGTTATGGGTTACTTTATCCATACAAACCGCCAATTGTACTTCTGACAACCTTGTATCAAGGGCGCGAAGTCTTTTTCTATAATGCGCTCTTATTTCTTTTCTTGTTTGTAGAGTTGCTGCCACATACTCTTGATTATCCTTTAAGCGGTTTTGACCATCAAACTCACCTTTAAATTTTAATTCAGAAATTTGTTGATTTTTTTCTGCCCAATATTTAATAAGGCTACAACAAGCTTCATTAAAATTGTCAGCGTTAATTCCAATTGAGTTGCGGATATTGCCGTTTATTGTGTATTCAATATTAAAAGTGGTCGCTTTTTTAGCGGCTGGAATTTTATGCAAGTCCATAGGCTCATTAGATAAACCCCAATCGAAAGTGTAACCTTCAACCTGAACGGCTGCTAAAAATTCAGCGATAACATCTTCGCCTTCCTCTAAAAGTGCGCCAAACTTTTCAATGATCGCTTGCATGTTCAAAGGCAAAGTTTCGTAAACTTCAAAAAGATCTACAGCTTCAACTTCATTCTCGATTACAGGACTAGCAGTTTTTTTAATGTTCATTTTTATTCCTTTGCCTTTTGCCAAAATTGGCTGGCAGTTAGTGAATTTCTCGACAAACGTTGCCGATAAAATTAACTATACGCCCAATCTGAGATAGTGCAAGGAATTACTTGCACTTAATTATAAATAATTCCATCCAGATACAAAAAAGCCCTATTTAAAGGGCTATTGTTGGTTAACTATTTTTGCCTTCATACTTACGATTGATTAGATAAAGTTTCCTACCTCCAATGAATCCTGTTTTATTAAGGGCTTCTTCCTCGCTTTCATCAATAAACGTAACAAAACCAGCTTTTAAGGCTTTCTTTAACAGTTGATCTTCGTCTAGCCCATGCTTAAATTCCGCTTGTTGACACCATAATTGACTTTTAGTCACAACATCTTCTCTAATCGTTCTCTGCAAATCTTTATCATTGATCAAATAGCCGTCACCACATTTAGTAACTAGATCATCATTAATATAGTCCTGTAACTCACCTTCATTTTCAGCGTTAACCACGGCCTGTAAAGCGGATTCACTTACTAGGTTGTTATAAATCGTTGCATCTGGTTTATCAGTCGTTTCACGTTCAACGATTTTGATTCCTGTGTATTCCATTTCCTCCCAACTGTCTCCTTCGCATTCAATTTCGGACACACAATCAGCACGATCAAAAGAGCCAAAAAGTTGCTCCTTTTCGCCCTCAATTATTCCTACAACGTCATAATATATAGTCATTCAGTTTTTCCTTTGCCTTAACTGGCAGTTAGTGAAATTATCAAACCCTAATACCCAAAAAACCCTACTTAAAGGGCTTTTTGTGGTTGGTTGGCTTAGTTGGGTAGGTCTGTTATTTCAAACTCTTTAACAGCCAATTCATAGCCTTCAATCCATTCCTTAGCCGCTTCACTATCTTTTTCAAAAGGACTTTCTTTTTTCTGGCTATCACACGCCGCCCAATAGCCGTATTTGTTGGCTTGGCTTTCCATGCTCTTTAATTCTTCTTTACTGATTTTTCTTGCAGTTAAACCTAATTTTTCTTTTTGCCCTTGTGTACCAAAATCAACAATATAACCTTTTAACTCAATCATAGTGCCTTCAAAAATACCGTCACGATGGGTTAGTGGTAAGTTGCCGTTAGTTTGAATGCTAAAACCTTTACTTGATTTGTTTACTAAATCCTTAGATTCAACTTTTAAAACTTTATTACCATTTACATCTTTACTGATTAACATAATTTTCCTTTGCCTAATTTGGCAGATAGTGAATTTTCAACAACAAATATTGTTGATATAAGGCAGTATACGCACAAGGACAGCAATCGCAAGTAATTACTTGCAGTTAATTATAGCTAGTATGCCCGTAGAACGAAAAAAGCCCTAAAACAAGGGCTAAAAGATGAAAACTTAATCATTAGAAAGATGCCATATTATTAATAACTGTCTATTCTATCGCGCCTATCACTTCTCGCTGCTCTACCCCGACAATGTTTTTCATCTAATACAGCTAATCTTTCAGCTTCGTTTTTCCATACTTTACGCCATACACCAATGGCGTATAAATTACGGCCTTTAACCAGCTTTCTAGGGTCTAACTTGGTTTTGATGGTAAATGTATGTTGCTGCTTTTTAGCGCCGTATGACTCGCTTATAACAACGCCCTCCACAATCGTATAATTAACGATTACGTTTGCCAGTTTACCAAAACGATTAATGGCTTTTCTTTGCCAGTTACGTTCGATATAAATAACACTGTCACCTAAACAAACGTCACCAGTAGTATTGATTTTATAAGCTCTGGTAGCTTGATCAAATGCTTGGAACTTGGCTTCAATAAAATCTCGATCCTGCCAATTGTCCACATTTTTAATTAGGCTGCTAAATTGAGCCTCAAACGCTTTAAGTAATTTCATAATCTATCCAATGATTAATAATTGATTGCCTACACTGACTAAGCCCCAGTTAAGGGGCTATGTTTTGCTTATTAAGCAGTTTCCTTTGTAGCTTGTATTATATGCTTTCCAACCTTTTCTAATTCAGCCTCAAAGCCGCTCATTTTATGACTATAAGCCATCGCTCCATAATTCGATGTTTTGGTGTCGTATATGTAATAAGACCTAATACCTAGCGCCTTTGCCACTACTATTATTTCTTCTGTTATTGTTTGAGGTCGAGGCTCACCAGCATATTGCAATTTGCACTTTAGGTTTTCAATTTTTTTGTTAACGCTAGTTAAGGATTTTGAAAGTTTGGCTAGTTCTTCAAAGTTTAATTTACCAAAAATCATTCTACTATCTAGCGTAAAGCTATCATGCCCGTATTGGTTTAAATAATTAAACTCTACCTGAATTCCCCTGTAGTCATTTTTATTACCAAAATAACCATCGTATAAACACATACGATTATTGTGAGTGCTGAATTCGCCGCTTTCATCTACAAAAGCAATTTTAAGGGTAACAGTGGCATGATCTGGGTGTGAATTAGAGCTATCAAAAATAACCTGTAAAGCTTTACGCTCAGTGCCTTTTTTAAGCTTGGCCTCCAATTCTGAAAAAGGTATCTGTTTACTATATGGATCTTTCATAAATTTCCTTTGCCTTAATTGCCGTAATTGGCTGGCAGATAGTGAATTAGGTATCGACAAATTTTGCCGATATAAAGAGTATACGCACAAGCTCAGGTTGTGCAAGTAATTACTTGCGGTTTAATTAGGTTAGATATATTCAGGCATAAAAAAGCCCTACTTAAAGGGCTTATTTTGATTTGTGAGGCTGGTTAATCACTTAATACAGCGTTATTAATTTTGTAAAATTCGCCCATATAATCACCTTGTATTTCTTCGTATGACTTAAGTTTGCAATTTTTGCTTTCTATTAACTTATTAATCGTACCTCTAACACTTTCAATGCACTCTAAAAGCGTGTCTTCGTATGCTTTTCTCTCACTAACTGCTATAAATTCACCAATTCCATTTTTAAAAATGAATGCGTTCTTTTCAGCCCAATCCCAAGAAAACGCCTCGGCTTCACATGGATTACACGTTGTATCAAAACCTGTAATTATATTATTTTTATCAGTTTCTACACTTTTAACGAACAGATTATTTTGTGAACATTTAATTAACTGTGTTGGGTTTGCACTAATACAATGTGACGACAAAGAAGCTTTTAAAGCTTTAACAATAACAACACTAGGCATGATCAAATCAACAAAAACCTCATGTACATTCTCTTCGATTAAATTCGCTTCAATTGATGCGATTGCTGCTGCTTGCGCTTCTACTAAGTTGTTCATAATTTTTCCTTTGGTTTAAGTTAATTTGGCTTTCATGCTTTGCCGATAAAATTAACTATACGCCCAATCTGAGATAGTGCAAGGAATTACTTGCACTTAATTGTAAGTATATTCATACAGGCACAAAAAAGCCCTTAAACAAGGGCTATAAAGATCACATCTTTTTGTCAGTTAAGATGCTATTTATTGTGGAATTGGTTGTCTATTCCAATTTTTGTGTAATCTAACTTTTAAATTCTTATGTACGCCGTTTTCAATTTCAACCGTTGGCGCAATGATATTCCATAGCTCAGGCTCAAAATAACCGCCGTCACATTCAATTCTAAGTGTTCCAAGCTTTCTATGGTCGTCTGAGAAAAAGGCGTGTCCTGCCTTGCTTTTGTCCGTATCAGTAACATGAGAAAATTCATGCTCAGATCTCTCCTTGTAAACGATTTTTTCAACAATGATATTTTTACCCATTTTCTTTCCTTTGCCTAATGGCAGATAGTGAAATTATTAAATGCTAGTACCTAAAAAGCCCCAATTAAGGGGCTAAAATAGAGTTTATTAATTACGTCTATTGTTCACACTGTAGTGTTTCAAAAACGGCCTGTATATCTTCTTTGCTAATGTTATAACCTGCTAGGGCATCAACAGTTGAATCAATATCATAAGTGTAAAAAGCTTCATGGTTTGAAAGTTCGCGGCCTATGATGCCCTTAACACCATTTTCTTCAATGTCTTGTTTGATGCCGTTAGAATGAATTGTATTAAGTTCATTGTTTAACCATGTAGCTTGATCGGCTGGACAAATTAAACCGCCGCCCATATTTGTATACGTAACGCCTTCAACTTTTTGCTCGTCAAAAGATGAATTGCTAAAACAGAAAAATGAACCAGCCGTTTTAAAAGCGGCCTCCTGTAGTTTATTTGTATAACAAGTTAAAGATTTCATATAATTTCCTTTGCTCATAACCGTTAGTGGCTTGGCAATTAGTGAATGAATAACCGACAAACGTTGCCGATAAAAAGAGTATACGCACAAGCTTAGTAAGTGCAAGTAATTACTTGCGGTTTAATTATGTTAGTTTTCAGTAGGCAAAAAAAAGCCCTTAAATTAAAGGGCTAAAATTCATCGCTGTTAAGAGTTAAGCCATTCAACGTATGACTTGAGCGGTTTACCGCCGTTTGTGTCGTCACCACCTTTGCCATCGTCTGCAAAGTCTAAATATAACTGATACTCAGAGTTATCAGATCCCCTAGTCTCAGTTTGCCAATTTTCATTTTTAACTAATTTCATAATACTTCCTTTTAAAGTGGGTTTTGTGGGGGTGTTTATCCCCCCTGTTTTAGTTACATATAACCGTTATCACGGCGGTTATTTTCGTTTTCAGCTTGTTCTTCTGCAAAATACATTTCTCTAATATCTTTAAATTCTTGTACTGTGTTTAAATCTTCTAAAAGAGTGTAAACACCAAAATTTCTATCACTCCAATCGTCTTTAACAATTTGGCGTCCCTTCTTTTCTTCGGTGCGAGTTCTCACTGTACATTTATAGCCGCCCCAGTAAGCCGTTTCAAATGTCATTGTACCAGCCAAGATTTTATCTATTAAAGCCAGTGCTATCGTTTTTTTAATTTTTTCACATCTATCTTGATTATCTTCATAACTGTCTTGATAGTTCGCCACGACTTCACCATTGATCTCAAATCTACGCCAAAACATTTGGTCTGGATCTACATAGTTTGCTTTTGCTTTTGCTTCTCTGGCAGCTATACGCGCCTCTTTTTCAGCTTTAAGTTTGGCCTTTTCATCTTTTTTCTCTTGTGCTGCTTTTTGTCTAGCTTCACGTTGCTCCTTTTCTTCAACATCTAAATCAATTTCGTAGGCTGGTGTTTCTTTCCAGTTTTTTAAGGTTAATTTCGTTTCTTCAATCGCGTCAGGCGTATGGCTCAATTCACCTTTATATTCTCTTATTTGACGGGCTACATTGTTTCGTTGGTTATAATCAGTTTTTGGCACTGCTGCTAATAACTTTTTAGTTTCTTCAATCATTGCTGGTAAAGCTTTCAAACGTTCCTTTAAAGATTCAATGATATCCTTCAAAATTTGAGGTGCTGCCTTATCACCCAAGTGCGGCTGATTAAAACCAGCGCAATTGCCATGCTGACCGCCCCAAGCCAATGTATAACCATGAGCAACCATCAAATAACCGTACCTTACAGCGTGATCATTACCACAAAAAATACAAGTAGCGCGTTTTTGGATTCTAGTTCTACTAACAGTCATAATTTTTTCCCTTTGGGTTTAAGTTGGCTTTAATTCTTTGCCGATATAAAGCAGTATAGGGACAAACCAATTAATAGCAAGTAATCTCTTGCAGTTAGTTTTAAAGTATATTCATACAGGCACAAAAAAGCCCTAATTAAAGGGCTATTTCTAGTTATTTATTTTTGTTTGGTTATGCACCTTTTATGGTGGCAAGGATTAATTTGATTTTTTTGGTTCTCTTTTCTGCCGTTTCGTTCACATCGCCAGTTACTTTGTTTGTCGGGGCTGATAGGTCACATTTAGCGCCGAATTCAAAACCGCCCTTACCGTGTATATCACTGCTACAACCTATCTTCTTAATTTTGCAATATTTAGGGAACAAAGCAGCAAATGTATCAAGTTCGATTTCAGTATCAAATTTATAAAAGATACTCCATTTTGCATCCGTAAAAGTTGAATCTTTAGTAAGATCCCCTGAGTAACCATCTAAAAAAGCTATGTTCATTTTTGATCCCTTTGGTTTAAGTTGGCTTTAGTTCTTTGCCGATATAAAACAGTATAGGGACAAACCAACTAATAGCAAGTAATCTCTTGCGCTTAGTTTGAAGTATATCCATACAGACACAAAAAAGCCCTAAAAATAGGGCTTAAAAAGATAGCATCTTTCTCATGCTTAAGATGCTATAAGGTTATTTGATGGGTTTTTTAGGTCGTCTAATACAAAGTACGAAAGTTAAAGTTTTATGATCTGGATAGTATGAATATCTAACGTTATCGGCTAACTGGGTAGTAAAGACAAGCGACAAAGCAACATCAATAGAGCCGTCTTTTTGCTCTGTTATATCACCATACGAATAATAGAGCCTTGAATTTTTCACTATGGCTGTTCAATTGCTGGATCAATCCAAAAAAACTCGCTTATACATTCATCCAAAGTAAGTTTTACCTCATTAATGCCAGCACGATTGCATAAAATCATTTCCTCTAGGCTCTCTTTGTGTAGTGCGCTAGTGCCATGCAATTTAGCGCGTTTTATTCGCTCTGGTAACTTTTCTAAGCCGTCACTTCCTTTACTTCGTTGGATGAATAGCTCTAGTTGTTTTTCTGTTAGTCCAGAAGCAAACCTAAAACCATCGGCTACGGTACAATAGAAGTTATAAACGTTTTTGTGGTGGCAAAGTATTTGTGGCATTAGTAACGCTCTCTATGTGCATTAACAAAAGATTTACAGTCTTCTAAGGTGAGAAAATAACCGAACTCAATTAAGTACTCTTCATCGTGGTAATGAAGCCAGCCTATACCATCAACTTTTTTACAGTCCATATAAAATATTTTAGTGTTTGATTCTGGCTCAATATAAAGCGGTGTAACGACTTTTACGCCATTAATTATGTGCTTATGATGCCTTTGCTTTATCAATTCAATATGGGCTTTGTGCGTGATATTCATTTTTTCAGCTAATCCAAGCCTTAACTCAGCACTTAAATCACGTTTACGATAAATTCTATTACAAGCTAATGTGTGAGCGTGTGAGGCATTAAAACGCGCTAGTAAGTATCTAAGATAATTCACTGGCTTGTTTGTCCTTTAGATCAATAATAGCCTTGTTATGGCGCTTAAGTATGCGCTCTATACGTCCTCGATCATGTTCTTTTATTTGTTTGTGTTTTAAGCATTCATTCAATTTATTAAGGATTACTTGGTGATCATATTCATTGATATAGCTAGGGTTTAATTCTTTAAAAGCATCGCTCCACTTTTCTAGGATCTCAAGATTATTCTGTAGTTCATCTTTTTCAATTTCTATGGCTTGCAGTCGTAAAAATTCAGCCTCTTTTTGAAGTTCTAAACGCTGCTCTCTTAATTGTTTTAATCTTTTCGCTTGAATCATTTTAGTAAATATTAAAACAATCATTAGAACGCCTAAAAACAAACTGACAGCGCCCTCTATTGGATAGCCTGTTATAAATCTTATGTCTGCTGTAACGAATAAACTGGTTGTTATCATTAAGTAACCAATGCCCATAACTGTATTAAATATTATCTGTCTCACAACTTTCTAGCCTTGTCTTCTAGCTCTATTATTTTAAGCTCTATTTGATATTGCATTTCGCGCATTGCAATTATATTTTTTCTTACTTGCTGTATTGTCTGGTATGTAATTGTAAATACCATAGATAATAGCAGTGCATAAATTCCTATTCCTTCGATAAAATGGCCTTTTTGAAGCTGTATTGCACCTAGCCAAAAAAGGTAATTCATAACGATCAAAAAAGGCATAACTTTTAATAGTTTAAATAATTTCGAGAACATCTTGTGTGCCTATTTTGATTTTTCCATTTTTTAACTGCTCTATTCGCTCTAGCCGCTCAAATGTTTTTATTGTCATGTGAAGGCCGTCTGAGTGGTGTAAAACATCGTTTTCAGACATTGCCGCAGGTTTCCAAGTAATCACTTCTTTTGTCGTGATAAGCGGCTTAAAAGGCTTTGAATGTAGCCGCTCCTTCCAAGTTAAATTTACGTGTGTCACTACTCTTATCGGCTCAGATATAAGCACCTTGAAGCCGTGTAAAGTTCGCGGTTTTAAAAAATTGTCTGAAAACATTGTTAATTACTCAATAGCGTTAAATTTTTTCAAAAGTAATTTAGCCTGTGATAAAGAATCATGCAATGCTTCAACTTGTGATTTTGTTCTAACAAGTCTCATTTCAATATCAGCAATTTCATCCTCTATGATTTTAGAAGCTTCACGTTTTACGTCTGCTCTACCCTCTAATTTCCCGTCTTTAACGCCGTCAGTGTAAGCTTTGCTGTAAACATTATTACAACAAATATCTTGTACGTTGCTACCGTCTGCCATTGTTATTTATTCACTTCAATTAATCGTTTTGTAGCTTTGTCTACGGCTTCAAGATCATTCTTTAAATCCGCTATATTATGGCTATAGGTTGTTACTTCCACTTGATCCGCTAATTTATACAAGTAGTCGTCTTTATCAGCAATGGCGTAGTCTTTTTGAGTGTGTATGTAATACGATTCAATGCCCAGTGCTTCAACAACCGCTAAAATGTAATCACTGGCTTTTTCATATTGAGTTTGCTCAGGATCGCAGACTAAATCAGTGACATAAAGTTTGCTGGAAATATCAAGTAACGTGCGTGACATAGCCAGTAATTGATCTGGATGGATTTCTAATATTTCACTGCCTCCAACTCTTAAAGCGCAATATGTCCAGCCGCCGTCACTAGAATATTGAATGCTCAGGTTAGTAGCATCATTTACACAACCGTCATGGTCAAAATCATAAAACGCTAGGTCGTTGTCGAATGAGCTAAAACAACTACCCTCTAAATCAGTTTCATCTACGTATGCAAAGGAAAGCGATATATAAGATCTTAATGGTGTGTTCCCATAATGAATACGAATGGCTTTTCTTTCTTTGCCTTCCAATAGTTTTAATTCTTGTTCTGATCCGCTAATTTTTTTCATGTTTTTGGCCTACATTCATCAATTAATAAAGCTGGTGAGAAGTTGTTTTGTGCATCCCTTTTGCGCTGTTCCAAAAATCCAACTGGTAACATTTCGCGCACTTTGTCTTTAAGGGTTTTTTGCACTAAACCGTGTTTTTTTGCAATACATTTAACAGAAAATGTAAATGTCCTGCCTTTGTCCTGTATTAACCAGCAACAAGTTTTTGCGTGTGAATCATAATCTTTTAATAAGTCGTTACTAGGCACTGTTTATGAATCCCTTAATTGAACTTTGATAGTAAATATAGGTATAAATAAAACCCAGTAAGTTACAACGTGATATAAGCAATTGTTTGTATAAAAGCCTTTTCTCATGTTGGTACTAAGAACAACCTTTTTGCCTTTTTTATGTTTTTCTGTTTTTGTAATTAGCAATATTATTGCCCTTTAAAATAATGGCATCATTCTCAGTGTTAAGATGCCTAATATTAGAATAGTGCTTATTATTAGTATTATTAAAGATAAACCAATCCCCCATAAAAAATATGCTGGTATGTTCATATTTTTACAGGGGGTGGTCTAACGCAATTTGCGCCACCGTTTGCAAACGGAATAGTCACCAAGAAATACGTATTAATGGTCGGCTTAACAAGGGGAAAGCGCCCCTATTCTTTTTGAAGCTGTAAAGCGTACTTTACCCCTTCCAAAATTCTACCTAAATAGTTGTAATCGTTTACTTCTGAAATTGGTATACCTAGTTCATCAAGCATTGATCCAATATACTCAAAATCGTTGTCAATTAATTCGCTTGGGCATTTCCAAGTATCGCCAGAATGTACAGGCGCACAATAACTCCAACTATCGGCACTAATTTGATAAATTACTCTAGCCAAATTTTTATCAATTAAGCCGTCTTTTCTATACTCAATAACTGTTTTTCTAACTGCTTTTTGAACCTTACTAAAATCATGTTCATGTTGTGGGTGGCTATGATCCCAAAAACAATTGGCTAAATAAGCTACGCTCATAGAGTTAAAAAATTGTTCTATGGTTTGATCGCCAATACTACCCCAAAAATACGACCAACATTTACCGAAACATTCAAGGGTTATTTTGCCCTTGCCTTTGCCTAAGTCTTCAATATAAACCGAGACTAAATCAAGGTTTTTTAAACCCTCAATTTTATAGCAACGAACTTGTGTACTGCTTACACTAATACTCAACTAATCGGCCTTTTTCTGAGAAACTAAAAACGCTATGAGCAAGGAAATTAGTATCTATTACTGTAATGTCACAAATATTAAAAAGACCATACGCCGCCCAATTACAGCCTTCATCTTCTTTTTTATTATGCCGCCCAATACAATGTAAATAGGCGTTTGCTGGGTCAGTGCCTACAGCCTCAAAATCGGCTACAGTTTGATCATGCTTACAAGATGGACACACAAAGCCCCATTTCATTTTATCTTTGCCGAATAGCTTAACCGCTTCATTTAACCAATCGTCTAATAAAAAGATGTTTTCACCTTCCAATAGCGGCTGTTTACCATCTTGATAAAAATTCATGTAAGACATATTGCGCTTACTTTCCCATAGATCAATAACAGTGCGATAATCCACAAGTGTTATTTTTTCATAATGTTTAGCGCGTTCAATAATCCACTGTATTTTGTCGCCATGCTCAGTGTATTTTTTATATTCTTTTTGCTCTCGTTTTTTGTCGTCTTCATTAGCCAATTTGGTTAATTTGTCTAGTGCTTCTTGATCGCTCATTGTGCGTATGCTCCACAAAGTGAAAAAGCGTGTTTAACGATGTTTCTAGGACTTTTAACATCGGTATCTATCAAATCGTATTCTTCCTCATAGGCAAGCGTAATAGGCTTGCCTCGCCATGTTTGAGGTGGGCTTGTGTCTAACGTAAACCACAATGTACCTCTAGTGCCGTTAAACAAGGCCAAAACAGAATCAATTTTACCTTCACGCCTTAGTTTTTGTAGGGCGTAATTAGTCGCGTCACGGCGTTCCTGTAATAGTCCATATATATCAATAGTTGCTAAATATCGGTTTTCTTTTTTTAACAAAGAAAGAATTCTTTCAGATCTACTTTTGAACTTTACAGGATCGCCACGGCTCATGCCTGTTCTACCTCGCAGCCTATACGAGCATCTAAATCAGCAATTTTTAAACCGATCTTTTCAGCCATGTGTTTATGTGTCGCGTAATCTTTTATCAAAGACAAAACAACTTGGTTATCTTCACAAAACCGCTCCATAGACATACTATCTGGCTTAAATCCTATTAATTGATCCCAACCGCTTTTAATTTCAGCATAAGATTCATTAATTTCGGTTTGAATATCGGCTGCTGTTTTGCCTTTGAAAAACTTCTTAAATTTTTCTGTTAGTTTGCCATTGAATTCAGCTTTTTCTGGATCTGGAATCGCCATAGAGTCAGTTGCATCTTTTTTAAGACAAACAACCGTGGCTGAAATTTGACGATCTAAAACCGCCATTTTCAAGCCGATTTTTTCAACCATGTGTTTCGTTTTAAAGTACAAAGTCAGAAAAACTTTACACTTTTTGTTACCCATAATGTAATCGTCTTTATCAACGTCACTAGGCCGATCTTTCATAAGTTCATCCCATCCTTTTTTAAGGATTAGAAAACCATCGTTAATTTCTTTTTGTGCGTCCTCTGCCTTCATATCACCTTTAAAAAATCCTTTGCTCATTTCTTCAAAATGATCATTTAACTTTGCTTTTTTAGGATCTGGTAAGTCAATTTCATCTTCTTTTTCAGGCTCTTTCTGGTTTTCTTCTTTATCAGACTCTTTCGGCTTTTCTTCTTTTTCAGCTTTTTTAGCTTCTGCTGCTGCTTTTATTTCGGCTTCAACTTCCTGAAAATCTTTTGTAATTCTAGGATCTAATTCAGCTATTTTTAGGCCGCAATGTTCAACCATTGTCTTATACATAAAATAGATTGCTAAAATCTCTTTAGCTCTATCGACTATGGTGACATACAAGCCCAGTGGCATCATTTCAGGCTTCATTTCTAGGGCTTTATCCCATTTCTTTTTAATATCTAAAAAGCCTTTATTGATCGAGCGTTGCAAATCGGCTGGTGTTCTGCCATCAAAATGCTTCATTAATACTTCGCTTACTTGGTCAATAACTTCTGCTTTTTCTGGATCTGGTAAATCAATTTTGTTTAAGCTCATTCTACTATCTCTCCACTAATTCTAGGGTCTAGGACTGGCATAATTAAGCCAATTTCCTCTGTCATGTGTTTGGCTTGAAAATAAACGCCTATTAAATTTACCGCTTCACTATCCATCATTAACCACATAGGCATAGGCATACTTTCAGGTTTTTGTTCTAGCAGTTCATCCCAATCTTTTTTGAATCTCAGGAAACCATCATTAATTAACTCCTGAATATGCTCAGGCGCTTTACCTTCAAACATTTCTTTAAATTTATCGGCAAACTCACCTGTAATTTTGGCTTTTTTTGGATCTGGTAATTCAATCCGATCGCTTTTTTCTTTTGGCAATGGCAAAGTTAAAACCTTGGCTCTAATACTTGATTTAATACTGCTATTAGGAGGTTTTTGTATATTTAGCGTTAATACATTATTCATTAATCCGTTTATCCTAAATCTATTTTTAGTTGATTTAACTCAGTCTTAAAATGGGCTTGGCTATTAAGTAAATTAACAACTTGTTCAAGCTCCAAGTGTTCGCCTTCACTGCTTACAATCTGGTTATCTTCGATGTTGTAAGCTATCAAGCGGGTATTCGTTGTGGCTAATAAGTCACGCTTTTTATAGCAAAGCGGCTCAGGTATTACGCTGCTAATATCAAAATTTAATAAAGCGCAATAATCTAATAATTCAAAAATTGATAAGTGTTTATGACCTTTTTCTATAGCTGTCACTTCGCGCCTATCCATGCCTAATTTTAAGGCAATATCATCTATAGTCAGGCATTGTTTACCACGGCTATTGCGTAGATTATTGCCTAAGTCCATGCTAAACATTGTCGATTGATCGGTATTGTTAGGCATTAAAAGACTCTGGCAAAACTACCCACATAATTGCGCCTTTAGGTTGTTCAAAAGGTATAGGTTCATCAAATTTGTGAACGTTTTCTAATACCCAGCTATACCGCCTAAATCTTAAAGATTCAAAATCGCTTATTTGATGTTTTTCGTAATTTTCGGCTGATTGTCTTTCGGTCATACTTAAATTTAAACAATCAACTAGGTCGGCTTTACCAGTGATTAAACCAGTTCCCCACTCTATGAAATAAAACTTGCCTCTATGGGCGGTTCTAATTGGGCGCTGTTCCCATATTTTATTATTGTGATAAATTTTTTCTAACGACTTGCCTTGAACTATTAATCCTTTGCTCATTTTTTAGGCTGCACTTTTTTTGTTTTTGTTTTTGTTTTTTTGGCTGGCTTTGTTTTAGGTGGGCTTTCTTGTTCGGCTTCTAAATTCAAAATTTCAACTGCTTTCTGATTTAGAAGTTGCTTAAGCCTCGCTTCTATAAATTCGCAGGTATTAAGATGTGAGCGTTCAACTTTGCCCATCGCTTGAAATCTTTCACTAGATCGGTTTTCTAGCTCGGGAATGTAGGAGACAACAAAGGAATCGTCAAAAGGATTAAATGTGAGAATCATTTTTTGCGACTCTTCATCATTTGTTAACTGATATTCAAAACCAGCGTTAAAAGCCGTTGTCAGGGCGCTTGCTAGTTCGTCATTGTCAGTGGGGGCATTAAGCGTTAAAAGCTCTACACCGTCAGCGATTATCGTTATTTCGCCAGTATTATTATTAGTCGTACATGATAAGTTTAGCTGCATCCTACATTCCCTTAAACCTTAAACATGACATCTTTCTACATATTAAGATGCCTTGTACTTCTTAAAAGCCTTATATTAAGTAATTCTACTTAAAAAAGGTAATACTAAGGTTTTTTGTAGGATTTTTCAAATCAATACTAAGCTTTTTCTTCTTTTTCTAGTTTTCGCACTTGTTCAATTACGTCAGGACTTTCAGTAAGCTTCATTTTTAGCACTATAATCTCACCATGATTAACACGATGTTCGATTATTGCGACAATTTCTTGTATACGTTCCCAACCTGTATTGTCATTTGGTTCGATTAAGATATTCACTGCTTTAGACATTTGATCCCTTATCGTGGTTATTTACTTTGTTTATTAGTTCGTTTGTACATTGCTGACATTCATCACAACCACAACTCATTATATGGTTTATGTAGTGCGCGGCTATTACTGGTGTTTTTTTCATAACCAGTGCATTCATAATAACGAAAGTAACCGCCGTACCCGCTATATAGCCAATTGCAAAAAACCATTCTGGAATCATAAAAATTACCTTATAAATTATGTTTGATGTTGTTCTCAGTGCATAGAAGCCTAAATTGTTCATTCAATACTTCTAGTTCAAGGTATTTTTCAGTAGATCGTTTTTTGCTGTTCCAATGCCTCACAATTAAACATCCAATTAGGATTCCTTTAAAAAAGGCTACGACTAAATACGTGACAATTATTACTTCCATTTAAGAGTTCTCAAAGCGTTTACTAATTCAGAATTTCGCTGTTTTTCATTTATGTACAATGTGTGTAATTTGGCGTTGGATCTATCCATTGAATACATTACAAAGCCAGTGATTAACATGATAAAAATGTTAAAACCAACAATAAAATATAGTAGATACATGACGCCTCCTAATTTGTAAGCGTATGATATAACTAATAAAACTTATATTCTAAGGTTTTTTGTAGTATTGATTGCAGGTAAAAAGGCAGGATGCCTTTATTGCTGGGGGTGCTACTGTCTATGGGCTACAGCGCCAAGCCCAAGAACTATAAAAGTATCTTTATCTAGCATGGATATTTCAGTTTTTTGTATTCTGTCAGGCTTTTCCACATAAAAAATAATTGTGTCTCTGTCTGTCACTTCATACGTAATTGGTGAGGCACTTGGGTTGTCATAACCAAAGTATTCATCTTCACCTAAATCAAAAGGCACTTGACCTCTAAAATCAAATTTCCACGTACCATACAAGTTTTTTACTTCGCTACTTTCACAAGATACCAAGCTCAAAGCCAGTAATATTAATAGTCCTATTCTCATTGTTTTATCCCTTTTCAATTCAATAATTAACTAATTCCAACCGTTTACAGTTTCTAGCTGCGGCCTAATAATCGTCCTTTATTTCTAATAAATCAAATAAATCCTATATGTTAAGTATTTTTAAACGGCGCAAAGAAAGAAAAAAGAAAATTGCAGTGCTGATTTTTCTTGAGGGCAAATGTACCGAGGTTTTGGCGGTGCTTGCAGGTACGGAATTACACGTATATCAAGCCAATGTGATTTTTAACAATAACGATAGATCAACCAGCCTAGTTGAAATAGAAAAATACTGTATTGAGAAGAAAGATAAAGGCTTTGATGTTGTCTCAAATATTGCAGATCCAGAACTAGCAGGACTTTTGCGACCTTTGCCCTTAAATGCTAGGGCTATCTATGGCAACCGATCAATCACTACAGAAGCACTTGAAGCCTATGACAAGCTCCTTTTAGAAAATCGACTGTTACTTGCTGATACTTCCATGAAAATCAACTCTAGCACCATTGATCGCCTTCAAGATGATAAGGGTAACACTGTCTACCGATTGAATTGGGAAAGCATACGGCCTAAAGATTTGGCGGTTTTACTTGTCTGTCACGCCGCTATTGTTGAAAGCCCAGTATCTAAGACCTTTTTAAATGAATTTTATTCATTAGTTGATGGATCTGGAAGTGAGAAAACCAACTTAGAAAGAAAGGCTGATAATTTTCAGCGTGGCGCACAAAAACGCCGTGATAACAATAAAGGTTAATTATGATTATCAGCCGATTAGACATAGAGAATATTGAAGATCAAGTAATGAGAGTGCAGCTTTACAATGAGCTTAGAAAAGACTCGATTGATAAGACCTTTGATACATATACCACGTATGTAGTGAAGGCCGATGAAGCTAACCGCCCCGACCTTATCAGCTATAGAGCGTATCAAACGCCAGAATTAAAATGGCTTGTTTCTTTGTTGGCTGGTCAAAACGATTTAAAAGACGATATTAAAATTGGCCTTGAAATTGTGCTACCTGAAAAAATTTATGTTCGCCAACGGTTGCAACATTGGTCGAGTGAAGCTGAATTGGAAAACATAGGTTAAATATGCCTTTAGCAGAAGATCTCAAACGTGTTGAAACGGCTAATTTAAGTGATAAAAAGCTCATTTCTGCTTTTAAAAATATCATTAGGCCGCAAAAATACCAAAAACGTAAAAAGGCAAAACGGGCTGTACCTACTGGCAGTTTAAAGCAAAGCCTAGACTTTCTTAAACTGGGTACTAAATACGATGGTACGCCATTTGATAAAGCCGATTTTAAGAATTTTGATGAAATAAGAATAAAGCACAAAGCAGAATTTAACTCGATTCGTGCTGGTATTCGTTACGCTCATTTAATGTCTAAGGCCAATACGCTAAGGATCAAAAGAGCAAACAATCAAGTAAGCGATGGGCGCGGTATTACGCTGACTCGCTTAATTAGAATAGAAAACGATGTGTTAAGTTTTCGGGTAAAAGCATCAAGCCGCTCTGTGCATCAAGAGCATTTAGTCAGACTAAAACTTGAAGGCTGGAATGACAGCCTTGAACAATCTACAGGCACAAAGCCCGATTCTGTTAAGCGATTAAAAGATATTGCGCGTGGTTATTTATCAATAGATTGCGACTGTAAAGATTATCAATTTAGATACCGTTACATTGCCACCGTGGGCAAGTTTAACTACAAAACTAGGGAAACTGCATACCCGAAAACAACCAATCCAGACGGTATAGGAACGGCCTGTAAGCATATTCTAAAATCCGCCGAAAAGTTGCAAAGCCCTACTATACAAGCTGTTTTGATTAAAAAGTTTCTTGAACAAAGAGAAGCAATTGGATTTGGTGACGATAAAACCCGCAATTCCAATACCTATTTTTCAGACGATGATAAAGACACAATGAAAAAAGCGAGGCGTGACAAAATAGACGTTGAGCAAGCGAAAAAAGAACTAGAACTTTATCACAAAGCCACTAAGACAATTAAATACGATCACAACCTACAAAAAGACCTGAATAAAAAGAAACGAAAAATTAAGGAAGGTGAAGCCCAAAATAAAAAGGATGCTGCCAAAAATAAAAAGGATGCTGATAAAAACAAGGCCACGGCTAAAAAGAACAAGGTCACGGCTAAAGAAGATAAGACCACGATTAAAAAGTTAGAAGCCGCCCTAAAAATACTTACCGCTAAAGCCAAAAAAGCCGAGGCTAAAGCAGATAAGGTTGAAGTAAAAATTGCCCAAAAAAGAGCGGCTACAGAATTAACTGGTGATAGTTTAGAGCTTATGAAATATAGATTTTCAACACACAAAGACACCTATCCAAAGCAAAACAATAAAGAGCTAATAAAAAGCTTTATGAAAAAGTTTAATGTCACTAAAGCAATTACATTACAAGTGAGCGAAAAATAATGGTGGAATTAATAGCGCGTAAAAGCGGTCATAGAGCGATAAACGATGAAATTCGCGCCCAATGGCAGATAGGCATTGAAACCGACCCTGAAAGATTCGATATACTGTTTTACGCACCTAAATTGATAGCCACAACGGTTGTGGAATCCAGTGAAGTGCCTTTATTTGGCGAACTACAGGCCGATAATTATGAACTTGAATACAAAGCAGCCGAAAAATTAATAGCCGTGGAAGTGCCAAGTTCAGAATATGATAGTTTTGGTGTTGATGAAAATGGTGAAAATGTAGATGTTGACGCCTTACTATTAAGAATTAATTCAGTAGCAGTCGTGGAAAGATCGGTTATCGAGTTATTAACAGAAAATGAACTAGGTGAAGATGTTTTGCAAAGATGGTACGTATTAAAGATTGATTCTTATGGTAGTAATTCAGTAGCTTCGATATTTACATTAATTCCGTTTAATGACGCAGAAGATCTAAATATAACGCCTTAAAAAAATGGCATCTTTCTAAGGATTAAGATGCTTTTAAATCTGCTACCCTCATTGCTAAGGGTAGCAGCCCTGCTCTAACAAACTCAGTCAATCTGCCCGAAATTCCAAGTTTGAAGCCGCTACTCTAACTGTTTTTATTTAATATATCTATATTTGCGCCCATACTCAAAAATAGACGTTCATCATTTTCTAATAATAAACTAACCGCTAGGGCTTCTTTTTTGGCTGTATAGGCAACATAACCCGCTTCATGTAAAATCCTGCCATTAAAACCAAAACAGTGCTTAAAGACATTATCTTTTGATGCTATCCAAAAATCACAAATCCAGTAAGTTTTGTCTGCTTTGATTTTATTTTGTCTAACAAACATTTATTTAAACAACACTCTTTTATAGGCTTTTAATTCAGCTATTGACTCTCGAATATCATCTAAAGCAAGGTGAGTATATTTTTTCTTACTTGAAATTGATTTTTCTAATTCTGGATAAAAAGCCCTTGCTGCAAGTGCTAAAACAGAAATATCAAGCTGGCGATAATGTAAGTATTCATCAAGGTTAGGCATTTGATTATTCATAAAATTACGATCAAATTTAATCGAGTTACCAGAGAAAATAGCGCCCGTTCTTTTCTTTCTATCGTACTTATTAATTCCTAAATCTTTTAGGTGGTTAATAACCATCTGTTCGGCCTGTTCCAATGAAATTTTTGACGCTCTCACTTCATCTAATAAACCGCTCTTTGTATGCTGTTTAATTGCCCATTCATGGGATTTAGCTATCTCAGTCTCACTTTGATGTATAACAATGCGTAGTGGCTCACCAAGCTGTTTTAAATCGTTATTAGTGACAATCACGGCAATCTCAAAAATAGGATAATATGCCGCCCCTAGGTTGCCACAACTCAAAAGCCCATCTAAGCCGCCCGTTTCTAAATCGCCATGTAAAAAAACTGTACGACTCAAAACTGTATTACTCATTTTTGGTGGCTCAATAGTTGGTTCAATAGTTGGTTCAAATGGTGAATCAAGGATAAATTTATCGCCTTGAATTGTGGCTTTAATTGCTTGAAAACCATCATTCTCATAGCCCTCTCTTTTTAAGGCAGGATGGCAAAACTTTTGCCATGCTTCATCTACCGTGGGTGCAAAACTTTTTTCGATAGGAAAGTCTTCAAGCCAACCATCTTTAATGCTTTGTTCATCTGGACAAATTACAAAACCTTCGATTACTGGAATATTAGGATCTTGTAACTCTATAAAATCGCCAAACTCGGTTATTTTTACGTATACAGTCGTAATTTTATCCATTTCTAAATTGACGACAGCTTCATTGCCAACTTCTATATATTTAGCAAGCGCACCTTCCTTAGTAGTAGCAAAATGCGTCATAAGAAATTCGTTATCGTAATCATGTAGCCAGCGTATATCATCCATAAATTCAGTGGGGCAAACGATATAACCAAATTCAGGCTTTTGATTACCCCTTGTTGAGATTTCTAATGACAGTTCACCGTCATTATTCATTTTAACTCTAACAGGAGATAAAGCGTTCTTTTCCATCGTTGGATATAACTTAAAGAAACAATCCCAAGCGCCCTTAACCGTTTTTGAAAAAGTGTTAATTTCATAACGATCAATCAACCAATCGTCATTACCACGCAAATGATCTGAAACGATTACAAAACCCGTTCTAACTATTTTAACTGTCATAAATACCTGCACTTATTTAATTCAAAGCCTAATTGCTTTAATTTCTTTGATAGTCGCTAGGCAATCATCACAAGTGATACCGCCTTTTTTAACTGCTTTAGAGTCATAGGCTTGGCAACCAAAAGCATCAAGCGCCCAGCCACAAACCGTCCTTAATGTATCGGTAGTCCTAGTGGACGCACACCAAACTTGATCGACTTCTTTGATTTTTTCATTTTCAGGATCAATAGTGACCCTGTACAAATAATTCATTTTAAATATCCCATAAATGAGCAAACTTATTTTCTTTCTCGCTATTAGGCATTTGAGCCAATGCTTTACCACTTACAAAATCTTCTGCCAGTAACAAAATTGGCGACCACTCAAGATACTTTTCTCTAGTGCGAGGATCATAAAAGAATTGTTTGTAATCGCCTTTTTTATAGGCTGAAATATTGAATAAGCATTCTAGCGGGACAGTGTGGGTGCATCGTGCTTTTTTACCATAGTTTTTGCTGCTTACCATACGTCTATACCATGAAAAAACAGCTTTACCAGTTCGCGTAATTTTAAAAGGTTTTGCCAGTATTCCCATACCTTCGTTGCCTTCGGGGGTGCTGTTCCATAGTTCATTTTCACCATAACCACGCGATGCTAGGCGGTCACGCTCTTTGTCGGTTTCATGCTCTACCCATATTTCATGCTGACCATAAAAAACAGAATCGGCGGTTATTTGGCTATTACATTTTGCCCTGTAATCTTCAAAAGATGGCGGCTCACCATGAGTTAGAACCATTTCAGCATCGTATTGTAGTGTGATCATGTTGGTAAAGTCGTTAGCATCGCTTAATTGAATTTTAGGGTGTGGGTGCAACGTATCACTTCGATCAAGTAAGCCCTGTAAAATCAAAGCAATGCGATTAAATTTTTTGGCTTTGTCGTCTAGTTCTTTTTTAATTTCATCAAAATATAAATGATCATGGCTAACTAGATCCCAATTAAAAGCGTGAAAACTATGGCGGCGGTTTGGGTTTGCCCAATTCCAATTACTATGCCCACTAACGTTTTTATCATTGTTGTTTTTTTCTATCCATTCCTTTTCAGGATTATCTAAAAACCACTTTTCAACAATGGCATCTTGTTTTTTTGCTTCTGCTACTAATACGTCATACTCTCTAACAGGCATAAAATAACGTGGTTTAATGCCGCACATTTGAACCATTTGTGGTTCATTGAATCCCACCATATCAGTTGGAAATAACATTTCATCAAACTCGACTTCCGTTTGTACTCTATACAATTTTTCGCCGTTTCTAATGTATAAAAAGGTTAATCTATCTTCTTGTTCAAGCCTAATATTAATTATGCTGTCACCAATACCTCTATATTCACGGTGCTTTTTGTTCCGCCTAACTTTTAAAGCGGTTACGCACTTGTTATGGGGTAATATGCGCTTAAAATTGTGTTCTCTAGCTATCCATTGATCGAATTCGCCTATTTTTTTGAAATCCATTCCCCCAACGTCATAATCTAAAAGGCATTCTTCATCCATATATAAACGGCGCTGCATAACGCTGATTTTTTCGTGAAAGTCGGCTGGTTCACCATCTTTAACTAGCACTACGTCTTCTGTTAATCCTGTATAAATTGACACGTTAAAAATGCGATCATCTATCACTGCCAAAGAGCCATGTAGTAAATTCATGTGGGCGGTTAATGGTAAAGATTCTGCCTTCATCCATTTAGCAACTTTCTCATTAGATCTTTTCACTTTTTCAAACAATTCAGGTAACGTCTTTTCTTTCGCCTCTATAAGCTCATTTTTGTAAGTATCAGCGTTTTTATTACCTTCATTAATAACCGTTAAAGCATTGTTTGAACTGCCATCATTCTGAGTAATAAGAGTCTGTTTAGAAATACCTAATCGTTTTGATATCTCAATAACTTTACCCATTAATGAATTGGATAAATTATTGTAATTTCCGATTATTTTAGCAATTACTTGCTTAGAATTTGGCTCATACTCTACGTGTGTTAATAGATTTTTTAAGAGTACTCGAACACTGACACAGCCTCGATTGTCGTCAGGGGAACGAATTTCAACGTAATTAGAACCAATCGCCACAACACAACCAAGCCAAGCATTAGTAATTGGACTATCACTATTTTCGTAAGTGCTATTTTCACGTTCTGACTTAACCCAAAACCATTGACCTATTTGAATCTCAGTGCTGATATTTTCAACAGTGCTATGGTTGGCCTCGACAATCTCATTCTTTTTCATCATAAATCCTTTTTACTATCCAGTTTCGGCGCTTTTTTTGTTTAATGCTTTAAATTTTGAAAGTGCGACAGTTGAAACTTCGCTACCTGCTTTAATCATTGCGATTACTTGCGCCTTAGTTGTTAATTCAAATTCGAGCCTAATTTCAGTTATATCCGCGCTTGTTAGATCTTCGATAGTTACGTCCCAAGCATCAAACTTTGCATAAGCAGTAATACAGTTTTTGCGCCCAAATTTGGCGATGGTGGCAAGCGTTTTTTTAGATAACGTTCCAATATCGGACGGTCTAATTTCATGCCTACAAGCCGTTGGATGAACAACGGGAAAATCAGAATCGCCATCCCTTATAAATACGCCGCCCTTTGCTGTCCATTGCTGCACTTGCTGGCGTTTAACTTGTAAAGACTTTGCAGCACTAGAAACATTGCCAGCATGTACGCGCTCAATGAACTGGCTTAAAGTTTCAATCTGTAAAAACACAAATTTAGGTTTATTCATAATATTCTCAATTTCTATATGGGGGTGTTTAGCCCCCTATTAAATTACTTAAATTTAACTCTTAAGATCTTGGTTTGAAATTTCTTGTTATAAATTTCTTGTGACTTGATACCAAAATCAATTACGTACTCACTGCCTTTTTCAACGTCCATGCTGGCGCTACCCATATACGTTAAAAGCTCACCAGTGGCAGTAACAAAATTTTCTATCCAAGTAGTGCCGTAGTACCCTTCAAAGCCGCCACCGCCAACGTGTGTAACTTTGACAGCCTTTTGTCTAACACCAACTACACCAAAATATTTGCAGTTGCCCTTATCAGCTAACAAAGCGACACGCGCTATTTTTGGGTATTGTCTAATCAAATATTTAGACATAAAAGAAGTTATGCCGTTGTCAGTAAAAGCACCTTCCTTTATCCAGTATTCAATGTAACTAGCGCCATTTGTTTCAATCAATTTATCAAATGGAATTTCTTTATTTTTGCCATAAGGAAACATGCCGTTTTTGATCAAATCAACTTGTTCATCATGCTTCATTTTTTGCGTGATTCTTAATTGTTCAGCCGCTAATAAGCGCGATTCATTGCTTAATGCGTCATTAAGTTTTTTAATTTCATCAAGCGTAAATTCAGGCTTAGACACGACAAAACCTAGACTAGCGGCAGACTTTACCGCTTTGTCTTGGTCTATGGAAAGGTTTTGAATGTAGATGTCACGAATAACAGTTTCTTTATAAGCGTTGCCTTCGCCCATATTAACCCAAACATCTTGTTCGTACTGGTGACGCAAAGTGAACATTTTTGTTTGTTCGCCTGTTGAAACGTAAAAAGTATCTAACATGGGTTAATCCTTGGCCTGACTAAATTAAGTAAGTGAGCAAACTATAGGGCAAGTAATTACTTGCTGCAAGTAAATACTTGCGATTAAGGTAATTTATTTTATTTCATCACTTGAATAGTGCTGAATCATTGTAGTAGTGTTCGTCTTGTCATTTAATCCGAGTGACGGTTAGTTGATTGCTAACGATACAAGTCTGAGAAAAATCCCTAGCAAGTTTCGATGCTTCTAGGGTTTTTTTTCGCCTTGAATTTATGGCATCTTTCTAAACATTAAGTTGCTAAGTTGCTTTTTTATGGCTGTTTCACTTAGTTAATTGATTCAAATATTTAGATCCAAGCAATAGAGTACTTCTTAAATTTGGAGGTTATTAAATGCTTGAAGCTGGACAAATCGCTATCACTGATTTTCGTTGTGCCGATGTTGCTATGGGAAATCATATATTAACGCCGTATAAAAAATTGACTGTTCCAGATACCGCAGAATTTAAGCAGTTTTCATCGTATTTGAAGCGCCAACCTTCAAAGCAAATTATTTTGGCTGATTTTGACAGTCCCGCCGCTTTTCGTGCTGCCTTTAAAAAATCCATTCAAAGTAAAGAAAGAATTGAAGTTCCTGAAATTCAAGGAGGTGGTGGACTAGCGGCCACAAAAGACAGTATTGAACTTCCTATGTCGTGGTTTTATCGTGACAATGACACAAGCACTCCTGAGCGTGGCAGCTATCCGCCTGTATCAAATCACGTAATCGAATTTGATGAAAACTTTGATATAAAACTAACTACAGATCATAGCCTAGTGAATTATCACCTCGCTTTTATATCTACTGACAAGCATTCACTTGATAAATTTGGTCAAGCTTGGCAGTTGTTTATTTCTAAACACGATTTACAAAATTATAAGTTTATGGGCATAGGTACTCTCTTTGGTCAACAGATGGAAGTTGAATGTAGCATCGTTACAAGGGACGTTATATGGTCGGATATTTCTGATCCTGAGCAAGCTGGGCGGCTATTAGGCAAACAGACTGACATAGAAGTAATGATTGAAGTGGTTCAAGGTGAATTAATTGCAAGGCGTCCTGTAATAAATGTACAGCTAGAAAACCCTTATGAAGCTGACGATATTTTAGTCACAACGGCAACGGTTTAATAAAATGGCTGATATTTTACCTTACGTTCAAACGATCAAATTAGGCGATGTTGAATTTGATTTGGTGGCGCTGGCATCGCTAACTTATATTGAATCAATAGATACTGGTTGCCCTAAGTTAATTATCAAAATAAACGATAGGCATAGCTATATACGCGATGATATAGGCTTAAAAGTAGGCCATATTTTAAAAGTTGAATTAGGCAACCATCATGGTGATCAACCTGTAGAAGTGAAAGAATTTACAGTGCTGACTATGCCCTATTCTATGGATGGGCTAACGATTAATTGCTTGGCTACCAAAATAAACAACCTTAAAACGCCAACGGTTAACCCCATATTTTTTCCCAAACAATCGCCAGATCTAGTTCTAAAAAGTTTAGTAGGTGCTGATATAACATTGAATGGCGCTTTTCCTGTAACGATGCCTTATCACTTAAATTCTGGTGTTTCTGCTAGTCGTTTAATTAAAAAGATTTGTCGGGAAAATGCCGCCGTTTTTCATCTAACTAGGAATGGCTATTTATTCAGCAAAATAAAGTCTCTTATGATCCAACCGCCACTAGCAGAGTATGTGTTCGGCAATAGATCCGCTACTTATCAAATTCAGGCTTTTAAAGTTATATCTGTAGAAGCTATGCAAAATAGAGAGCTTAAGAAAAAGTACTCTGGTTGGAATATGAAAACAGGCGAAATTAACAATGGTTCGCCTATGGAATACTCCGTAACCGCAATAGATAACCAGCAAGTTATTGATAATTTAAACGATTTTCTATTACCCGTTTTAGAATTTGAATGTTTAGGAAATGATAACTTTGAGGCTGGCAAAACCTTAGCCGTGGCAATCAATAGAAACGATATTGAATCCGTTTTAGATGAAAGTATTCCTGCCAAAATGATCATTATGAAAGTCTCACACTATCAAGAAAAAACCGCCTACCTATGCAAAGTATTATTAGGAATTCCAAATGTTGATTGATCCAGAGAAAATAATAGGAGAATTAAGAGCGGTTGTGGTGAATGTTGTTGATCCAGAAGAACGCCAATTTATACAAGTGCGAGTCGATGGGCTATGGGACAAAATACCAGCCGAAAATTTGCCTTGGGCTGAAATAAAACTACCCATTGGAACAAGAGCAAATGAAGGCGGCTGGATTCCTTTAAAAGTTGGTGATCGAGTATGGATAGATTTCATTCAAGGCGATAGCCGTTACCCACGTATTACAGGCGCTTGCCATCATGCCATTGGTGGCGAATTATCCTTGCCACACGATATATTTGATGGAAGTGACGCAATAACGCATAAGAGAACGGACTTACAACCAGCCGCCACAAAAAGCACTGATAAAGCCGCCGTTTTTTCAATTGGTAATGCACTCTTTGAAGTCAAAGAAGATGGCGTCATACGTGTCACGCACAAATCAACAGGTTCGGCAATAGAACTCACAAAAGATGGTGATATGGTTTTGCATAGCGAGGCCAAATTATTTATATCCGCTAAAGAAGATATGACCATTGAAGCCGCCAAAAAGTTAACGCTTATTGTGGAAGGTTTAACCGAAATATTAGGTAAAGAAAATATTGTTTTAAAGTCCGATAAAAAGCTCATTTTTGATGCTATCAAATACGAATTCCAATAATAAAAAAAGGTATTACGATGCTATATAACAACTTACAAGCGACTAAAAATCCAATTAAAAAGATGTTTCTATTTTTGTTATATTTTTGTTGGAATTGCGCCCTATTTTTAGATCTAGCTGTAAATTTTTGGCCTTTACTTGGTGATCCTCAAGAAACGATAAGCTCTAGGGCTGGCAAGGGCAAATTGCGTGGTGCTTTGCTTTGGGTATGGGCGGCTAAGATCATTGATTACCTAGCTTTAAACCTGTTTAACGATACAAACCATTGTGTTAAAAATATTCACAATGATACGGGTTATCACCAGCTTTATAAATTCAGTGGAATCCCTTCACTTTTCAACTGGCTAACTAGCGCAATTTTAACAGGCTTTTTTGTTTATTGGTTTATGCGTGGTGCTATCTATGTAATGGATCTTATGTGTGAAGCCTTTTTTTATGCGCTGTCATTTTTGAGCCGATTGATTGATACAATTTTCTTTTTATTGGGTTTTCTATGAAGCCTGTAGCCGTTGTGGGGGTGTCTATGTCAATAGGTCACGCTTCATTTACGCCTCACCAGAGCTTTGAAGGTAATCCTAAATTAACCATTCATGGACGGCCTGTAATCGTTACAGGCAATGCTTTTCAGCCTCATGCCTCACCAGATTTACCGCCCCACGTTGGAACGGTAATGGGTACGTCTAAATTAACGTTAGGAGGCAAAAAAATAGCAATGTTAGGCGATAACTTAACGTGTATGTCAAAAATTGACATAGGCGATCCAACTTTCACAGTGACATAATATGTCATTAGAGGTGACATAATATGTCAATAGATTACGGCGCTAAAGAACTAGCAATCCAGACTAAAAACAAAGCAGTTTTTGATGTTGTTAAGTTTAACCCACCACTAATAAATTCGATGGCTGGTATTGTCGTTTCAGTTGTATTAAAAAACACTGTAGTCCAAGCCAAAATAAACGACTACAGGACGGCTATTGCTGATTATAAAAGTAATTGGGAAAGTCACTTTCACATACCAGATCGAATAGAAACAAATCCAGATACTAACGGCGATTTTCAAGATAGCTACCAGCCAGATTACAATGTGATTAATACTGATAAAGCAGACTATTTAGGCGCTTATCCAGAAGAACTTGATGAATATTTACCGCTATTACAGCAAATAGAAGATGCCTTGCTTACCTCAGTTGTAAGAACAACGTCTTTACAGGCTCATGGTGGTAATTTACTAGACACGTTTCACGATGATGTGCCTTTTGTCCTGCAAGCCCTTGAAGCACGTAAAAATCTAGGTCAAGAAGTAGCCGCTGACGCTTGTGAATCAATCAAAAACATTTACGGTAGTTTGCATGGTGACGGTGTAGGTCTAGTTAATGAATTGATGGACATAATTGAAGCGTTAACCGAAAAATTGAACTGGGCTACTTGGTCAGATCTTTGGAATGTTCCAGTTGGAACGCCTCACAATGCCAATGATACGCCGCCCCACCAATACCCATACTCAAACAGCAGAATTTCCCCTGAAAATTCAAACAATATAACCATTGTTTCTACTGGCCTATTAGATCCTACAAATTTTGTACCTGAAACTGATATTGCAAACCTTCAAGCCGTTGTTGATGGCCTTATTACTTTTCAAAGTATATGGGATGCAATGACAGCAATGATAAGCAGTGAACTAGATGCAAAGGCGCTGGCTATCCAGTTTGTAAAAGACTATATCAGATCAATTGCCTTACAATTTTGGAATGATAATCCCGCTGGCAAATGTATTATGGATGCCGTTGCACCTCAAAACCTAAGAGATGTTTTAGCCTTGTAAACCCCATTGCTACACGCTTATTCCTAAGACTTAGTTAATCGCTAAAGAAATGCTAGATATTTTTATAGTATTGATTCCGCAATTAAATAAAATCATAGGAATACAAATGTCTCAAGAAAAATATAGCGCACGCGTTGGTAGCATTGCTGGAATGGCGCGTAATATGCACAAATTGGTAATAGCCCCACAATTCGCAGGTGGGCTATATATCGAAGACAGTGCTAAACGCCAAGAAAATATCATGCTGGCGTTTCAAAATGATCCGATGTTTGAAGGCGTTGGAGAAGAGTCTTTAAACTTGATTAGTTCCGCTTGGGGATCTGCTATTGCAGAATCTAAAGCCGTTAATGGCGGTTTCCCTCGTCAAGAAATCTTAGCAAACGCTTATCAATCAACTGAAAACTTTTTGACTAATAACTTGAGTTCTAAAAACTCAAAAATTGCTCAAATGTTTGAATCTGTCTCTGGAACTATGGAACAGTCAGAAGGTATTGATATTCGCGCCCATACAGTCGCTTTAATCCTTCCAGTTCTACTTTCTACAGTAACAAACGATGCTGTAACACTTATCCCAACTGGCAACGATGAAGCTGAAATTTTCAAAATTGAGCGCGTAACTGGTTCTGATTTTGGTGATTTTTCTAAAAATACCGTTATTGATGGCTCAAACGTTGGGCAATACGCTCACATGCGCCAGCGTTTTCCTACAAAACAAGCCGCTAACAATGTACTCACAACGTTTACATTAACGCCTAAAGATGATCTTAAAGTCGCTAAAGATATGCCTATCAAAAAAGGCACTGTTAAGATTTTCGTTAACCGTGTTTTAGTCGGTACGGATATTAGTAAAAACGGCAAAATTTACGGCGAAATTATCGGCGGCGAAACAATTGATAATGCAAGTTCAACTTGTGATTATGCTACAGGTGCAGTATCAGTTACGTTTAGTGGTGCTTTGGCGACAGGCACAAGCACTCACATAGAATGGGAAGTGGACATTGAGAAAGATAGCTCATTAATCCCTTCCATAACACACGAAATGGATTCCAAAATTGTTCGACCTTTTGAATTCGCATTAAGCTCAGACGTAACAGTTCAAGCTTTGTGGAAAGGTCGCCGTGAATTGTCTATTGATCAAAGCTCAATGCTTTTAACTGGTATGCGTAACGTGATTGCTGCTGAAAAAGCACACCGTCACTTGTCAGATATGCGTTTCCATTGTGTGAAAGAAGATACTTATGACTTCAAGCCAACTACAGGCATGAATGATGAAGAACACTCTCACAAATTCCGCGTTCTACTAAACAAAATTAACCAACGTTTTACTACAGATACGAAAGTAGCTGGTTTACGTGGTTTCTACTTGGGTAAAGAAGTAGCTACGCACGTTATGGCAATGAAAGACTTCAAACCGAGTGGCGTTATTTCTGACCCTGCACAGCCTTATTTTGCTGGTACTTTTGCTGGTAAATACCGTGTTTATGTCGATCCTTCCACTCAAGACGGTGATGACTCTTGGGAAATTCTAACGTATGCGCGTGGTTCTAACCATTCCCAAGCTGGCTATATCGCTGGTGACACAATTCCAGCCATCCATTTTGATCACGATACGGGCAAAGACCTGAATATGAGTGACACATTGTGGGGCAAACACTTTGCTGAAATCCATCCTTTTGATGGCGCTGATTATTTCCACAGAATCAAAGCCGCTTATACCGTTTCTTAATCGAACCTTAATGCCTATCACCCCCGTAATTTAGACCTATGGGGGTGTTTTTGGAGTATGAAATGAATAAGAAAAAGTACGAAATTTTTAACCCTACAGGTTTTAAAATTTCAATGGCTGGTGTTCGATTTGAAGTAAAGCCGTTTGGATCTAAACAAGTCGTGGAATTGGATGAAGATGAATTTAAAGCCGTTAAAAATGCTTTTGATAAATCAACCTATCCAATCTCTATTAAAGAAATCGAAATCGAGTCAGACAGTGACAAAAAAAGCACTGAGTCCGATGTAGCCGATATTGCTGAAAACTCTGAAAAGGTTGCTGATAAAAAAGCCGCTAAGAAGAAAAAAGCAGTAAAAAAAGGAGCTAATAAGTAATGCAATACCCAACTCAATTAAATGCTGCTGCTGGCGTTACTATTGCGGCTATTTTAGCTGGCGATACTACGTTTGCTAGTGGTGGAAATATCGCAATCGCTGGCGGTTTAGTTCGTTCTAAATCTGGACGCCCAAACACAGTTTTACGTGTTAACGCTAAAAACTTTCAAGAAGTTTTAGGCTCTCCTTACCATAGAAGCCATGCAGATCGTGAAAGTATGCGCCACCTATGGGACGTTTTAAAGGAAGGTGAAGCTAATGTGGTACGTGTCGTTAGTTCGGACGCTAAATACCCTTTAATCAACCTTTTAAGCACTTCTGCTTTTGATGTTAGCGCGTCTAGTTATGACACAGTGCCATCGTTGCCAGTAACAAATCCTTATTTAACATTCCACGTTAAAGATGGTGCTGATGCTGCTAACCGTAAAATCGTAATTGAAACTAATGCTGATAACGAATTTTTCAATATTGTTATCGTTGAAGTAGCTACCGATTTAAGCGAAAAAGTACTTAAGACTCACAAAGTTTCTTTAGATATTGAAGCCCTTGATGATTTTGCTAGACCTGCTTATATTTTAGATGTTTTAGACCGTGACTCTCAATATATCGGTGTAGAAGTCGAAGATGGCATTGCTTACGATAAAGCTGTCTTAGATACGTTGTCAGGTGGTGCTTTATTTGTTGGCGGTACTGATGGCGGTACACCTAGCCAAGCAGACTATCAAACGGCGGCTGATTTATTAGGTAACTCTAATAAATATATGACTGCTATTTTAGGTTTTGGCCTAATGGAGCAAACGGTTTTACAGTCGTTAGCTGCTTATGCTGATAAACGCCTAATTCCGTTCTACTACGACTTAGCCCCTGCAAGTACTTATGTAGCCGCCCTAGCTACAAAAGACAATGACGCTATCAATTCATTCCGCGCTCAAGCTTACCATTTCCCATACGTTGCAAATGATCCGTTCAATGCTGGCTTATCTATTTGGGGTTTGTCTGGTGTTGCGTTCTCAGCACTAGCCAGAGGTTTAAAAATCGTTTCTGGTCAAGTCGCAGGTGTCCACTTTTCTAATGCTGGTATCAAGCGAGCTAGTTTAGGCCGCTCAGGTATTGAACCACTTGAAAACACTGGTGTTTTAGATCGTGTCGCATTCACTGAGTCACGTATCAATCCAGTTGCTTTTGATGAAAACGGTAATGCTTACATTGACGATTCATTGACCTGTAGACCGATTGACGACTATTTAAAACATGGTCACGTTTCTCGAATCATGGATGAAATTTCAAAAGGCTTTTATGTTATGGCGAACACGCTAAAGCATGAACCTGACGGAATAACAACCAAACGTTTAGACAAAGGAATGCGCCGTTTACTGGACTCTTTTGTTACTTCTGGTGCGTTAGTTAAGCCACGCGATGAAAACGACAGTGACGATGAATACACCTACACAATTGAGCAGACAGCCTTCGATTTATGGACGGTTAAATGGTCAGTTTCACCAACTGGTGTAGCACGTAGAATTCTTGGACAACCACACATTTTACGCTAAAAGGGCTAAAAAATGGAATTAGATATAAACACAGTAAGCGGCATTCAATTAGCCCCTTACACAAAAAAAGTAGTCGAAAAAGTTGAACCTGTAGAACCAGAGGAAGTTGTAAACCTTATGACTGAATCATGTTCTGAAAAGCACGACTTAATCACTGAGTCAGCCGTAACACGCGATTCTGAAAACATTCGTGCGGTTTGTATTGCAGCCGCTATCGAGTGGGTTGAAATGGGCGGCGATTATGACGATTTAGACTCGTTGGCAGTGGGTATCGCTGATATTGATGAAGATGGCGAAATCTCAGAAGATGAAGACGATGATTATAACGCCACTCTTAAATGTTTAGGCAAGGCATTAATGGCATTAGGCGCTAGTGCTAGTGATGTTAATTCTTTGATTGAAGATGAAGATGACAATTTAGCAGACGATGTTGTTTTAGCTATTAAAGCGGCACTTAAAAAGACTGATAAAGCACAAGACGACATTATTTCGACTTTCTCAAAGTCTGGAAGTTTGATGCTTGAAGCGGTTAAAAAAGTGATCAAAGACGGCAAAGTTAAATTTGTTAAAAAGCGCCTTAAAAAGCGCCGTATGTCTGCTTTACAACGTCAAGCATTGAAAAAGGCTAGACGTAAGGCTCATTCTGGATCGGCACGAAGAAACCGTAAAAAATCCATGAAAGCACGTAAAAGCCGAGGTATGTAGTCAATGGCTGATCCTGTAAAGACCCTCACTTATGGCGTTAAAGAAACGCAAACTAGCTCACATCTAAAAGTTTATGTGTCTCAAGCAGCCTTTGGGAATAATAAACAAATGACAGTGGTTGGCTACATAGGTGAAGGATCTTCTCAGGAATTGCAATCGAATTGGAATAGTCCTTTTGAGGGGGACACCATAGGCGGAATGTTTGAGAAATTAAGCGGCCTTGCACAAAATGAATTGAATCTGACAACCACATCAAGATTGAATTCATTGCAAGTATGGCAAGGCAACATGCCAGATACTCAAACTATAGCAATGTTATTTATTGCTCATTCAAATGCTAAAGCAGAAGTTGAAAATGCTATTGCTGCATTAAAAATGATGGCATCGCCAGAGCTAACAAGTGGAAACCCAGTAGACGGCAATCCATTTGGACGCCCCCCTCAGTCAGTGACTATTGATATTGGTCGTAAATTGGTTCTAACAGACTGCAAAATTGTTTCTGTTAGTTCCCCTTATGACGTACCCAAAACGAAGGCTGGTGACAGAATTCACGCGCTAGTGAATATCACTATTGAGCCTATGCAAATGCTTAACAAATCCGATTATCAAAGAACATTACTTTAAATTTTAGGAGTCTTAAATGGCTGGCTATGCAAACGCAAAAGGCAACATGGGATTGTTACGTAAAAATTACAAAGCTCATGTTGCAAACGGCGAATTGGTTATTGGATCTGAATTCCAAATGACTTTCGTTTCAGAAGATCAACGTTTAACAACCATGATCCGTACAACTCAAGTGCCTGAATTAAAACGTCAAGAAATAGAAGATGTTGGACAAGGCGGAATTATGTTCCGTCAGCAAGGCGCATTTATGAATGCTGGACAGATAAACGTCACTTGTGTCGAAAATCTTGATGGTTCTTTATACAAAATGATCCGTGATTGTGTCGTTAACAAGAAACATATTGATGTTGAAGTTAAGTTGATTACAGAGTCAAAAGGAACGCCAGTTAAATACCATGAATATGATCTTTATGATTGTTCTATTGGTTGTGAAGCACTGGATCTTTCAACAGAAGATAACACTGTATTACTTAAGCCTAATTTGTTGGTTACTTACAATTGGTTTGAACCAGAAGCAGGACGTTAAACCCCTAATTTACCGCCCTTTAAACCGATATTAAGCTAATTAATATCGGTTTTTTTTTCAAAAGTAGAACGCTATGAAAGTTATTGATTTATTAAACAGAGTTAAAGAAAACTTTATACAGTTAATTTATAAAGAAGATGCACAATTACGCAATTTATTAATCCATTCCTTAGCGACCTATCAAGAAAAAACAGGCGCACAATTAAAGATTGAAATTGCAGATTGCGAACATGAAAACTTTGAACGCCCCTTCTTATTTTTAAAAAATGCTCTTTGTATTGATCACGATGGCGTATTTACGGAAGTCAAAGAAAATGCAGACGATACGCTCTCACTGATATTAGATAATAGCTCTATTGCGCCATTCACAATGACCTATCACATCGACTTTGATCAACTCGACTTAGACAGTGATGATTTGCCTAGAACAGCCGCCAGAACTCAGATAATGCGCCATTTAGAGCTATTAATTGAGGCGAAAAATACGCCTTTACTACGCCGTGTATTAGAAATGGGAAAATTGGATCAATCCGACTTACGTGACGCTCAAACAATCCAAGATCAAATCGTGACAGTAGAGGAAGAAATGAAAAATTCGCGTGGCATGATTCCAATAGCGAGTACACGATAAATGATGTTATCTACTAGGCGCAAAATCAGTAAGAAACTAGCTACTACGCCATTTGAACAAGGCTGGCAATTCCGTATAGAAATTGAATCAATAAAAAATAATGGTCGTGTAGACGTTCCCCAAGATTTTGATATTTATGTAAAAAATATCAGTCATGGCGCAACTGAGATCACCTATGACGCATTTAAAGTGGGCGCTATTACGTTTCAGCAACCTACGGCCTCAGAGCCAGTCGTTTTGTCTATGACTATGCGGGATCACTGGGACAATCGAATAGCTAAGTGGTTCGATTCATTAGCTTCAAAAGTCCTTAATTCAGACGGTACGGTAAACCTACCAATTGATTATTTACTTGATGTGACTTTGTACTCTTTGAATCCAGATACCGATGAAGAAATTAAAATTAATAACTGGACGTTATGCCCACAAAAGCGCGATGAAAAAAGCCAAGATCAAACAAGCGTTACTGAGTTCACTGAGTCTCCTATGACTTTTATTCAATACCGCTCACTAGGATAAATACCATGACTTTTATAGCTGATTTTCAGTTACCTAGCCAATCAAATACAGTAATTCGATTACGTGAACCTACCGTACAGGATTGTATTGATTTTGCTGGATTACGAGAAGAATTTGAAGAACAAAGCACGACTAAATACCTTAATCAATTACAGCCTAGCCCTATAAATGATTCTAAATATTGGACAGCCGAAGACCGTAGAACCGCTTTATGGTGGATCTGGATAAATATTAACGAGGTTGGATCAACAACGGCTATTAGTTATAAATACGATTGTCAGCATTGCGAAAAAGAACATGCTCATAATGTCGATATGCGTGAATTAGATCATGGCGTAAAGATGTTTCAAAAGCTGCCTGTAGAGGGTTTTTCTTACCTAGATAACGATGATAAAACTGTAAAGTATAGTGTAAAGCCGCTTAATGGTTTGGCTGTAGAATACCTTGAATTATTGCGATTCAACCGCCTTGAAGTTGAACCAGAAAGCGATAAATACAAGCAGTTAAGTGCTGAAATTCGCGTAGCTGAAATAGCTTGTGTCATGGAATTTGACGATGAACTTGAAAGAGAACTTGAAGGCGATGCTTTACCGTTTAATGACAAAATTGATGCACGTTTAAAGCGTTTAATGTCCCTACCAATTAGCTCAAAGTTTGCCCATATTGCCAATGATGTGACCTTAGCCTTAGCCGATCTTAGACACGGTTTAGATTGCACCATAACCGATGGACAAATACGGTTAATTTTACCGCCCCATCATTGCCCTACTCACCTAGAAAAACATTCCACTGCGAATGTTAAGGAGGGTACTGCGCTTGTTACAACGTTGTACGCCCCCTTTCACTATAACTTCTACTTTGCAGCGATTTAGCGAAGCGGATTTATATATGTTGGTTAATAACCTGTCTATTTATGGCAATCAACCAATGGACACCATTTTAAATAGCACGATTCTTATAGCTCAAGGCGCAAATAATGAGCTTGTAACTAAATTCGAGAATAAGAGTAAGGCAAGGGGGCAATAAGTGGACACTGAAAACGACAATAACATTGAACAAAATCAAGACGGTATAGAGCAAGTACAAGGCGATTCAATACAGTCAGCTAGTGAAAAGTATCAAAGTTCACTATCCGAGGCCGATGGCATTATTGAAATAATTAATCGCACTGCCAGCAAAGAGCTAAATATTCTCAAACGAATAGAAAAAGCTCTTATTGAAGGTGGTAATGCCGCGCCGAAAGATAGAAAGCAGATTAAAACGGTAGCAACTAAATCGAAAGTTGTGATGCCTGAATTAATTTCAGTTATTGATAAGTCCACTAAACCTAAACTTGTAAAAGTCTTAGAGAATAAACGTGAAAAACAAGCCAATCAAACTAAGGAAACTCAGAAAAAACAGGTTGAACGCACTAAAACCAAAAAGACCAAAGTTGCTAAAAAACAGCAAACTAAAGCGATTAAACAGCAAGCGAAAAAAGAGAGATCTGAAACCAAAAAAACCGATGTGGTTGTGGTTGAAAGTAAGCAGATTGAAAAGGTAGATAAAACAGAAGTCACGCCTATAAAATCAGTAGTCGAACAGGCTGTAAAACAGGAAAAAGAGAAAAAGCAAAAAGCCGATATTCCAACTGGCAAAACAGAGCGTAAACGTAACGCTAAAGGCCATTATATAAAGGATGGCGAAGAGTCAGAAGATCAAGTAAAAACCCCTAGTGGATTTTTTGGCAAGCTATTAAATGCCTTTGAGCGAACTGGCAAAGGCGCTGAAAAACTAGGCGAACAATCCGACTTAAAAGATGGTGCGGGTAAGCTTGCTGGGGGTGTTTATTATGGCGCTATACAGGAAGTTGCTGGTACTGCTGGGCGGGTAATGGGTGGCGTTACCAACTCACTTAAATCTATGTCTGAATATCGTGAAAAACACGGCGGTATTCGGAATCGTGCAAAAACGCTGGTTAAAGCTTTTAGAAATCAAAGTTTAAAAAAATCACTTAAGCAAGTTTTCACCTCGAAAGAGCAGCTTGAATTGCAACGTGAGGCCATTGACTCAGCCGAAAAAAATCAACAGCTAACAACTAAAGCACTAGAAAAACAAATTGAAGTAACAGCCGAACAAACAGAAAAGGTTAGCGATAAGTTAGACACGCTCGATAAGTCATTAGAGAAACTTGATAAACCTAGCGGCGGTGGTAGTGGCGGCGGCGGAATGATGTTTCTTGGTGGTGGTGGCTTATTTAAAAAAGCTGGCGGATTTTTAAAAAAAGGCGGTAAAGGCGCTTTAAAACTTGGCGGTATGGCGCTGGGTGCATTGGGTTTAGGCACTGTAGCAATGATGGCGAAATCCGCGCCAAACGTTCAAAGCATGGCTGAAATATCGAAAAAGAATGGCGTAAGTAAAACCATTGCAAAAGGTGCGAGTAGTGTTAGCTCATTAGGTGCAAAGGCGGCGGCTGGTGTAGCTGCCAGAATCGGTTTACGGGCTATTCCTATCATTGGAACACTTGCAATGGCTGGCTATGATGCTTTTTCAGGTTTTAATGATGCTGAAATGCAACGTAAGACGTTTAATTTAAAAGATGGTGAAAGTGCAAGCTTAGGACAGAAATCAGCGTCAGCACTAGGAAATGTACTTGATTTGGGTGGCTTGGTATCTGGTACGGCACGTTTTTTCGGCGCTGATATGGAAACTAGCGATGTTGTTAAAAAGGTTTACGGCTATTTTGGCGGGAACAATGAAGATATAACCAAAAAAGCTTTTAATTTAGAAGATGGCGAAGATGCAACACTAGGACAAAAGGCGTCAACTTTTGCCGCAAATACGCTGGCATATACGCCAATTGGTTGGGGTGCAAAAGCACTAGGTTTTGATACCGCCGATGTTTCAAGTGGAATTCATAGTGTTTTATCTGGTGACTTATACAGAGAGAAAAAACAAGATTACAAAGACAATAAAGCCGCCACTTATGGCAATAAAGAAAATGAAGATTCTGGTATAGGTCAAGATCTTTCCACTATGGCTGCAAACTGGGTAGACGTTGGCGGCTTGGTATCTGGAACGGCGCGTATGTTTGGCGCTGGCGATGATTTTGATACTAAATCTATGGCTAGAGGAATATATAAATTTTTCGGCGGTAATGTCGATGAAAACGAAATTAAAAAAATCAAAGATAAAAAGGAATCACAAGAAAAAACAGAAGCCAAAAAAGCAGAAACAAAAGCGTTTTTTAATGACCGTATGAGAAATTCAGGATCAAACGCCCCTATCAGATCTGTTTATTCCCCCGAAGATTCACGAATAGCCTTAGCCGAAGTATTGAATGATCCGTGGTCGATGTTTACCGTACCTTCCATAAGCAGTCACGAATCTATGGATGCTAAAGAAAGTCGAGCAAAACAACTCGAAAAAGAGCGTAAATTAAACCCTAAAGGTGAGGCCGAAAAAACGGAGTCAAAAGTGTTAAAGGTTTTGACTGACATAAAAGATAGTTTTAATAAAATGGCAGAAAATAATAAGGCTAAAAATACATCTGACAATCCAGATATGAGCGGAAAAATAGCCTTAGAATTTGAAGAACAATATTTAGAGAATGTATCAAGGGATCTTAAATGAGTATTTTGATTGAGGTTGATCACCGACTAGCCACCACGCCACAAGGCATCGTGACTCACAGCGATATTAGAGCGGTAACGAACAATATAGAAGAATGGTTCGATACACCGTCAGGATCATTGTGTGGCAAGCCATCATGGGGCAATAACCTAGCGCAATTTAAGCATGAGCCAACCGATGATAATACAGAGGTAGGAATTCAAATGGCGATACTTAATAAGCTACCTAGAGAGGTTCGAGGCGCTGAAATTATGGCTATTCGCGTTGAATACAAAGAGTTCGATATTTTTATCATTAAATTAATGCTGCCTAGTGGTGAGTATTTAAGAGAGCAAGCAGTATGAGCGATTATAAAAAAGAGTTTGAAGATTTAATAAACAACGGCAATTATTCATTCTGGAAACGTTTGATAGGCTCTCAATTTTTGTCTGGTTTGGCTTTGTTGTTTGGTCACGTTATGGATAGATCAAAATGGGTGGCTGAACGTGCTTTGCAGGAAACTAGACTATCAACCGCTATCACAAGATCTTCTATTCTAGCGAAGGCAGAGGACGCAGGTTATATACCTCGATTGATTGTATCAAGTGTGGGTAAAGTGGAAATATTCAACGACACGGCGCAAATTCAGCGAGTGCCAGCAATGACAGAATTAATCAGTAATATCGGACTAATTTACACGATAAAAGTGGCGGTAGACATACCAGCAAACGGCTCATTAATTGTCGATATTGAGCAGTCGCAGCGTGTGGTAATTAATCACACGGTAACTGAAACTAAAAAATATTATGAAGTCCTTTTAAGTAAGGCCACGACTGAGAAAGTTGTAAAAATAGAGGTACTTGTAGAAACATCGTCACTTGGCGCTGTCTATTGGGATGAAAAGTTCCAATTCAGGAACACAACGGCGAATTCCGATGCTTACACACGAATTTATAAACCTACCGATCAATTAGGCGTTAGATTTGGTAATGGGCAACGTGGCAAAATGGTTGAAGCTGGCGATTTAATCAGTATGGAAGTGATTTTATCCGATGGTGATACTGAATTAGTAGCAGGAACGGATTTAAGTTTTGCAGACAGTCAGCACGATTTAAACGGAAAAATAACCTTTAGAACAACCACTGTTATTGCGGGTGGTGCGCCTCAAGAAAGTATTGAAGAAATCAGAAACGGCGCGAAATATGCCGTTGCTTATGATCATCAAGTCGTATGGAATGACGACTATACATTTTACATTAAACAGCAAGTGCCTAAGTTAAATCGTGTGACAGTATGGGGCGAAGCGGAACAAGAACAAGAGCTAGGATTTAAAGACATTGCCAACATGAATAAAATTTTCGTTTCTGGTTATTCTGCTGAATTGGATCAAGGTTTAGTAGAAGCGGCAATAATAACCGCTTTTTCAACTATTCCACTTTTAAACCGTGAGTTAAAATATGTGCAAGTTGTTATGAGTCCATACACTGTAGTGATTAACGCTGATATAACAGTAAATCGAAGTGTGACAGAAGTAATTGAACAACTTAAAGAAGCTATGCGCCTACGATTTGGGCATGAAGCCGATGGCTTTAAAGATGAACACGGCGCTTTTACAGATCCATCAAATGTTAAGCGTAAGGATCTATGGAATTTTGTTGACGACCTAGGAATATTAAAAGACTTTGATATTGTTATTACTGGTTTAGATGGTGAAAGAGCATTGGCTGATTATCGCCATTTAGACACCAACAATTCAACATTCAATATTGGATATTAAAATGAGTTCAATTAAAGATTGGCTTACCACAAAGCTAACACCATCAAAACAGACAGAAGACGGCTGGGCGGAGCTTACAAACGCTATTGGTCAATATTTCCATGACAACCTAGAACCTAATTTTGACAGACTAAAATCATTAGTTTCTATCACTAGCCAGAGTCAAGAAGATCTGGATTATAGAATTGAAGAACTAGGCGAATTATTCTCTTATGAGGCCAACCTAGCCCCTGACGACAAAGCCCTTGCGGTTATTTATCGTATGGATGAAATACACCTTAAAAATACATCGTTTCCTATTACAACCGCTCTAAAGAGGGAATTTTCAGCACTGGATCAATTAAGCTGGCTACCGCTTTATTCTCGTATTGACCTTGAAACTTTTCCTTATGGTAACGATTTTCGGACATTGGATGAACTTAATGACTCTGGTGAAAGCTTAGAAGATTGGTTTATGACAAGTCGTGGTGTGGTGCAAATTGCGCTTAATGACATTTACAATATGGATATGACACGCGAAGATTTTGTGCGGTTATTGCGTAAAAAAATTGAGTTTCTTATACCCACACATATTGTATTTGATGGCGAACGCTTGTACTTAATCTATGAATTAAAATTAAACAAATTAATCATTGAGTACAACGATAGAAAAACAGTGCGGCAAGCTGGCGATATGCCAGATGCCAAAAACCTAACCTTTGAGCTTCAAAGCTCTCGTAATGCGCCATTACGCTATGAGACTTCAAAACGAGTAGAAAACAGAATACATTTTGACGACCACCCTATTGATTTTTTTCCTTTGGATTCATATTTTTATGATTTTAATGATCCTTTCCAAATGCCCTTGTTTAATGGCCTAAACGCCATCGCTTATAACTATCAGCTTGATATTGATAACCTTGATTTTGAATTTGAGTGTTATCTAAATTTGAATAGTGACGGCGTATTGATAGCTCAAAATATATCTAATGTTGATAGTGAAAAAGCACTTGAATTATCTGTAGTTGGTAATCAATTTCAGCTAATTATTGGGGGTGAAACTAATACAAGCCCTGCCATTACTTTAGATTATGGATTATGGACATTTAAAGTCACTAATACGATTTTGAATGTATATAAAAATGGTAATCAGATTATTAGTAGTTTGGTTACTACTGGAACAGCTAGAGAGCCAACTGCTAGAACCACATTTTTTGCTTCACGCAATGGAGATTTAAACAGTTTTACCAACAATCTAAGCTCACTAGCGCGGTTATTGAAGCTTAGTGACCACGATATACCTGTTTTAGATTTGCCGTTGTCCGATGGCAGTAAATTTCATCCTGTATTATTTAATACAGTTGGAACAAATGCCAAAATGCAAGGCGATTTAGAATTGTGGCGTTTAGGCCGATATATTTTACGGACTCAAAACATTAATCAACACGTTGTTATTCAGCCTGTAAATTGTGACGCTGATTTTGAAATTGAATGCCAGCTATTAATTCCGAGTAGTTCAACTGGATCTGGTTATGTGTTTAGCTCAGGAAATGAGAGCGAAATAGGTTTAAATCTATACGCTAACAATGATTTTAATGCTGGTAATGGTGAGTTATATATAAACGGAACTTCTAGCCCAGTAAAGGCGGTTGGATTGTCTAGCGATGAATGGTTAACGTTTGGAGCGGTATATAAAAACGGTACTTTGTTTATCGTTATTAATCGTGTTGTGTTCACCTCGCAAATTGTCACTATGCCAAATGGTATAAATTCAGCGACACTGGCAAAACTTGCAGAATCAATACTGGGTGGCGAACATTTAACCGCTCTATTTAAGCGTTTAAAAATCTGGATTCATGGCGATAGTCAAAGCGGTCAAGTGCTAGTCAATTATGATTTTGCCGATGGTGACAATAGTGAAAGTAGACTTGTAAACGATGGCATTGGCTTAGATGGATTATTAAAAAGTTTTGATAGTGAAAGTTGGATAGTTGAAGCTTTTGAATGTATGTTTCTTGACGATGGTATGGGCGCTGGTGAAATTGCCCAGCCAACGGGATTAAAAAGCCTAGCATTTAATAAATTGGATTTTTTACAGTCAAACAATGCAAGCAAGCTGCAAGCAATTTTAGGACGTTCAACAAACGGGCAAGGCGCTGTTAATGCTTTTTCAATTTATATGCGATTAACGCCAGCCCCCGACAACAACAACACTCAAACGCTTTTATTTTTTGGTGATAATGACACGGACAATCGAGGCAGTGTAAAAATAACTTATGAAGGCGGCAACAAACGAATAAGACTTACGTATGGGTCTAAATACAATTCGATAGTGATTAAAACCCCTATAGATAGCTGTAAACATTTACAAACTACGCGAATTTTAGTGACGTATGATGGTAAATCTACAGAAAACGGCTCAGGCGGAATAAGTACAACTTACTCAAGATTTAATATTTATTTGAATGGCATCAAACAGAATTATACAAAATCTAATGTAAATTTTGGTTATTCTGGATCTGTTATAGGCGATAAGTTTTACATAGGGCGTGAACCTAAAGGTAATTATTTAAGATCTGGAACTGTAGTTGATGAAGTCGCAATTTTTGAAGGGGATCGAGGCAGTGAAGCCGTGGCAATCAGTCAGATACCGTTCAACCTTGCTACCCTATTACCACCACCACAACACTTGTGGCGTATGGGGGATGGCGATACCGCCCCTGACATTTTAGATAATATTGGCGATTGTCACTTACTAATGAGCGACACAATGAGCGGCACTAGCATTGTAAGTGAGCCTGTTTAAAACTTAGTTAATCTATATAAACCCACCAACAAAAATAGCTAACCTCGCATGTAATTATTAATGCGAGAATAGCTATGTCAGACGATCAAATCAAAGCCGTCATATTGCAACCTTATTACGATTTAAGCGCGAAAAGTGCGATAGGCACTGCCCCACATTTTGAAATTGTTAGATTTCGTTTTGCTTTTGATTTTATTGATGAATCTGGTGAATTTCCTGTACTTAAAACAATACCAGCCGAAACCGATAGCATAGACCTTCCGTGGTTCACTGGCATACCGCAAATGAGTTACAGCAATGGTCGAACTTTGATTACTTGCGAAATGCCTAAAGGAACAATTACCGAAAATGTTACTAAAAAATATTCGTGTGTTGGCATTTATGTAGCTGGTGAAAGTGGACTTGAAGTTGACGATATTTTAGTTGCTGTCTTATTAGGTCAATTGGCTTATTTAACTAATGCAGATAATCACACTGTACAAACGTATTTAGATAATACACTTGCTGGGTGCGCTTAAATGACTTTAAAAGTTGATATACAACATAGAGAATTACAGCTATCAGATACGCTAAATGAGCAACACAAAGGCGTTTTGCCTCAAGGTGCTTATGTTGGTTTTGATATTGTTGTTGGTATGGGTTTAAGCTTCACAATTGACGACTTAAAATCAGTTGCACTTGTGAATATTGGTGATAAACAAGTCGTTGTGCGTTTAGCTGAGTCTGAATCATTAACAATGCCGCTTGGTTCATCTTATTTGGTGCTTAAAGTAGCTTATAAAACAGGTGTTTATAATACGCCAGAATATACACAAACAACCGCCACGCTAGAGGTTATAACTGGCTACTTAGAAACGGACGGTCAAATATTACTAGCAAGCCTTTATTTGCCCAGTGGAACAACTCAATTTGATAGCGGTCATATTAGCCTTAGTATGCGCTTAAAGCCGAAATTGTTAACAGAGGAACATTTAACTGATCAAACCATTTTAAACGATTCAAAACGAGTGGTGTCTACAAAGGCATTAGCTAATTTTAAAGCTGAATTACAAACCACTTACCTTCCATTATTAAGTGCAATTGATCTTTACCAGCCATTGCAGGACTATTCACAGCGTAATAATTCAGATTATCCTGAAACTGCAAATATTAACAAACGTCACTCATGTTATTTGGCAACGGATAATGCCTATACGCAATATCCAGAAACACAATTTTTAGACAGCTACCCAATTGCCGTTTGTTTTCCAGACAGCATTGATAATAAGCCGTTTCAAATCACTATAGATGTTGTTATTCAGTATCATGGTACTCAATACCTTGATGCTTTTACTTTTGTTGATACGTTGGTAGTCACAAAAGTTTTTTATGTCGATAATTCCTCGACAAATTATGAGGTTCATTCTAAGCAAGGCGCTAAAGTTCTGTTAACAAAAGGAACTGGGTTAAATATTAATGGCGATAATACAAATAAAATATTGCTTGAATATCAAAATCTAAAGCAATTACCAGCAACTTATTTAGTAATACTTAAAGATGTTGTCTTAGGTGATATTTTCCGTGGTAGCGATCCTGTAACGCCTTTGACAGTAGCGGAATTAAGTGAATTACAGGTAGAAATAAGAAGCAAAACTCTTACGTATGATGGCAGTGACGACTTAGCCCCCTTTGTGACTGATAATCTTACTTTTACCAGCAAGGCTAGAAAATATTTACCAGCCACAATTGACAATGTTTATACAAGAGTAATTCCTTATGTTGATAGAGGAAGTTTTGATACTAATTATTCCGAACCACAAGATAAATTTATCTTTTTGACGTTTCCTGTTTTCACTTGTGAGGCGGGTAGAAAAGTTTACATAAAATTCGAGTTAGACGTACTTTTTGTTAAACCAGACGGCACACATATTGTTGATACTGTAACGGTAAACGGCCTTTTTGGTGATTTACAAAAATGGGAAGTAATTGATATAAAGTCTTCTAATGGCCTTGAGATTGATTATGAGGCGGGTATTGGTTGGAGTTCTGGACAAAACGATCCAGATGAAAATGGCGATTTATCGGCTCAATTATATCTTTTTTTTCCAGATTCAAAAGGCAGTGTAAAATATCAATTTTTGCTAAAAGACTTTGTTTTTTCAACTAATCATAATGACCTTGAGGCATACACGGCTTACGGTTGGTATATAACTACTTTAGATGAAATACGCTCAGACTTTAACGAGTGGTCAGCAATTGGTCATTTTGCAGGAACAGTAAACCCATTAAAACCATCATTGGGCAGCTATTACCAGCCTCACGTTTTCCCTAACCCAGTTAACGCCTCAATTGCAGTAAGTACCCAAACGATTGGCGGTTATATTTATTTTTATCTACCGCCTTTAATTGATCAATCAAACTTAACTTTTAGCATTGATGTTTATTGCCAAATTGGTGTAAATACTAATACGGAATTGCATTGCACCACGATTTTAATTGCTGGTGATATGTCGCATAATTTGTGGAAAAATAGCAGTGCAAAATCGGACGGTGATTTTGATATTGTATTTGGTCAAAACGATACAAACCCGTTTGTTATGGTGAAATTTAATAGCACGTTTCCACTGTATGCACATATACATAACTTGGTTATTCATCAAGGAAATATTAACCGTGTGACTTTAGATCAAGTCAATAATATTTCAGCGATTTATAAGAGTGACGGTGAACCATACGAGGGGACTAGGACTATTGCAAATACAGTCAAAACCTCACAAAAAGTAGTCGATTATTGGCGTATGAAGCCAACAGGCGGTTGGAATATTGGACTAGGTGAAATTAGAGTTAATAAAGACGGTTTTGCCTATTTTACAGTTCCAATATCATTGGAAGGTCAATTCGATAATGCCGCACTCACTATTAAAGCTGGTTCTTTAGTCATTAATAACATTGCTAATGGTACAAGTTTATTTACGCCAGATATAAGTAAATTAGTTTTGAAAAATAGACGTTCGCCGCATGAGCTTTTATTTGAGTTCGATCTAAATTCCCAACCAGACACAATCGCAGAAATGGTTGAATATAATAATGCTGGTTTTTATATATCACTGACTTGGGATGGTAGCGAATTAGAGGTAACTTTCTCTAATTAACTAAGACTTTGTATATCACTTTAATAGACCTCAAGTTTTAATGTCCTTTCAATTATTTGTTGTTTGTAAGGGACTGCGAAAATGGGTTTTATTAAAGTGTATGAAGCAATTAAAGGTCAGGGTTTTTGGCGTGTTCTTTTAGCATTGTTTGTTGTAATTTCAATAAGTTCGGCTCCTACGTTGATTGAAATTTTCAAAGAATCTAAAACCGCCTTAAAGCCTTCTTTATCCCATACAGTTAAATACACTCGTTTTACTGTCTATTTCTATTCAGAACGTGAAATAAACGCGCTTAGAGCATTTATGCTGCGCTACTACCCTATTCAGCTCTCAGGATTAACGGAAGTTGCCGCAAAACAAATGTTAAGCACGATTCTTATTACACAACCGCAAGTAATTGATGATTTGAATGGCATAAATGAATTATGCCATTCAAGTATTGGCGATTTTTACATTCAAAATTTTGATCGTGACCAATTTTTAGGGCTTGTATATGGGGTTATTCTAAATAAACCACAAAAAGACTTTAAAAATAGATCTGAAATTGATCAAAAAATAGAACAGAAAATCGAAATTATTAAATCAATTATGAGCAGCTACCAGAGCCAAGCATCAAAAAAACTGGAAACTCAATTACGGAGCCACAAATCATGTTCAAAATGAGCCTATTTATTTTCTTATCTTTTTTCACTTTGCAAGTTTTCGGCGATAACGTAAAAGTTTATGCGCCTTTTGCGGAATCCTATTCTCAATATGATGAATTTGGTGAACCTACGGGGGACATTTTAGCCACCTTAGACCAGATAGCCGAAATTACGGGGCATTCATATACTTATGATTTAAACGACTACCCCACCGCTATTGAGAAAGCTCAAATTGACATTATGGGGGTGGTATCGCCAGCATTTTACACTCAAGAAATTGAAAGCAGTTTTTTAAAGTCAGATTCAATTCAAAATGTAGAATTATCCTTTTTATCCAGATCGAATTCTGATTATTGGTTTACAGGCGATTTTAAAGATTTGGATGGCCTAGAAATTGGAGTTATTGACGGCTGGCCTTATACCCCTGAATTTAATGAAGCCCCCTTAAACAAAGTCGCTTACATGAATACTACCGTTGCTTTTGCTGCCTTGAATGCTGGAATAATTGATTTAGTCGTCACTGATATTAGTGTTGCAAATTACGTCCTTATGCACCGCTACCCACAATCTAAAAATGAATTCAAATTGGCTGGCCTACTTTCTTCTGAATCTATTTATTTGCTCATTAATAAAAATCACCCACTTAGCCAATCATTTTTAACAGAATTTAATCAAGCTCTCAGTTCGATAAAGGTCGCACGTTCTCTAACACAGGTACTCACAACCAATGAAAAATAAAAAAGCCAATCAGTTATTTAACTATGAAAAGTTGAATGAGCGAGGCTTAAAACCCTTAGTAACAGCACTTAAACGTGCTGGAAGTCCAGTGCGCGAAGTGGTGGCAAAAAACCGTAAACGCAAAGTTAATGGCATGGATCAAAAACAAGCCATTTTACTACTTGAGAACGGGCAAAAAATTACGATCCAAGTTGGTACGGCTGGCGATTTAATACAAGTAAAATTAAACGCCACAATTATTCCAATTACCAACGGGACTAAATATAGCGCCATTGCTAAAGAGTTAAGCAAGGCGGCTTCTATTGGTCAGGTTAAATTCGATAAATCCATTGCCAGAAAACTTGCAAAAGTCAAAATTGATACTGGTACAAAATCAGGTGATACCCCTGTATCTACAGTCTTAAAAGAAACTAGAGAGACATTAGGTGAAGTTTTAGCACAAAACAAACAGCTTAAAGTCGATATTCAAAAAGCCGTTGATACTAATGTGACGCTGAAAACGGGCTACAAAGAAAACAAGAAAAATCACAACAATTTAGCGGCTCAAGAAGAAACGCTAATTACTGAACTCAAACAGCTTACAGGACGCGCATAATGAATAAATTTAGTCTAATGAAGCCCATTACAATTGTGAATCATAATGAGTCATTTACTCATATTGCCGACTCAGTTGTGGAAGGCGTATTGAAAGACAATTATTTGATTTTAGAATCAATTACGCTTGATGAATTAGAAGATGTATATTTAGCTGATTACGATGTTAGTACTGAACTTGTGCAAATGTTTGAAGCTATGACGACTAACCGAGTTAAGTTGAATCGTACTTTACGCACGTTTCAATATAAGTTAGCAAAGGCTTTGCACCTACAGCAAATTGATGTAAAAGAGGCCGAAGTAGGAAAGCCACGTAAAGCAGGTATGTTTGCGGTTATTACAGCGCAATACAAACTAAGCGATGGTCAAACCATTTCTATTATCTTTCACGCGCCAGATGAAGACCCAGCCGTAATAAAACAAAACGATACTTTAATTGCTTATCGCTTTTTACTGAATAAAACAGATGTTACGAATATCGTTTCTCCTAGAGGTGGTCGTGATATTTCTTTGGGTAAAGTTGTTGGTGCGCTTGCTACGATTGTATTCAAAAATGCCCCAGCCTTTGCTATTAAACAAGGTGATATCCAACAACGTAAACTGGATATTGAAAAAGCTGAAAACGATCTACAGGACGCACTAGCAGAACGTGACGTACTAACCGACCAGCTAGACAAAGCCAATGAAGAAAGTGATAAAACCGTTTTACTTGATAGTGCTGTATTAGAAAATGTGACAGCTACTAGAGAGCGTATTGAGGCTTTAAAAGCTCAAATTGAAGCCGCGAAAGAATTAGAAACACAAAAAGCGGCTAAAACTAAAGCCCTAGAGGTTACAGTCGTTAAAGATGGTGCTGAATGGGATAAAATACGCCACGATGATAACGTCAAAAAAGTTAGTATGATCGGTGGTCGTGACGGCGCAGACTATGAAGTAATTTTTAAGGATTTAACTTCAAAGCTTTATAAATTCTCAGAAGAAACGCCAGCTAAAGAAGCGCCTATTGCTAAGTGGAAACGCTCAAAAATAGACGATGGCGATAAAGGTTTAACCCAGCGATTTGGTAAATTTGGTAAAGGCGAATATGGTCAAACAAAAATATACGGCGATGAAAATATATATACGCTAGGTGACTATGAAATCGTTAGTGCGTTAGGTGGTGGGTTTGGTAATGCAAGCGGCTCAGAGCGTACCTTCCCTATTTTCTTTAAAAATGAATATGTTGAAACATCAAACACGTTAACAGAAGCGAAAGAATGGGTATCTAATCAAGCGCCTGAAAGCCAGCCAGCAACTAAAACGCCAGCCAGCCAGCCAGTTAAAGAAAGTAATGGTGATGAAGAATTAAATTCTGACAATGTAGGCGCTAAATTAGGCGCTAAATTAGTGAAAGAATTAGATGGTAACTGGGAAATTGAAGTTACAAAAGATGGTCAAGGCACTTCTATTTCAAGATTAAATGATAATCCCAAGCTAAAACAAACATTAGTTTTAACCCGCCCGTTTGAAGGTAGTGAAGTTCAATTAATTTTATCAACTTATGATTGGTTTAAGTTTGGTTCTAAAAACATGAACCGTGACGCTGTAATCAAGTCAACTTACCCGCTAACTAAAATGAAGTACCCTGACCTTTTAGACTTGCTCAATAAAAAAGCAAACGCTCAAATGGCGAGGGTTATTGAAGACGAACAAATGGCGAGTGTTATTGAAATTGAAGAACCAGAAAGCCAGCCAGAAAATACAAGTAATGGTGATGAAGATATTAGCAAGTTAACTAAATTCAAGTTAGCAATGGCTAAAACCGATGTAGAGAAAACTATTGCAGACCTTGATTCTCAGCACGATAAAGCATCAAAAGAGTTGAAGCGCCTAACCGACCCTTACAAGCAATCTAGCGGTTTGGTTGGTCAAGAAAATATGCAACGTCCTGAGATAGCGGCGGCAAAAAAAGCATTTGAAAAGGTTGATGCTCAGGCAAAGCTTTTCTTTAAAGCAAACAAAAAAGAAGCGGCTGAATTCAGCAAGCGAGTTATTGCGGCTAAACGTACTCTGGGCATGACGCCAGAACAAGCGGCAAACATTAAAGATGGTGTTCGCTTTGATGATATTACTACCTCATTAGGTCAAATTACCTTATGGGACAGCATGAAAAAAGGCGATGTTGTTTACAATCATTTAGGCCGCAAAATGGGCGCTATTGTTCGTAAACCAACTAAGACAATGGATGCTGTTTTATTAAATCTTGAAAATGGTCGTGAGGCTAAAATTGATAGCCAGCGTATTACTGGCACTAGCATTAAAAAATTACGCAAAATGTCTGAAAAAGCTCATGCTGCTAATGAAATTCATCTAGCTCAAGAAAGAGAATCTAAAAAAGGCATCAAAGTTGAAGGTGATGTTTTCTATCAAGGCGGCGTTGAATATGTAGTAACGCTTATTGATACCGATGCACAGCAAGCCGAAATTACCCAAGGTGGGTATATGACTTGGGTTACTGATGCAGCCAAATTAATGCCTGATTACGGTATTGTTGTAAAAGGTTTAAATGATGGGGGTGTTGAAGATGTACCAGAGCAAACGCCAGCTAATGAGCCTGAAACCGTTGAACAAACGCCAGCAATCGAAGAAAATGAGCTAGGCCGTGAAGATGAAATCAGAACGCCAGTTGGTGACGTAGTTAAAGCTAAATTCAAAATTGTTGAAAGTAAGAGTTTGATTGTTTCAAATAATCAAGACGGCACTGTAAACACTGATTACCCTCAAGAATTACAGCCTAGAGATCGAACTAGAAAAACATCGTTACTTCAAATCAGTAAAATTTCCAATGATCTTAAACCACAACAATTAGCTGAAAGCGGCCTAACATCGCAAGGTGCGCCAATTATCGGAAGTGATAGTGTTGTTGAAAGTGGTAATGGTCGCATTATGGCTATCATTAAAGCCTATGAAACTGGCAAGGCTGACGGCTACAAAGAATACTTAATAAACAATGCTGAAAAGTTCGGTTTAAAAGCTGATCGAGTGGCAAAACTTAAACGTCCTGTACTTGTGCGAGTCAGAACTACAGAAGTTGACCGTGAGAAATTTGCTAGAGATTCAAATAAGTCTGATTTACAGTCATTAAGTGCTGCTGAAATTGCTTTTAGTGATGCCAATAGTATTAATGACAATATGATGAACTTATTTTCTCCTGACGAAAACGGCAATATCATTACGCCAAGCAATAAAGCGTTTGTTGATTCCTTCCTTGCAGAAATGGGCGCTACTGGGGCGGCTGGTCTTTATACAGAAGATGGCAGACCTACTAAACAAATGATTGATCGTTTACAAAATGCTGTATTCGCTAAAGCGTATGACAATGAGCGTTTGGTTAAATTAGTAGCAGAAGAAACCGATCCAGATATACGAAATGTATTAACCGCGCTTAATACGGCGGCTGTTGATTTTGCTGAAATGCAGCAACTAGATAAAGATTTACATAGTGAAGTGACTGATAAGGTTGCTGATACCGTTGAAGGTATGCAGGATAGCGAAAACCTAGCCAGCGATGCCCTATCCAGTTTATTAGAAGCCACTGAGATAGTAAGAGCGGCTAAGGCCAACGGGCAAAGCGTTAGCGAAGCAATTAAACAATCTGGATTATTTGGTGACAGTAACCCAAATGCTGAAATGATAGCGTTATTTATTGCCTCGAATAGCCGTAGTGCTAAACGTATGTCATTTGCCTTTAAAGAATTAGCGCAATCAATAAACCGCGAACTTATAAAACGGGGATCTGCTTTAGGTGATATGTTCGGTGATTCCGATGCAACACTTACTGATATTGTTGCTCAATTAAACGATAAGCTAAACACTGAATTTGGTAGTGGTGTTGGCCTTGATGTTAAACCTGTAGAAACTCCTGTAGAAACTCCTGTAGAAACTCCTGAAACTACAAGTGGTAGCACTGGCAAACAATCGGCTGAATTAAAAGAAGATCTTGAAGATATTGATTATAAACTTACGCGATTAATAGACGAAACTTCGGCGCGTTACGATGATAAAGTCCTTGGTGCAGCCTTAGCCAAAATGGTTAATAAGCTAATTAAGAAGCAATTCAAAACGATTGATATAGCTGTATCAGTGAAGAAACAAAGTCAAATTGAGCCATTGATTGATGTAATAATAAAAACAGGTGTTATTTCAAAACCGTTACAAGCTGTCCTTAGTCGGTTGATGGATGAAGTAACAGGTAGCCATATTTTAATGTCACTGGCTAAAGAATGGATTCAATTTTTTACTAAATATGGTGACTTTGCTAATTACACAAAATCAGAGGAAGTTGAACCTGTAGTTGAACCTGTAGTAGAGCCTGTAGTAGAGCCAGTTGTTGAGACTCCTGAAACTGAAACTGAAACTGAAACTGAAACTGAAACTGAAACTGAAACTGAAACTGAAACTGAAACTGAAACGCCAGAATACAGTGACGGGCAATTGATTATTGAACAGATAGAAAAAGGTGAAACTAAATTTGAAGTTAATGGTATTCAGTACGAAATAGCAAAAAGAGCGCATATAAATAAAGGTGGTTTTTTATCTAAGTCGGGTTTAAAAGCGGCACAAGGTAAAATAATTCTTGAAGGCTCAGGCCGTTTAGTTATATTCGCTTCAAGTGAGCCTAAGTCTTTAGAAGATAGCCGATTATATGTAAATCCAGACTACAGATATTTCCTAGACTTTCAAAGTGACTATAGCAGCGACCCTATAGTAATGAATGTCCATAATATGAGAGAAGATGAGGGCGAATACGGCAAAGTAATAGCAAAATATGAAATTCAAACAAGTGAGATTGAATATATTGAATCTGGTTTACCCGCTCATGTAATCAAACAAATTGAAGATCATGCTCAAGCCTTAGCCGATGAACGCGCTGAATACAAAAAAACACAAGTAAAAGTAGAAGCTGAAAAAGTAACTGGCGCTAATGATGTAATTGAACAAAAAATTATTGATGCTGAGTATTTTGGGGGTGCTAACTACTTCTACGGTATGCGTATAAGACCAGCAGGTATAGGCGCTGTACCAGATGGACAAAGCCTTTTATTCAGTTATAAGGAGGCCGTTCAAAAATACAACCTATCTGGTGAAGACAATTTAAGAAACGTAACGCATGGCATTATTGCTTATGAAAAACCACTGACAAAACAGCAAATCGAAAGTTATGAACTTGTTCCTTTGAATGACGGTAAAGCAAATACAAAAAAAGTGCTTACATTTGAAGAAAAAGAAGATGAAATATTTGATGTTTTAACAGGTCACTATAACTACAGCAATGAAGATGCTGACAATATTGTTATGCGTTATACAGATCTTACTAAAATTTCTATCAAAGCAGATTACACCGCCGAAAGGACAGCTAAAGCTATGGTTAACGATGAAAGACACCGCCTTAAAAAAGAACAGGCAGTAGAAACAAATTCTCAAAACGAAGCTCAAAAAGTAGCTGATTATAAAACGGCTAAAACTGAATTAGAAATTTTGGATATGTTAAACACTAAGGGTTTAGATGAAGACGGCACTAAAAAGCGAAATGGATTAATTGAGCGTTTAGCAAAGTATGAAGCATTGGAAAAAATTAAACATGAAACTCTAACCGCTGAAATTGCTAGACAAAGACCAATAATGACTACCTTTGCGGCTAAAGAAATGAAGGCGCTAGATCAGTTATATAAAGATGTAGCAGCTATTGAAACTGAATTTCCACAATTCAAAACGCCAGAAGTGACGCCAGAAGTGACGCCAGAAAACGCTGAATTGGATCTAGCACTAAGCAATATGATTCGTTTGGAAAGTGGTGAAATTAAAGATTTTGCTGAGTTCAATAAATTACTTGATGAAGTGATAAACACTATTGATGAAGCTGGCAAGCTGGATCAATATGAAGATCAACTTGACCTTATCGCAGATCAATTAACCGTTTTGTTGAATGAGGCCGCTTAATATGAAGTTACTTGAAAGAAGAAAAGTTCAAAATCAAGTAACTACTGACAAAACCCAGCTTAATGCTGGGGGCGTCAAGTTACGCGAAAAAAGAAAGCTTCAAAATCAGATAACCGAGGGTTTAATTAAGTTAAACGAGCATGACAAGAAAAAAGCCGCAAAAGTAGAACCTGAAAAGTCTACTTTAGATAAATTTTTAAATGGTGATTTTAATAATCTTAGTCAGGAATTATTCCGTAAAAAACTAATTGAAATTGAAGCCGCCGCCAACGATGAAAACTTTGAAAAAATTAGAGCGGTGGTTAATGGGTTTGCTCAAACTTTAGAAAGCCCAAAAAAAAAAGTGATTTAATGGTTGAAGGGGTTATCCCCTTCATAAGTGACCATTTGGTGAGTAAAATATCAGTTGACGCTCACCAAAAATTATCTCGTTTGCATCCTACGCCGATATTATGGAATGACCTTGATGAAGGTTTAAAAAAGTACGCCATAGCAGCCACAAAATACGCGCTACAGGACAGAAAGATCACAGCTAAAGAAGTACACGACCACTGGTTAAATGATCGCAGGGCGGCTGGCTGGGTGTTTGGTGATACGCACGACAAAGACAACAAAAGGCATCCATCTTTGATCCCGTTCCACAACCTAGACAATTCAGAACAACAAAAAGATAAGCTATTCTTAAAAGTGGTTAGAAAGCTTTATAAACATCGCAAGTATGACCGCTTTAAACGTAAAAACAGATAGTAAAAATAGTAATGGAATACATTGTGTATTCCATTACGTTTTAATCGTGTACCAAGTTATTAATCATTTTTGAATACAAAATACCGCCTAAGTTTATTCGCCGCTGAATAGATACCCTTATTAAATCTGCAAACAATCCCTTTGGATATTCCAGCTTAATTAATTCATTCAAATCTTTAACTTTTTTATAGTTAATAAAATTCAAACCTATCCTAGTTTTTTTGCCTTTAGATTTATTTAAAAACATAGATCCTTGGGAAACTATAAAAACACTTTCTTCAATTTCATTTTCAATAAAACAAGTTTGTTCTAGTAGATCCGTAATACTTTCATTTATCCAGATATCACGTTTTGTTTTACCGTCTAAGCCTATAGATTTAAAGTATTTAATCATAGGCTCAGGTAATTTAACTGAGTGAACTTGCGGTAATACGCCAGCTTCATTATGCATCTGCAAAGGATTCCAATATATGTAAAACGAATTTTTCAGCATCCTTTTTATTTTTTATTTCAATGTCTATTCCAGTGCTGAATTCAGGCATAGAACTAATTAATTTATCTTTAAATTTTTGACAAGAAATAACATGAGAATCCGTTAACTTTATTGTAGATACTTTTGCCTTTTCTACTTTGGGTTTTTTAGGCTTTGAATTTTGTAATTCAATAAATGTTTTTGACGATCCATTATCAATTAAAAATTCATACATATCATTGCAATATTCAGCCCCTTTTTCATTAAGTGAATTTGCAATTACAGCAAGGCAACGAAAGCTTTTTATTCTGTCATTTTTTTCTAGTAGTTCCCATTGGTCTAAAGTTGGCGGCTGTTTATTTACGGCGTATATGTCCCCTACAAATCTTTCAGTTTCACCTAAATATTCAGAGAACATTCTTACATTTAATTCGCCAGATGGTTTTATATAATCTTCTTTGTGTTGATCAAGTAGCCTGTTAAAAGCGTTAAACTTTTCAAAGGTAGTTAGGTTGTCACGCTGGCTATTTTCGATCCATCTATAAACTTCTTTTTTCTTATCATTTTGGTTTAGTTCTACAGTCTCACCTACCATAAAAGTAGCGGGTATTTTAGTGCCTGTTAACCAGTGTGAGCAGGTGCGGCGATGGCCTATTTCCACTCTGTTTAACGTTATGTGATTATCTGTTTTTAAAACACTGACAACGATAGGCGCTTGTAAACCGTGATAATGTATCGTTTGCGCTAATCCCCTAATCTCATTCCAGAATTTTTCAGCGTTTGGTTTATCCATCCAACTAAAAAGAATATCTTTTTTATAGAATTCTTTTAATTCTTTCCACGTTGGGATAATACAACGCTCCGTTTTATCCCTTGGAAATTTTACAAGCGAGTCGTCACGGCCTAATTTTAAGCAATGACAAATCAAGTCATAATCAAACGGAATACGGCGCTCATTATTTGGGTTCAAAAGAATTTTTCTAGCGTCTAAATGTTGGATTGAACCTTGGGCTTGAAAGCCAACCAAACTATCAGCACCGCTTATATTATTATTGCCTTTATTGTCAGTGGCGCAAACTTGAGAGGCACTTTCTTTTGAGGGTAATTTCATGCCGTTACCTCGCTTACAACTTCACTGGATTCAGTTGTTTTGTTTTCAATAAATACTTTTGAATTAACAAAGTCCCCTAGTGCTTTTACTTCTTTGTAGGCGGCTGTACTTTTCTTCAATTGTGACGGCTGGTTAGGTGACGCGCTTTGTAAATCAAGACCTAGCCAAGTAGATCTATTACGTACCATAATTGGTGTTAATAATTCATCTAAAATGGGAACGGCTTTTAAATCCGCCATTGTTTTTTGATGGAATCCGTTTAAGCGCCCATCGTATCGGTTTGGTAAAATACCAACGATATTGATTGGCTTACCTCGTAGCATGGCGCTTGTCTTAACTAGCGATACCATAGCGCCTAAACCAAGAATACTTTTATGCTCAGGAACAAAAGGAATTAAAACGTGGTCAGAGCAGCGTAAGGCAGCGCGTGTTAAAAAGCCTTTTGCTGGCGGCGTATCAATAATTATTAAATCGAATACGCTTTGTATAAAATCACTAAAAATAAACTTTGAAAAATTATCCATTAAATACTCTTTGTTATCCCATTCAACGAGGTCAGCGTGTGAAGGGATAATATAAAGATCTTCAAAAGATGTAGGGTAAATTTGAGTTTCAAGGCCATCCATTATGTCGATAACCGAGCTTATTTTCCCTTCCAACATTGGCGGCTCATACCCGCTACCATTTGCGGTAGGTTGCATATTTAAAAAGGAACTAGACAAATTCGCTTGCGGGTCTATGTCGATAAGTAAAACTTTCTTACCCTTTGAGTTAGCAAAGTAATCTGCTAAAAATGCGCTAATTGTGCTTTTACCTACACCGCCTTTATTGTTACCGACCATTAATACTTGAACTTTATTAGCTTGCATTGTAATTCCCTTAAATATAATTGAATTCTAAAAAGTCGTCAGTCAGACGACTATTTGTGAAATATAGCAAGGCTTGGGAACAAAGACAACCATAGTGGGGAACAAATATAGATATAATTGAGAACAACGATATTTAAGGCAATTCAGCCCTAAAAGTAATGATTTTAAAAAGTCGTCAGGCAGACGACTTTTTAAAAGGCGAAAAAAAAGGGCTTAAAATAAGCCCTTATATTGTTTTAATTTAGCGTGTCTAGCTTAGTGACTCAGCCACTTGAATCATTTCAAGTTCATCGTCACCTAGTAAGAATTCCATATTCGCATTGTCCACAAAAATTAAGTGTTCAAAGTTATATAACATTCCAGCGTCAAAGCGTTCTCTATGATAATGCCAGCAAGCGGCTATTGTGTGTGAGTCTTCATCGTATTGCATACGATCCGCCCACTCTTCATCGTATTGCGTACCAAATTGAGTAAAGCCCTCATTAATCAATAAACGCTTTAAAGTCCACCAATAAGCGCCATAGGCTAGGTACTGCCTAAAGTCACCATCTAAGATTTCGGCTGTATTAATTAAAAATCTTCTCACAAATTCAGCGCGGTTTTTATCGCCAATTTCTTTATCGAGCATAGCGGCTAAATCACCGCTCTTTGGTTTTTGTACAATCATATTTATATGTCCAAAAGTTCTTTTAATTTAGTTAAATCATAGCTGGCATCAATCAACCACCACGCGCCCTGAAAATCACTACTTACATTTTTTCCAAACAAAATGCCGCCGTCATAAGCTTTTTTAAGTTCTTTCCTGACTTTTTTTAATTTGCCTAACTCACCTTGTCCATCGTATACCCCGATAATTTGCCCAGCTTCAAACGTGCCGCCCTTTCCAGATCGCTGACCTTTAAGGCTTAGAATCGTTGTATTTTTCTTCAAGGTTATTGCACCAAATTGCCCTTCATCCGTTTTAGGAAATAAAGCAGGATCTAAAGTTTTACGGCGGTATCTTGAATAATCCATTAACCCCACATCTATTGCGGCGTCACGGCTAGTACTTACGTTTGATAAATATTCAGCCGTTGCACTGAATTCATCTACGCCAGTTAACGCCAAACGAATATCAGTAATGATTAAATCAATTTCATCCATATCCTTACTTTCAGTGCTGTTAAAGTTAATTGTGTAAGGTGCGGTTGCAGGTTCAAACATAATCGTATTGAGAACGCCTTCAGCAAATTTACTTTCGTTATTAAATTTAATAACAAGTTCATCTAACCATTTTAAACGTTTAACACGATTTTCAGGTGGTTCATTTTCATATTGCGCTATACGATCCTTTTTAGCCGCTACAGCAAGATCTCTTTCACGCTGGGCTTCTTGTGCCTCAAGTTCTTTTCTAGCCCTTTGCTTGGCTCTAATGACTTCTTTTGCAGCATCAATCAACGTGTCGTAATGTTCTTCGATTTGATTTTCACGATCAGCAAAGGCTTTGTCAATTTCATCGTGGTTATCAAAGGCTTTATGTAAAACAGCAATTGTTTCACTGGCTATTTTCTGAAAGAGAGAACCAAAATGAAAATCACTATAGGCGGCAATATTATCTACATAAGCTTTTAATTTTTCAGATAATTCAAAATCTTGATTCATTTCTTCAATATGGACAAGCAAATCAGTTTCACTAATCACACTGCCATAAGATTCAATTACTTGTTTCCAGTTATCACCTAATAAAAAGACAGCTAGTTTGCGGTTAAATGAATCACTTATTTCAAAATGTGCATTGTCAGTTTTTAAGCTAAGTGAAAGTTTTGCAAATTCTTCTTTTAAGCGTTTATCGTTTTTATCTGGATAGATCCAGTTTTTACGATTTTTAACTAAATCTGCACTTATAGCCTTAAGTTCACCACTTTGGCGCGTTAGGACAGACAAATCATTCCAAGTACTAATCGTTATATTATCAATGTAAGTAGAAAAGTTATCTTTATTTACCGTGTTGCCTAAATCTTTAAGCGTGTCCCAATTAAACCCACTATGTTTAGTTTTATCGGCTAGACGTATAAGGGAAAGATCATCTAAAACATAACTTGTTTCTTCCCAATCGTTTGTCTGTTCAGCAGTAAAAATATAAGTTAGATTTTCTTTAAGTTCATCGCCATTAGCAATAAGCGGTTTAACTTCGATTTGTTTTAAATCAAAATGAAGCTCAGTAATATGAACAACACTTATTTTGAGCGTTTGGTTTTTTTGAAGTTCTGAAACTTTATACATTGCGCCTAACTTTAAGGCGTGACCATCGTTTCTAATGAGCATTGTTTGAGCGTTATCTAAATCTTCTACAGTAGAATTTAATAGATCTTCTTTAATGTCTTTTTCTAGTTTAGGTTTTAATCGCCTAATCGTTTTTTCTGCTTTATCAATTTGCAAAAATAACTTGTCAGTTTGTCTAATTTTTCTCGCTGTACTGTTCTTACGTGAGAGTAAACGGCCTCGCTCAGATTCATTGTATTTAGACGTTTCATTATACTCAGCGTCCAATGACTCAAACTTTTTAGTTAATGCTTGAACATAAGCAGCCTTGCCATTAGCGGTATTCGCAATAACGTGTTTTGCCTTAGTGAAGTTGTGAAGATCTATGCTGGCACGTTGGGCGGCGGCTTTTTTTATTTCGGCTTCATAGGCGGCTGATTGTTCTGCCATTATGCGTTTACGTTCAACCGAGTCTTTAGCTAGTAATAATTGGTTTTCACCTTCACTATCAGCATCACCA